>OBXV01000013.1_pt1 | contig 323266 bp, 266 predicted proteins | sample 1495451 | NCBI WGS metagenome assembly OBXV01 (sample SAMEA2580178, study PRJEB22360) | human gut metagenome | biome: human gut; feature: human-associated habitat; material: faeces | place: Denmark | collected 2008/2010 | reverse complement strand
CTTGCATGTGTTAAGCACGCCGCCAGCGTTCATCCTGAGCCAGGATCAAACTCTCTGATAAAGTTTGTTTCCACTCAAGAAAGCTGCTAGCTATCTCTCGTTTTACTGTTTTGGTTCATCGAACCGTTCTTAAAAATAAAATGTAAAGAATTTTCGAGAATCGTATGTGTCTCACTGTTTAGTTATCAAGGTTCTTTGCTTTCTCGCAGCAACTCGTTTATATTATCACAAACCGTTTTGCTTGTCAAGAACTTTTTTCAAGTTTTTTAAGTTTTTTCAACTTGCAAAACCCGAACGGAGAAGGAGGGATTTGAACCCTCGCGCCGCTGTTAACGACCTACTCCCTTTCCAGGGGAGCCCCTTCGGCCAGCTTGGGTACTTCTCCAAATTGCCCTAGATGTTTCTCTTCCGTTTGCCGGAAGCGTTATTTATTATATAACATCTTTTTTGTTTTGTCAAGCATTATTTTAACTTTTTTGCAAGTTTTTATTTGCCTGACGAGCGGAGAGAGTGGGATTCGAACCCACGCGCCCTTGCGGACAAACGGTTTTCAAGACCGCCTCGTTATGACCACTTCGATATCTCTCCTTATGCAATTCTGCGTTTTTCGACGTCTTTCTCGTTGACGCGAATTACATTCTATCATCAAACATCATTCCTGTCAAGACATAAAATCAAATATTTTTCAAAAAAATTTCAGCTATTATGCATTTCACATTAAATCAAAATCTTTGATTACAGGGAACCACAAAATAACACGAAACACTTTCTCCATTTCAGGAATTTCTACACATCCATTCATCTGGTACATCATATGAGATACATTTTTTAATCCGATTCCCGTTCCATTTATATGACTATCTGAAAGAGCAATCCCATTCGTAATAGAAATTCCCACCTTATCTGATAAATAAAAGAATTCCAGACACACTTCCTGTTTCATATCGCCATATTTCCTTATATTAGAAACAAGATTGTTTATAATCCTCCCCATATAATTTCTGTTAATCTGTACCAGAATCGGTCTCCAGACGATTTTCTTGGCATTAACCGAAAAACCAACGTAGTCTAATAATGCCAATAGTTCTGACATGTAGTCCCCAAATGCACTCTCCACTTCCTCTGCAGATTCCAAATCTATTTTTTCTTTTGAAAACACAAAAAAATATTCAAACATTTGGTCTGAAAGCGCTCTAATCTGAAAAATCTTATCAAACGCTTTATCTATATACTCCCGACTGACTTTCCCCTCGTTTTCCTGCTTTCTTAATATTTCAATATAAGTCATAAGACCTGTCAGCGGAGTACGAAGATCATGTGCCATGCCAAGCACCAGTTTATCCTGTGCCACACGCATTTCATGCTCCTTTTCTTCTCTGTAAACCAGCATTTTTCTCATTATATCTAAACCCTGAGCCAGTTTTGCCAGTTCATCTTGCCCCTCCACCATTATGTTTGCAGATAAATTTCCCTGCCCAATTTTTTCTACTTCTCTTTCTAGATAACAGATATAATCCACATCTTCACGAATACCCGACATAAGAACTGTAAGGCCCAATACTAATCCGGTAAATAGTGAAATTCCCAGAAGAATATCATGACACCTTTCATTTCTTCCATCATAAAGCTGCACATTTGCATTTCCGTCTGCAAATTCAATCACATTTGTATAGCCTTTTTCCCAGTTAGTCAAAAGCTGAATTCCATCTTCTACAATTCCCTCCTGTATCTTAAGATCAAACAAAAGGCGTCCTTCTCTTACAACAACAAATTCTATTATACGATTGTCATATGCCCACTTTTTTAGACTTATAGCATCTGTAGCTTTGATATGATGTTTTTCTACATGAATTTGAAGTTCTTCCAGAATTTTACTCTCTCCCAAAAAATTTGATTCCCAAAAAAATCGATCCATCCATTCTCTTCCGCCAATATCAAGTAAAAGAAATACAAAAAGGCCTGCCAAAAAACTTCGAACAAGCCTTTTTAACATTTTCCTCTTCATACTGTCATTTTGCTTTCTTTTCAACAATACGCCCAAAACGATATCCCTTTCCCCACACGGTCTGGATGATCTGTGGCTTTTGCGGATCTGCTTCTATTTTTATACGAAGCTTTCGGATATGCACCATTACTGTATTTGCTGAGGTATAAACAAAAGGCTCTCCCCACAGACTTTCATAAAGATTTTGAATAGAAAAAATCTTCTGTGGATTTTGTATCATCAGACACAAAATCTTATATTCGATTTCTGTAAGATTGATTTCTTCATCCCCTATCCATACTTCATTAAACTCAGTACATAATCTGAGTTTTTCGGATATCACCCATTTGAGATTTTTCTTTTCAAGCTGTGCACGATTATAAACCTTGTATCTTCTCAGCAAAGCTTTCACCCTTCCAAGAAGTTCTGCGTACGAAAACGGCTTTACAAGATAATCATCTCCTCCAGCCATTAATCCCATTAATTTATCAGATTCTTGATCTTTTGCTGTCAAAAACAAAATAGGAGCATTTGATATTTTTCGAATTTCCTGGCAGGTTTTTATTCCAGATAGTCCGGGCATCATAATATCCAAAAGGATCAGATCCACCACCCTCTCTGTATCTTTGACAATTTTTATCCCTGCATAACCATTTTCCGCTTCCTCCATATGATATCCTTCTGCTTCCATGAGAATCCTTACACCTTCACGAATTGAGCCATCATCTTCTATTATCAAAATTGTTTCTTCATTCATAGTTGCATTGTTCCCCATTATCCTTACGCATATAAAATAAAGCTATAAAAATTAACACAACAAATCCAATAATGGCCGGAATACCATAATCTATCGTTCTGGAACCTGGGATGCCTACCAGTAAATGGCTTTGACTGTCAACCGTATACGTCCATAACGCCGGGAAAATCTGCTCTACATCTATATGGATAATCTGTGAATCTCCAGACAATAGGTTAAAAAGCATATGTACCACCACAGAAGACCAAATAGAACCCGTTTGACAGGTAATCAAAGCCAGCCCTGTCCCTGCAAGCATCAACGCTCCCAAAACAAGGATGCCATCTGAAAGGCTCTGTATCTCCACCGAGTCGAAATGTATACTCGCAAAGAGAAATGAAGAAATCATAATTGCTTTATTTCTTCCCAATTCCTTTTCAAGAGAACCCAACATCAATCCGCGAAAAGTTACTTCCTCCATTATACCCGCTCTTACTCCGTCGCAAAACACTGAAAGCAGAATGGTGTCAAACATTGTCTGAAGCGGAAGATTCTCCCATCTAAATTTTCCAGGTATAAATAAAATATAAAAAAGACTTATTGTACAAGGAAGTATTATTCCAATCATACACCATTTGGGATCAGGCAACGGCTTTCCAAGATTTATTTCCTGTACCGAGGAGTTCATGAGATATTTTGTATATAAGTAAATTAACCCCAATATACACGCAATAGCCAATGACACCGCCAATAAACGTTGCAGACTGCCTGGCAAATCAACGCTGTAAGCAAAAAGCGAAAAATCAAAAGACACTCTATATATTATATATGCAGCAAGTGTATGCAAAATACTTTTCTTCATATTTTCCTTTCAAAGCCACTCCCTCGGTATTTGCGGCAGCTGACACACCATATGCAGGAACGACTGGCATAGCCATAGACAACATTGTTATGCCCAGTTTCATAAGTTTTTTTGCCCATAACAACACATCCTCCATGTAAATAATATTTTATTTTCAGTTCTGCAGTTCCTGAATACAGTTATATCGTACAAGCAAATTCTTAATTAAAGCCTTATAATCTTCTTAATAATTCTTAATTTCAATCTGCAAAAACACTATAAAATATTCTTCTGGATTCAAATACCTGCCATTTTTTTCAATGCTTTCAAAAAAATTTCAGCTATATCCAGATCCTCTGGAGTTGTGATCTTAATATTCTTATAAGATCCCTCTACAAGGGCAACTTTCACTCCTGTTTCCTGCTCTACCACCATAGCGTCATCTGTGATTGCAGACATATCCCGGCAGCGGATTTTCTCATGCGCCTCTCGGATCAGCCTGTATTCAAATATCTGAGGTGTCTGAATTGTCCAGACAGTGCTTCTGTCCGGTGTCTCTGCAACATATCCCTGTGTATCTGCTATTTTCACCGTATCTTTGGAAGGCATACCGATCACGCAGGCACCTGTTTTCTCAACTCCCTGTATTCCTCTCCGAATAATTTCTTCTGTAATAAAAGGTCTTGCCCCATCATGGATCAGAACAAAATCACTGTTTTCACAGGAAAGAAGTCCTTCATAAACAGAATCATACCGCTCTTTTCCACCGGGTATCACTTTTGTCACCTTGGTGAGACCATATTTTTCCACAATTTCCTCTTTGCAAAAAGGAACCGACTCCGCCCCTGTAACCAGAATAATATCACGTATCATTCCACTGTCCTGGAAACATTTCAGAGAATAATAAAGCAATGGTTTTCCTCCCAGCTCCAGAAACTGCTTCTGGACCTTGCTGTTCATCCGTTTACCCTGTCCTGCCGCCAAAACAATGGCTGTATTTTTTCTTTCCATAAAAACCTCCCCAAAAGTTTTTATCTTTCTCCCAGTTTCAGATTCGGCACTGCATTCAGATCCCATCCATGGCGGGTTCCTTTTTTATACTCATAATAAGCTGCAACTCCGATCATAGCTGCATTATCCGTACAGAAAATCGGAGACGGGCGGAAAAACTGATAACCATTTTCTTCACAGGCTTTTTCCATAGCGGCCCTCAGAGTACCATTGGAAGCTACTCCGCCTGCAATAGCCACCTTTTTCATCCCAAAATCCTTTGCCGCCATCATAGTGTGCTCTACCAGAACATCTACCACCGCTTTCTGGAAAGATGCCGCAAGATCTGCACGATTTACCTCTTCGCCCTTCATCTGCGCCTGATTCAGATAATTCAGAACCGCAGACTTCACTCCGCTGAAGCTGAAATCATACGGACAGTCTCCTACTTTCGCTCTCGGGAACTGTATCGCATCCGGATTTCCTTCTTTTGACAGCTTGTCAATTTTCGGTCCTCCCGGATAGCCCAGACCAATAGCCCGGGCAACTTTATCAAAGGCTTCTCCTGCCGCGTCATCTCTGGTTCTTCCCAGAATCTCAAACTCCCCGTAATCTTTAACGATCACAAGATGGGTATGTCCTCCTGAAACGATCAGGCAAAGAAACGGCGGTTCCAGATCCGGATGTTCAATATAGTTTGCGGAAACGTGCCCCTCTATATGGTGAACGCCTACAAGAGGAAGTTTTTTCGCATAGGCAATGGCCTTGGCTTCTGCAACCCCTACAAGCAGCGCGCCTACAAGCCCCGGACCATAGGTAACGCCAACAGCGTCCAGGTCGTCCAGCGTTACCCCCGCTTCCTTTAACGCTTCCTCGATTACCTGATTGATTTTTTCAATATGTTTGCGTGATGCAATTTCCGGCACAACTCCGCCATACAGCTTATGGAGTTCAATCTGAGAGGAAATCACATTAGATAAAATTGTTCTTCCGTTTTTTACAACAGATGCTGCTGTCTCATCACAGGAGCTTTCTATTGCCAGGATCAGTGTATCTTCCACTTTTATTCCTCCTCAAAATTCAGTTCCGCACTTTTTCCATCCTTCCCCGGATAAGCCTGCGGAAAAATTCCTCTTACCGTTTCCATATACTCTTCCGGACGGATCAGGGACGGACTGTAATGTGTCAGCCACATTTCTTTTACCCGGGCATCCCGCGCCAGCTCCGCCGCTTCGCGGAAAGTCATATGCTTGTAGCCTTTTGCCTTATCCGCCTTGTCATCCTCTCCGTACATTCCCTCACAGATAAAAAGATCTGACTCTCTGGCATTGCGGAGAATGGATTCCGTTGGTCTGGTATCTGTGGTATACGTAAGTTTGATCCCCTTTCGATCCGGTCCAAGAACCATATCCGGAGTATATACAACTCCATTTTCCTCTATAGTCTGGCCCTTTTGCAGCGGATTCCAGAATTTCAGCGGAATCTCCTGCTCTTTGGCACGTTCAGGAGAAAATTTGCCCTGTCTTAAAATTTCCAGAGTATATCCGTAACAGATGACATTATGATTCACTCTGAAAGCAGTAATTCGATACCCGTTCAGCTCAATAACCTCTTCCGGTTTCGTAATTTCTATAAATCTGATCTCAAAGGGCAGCTCCGGAGCGATCACCCGAAGAGCGTTCACTACCCTCTCCAGGCCTCTGGGGCCGATCAGCGTCAGAGGCTCTGTACGGTCTGCATTTCCCATGGTAAGAAGCAGTCCGGGCAGTCCGCTGATGTGATCTCCATGATAATGGGTAAAGCAGATTACATCAATCGGCTTAAAGCTCCATCCTTTTTCTTTTACAGCAACCTGAGTTCCTTCTCCGCAATCGATCAGCAGACTGCTTCCATTGTATCTGGTCATCAGAGCAGTCAGCCATCTTCTCGGAAGAGGCATCATCCCTCCGGTTCCTACTAAACAAACATCTAACATAGTTTACCTCTTTTATTCTGAAAAGACTTCTGCAAAATACCTTCTGCTGTTATCTTCACATTTTCTCTACTGGCAAAGTGTAACACAATCAGAACCTCAAAACAAGGCAAAAATCCCCTTCTGTCACAGTGTCATCGCAGTGGAAGGCTGAGTTCTGCAACAAACTCCTCTCCGGTTTTCCCACATAAAAGACTTCCTCCGTGAAGCTCTGCAATCTTTGCAGCGCTTTTCAGTCCGATCCCGCTTCCTACCGCCTGCTTCTCTTTTCCCATACCGTTGGACATTACTGTTTTCAGCGTCTTTCCTTCTACATACACCTGAATATCCGTTGTTCTGGTTCTGTCCCCATAACGCTCAATATTGGAACCAAGATTCCAGATCAGACGTCTGATCAGAAAGGGATTTGCTTTCCATATGGCTTCCGGCAGTTCCCCCTGGCTAAAAGAAACCGGAATCCCCTGAACAGACAGTTCTTCTGCCATTTCCTTTACCATTTCTGCAAACATTGACGGGTTCCAGGTCTGCATGATAGTTTCTCCTGTATTCTCAAATACAAGAGCATACTCAAACATTTTATCTGATAGGTTCCTGATCTCTTCTGTTTTTTCCAGGCATTTCTGAATATAAGCAGGGTAATCTTCTGCCCTTCCTTTTTTTCTGTGGAGAATCTCCAGATATCCGTTAAGGGCAGTCAGAGGCGTTCTGAGATCATGAGAAACTGCCCTGATCAGCTCCTGATTGTCCCTGTGAACTTTCCGCTCATTTTCCATACTGTTTTTCAGCGTCAGTCTCATGTTGTCCAGTTCTGCAGCCAGGGCGGAAATTTCATCATGCCCCTTTACTGTTACTCTGTGCTCCATGTCCCCCTGCCCGATCACTGTAATCTCAGCACGCAGGTTTCCCAGATATTTCATTCTTCTGTGAGCAAAAATAAGCAGCGGAAAAAAAACTGCCATTCCATCTGCAGCTGCAATCATCAGATAATATAACGAAAAAAATTTAAGAGACTGGTAACTCATAATCTGTACCCGGGCAGTTCCATCCTGAAATTCAATTTCTGTTTCTACAGGCGTCTCCATCCCCTGGGCGGCTATATCACTGTCTGACCATACCCAGCTGCCCCAGAAAGGACTGTCTAAGACTTCTGGAAAAAAGCCTTCCTGATATTGTCCGTCCTCATCATAAATTCCAAGCCATGTATAAATATCTGCCTTTTCTTCAAATACCGGCATATAAATCTCCGGCTGATCCATTCTGTAGGAGGGCGCCGTCTCTTTAAGCCAGTCCATATATTCTTCCCGGGAATCTGTGAATATTTCATGTTCCAGAACCCAGCCGTAAGCTGCAAATCTTCTGCTTACAAAAAACATGGTAGCCAGAACAGCAACTGTAAAGCTTGTCAGAAAAAGCAGCATAAGCTCCTGTGTCAGCTTCCGCTCTCTTTCATTTCTTTTTTTCTTAATCACAACGGTATCCCCTTCCCCATATGGTACGGATAATTCTTGGCTTTCCGGGATCATCTTCTATTTTTGATCTCAGATTCCGGATATGTACCATAACAATATTTGCCGCCCCGTAATAATAAGTTTCTTCCCATACCGCCTCATACAGGTGTTCCACAGAAAAAATCTGCTTTCTGTGCTTCATAAGGGTACAGAGAATAGAAAACTCCGTATCTGTCAGAGAAATCTCTTTTCCGTTTTTCCATACAGTTCCGGCTTCCGGATACACTTCCAAATCTCCGCTGCACATTTTTTCTTCCTGTGTCCTCCGGCCGCTGCCCTGATATACATGATATCGCCGCACCAGGGCTTTTACTCTGCTGATCAGCTCCTGATAGGAAAACGGCTTGGGAAGATAGTCGTCTCCGCCGCTGGAAAACCCCATGATCTTATCTTCCACCTGAGTTCTTGCGCTGAGAAACAGGATTGGGACATTTGATTTTTTCCGGATCTCCATACAGGTCTGATACCCATTTAATCCCGGCATCATCACATCCAGCAGAATCAGATCATAAGCTCCATGTTCTATTTTATCCAGAGCTTCCTTTCCGTCTCCTGCTTCATCCACAGTAAATCCTTCCCCCTGCAGAAGTACCATAGCCACCTCCCGGATTTCAGGGTTATCGTCCACAATCAAAATTTCCGGTTCTTCCATTATCTTTCTCCTTTTGCGTTGGGAAATACTGCTGCCGCATTTTTCCACAAAATATTATACTACGATCTTTAAACTCTATGTTTGCATCATTCGCCTCGTTAAGTGACCGGGTATTAGGAATTTTGCATATATATGACAAAACGCCTCACAGAATATTACCGTATAAACAGTAACTATTCTATCTCCGAACTCACTCTGTATCTTCGTCCCGGCTTCATTAAGCGTTCATATTATATCATGTTTTTCGGGCTTCAATGTGATTCTTAATAATTCTTCAGATTTATGCAACAGGTTTCTTAAGATATAAAATGTATATTTTCGTTATCATTTCATATACTCTACTTCATTTGAAAGGAGCCCGCTTTTATGGAACATCTTATTAACCGGAAGTCCACTTCCTTCTCCCATCCCCGGAAAAATACTCAGGTCTTTTTCCCTGTTACTGCACTGCATTTTATTTTTCTTACCGCAGCAGTACTTATATTTGTGTATTTTTCCGTTCCGGAAGGAAAGCTTTTCGGCTCAGAAACAGACTGGTACTGCCAGCATGTAACGCTTGTGGATACTATGCGCAGACAGTTTTATGCAACAGGAGATCTGTTTCCGGACTGGATTTCTCTTGGAAGCGGGACAAATTTTTATGCACTTTCCTACTACGGATTTCTGCGCCCGGACGTTCTGGTCAGTTATCTTCTTCCTTCTGTTCCTGTGGAAACTGTAATTCAGTTTTATGCGGTAACAGAAATGGCTGCCGGCGCCTGCCTTCTTTACTGGTGGCTTTTTCATAAATCCCTGGACAGGCTTTATTGTCTTACCGGAGGATTTCTTTATCTCACAGCCGGCTGTATGTTCCAGGCTCACAGGCAGATCATGTTTGTAAACTATCTTCCGTTTCTGATTCTTGCCCTTATATACACAGACAGACTGTCCGAAATTCATACCGGAGTTTACGCAAAAACATTCCCCCTTCATCCCGGACCTGCTGTAAGCTTTTTTATGATATCTGTTCACAGTTTTTATTTTCTGCCCTCCTGCCTTATCTGCTGTTCCCTGTATCTTCTCTGTACAGGCAAAAACAGACTGCACACATGGAAAATCTGGCTGATTTCTGTTATTACAGGTCTTTGTCTTGCAGCTGTCCACCTTCTTCCTACAGCGCTTGTGATCCTGGAAAATAAAAAAGACGTACAGCCCACTTCTCTGTGGCAGATCTTTACAGTAAATCCCTCCATGAATACTTTACTTTACAGCTCCTACGGCTGTGGACTCACCCTTCTGGTCCTTTACTGTGTAATGTTATCTCTGGGCTGCAGCAAAACAAAAAAACTGGCCTTTGCGCTTCTTATCCTGTGTTTCAGTCAGCTTTGCTGCTGGCTTCTGAACGGAACCCTTTATCTTCGCCCCAAAGCTCTTATTCCCTTTCTTCCACTGTTTCTGCTGCTTACAGCCCGTACTCTCAGTCTTCTTCAGCAGAAAAAGCTGAAACACCGCTTTCTGCCGGCAGCCTTTTGTGCCATACCTGCACTGGTTCAGATATTTTTTCTTCATCATCCACAGCGGAAGCTGATCCTGGCAGATATACTTGTGCTGCTTTTTTATTCACTGTTGCCGAAATCAGAAATTGTTTTAAAGAAAAAATTTCATTTCAGAGAAAAAAACAGCTCTTCCAAAACAGGAGTATCCTCTTCCCTTTTACAGGCTTATCCCGCAAAAAACCACATAGTCTGCGTCTTTCTCTGTATTATACCTGCTCTTTTATTTGTCAGCACTGCCAAAACAGAAAAATTCGCTGCTTCCTCTGTAAAATCCAGAGAAATCTTTACCCGTCAGGAACTGAAGGAGGTCTGTTCCGAACCCGGAAACGCTGTAGATATTTTTACTGCCCCCATGACAAACAGCAACTACGCTCCTTTGGAAAACCAACGCCGTACAACCATGTATTCTTCTGTTTCCAACACCGCCTACAACCATCTGTTTTATGACATTCTGAAAATGCCGGTCAGCACCAGAAACCGTGTTTCCATGAACGCTGCTCCCAATCCGTTTCAGGAATATCTGATGGGCATCCGATATATACAGACCACTGAAAACCGGCTTCCTGCAGGATATGTCCCCCGCCTCCAAAAGGAAAATATGGTTCTGGCAGAAAATCCCAATGTACTGCCCGTTGCTTACGGAACCTCAGCTCTTATGAGTGAAGCAGATTATGATACGCTTGATTACCCTTATAATCTGGATACCCTTACCAACCGGACCATCGTTCCGGAAACTGCCGGCACCGGGAAATCAGACTATACTTCTCAGATAAAAGAATATACTCTTCCACAGGATTTTATGAAACGTTCCTCAGAATACCTGGCAGAAACCGTATCCCGCAGTCTCCCTTCTGTCCTGAAAGATCAGATTCTGCTTCTGTCTTTTGATGTGGACTATGAGGGAACCAGGGATATTGACATAACTATTAACGGCATCCGAAACAGGCTTTCCGGTTCCTCCGCCCCTTATCCCAACCAGAATCACACGTTCACCTATATGCATTCTGCCAATACACCGTTAAAAACTCTCGAGATTGCTTTCTCAGAGGGAAATTATAAAATAAACAATCTCCGCGGATTCACTTTGCCGATTTCCGCTATTGCTCATCCTGATATCACGCCATTTACGCCCTGCTCAGAAAACGAAAAGGCGCTTCTCCAGGGCAGTATTACCATGAAGGAGGACGGATACTTTGTAACCTCCTTTGCCTTTTCCAACGGATATGAGATTCTGGTAGACGGACGCCCTGCAGATCCGGTTATGGTAAACAAAGGATTTACAGGTTTTCCCATAAAAAAAGGGACGCATGAAATTATTGTCACTTTCCATGCGCCCGGTAAACGGATCGGTATTCTGTTCAGTTTTGCTGCCGCAATCCTTCTTCTGACAAAGTTATCTACATCTCTTTTGTCATCAGCACTGCGTTTTCCACAGGATTCTCATAATAATTCCTGCGAAGTCCGTCCTCTTTAAATCCAAGTCTCTGATAAAGCCGTCTGGCGGTTTCGTTTCCCTGGCGGACCTCCAGATGGACAAGCTTTATCCCCTGCATTTCCGCCATACGGAGCATACTGTCCACAAGAAACTGTCCAATTCCCTCTTTCTGACGGTCCGAGCGTACTGCTACATTCAGGATATCTCCCTCATCCAGCACAGTCATCATACTGCAGTAGCCGAGAATACGTTCTTTTTCTTCCACCACAAAAAACATGGTGTCTTTTTTCATCAGATAAGTAAGAAAGCCTTCTTTTGTCCACGGTACAGAAAAAAGGTTCTGTTCGATATCCACAACCTGCTCCAGATCTTCCACAAGCATTTCACGAAATGTCATTGTGCAGCCTCCTGATCTTTCGCTTTTTCCCGTTCTGCCCGCTCTCTTTCCGCCTGAGAAACGCGAAGGTAGTCCGGCACATGCTCCTCTGCGGTTCCATATTTTCCTTCTTCGTAATATACAAGGCCCAGAGATGCCACTGCTGCCGCCCTCTGTCTGTTTGCATGAGCCGGTGCAAAGCTGAAAGCTGCCTGAAGCTTTTCCTGGATCAGTTTTCTGAATACAGGCACACCATCTCCCAAAAAGGTAACTCTTTCCCCATACTGTTCAAGCTTTGCAAGAAGCTCCTCAATGGGAACCGCCATCTGATCCTCCACTGTCTGAAGTCTGTGGTCTTTAAAACGATAAATCCCTGTATATACCTGGTTTCTTCTGGCATCCATGATCGGACAGATCAGGCCTTGTGTGTCATAAAGATTATAAGCCAGAGCTTCTACCGTAGGCACACTGATCAATGGCTTTTTAAGGGCAAGCCCCAGCCCTTTTGCAGTAGCAGAGCCAATACGAAGCCCGGTAAAAGAGCCCGGACCGCCGGCAACAGCAATAGCGTCAACCGTATCCAGGTCAAGCTCTGTCATCTTTGCCACCTCATCCAGCATGGGAAGCAGAGTCTGAGAATGTGTTTTTTTATAATTCACTGTATATTCTGCAGTCAGAATTTCGTCTTCAACAACAGCTACGGAAGCTACGATTCCCGAACTGTCCAAACCTAAAATTTTCATATTTTATTCAACCTCCTGTACAGTGATCCTGCGGTAATCAAATCCCTGTGTCAGATCCTTTTCTATGGTGATCTCAATCCGTTTTTCCGGAAGGATGTCTCTGATCAGCTCCGCCCACTCAATCAGACAGATTCCCTCTCCGAAAAAATAATCGTCGTAACCGATCTCTTCCATTTCTTCAATATCACCGATACGGTACACATCAAAATGATAAAAAGGCAGACGGCCTTCCTCATAGACCTGCACGATCGTAAAGGTAGGGCTGCTGACAGGCTCTGTGATACCAAGCCCCGCTGCCACTCCCTGGGTAAAAACAGTCTTTCCCACACCGAGATCTCCGTTCAGGGTATATACCTGTCCCGGCTTTGCTGCTTCACCGATTTTTTTTCCTAATTCAAACGTCTCCTCCGGACTTCTGGTTTCTATTATCATGGCTCCGCCTTCCCAAACAAATTCCGGCTACTGATCACTTCGTTCCCGGCGGCTTTCATGCCGGATAAACAATTATCACCTGACTGATTCAGCAGTTCCGGTCTTTTACTTATTTCTTGCAGAATTGTTCTTTGCATATTATAATAGAGCAAACAGAGAAAAACAATACTTTTCGCAAAAGGAGAATAAAACTATGGCAAATCCAGTTGTAACAATCACCATGGAAAACGGTGATGTAATGAAAGCAGAGCTTTATCCGGAGGCTGCTCCCAATACGGTAAATAACTTTATCAGTCTTGTAAAAAAAGGATTTTATGACGGTCTGATCTTCCACCGTGTCATCAACGGCTTCATGATCCAGGGCGGCTGCCCGGACGGAACCGGCATGGGCGGTCCGGGATACAGCATTAAAGGCGAATTCGCTCAGAACGGCGTTGCAAACGACCTTGCACACACTCCCGGTGTTCTTTCCATGGCAAGAGCCATGCATCCAAACTCCGGCGGAAGTCAGTTCTTTATCATGCACAAGGCTGCTCCTCATCTTGACGGAAGCTACGCTGCCTTCGGCAAGATCACAGAGGGTATGGATGTTGTAAACCGCATTGCGGAAGAGGATACTGACTACAGTGACAGACCCCTTGACGATCAGGTAATGAAAACAGTAACTGTGGAAACCTTTGGTGTGGATTATCCGGAACCGGAGAAATGCTGATTCAGTTTTCGGGAATAGTATGTAATAAAATCGTACTGAAAAAAGATTCACTGAATGGCTGACAGACAGCCTGTAACCAGAGAATAGCTGAAAAAGTTATTCTCTGGTTTTTTCTTACCCGTCAGATGATATTCATACAGTCTGAAACAGCGCTGCCGTCATTCCTCAAAGGTCAGCACTTCCCCATCCAGAACTGCAAAATACATTTCTCTGTCTTTTTCCATTTTTGCTCTTCCGTTTGTGCTTTCCGTAATGGCTTTCTGTACCTCATCCACATCCTGAAACGGAATCAGAAGCTCCAGGATTACCCGGTCTGTATATTCGCTGTTCAGAACAGGCAGGCTCCTCTCGCCTGCAATATACTGAAGCTTTCCCACTCCTGTATAATCCGTGGTTACTCTGAGACAGATTCCTTTTTTCTTCTCAATAATACGGCTGGCTGCAAGACCTTCCTGAACCGCCCTGGAATAAGCCCGGACAAGTCCTCCTGTTCCCAGCAGAACTCCCCCGAAATATCTTGTTACAACCACTGCCACATTATAAATATCTTCTCCCAGGATCACATCCAGCATAGGACGTCCTGCCGTTCCGGAGGGCTCCCCGTCGTCGCTGCATCTGGTATATTCCCTGTTTGATCCCACCGAATACACAAAGCAGTTATGCCTTGCATCCCAGTATTTTTTTTTCATTTCTTCCAGAAATGCCAGGGCTTCCTCCTCAGTTTTTACCGGGCGCACAGTTGCTATAAATCTGGACTTTTTTTCTGTGATCTCTCCACAGCCGCCCTCTAATATGGTTTTATAGGTTTCCAGCATAAATCTTTTCTCCTGTTTTATATTTACTGTCTTATTTTCTGTGTTCAGGATTTCTGTTTTTCCACAGCCTTGATCTGATCCAGATTATACTTTTCTGTTTCGCTGAGAACAGAATCCTCTATTTTGTCAAACTCTTCCGGCGAATACTGATTCCCATTACCGGACTCCATCAAATATCCAGGCAATGCCCTTACCAAATTCATCGTTTTCCTTACGGAGCATAAACGGTTCCTATTGCGCCGCATAAGTCCATACCTGAAGTACCTGAGGCGCCACCGTATTGTAATCCCATTTCTTTCTGCTGTTGGCTTTGCTGAAAGGATCGTTAATTGTAAGCATTCCGTCAGAAATCCCCCTGATCACAATAAAATGACCCTCATCGGTAAAATCCCCGGGGCCCACGGCGCAGATGATCAGCCCCCCATTGTCCACGGTCTCTTCCATTTGGCGGAGATCCGCAGAAGGGAACTGATTAACTGTAATTCCATACTCCCTGGCGATATCCCCCATAAAAAGCCATGAGGTTCCCACCCCTTCCACATAATAACCGTCCTCCATAGCCCGCTGCGCCAGCATATCAGGAGTAAGATTTTTATCTCCTGTCAGGCTGTACAGCACCATGGAGAGACAGGTGGGCCCGCATCCGGAAATCCCCACATTGGACTGTCCGTAAGGCACATAGCCCCAGCGTTTGTCCCACTGGATAAAAAGCGGAACCTTTTCCGGCAGCTCTGATTCCCGGATTCCTCCGAATGCTTTTTGCTCCGTATCCGGATATGCAGCTACAAAATCCGCAATCTCAGGATTTCGCCTCAAAGCATCCAGAAAGCTTGACGGATATTTTGACGGTTCTGCAAAAATCTTCTCTTCCACGCTCAGGGGAGAAGTATCTTCTTTGTCACTTTGAGCCTGATCCGTCGTTTTCCCTTCTACGATCACTGCTGTGGGAATGACTGTCGTCTCCCTCAGCTTCCATCTATCATTTTCCCTCATCAGAAAGTTTCCGGCCGCCAGAAATACAAACAGAGAAACTGTCATAAGGATTCTTCTGTTTTTCTCCTTTATTCTGGCCTCTGTAGCCGGACTTCTGGGACGGTCAGATGCTGGATGATCTGCTGTTTTCTTTTGTTCCACAGTATAGCCTCCCTTATCCGGTTCTTCTCTTATTTTTTCAGACCCGAAAACGGTATTTTTTTCAATTCTCTATGAGATTATATCATAAAAAAGCCTCTGTACTGTAACCAATTTTACATAAAATTACAATACAGAGACTTTTTTATTACTATTCGCATCCCACTATCCGGCCAAATTTTTTAGCATATGTACCAGAATCCCGGGACATACAGGGCAAAATGCAAGGTTACTGCTTACACGGTATCGCTTTTCAGCAAATTTTCTTCTCTTCTATGTTCCTCTTAAATCCAATATAAGTAGCTGCAAAATAAATCAAAAACAGAACTGCCACAGCCCCTGCTGCCCCTGCAAAATACAGAATACTGTTCTGGCGGATCCCTGTATAAAAAACAAAGGAATCACTGATGTACTTCACTATGATCCAGCTTATCACTGCAGAAACCACAAACGGAGTCATATAGTAGATCAAAAGCTGTTTCCGTATTACACTGTGTATTTTTTCCGGACGAAGTCCCAGTTTCCTGAGCGTATCATACCGAAACCGGTATTTTCCGGAGTCTCCAAGCTGCTGAACAGAAAGAACGGTCAGAGCCACACAGAGAAATACCACCGCTGTATAAATACATGCATAGGCCACTACTGTAATAATGAAATTCATAGTATCAAGAATTTCCCCTTTGACAAAATTTTCTGCCATATATACAAATATTTCATCCGTTCCGTCAGCCCAGTAAAAATCCTCATAAGTCATTCCCGAATTTCCAAGTGTCCTTTTACCATAACTTTCGTCTGCACTGTCCAGAGCATCCAGCGCTCCTGTTTTCATGACTCCGGAGGTCTGAGCCTCCAGAAGGGAATAGTACGGTGTCAGTGTTTCTGCCGCCTGATCGCTGACAATGATCAGATAATCTGATCCGTTTAACCCTGACTGGCAGAATCCTTCCGTGTAAAGCTCTGCTCCCTTCAGTCCTTCTCCGTTTGGAAGAACCAGCGTTTCTTTCAGCGCCTTTTGGGCAGTTTCCTTTACCCTTGTTTTTGCATGGATCAGATAAGTTCCCTCCTCTAAGGAAACCGTCCTGTATCCTGCCGCCTTTCTCAGGTAATTATAATCACTGAGCTTCATGTATGTGTCACAGGAAAAATACGATGGGTTCTCTCCCTCTGCTGTCAGATCCTCATATCCTTCTCTTTGAAAGAACGGAAGATTGTCATAAAAGAAATCATTCATATCTGTGTCTCCATCTGTATAAATGGAGTAAACATAGACGTCCTCAATTTCTCCAAAATCCTCCAGAAGCTTCTGCTTTTCTTCCAATAAAGGTCTGTCCTCTGTTTCCGGACTGAACAGCAAAATGTCAAAAGGATTTTCCTGTTCCATCATATTGATCTGATAGTCCATAAACATAAGAGCAATACTGCTTACAAGAAGAGCCACAGTAAAAAGGACCGTCAGGGTTCCCATAGTAAACTGCATGGTACGGATCTTGGAGGAAAACTGCCTGATCAGAAATACATTGGCGCTCTTGTAGATCTTTCGCCCGCCTTTGTCTGCATACCGGCACACAGTTGCTGCAATTCCTGTGTACAGAAGATATACGGAACCAAAAAGTCCCAGGCACAGAGGAATTCCATTTGCATTGTTGATTCTGTTGTTCCATAAAAGAAGCATAAAAATCAGAATATAGATCACAGCCATAGGAAAAAGAAGCGTTTTTTCAGAAATATGTTTCTGACGGATTTCTTCATTTGCTCTTTCTGCGTTCATCAGTTCTCTGATATTCAGTTTTTTCAGTCTTCTTCCTGCCCGCAAAAGAGCGATCCAGAATATCACCAGATAGATTCCCAGCGTCAGAAGGATATTCCATATGGAAATCTCTGCTTTCAGGTGATATGCCTTATCCATGGTTCCCATAAACATGGACGTAAGCACCTGCTGAAAAAACATCCCCGGAAGCAGCCCCAGAGCAAAGGCAATTCCTCCAAGAATCAGGTTTTCCCGGATAAACATACCTGCCAGACGTCTGCCCGATACACCCAGAAGCAGATAAGTACCAAATTCCCTGCTGCGCCGGTTTGCCATAAACCGCACAATATATCCCACCAGCCATGCCATGATAAATACAATAAAAAATGCAGCGGCTCCGATCATACTTCCAATAAAAAGTCCGCCGTCCTCACAGAGCTTCAGAATATCCTCTGAAAACATCAGTGAATGAAATGCAAACATCAAAGCAGACACTGCTGTCAGCGTGGCAGTATAAATTCCGTAATCACGGAAAGACCGGCTGGCATTTCTTCTGGTAAGTGTCCGGAAAATTTCTCTGTACTGTCTGGGAGATCCGGTTTTCTCCCGTCCCGCTTTTCCGGAACTCTTCCGCTGATTTTGCGGCTTTCTCTGTGTTCCTTTTTCTTCCGTTTTACTCACAGGATCCTTCACCTCCTGTCAGAGACAGAACATCCAGGATCTCATTGAGAAATTCTCTCCTGCTCTCCGCGCCTTTTACAAGCTCATGAAAAATCTCCCCGTCCTTTAAAAACAGAATGCGGCTGCAGTAGCTTGCAGAAAACGCATCATGGGTAACCATAAGGATGGTGGCTCCCATTTCATCGTTCATGGCAGTAAAGGTTTCCAGAAGCATCTGTGCAGATCTGGAATCCAAAGCCCCTGTAGGCTCGTCTGCCAGTATCAGATCCGGACGATTGATCAGAGCTCTGGCGCAGGCGCATCTCTGCTTCTGTCCCCCGGAGACTTCATAGGGGAAACGATTCCGGAGTTCATAGATTCCCAGCCTTTTCATCACTGCCGATACCCGCTCCTCAATTTTTTTCCTGGAATTTGTGTGAAGAGCCATTGCAAGCACAATATTTTCTTTCAGAGTCAGCGTATCCAGAAGATTAAAATCCTGAAATACAAATCCAAGATGATCTTTTCTGAAATCTGCAAGCTTTTTGTCCGTAAGCTCCGTAATATCCATATCTCCATAATAAATATGGCCTGCCGTCACCTGGTCAATAGCTGCCAGAAGATTCAGGAGCGTAGTCTTTCCGGAGCCGGAGGCTCCCATGATCCCTACAAACTCTCCGTTCTGTACCTGAAAGCTGATACGGTTGACAGCCTTTGTAAGATTATTTTTATTCCCGTAATATTTTTCAATATCACATACCCGGATTTTTCCACTCATAAGTCTTTTGTCCTTTCCTTTGATGCTGCCATTATATCAGAGCTGTCCGGCTGCTCCTATCGAAGTTACTTGCATAAATCTTACAGTTTTGTCAGATAAGTACTTTTTCCAAAACAAAAGAGCACTTTTGTATACTCTCCCTCTTCTGATTCTATTCTGATCCCAATATCCATTTTTTCACAAAGCTTTCTGCACAGATAAAGCCCCATTCCCGTGGATGCCATAAGACTGTTTTTATCCGCAGCCCGTCCGTTTGCTCCGGTAAATCCTTTCTCAAATACTCTTCCAATATCTCCGGGTGAAATTCCCACTCCATTATCCTCTACTACCAGCTCTTTTTTGTCTGCATCTTCCTTTATATAAATATGGATCCGGAAAATCTCCTTTTGAAAATCCATATATTTCACGGCGTTTGTAATAACCTGCTGCAGAAAAAAGCTCATCCACTTTCCATCGCACAAAAGCAGATTTCCTTCTGTTTCTACCTGCACTGCAACCCGGTTTCCAATAAGAAGTCCTTTGTTTTTTGCCATAACCTCATAGATCACTTCTGTTATATCTGTTTCTGAAATCACAAAATCCTGATATACCTGCTCTGACCTGGCATAAAAAAGTACCTGCTCCACATAATTGTCAATCCGCTCCAGTTCTTCCATAAGACGGTTCTTTTTCTTTGGCTCTTCCTTCTGAACCATCAGCTCCAGAGCAGTGATGGGAAGCTTGATCTCATGGACCCAGCTTTCTATATACTCCCTGTAATCTTTCATTTCATCCTCTGTTTCATTGATTTTTTCAATCACTGATTTGTTGGATTTTCTTAAAATTTCCCAGTACTTTTTCCCTTCCAGATTATTCAGGGGGCTTTCCACCTCGCCGATCAGATAGGGCTTATCCAGCTCAGAAAGAGTCTGCAAAATACGTTCAAAGTTCTTTTTTCTCTGAAGGAAACGCACAGTCTCACATACAGCCGTCAGCGCCAGCCAGAACATCAGGATCAATATCACATTATCCAACCGGTTCCCCACTGACAGAAGATAAAAGGAAAGCAGCAGCATGCACAAAATCCTGCCCAGATAAACAAGCGCTCTGTCTTTCAGATATTCCGGTAAATTCATAACAGATATCCCAGTCCTCTCTTTGTTTCAATAACAGGTCCTGCCCCCAGTGCTTTCAGTTTATTGCGGATCCTTGTAATATTCACGCTGAGCCCGTTATCATCCAGAAACACATGCTGATCCCACAGCACATCAATGATCTCCTCGCGGCTGACGATCTCTCCCTGTCTGGAAAAAAGATAATGCAGAAGCTTCAGCTCTGTTTTTGTCAGCTCCTGCCTCTTTCCCTGAAAGGTTACAGAGGCATCTTTCAGACTCAGCCTGACACCTCTGCACTCAAGCTCTGCCTCCTGCATAGTCCCGGATTTTCCTGTTCTTCTGAGAACTGCCCTGATATGAGCCAGAAGAACAGGCGCCTGGTATGGCTTTGTAATATAATCGTCTCCTCCTGTCATCAAAGCTTCCAGTTCATCCATTGCCCCGGTCCTCCCTGTTACAAAAATCACCGGAACCTGGGATATTTTTCTGATCTGGGCGCACAGACTTACTCCACTGCCGCCTGGAATATTGATATCCATAAGGATCAGATCCGGATGGTTTTCTTTCAGAAGCTTTATGGGTTCCTCTGTAAATTCTGTCACTGCCAGAGCTGTGTATCCGGCGCTTATAAGAAGCAGGGAAAGCTCTTCCCTTATTCGTCTGTCGTCTTCTATGATCATAATTGTTTCCATTTTCGTCCACCTTTTCTGCTTTTCCGGCTGTTGACTTTATATTGTATAAAATGATGCTGTACCAAGCATCGATTAATCACTGTTCACACAGTACTGTCCCGCGAAATGTTTTGGCCTGTTTTTCCCAAAATCCCAAAATATACAGCCTAAAATGCCACCAGCAAAAATGATCTGCAGTGCATATCAGCCAGGTTACCGGGAGCAGAGTGAGCAGTAATATCTATTATAGCTTTTTTCTTTCCGCACGCATATGAAAATTACAATATTTTTTCATTTTTCTGCTATACTAAATATGAAGTTTTGATTTTAGGGTTTATTTACTATTTTTTATTTGATATAATAGAACGGATTATAAAGGAGGAAAATCATGAATTACGGTAAAAAATCAGTCTCAAAAAAGCGAAATTCTCTGATTTCCCGTACAGCCATGATGGGAAAACGTGCACACGTTTCGTTTATCAGAGTTCTGTTCATATCTCTGATCGCGCTCTGTGTGATTGTAGGCTGTTTGGGCATCGGGGCCTTTCGGGGAATCATAGATAATGCCCCTGATGCAGATGACGTGGATATTTCGCCTCTGGGATATGCAACCTTTTTGTATGACGGAGACGGAAACCAGCTGCGTAAGCTGACTGCGCCAAGCTCCAACCGTCTGCCTGTTTCCATCGAACAGATTCCGGTGGATCTGCAGCATGCGGTAGTTGCCATTGAGGATGAACGTTTTTACGAGCACAACGGAATCGACGTAAGAGGTATCCTCCGTGCTTTCGTAAAAAATATCACTTCCGGAGGACTCTCCGAGGGTGCCAGTACCATTACCCAGCAGCTTCTGAAAAACAATGTGTTTACCAACTGGACCAATGAGTCCACCTGGCTGGAACGGTTCACTCGTAAATTCCAGGAGCAGTATCTGGCTATTCAGATCGAAGAAAAGATCAATGACAAAAATGTGATCCTTGAAAACTACCTGAATACCATCAACCTGGGCGCAGGCGCCTACGGCGTTCAGGCAGCGGCAAGACAGTATTTTAATAAGGATGTGTGGGATCTGAACCTTTCTGAATGTGCCACACTTGCAGGCATCACTCAGAATCCTACTCAGTTCAACCCTATCGAGCATCCGGAGGCAAATGCCAAAAGACGTAAAGAAGTCCTGGATCATATGCTGGATCAGCAGTATATTACCCAGGAACAGTATGATCAGGTGATCAATGACGATATTTATTCGCAGATCCAGGCGGCACAGGCTCAGAACTCTGAATCAGCCGACACAATTTACAGTTATTTTGAAGACGAGCTTATTGACCAGGTGATCAACGATCTTATGAACATCAAGGGCTATACAAGAACTCAGGCCCAGAACCTTGTTTACAGCGGAGGTCTTAAGATTTATACCACCCAGGATCAGCATATCCAGTCTATTCTTGATGAAGAATATGCCAACCCGGAAAACTATCCGGAAAATGTTCAGTATGCTCTTGATTACGCTCTGACTGTAACCAATCCTCAAGGCGAGGAGGTCAATTACAGCAAGGAAATGCTTTCTCTGTATTTCCAGAATGAGGATCCGGAGTTCGATCTTCTGTTTGATTCTCAGGAAGAAGCCCAGGCCTATGTTGACCGGTACAAACAGTCTGTTCTTGCAGACGGAAGCAAGGTTGTTGCAGAACGTGTGAACTTTGCGCCGCAGCCTCAGTCATCCATGAGCGTCATTGATCAGCATACCGGCTATGTAAAGGCAATCGTGGGCGGACGCGGTGAAAAAACTGCCAGCCTTACTCTGAACCGCGCAACAGATACCACCAGACAGCCCGGTTCCACATTCAAGGTTGTTTCCACCTATGCTCCTGCTCTTAACGAAAAGGGCATGACACTGGCCACAACATTTGAAGACGAGCCATATAACTATCCGGACGGCTCCCCTGTAGAAAATGCTTCCAGAACCTACGGAGGAACAACCACGATCCGGAGAGCCATCCAGAACTCTATAAACGTAGTTGCAGTGAAATGTCTGGAGGAGGTTACTCCTGAGCTTGGTCTCCAGTATCTGGATAACTTTGGTTTCACAACTCTTGCCCATGGAACAGAGGCAGATACAGATGCCAACGGAACTGTATGGACAGACGCCAATCTTCCTCTTGCACTTGGCGGTCTGACTCACGGTGTAACAAACGTAGAGCTTTGCGCAGCCTATGCTGCCATAGCCAACCAGGGTAATTACATTGAACCTCTTTATTACACAAAAATCCTTGATCACAACGGCAATGTGCTGATTGAAAAAACTTCTGCTGAACGTTCTGTTATTAAAGAAAGCACTGCATGGCTTCTTACAAGCGCCATGGAGGACGTTGTAAAGAGCGGTACAGGAACTGCCTGCCAGCTGGACAATATGACAGTAGCCGGAAAGACAGGTACCACAGATGATTACAATGACCTGTGGTTTGTAGGCTACACTCCATATTACACCTGTGCAGTATGGTCCGGATTTGACAACAATGAAAAGCTCCCTGACGATTATTCCCGTGACTTCCACAAAGATATGTGGCGCAAGGTCATGACACGGATCCATGAGGGACTTGAGGACAAAGATTTTGAAATGCCGTCTACTGTAGAAAAAATAAGTGTATGTGCTGATACAGGACTGCTTCCAAGATCCGGCTGTTCCGTGATCACAGAATTCTTTGATGTAGGTGATGTTCCTACTGATTACTGTGAAGAACACTTCTACGAACCCGAACCAGTCATTCCGGAATACACCTATGATGAAACAATCATTCCTGAGCCATCTCTTACTCCGGAAAATCCGGACGAAAACGGAGATCAGGGTGATGGAAATACTGATAATGGTGATGCCGGCGGTGAAGGCAATGGAGGCGATGACACCGGCAGCGGTGATACCGGCGGTGGTGATACCGGCGATGGTGATACTGGCGGCGGCGATGTCGGTGGCGGTGATACCGACGGCGGCGATACTGGCGGCGGTGATGCCGGCGGTGGTGAGATTATAGAATAACCAGATAAAAATGGTGCGCCCCATAAGCGTACCTTACAAAAAAGAAGGTTTCCGTATTGGGAAACCTTCTTTTTATATTTCTATGAATCTGCTGAATCCTCCTGCAGCTCTGTACCTGCAAATGTAGTATAGAATCGGTTACAGTACCATCTTTGCAGCTCCGTAAATGCCGGCATCGTTTCCAAGGCTGGCAATTACGATAGGAGTATCTTTACAAAGGGAAAATGCATATTTTTTGTAATGTTTCTCAATCAGATCTATCAGCGGCTGTCCGGCTTTTGATACACCTCCGCCGATAACAATGGCATCCGGGTCTACTACTGCCGCAAAAATGCCAAGAGCTCCCCCAAGCTTTTCGCCTACTTCATCCATAACACGGACAGCAAGAGCATCCCCTGACTTAAAGGCATCCAGTACGTCCTTCGCCTCAATGCTCTCTGTATTTCTGAGCACACTGTCCTCACTGCTTTCTGCCAGAGCCTTTTTGGCCAGGCGGACAATTCCTGTTGCAGAAGCATACTGCTCCAGACATCCACTGTTTCCGCAGTTGCAGGCTGCTGTCTCCTCATGACAAATGTTTGCATGGCCGATCTCTCCGCCTGCTCCATGAGCTCCCGCCACGATTCTTCCGTCTGAAATGATACCGCCGCCTACTCCGGTTCCCAGAGTAACCATGATCACATTCTGAGATCCTGCCGCAGCGCCCTTCCATGCCTCTCCAAGAGCCGCAACATTAGCATCGTTTCCTGCCTTTGCAGTCAGCCCAGTAAGCTCACTGAGTTCCTTTGCAACCGGCCTGAAGCCCCAGTAAAGGTTTACTGCGCATGCAGCCTCTCCCTGAGCGTTGATAGGTCCCGGAATACCGACTCCCACACCGGCTACCTCAGCCTTGTCAATTCCTTTTTCACTGATCTTGTTCTGAATGGTTTCTGCCACATCCGGAAGGATATACTCACCTTTATTTTCTTTTCTTGTGGGAATCTCCCATTTTTCTACCAGAGTTCCATCTGTCTGGAACAGACCGCATTTTACAGTTGTTCCCCCTACGTCAATACCGAAACAATACATGTTGTTTCCCCTTTCCTGCATTTTTATTATTTATCGCGCTTTCTGGCAATATTGGCCTGAACTCGCTTATACAGCTCTTCAGCTGCATTATAACCCATTTTTTTCTGTCTGTGGTTGACTGCCGCTGTCTCTACGATCACAGCAAGATTACGTCCCGGACGGATAGGCAGAGAATGACATACGATCTTGTTGCCAAGGTACTCAATATACTCCTCCGTAAGTCCCAGACGGTCGTATTCCTTGTCGCGGTCCCACTCCTCAAGCTTGATCACCAGATCCACAGACTGAGTATCTTTAACGCTTTCTACACCAAACAGCGTTTTTACATCAATGATACCGATACCCCGAAGCTCTATAAAATGCCTTGTGATATCCGGTGCGGAACCAACCAGAGTGACGTCGCTGACCTTACGAAGCTCCACCACATCATCACTGACAAGACGGTGGCCTCGTTTGATCAGCTCCAGAGCAGCCTCACTTTTCCCGATTCCGCTCTCTCCCGTGATCAGGATTCCCTCGCCAAAAACATCTACCAGCACACCATGAATAGAAATACAGGGCGCAAGCTGTACGCCCAGCCAGCGGATGATCTCTGCCATAAGGCTGGAAGTTGTTCTTTCTGTAACAAAAGTAGGAACATTATACTTAACTGCAAGATCCAGCATATCCTGCGACGGTTTTGTCATAGTACTGAAAATAACACACGGTATTTTGCTGGAAATAAACCGTTCATATTTCATCAGGCGCTTGTCATCCGGAAGCTGCATCAGATACGTATATTCCACATAGCCGATGATCTGCACACGTTCATTGGCAAAATGCTCCAGATACCCCGTAAGCTGCAACGCAGGACGGTTGATTTCTGCAGTCATGATTCTTTTGTCAGAAAGATCAATTTCAGGAGTAAGATTTGTAAGATTCTGCTCCTGTACCATCTTGGTCATCAATACACCCTTCATATATGTTCTCCTTTTCTTTATTTATGCTCAGATCAATGATTCTGCTGAGTTTTCTCTGTTTTTACCGGTAAATGAAAAAAATCATATACCTGTTTTGCACTTGCGGCATTCATGGATTCGGTTTCTGCCAGTTCTTCCACAGATGCCTCCCGGATTCCTTCAATTCCCCGGAACCGCCTCATCAGGGCCTTTCTCCTTCGCTCTCCGATTCCCGGAATATCATCCAGAACCGAATGAACCTGTTCCCTGCTGCGAAGGGATCTGTGATATTCAATGGCAAAACGATGAGCCTCATCCTGGATCCTGGTGATCAGCCGGAACCCCTCGCTGTTTGTTTCTATTGGAATTTCATTGTTGTTAAAATAAAGTCCTCTTGTTCTGTGGTGGTCATCCTTTACCATTCCGCATACCGGAATCCGGATTCCCAGCTTTTCCAGAACTCCCAGGGCAATATTTACCTGCCCTCTTCCTCCGTCCATCAGAAGCAGATCAGGCATTCGGGCAAAACTGTCGAATTCTCCGCTGGTTTCATGGGTAAACCGTCTGGTCAGAACCTCCTCCATGCTTGCATAATCATTTGGTCCCTGAACAGATTTGATACGAAATTTACGATAATCGCTTTTTTTCGGTCTTCCCTTTTCGTAGACCACCATGGAGCCTACGGACTCAAAACCGCTGATATTGGAAATATCAAAGGCTTCCATGCGGACAATTCCTTTCAGCCCCAGCCATTCCTCCACTTCATGGACAGCCCCGATGGTCCTGCCCTCTTCCCTTTTAATGCGCTCACGGTCCTTATCAAGAACCATGCGGGCATTCTCACGGGCAAGCTCCACCAGCTTTTCCTTTGTGCCTTTTTTGGGAACAATAATATGAACCCTCTGTTTTCGTCTGGAACTGAGCCACTCCTCGATCACTTCCCGGTCTTCCACCTCTGTCTGAAGCATGATCTCTTTTGGAATAAAAGGCGTTCCCGCATAAAACTGTTTCAGGAAGCTGGAAAGCACCTGAGATTTTGTATCGCCCCGCGCCACACGAAGATAAAAATGATCTCGTCCGATCAGTCTGCCGCTTCGCATAAAGAATACCTGAACAACTGCATCCTGTTCCCGGAGATCCAGGCTTTCATCCATGGCAACTGCAATGATATCCCTGTCTTCCTCTCCATAGGCTGTAATTTTCTGGCGTTCTCCGATCTTACGGATACTCTGTATCAAATCCCGGCACTCTGCCGCATCTTCAAATCTCATTTCTTCTGACGCCTCTTGCATTTTTTCAGTAAGGGCATCTATGGTTTCCTGAAAATCTCCGTTGAGGAATTTCAGTACCTTCTGGATATTTTCTCTGTACGCTTCCTGAGACACGTTTCCCGTACAGGGACCTGTACACTGTTTCATATGGTAATACAGACAGGGTCTGTCCTTTCCGCAGTCTCTTGGAAGCGTTCTGCTGCAGGATCTGACCTGGTACAGCTTCCGCACCAGCTCGATCACATCTTTTACAGCCCCTGCGCTTGTATAGGGGCCAAAATACCGGTTTTTATCTTTTTTCATCCTGCGGGCAAACAGTACCCGGGGATAGGCCTCCTGGACTGTTACCTTGATAAAGGGATAGCTTTTATCATCCTTCAGCATGGTATTATACTTTGGCCTGTGCTCCTTGATCAGGTTACTTTCCAGTACAAGGGCCTCCAACTCAGAGTCTGTGATGATATATTCAAATCTTGCAATATGGGTGACCATCTGCTCAATTTTTGCGCCTTTGTTCCTGCTGCTCTGGAAATACTGGCGCACCCTGTTTTTGAGGCTGACGGCCTTGCCCACATAAATAATCTCATCCCGCTCATCATGCATCAGGTATACGCCCGGCTTGGCGGGAAGCTTTTTTAATTCTTCCTCAATCTGAAACATGCTCAGACTCCTGCTGCTTCTGATCGTCTTCGGGAACCGAACTGTCTTCTTTTTTCTGCTCTCCCCGAACACCTTCCTCTGCCGGTTCAGTTTCCATGCTGACAGATTCCTGATTTTTATTTGCCGGTTCCGCCTCAGAACTTACAGTTTCTTCCTCCCCGGAAAGCTCATCGGCTGAAACAGAGGTTTCTGCTGAATGTGACTGAGAAATTTCCGTTTCCTGATTTTCAGCTTTGTCCTCAAGCTCTTTTACATCCTCAGGAAATACCAGTTCATCCAGGTTTTCCGGAATCTCCATTCCTCTTTCCACTGCCCGGAAGATCTTCATAAATTCTTTTCCGGTAATAGTTTCCTTACGGATCAGATATTCTGCAATTTTGTCAAGAGCTGTTCTGTGCCCTCTGAGAAGACGCTTGGACTCTTCATAGGAATCATGAAGAAGCTTCATAACCTCATGGTCGATCTCTGTTGCTGTATCATCTCCGCAGTTCAGCACTGCCCTTCCGGAAAGATACTGATTTTCCTGTGACGCAAGTCCCATAAGCCCAAACTTCTGTGACATACCGTACTGAGTGATCATGGCTCTTGCCACCTTGGTCGCCTGCTCGATATCATTGGCTGCTCCTGTTGTTACCGTATCAAACACGATCTCCTCGGCAGCCCGGCCTCCAAGATATCCAACCAGCATCGCTTCCAGTTCTTTCTGAGTATTGAGGAATTTTTCTTCCTCCGGAACATGCATAACGTAACCCAGCGCTCCCATGGTACGGGGTACGATCGTAATCTTCTGTACAGGCTCTGCGTCCTTCTGAAGAGCACTTACAAGGGCATGGCCCACTTCATGATACGATACGATTTTCCGCTCCTGAGGGCTGAGAATACGGTCTTTTTTCTCCTTGCCTACCAAGACCACTTCCACTGATTCCAGAAGATCCTTCTGAGAAACTGCCTTGCGTCCGTTTTTCACTGCAAGGATCGCCGCTTCATTGATCATATTCGCAAGGTCAGAGCCTACTGCCCCAGAGGTTGCCAGAGCAATTGCATCCAGATCTACGGTTTCATCAAGAAGAACATCCTTGGCATGAACCTTGAGGATTTCCACACGGCCTTTCAGATCCGGTCGGTCTACGATAACTCTCCGGTCAAAACGTCCCGGTCTGAGAAGCGCCGGATCAAGGACCTCCGGACGGTTGGTTGCTGCAAGGATCAGAAGTCCCTTGGATGTGTCAAAGCCGTCCATTTCCGCAAGAAGCTGATTCAGAGTCTGCTCTCTCTCGTCATTGCCGCCTCCATAATGAGAATCACGGCTTTTTCCGATTGCATCGATCTCATCAATAAATACAATACAGGGGGCATTTTTCTTTGCCTCCTCAAAAAGATCGCGGACACGGGAGGCGCCCACGCCTACAAACATTTCCACAAATTCCGAACCGGAAAGAGAAAAGAACGGTACCTTTGCCTCTCCTGCCACTGCCTTTGCAAGCAGGGTCTTTCCTGTTCCCGGAGGTCCCACAAGCAGAGCACCCTTGGGAAGCTTGGCTCCCACAGCCGTATATTTGCCCGGATTATGCAGAAAATCCACAACCTCCTGAAGAGACTCCTTTGCCTCGTCCTGGCCGGCCACATTTTTAAAGGTGATACCTGTTTCCTTTTGAACATAAGCCTTGGCGCGGCTTTTTCCCACGCCCATAATGCCTCCGTTTCCCCTGTTCATACGTCTCATAAAGAACATCAGCATACCGAACATCACAACTGTCGGAAGAACAATACTGAGCAGCATGGAAAGGGCCTCCATCAGAGCATCCGGCTGTTCGTATTTGAATATGATATCCTTTCCTTCCAGACGTTTGGTAAGAGCATCGATATTCTCCATCTGATTAACACGGTAGGTCATTTTTTTATAAGAGGAACCCTGAAGTTTCGGCTCCACTGTCAGAATACCAGACTGAAGAGTTACCTCTTTGATCTGATCCTTGTCTACCATTTCAATAAATTTGTCATAGGTGATCTCACCAGTGCCTCCATTTCTTATTTCTGTAATAAAACTAAGACATACCAGTGTCACCAGAAGACAGATCAGAAACGCCAGAATCGTCTGGCGGTTTTTATTCGGTCCCTGATTCCCGGGACCATTCCGGTCCGGTCTGTTTCCATTCGGACGATTGTCTTTATTTTCGTTCATTTTATTCCTCCTCTACTGTCTTCTTTATTATAAAGAGATTTCTATGATAAATCAACAAAATTAGCCTTATAAAAAAAAGGTTTTGCATCCGCCAGTTGTTCGTAGTATACTATCTGCATGAGTTCGGCAGAGGATCCTGTATTACTGTCACGGTAAACAGAAAAACACAACTGTCCACAGATTATTATCCCACCGGATGATCTGAAATACAGTTTTGCAAGATTACCGGGAACAAAGTGAACAGCAACAAAAATCTCTCTGCCTATAACGTAAATCGGGAAAGGAATAAACATATGAAGACAGGATTTGATAACGAAAAATATCTGACCATGCAGTCAGAACATATCCGTGAAAGAATCAGCAAGTTTGATAACAAGCTTTATCTGGAATTCGGCGGCAAGCTTTTTGATGATTATCATGCTTCCAGAGTTCTCCCTGGTTTTGAACCGGACAGCAAGCTCCGTATGCTGATGCAGCTCAGCGACCAGGCAGAGATCGTGATCGTGATCAGTGCAGCTGATATTGATAAAAACAAAGTCCGCGGGGATCTGGGAATCACCTATGACGAGGATGTCCTCCGTCTGATCGAGGTTTTTACAGAAAGAGGTCTTTATGTGGGAAGTGTCTGCATCACCCGCTATGCAGGACAGGAAAGCGCAGATCTTTTCAAAAACAGACTGGAAAAGCTTGGCATCCGTGTATTTGTTCATTACAACATCCCCGGCTATCCAAGCAATACCTCTGTGATCGTCAGCGATGAAGGATACGGCAAAAACCAGTACATTGAAACTACCAGACCTCTTGTTGTGGTAACTGCTCCCGGACCTGGAAGCGGAAAAATGGCAGTGTGTCTTTCCCAGCTCTATCATGAACATAAGCGCGGGATCTGTGCCGGCTATGCCAAATTTGAGACTTTCCCGATCTGGAATATCCCGCTGAAGCATCCGGTCAATCTGGCATATGAGGCAGCCACTGCTGATCTGAACGATGTAAATATGATCGATCCTTTCCATCTGGAGGCTTATGGAGAAACAACCGTCAACTACAACCGTGACGTAGAGATTTTCCCTGTACTCCAGGCAATGTTTGAAAAAATCATGGGTGAATGCCCTTATAAATCACCTACTGATATGGGGGTAAACATGGCAGGAAACTGCATTGTGGACGATGAGATCTGCAAAGAGGCCTCACGTCAGGAAATCATCCGCCGCTACTATAAAAGCTGCGACGCTCTTGTATCCGGCACAGGAAAAGAAGATGAGGTATGCAAGATCGAGCTTCTTCTGAAACAGGCTCATGCCTCCATTGAAGATCGTAAGGTTGTTCCTGCCGCACTTTCCATGGAAAAGAAAACAACAGCTCCTGCCGCCGCTCTGGAGCTTCCGGACGGAAAGATTATTTACGGAAAAACCTCTGATCTTCTCGGAGCCTCCTCAGCGCTTCTTTTAAATGCATTAAAAGAGCTTGCAGGAATCGACCATGAGCATCACGTGATCTCTCCTGATGCCATCCGCCCGATCCAGGAGCTGAAGATCAAATATCTTGGCAGCAAAAATCCACGCCTGCACACAGACGAAACTCTGATCGCGCTTTCTGTAAGCGCCGCAAGCAATCCGGAAGCAGGACTTGCCCTGGAACAGCTTCCCAAGTTAAAAAGATGCCAGGCTCATACTTCTGTTATGCTGTCTTCCGTAGATATCTGGGAATTCCGCAAACTGGGCATTGAGCTTACCTGCGAGCCGAAATTTGAAAAAAAGAAGTCAGAGGATGACGATAAATAAATGTCTGTGAGGGAAGGATTTTGTTTCTTGTTGCCCACAGACGATGCAGAGAAGAAAAGGCAGAGCATGTGCTGCGCTGCGTTTCTCTCTGCATCTGAAAGTGGATAACAGCCAAACAGAAATCCTCCACACAGCACTTGGCCTCCGGCCGGGCGATTAGCGCACTGCGCCCCGAAGCAGCCTGCCCGGCAGCCAGCTACTGCGGAAATATAAATTTACCATCTGGAAAATACAATGCAGGGGTAGATGAATCTGTATAAGAAGCCTTGAGAGACTTGGCAAAAGTTCTTGCCTTCTGTGGCTCTGCTTTGCTTCTCCGAATGCTGCTGTCTGAGTCGCAGACGAGTTCAGCATTCGGGGAAGTGTTTTTTGCAGAGAAGCAGAAGCATAGAACTTTCCGAGTCTCGAACCAGCTTCTGTGACAGATTCACCTGCCCCCGCATGTCATTTACAGAGGAAATTATATCCCCCTCCCACAAACATAAATTTAAGTTTAAAAGAAGTCCCCAGGATCTTTCAGAATCTCTGGGGACTTCTTTTTTAGTATTTCATGTTTAATGACTGATGATTAATCTTCGTATCCGTTTGGATTCTTGCTCTGCCAGTTCCAGGAATCCGCACACATGTCCTTAATATCGTATTCTGCCTTCCAGCCAAGCTCTCTTTCTGCCTTGGACGCATCAGAATAACAGGTTGCAATATCTCCCGGGCGGCGTTCTTTGATCACATACGGAATCTTCACGCCGTTGGCTTCCTCAAAGTTCTTTACAATATCAAGAACACTGTAGCCTTTTCCTGTTCCCAGATTGTAAATGCTTAAACCGGATTTGTCCTCAATCTTTTTAAGAGCCTTTACATGGCCTTTTGCAAGGTCAACCACATGAATGTAATCTCTCACGCCAGTTCCGTCCGGAGTATCATAGTCATTGCCAAACACGCCCAGCTCTTTCAGCTTTCCTACGGCAACCTGAGTGATATACGGCATCAGGTTGTTTGGAATACCATTTGGATTTTCTCCGATAGTTCCGCTCTTATGAGCTCCGATCGGGTTAAAGTAACGAAGAAGAACTACATTCCATTCCGGATCTGCTTTCTGAATATCAGAGAGGATCTGCTCAAGCATGGACTTTGTCCAGCCATAAGGATTGGTACACTGTCCCTTTGGGCATTCTTCTGTAATCGGGATAATTGCAGGATCTCCATATACAGTTGCAGAAGAAGAGAAAATAATATTTTTAACACCATGTTTTCTCATTACATCTACGAGAGTCAGTGTTCCGGCAATATTGTTCTCATAATATTCCCACGGCTTTGCAACAGATTCTCCTACTGCTTTCAGCCCTGCAAAATGGATACAGGAATCAATATCCTCTTTTTCAAAAATATCATTCAGCGCTTCTCTGTCAAGAATATCTGCCTTGTAGAATTTTACTGGTTTGCCTGTGATCTTTTCTACTCTTTCCAGACTTTTTTCGCTGGAATTGCTTAAGTTATCCAGAACCACTACATCATATCCTGCGCTCTGAAGTTCAATAACTGTATGGCTTCCGATATAACCGGCGCCTCCTGTAACTAAAATTGCCATGTTTTTGTCCTCCTCTTCAGGTTTTCAGTCATTGACCGGATCCGGGAAAAACTGTCTCATCTTTCCCCAAAGTCAGTTTCAGTATACCACTACTTATATTTTTCTACAATAGCTTTCATCTGAGGAAGCTTCTCCTCCATGTCCGCAACCAGCTTAAACTGGGTACGACAGCGGTCCAGATTATGGCCTTCTCTGTGGATCTTAAAGTAATGATCTCCCTCCAGATAATCAGTAAGGAAACGCATTCCGCACTCAAAAGTCATAAGGATCGCCCCCATGGGAAGCATATCCAGCTCGATATCTGTAAGCGCGCCTGCGCAGCCCTCGATAAAGCCTTTTGTATATACTTCGTAGAGATGAAGATCACAGGAAATTTTGCTGAGATCCTGCTCATCCTCTGCCCCTGTACTTGCTCCAAAACGGATGGAATCGCCGAAATCATTTACAGAAAGTCCCGGCATAACCGTATCAAGATCAATAACACAGATTGCTCTGCCTGTCTCGTCATCAATCATGATATTGTTCAGCTTTGTATCATTGTGAGTTACACGAAGAGGCATTTTTCCTGTATCCTGCAGATCGCACAGGGTATGAGCCAGCTCTTCTCTGTCAAGAACAAACTTAATCTCCTCCTGAACAGATGTAGCCCGGCCTTCACTGTCTGCCTCAACTGCTGCCTTGAATTTCGCAAAACGGTCAACCGTATTATGGAAATTCACAATGGTTTCATGAAGGGTCTCAGCAGGATAATCTGCAAGAAGTCTCTGGAAATGCCCAAAAGCAACTGCACTCTGATAAAAGTCATTGTCATCCTTTACCATATCATAGCTGGTAGCATCCTCAATAAAAAGATACACTCTCCAGTATTCTCCCTCTGAGTCCACATAATAAGGGTTTCCATCCTTATCACTTACCACATTCAGCGTTTCTCTCTCCACATCACCGCCGTTTTCCCGGATTTTTTTACGGAGCCATGCGGTAACGCCCTGCACGTTCTCCATAAGCTCTACCGGCTTTGTAAAAATACTTTTATTCATTCTCTGGAGAATAAAGTGCTTCTCCTGTCCGCCCGGCGTTTTTACTGTAAGACGATATGTATCATTGATGTGTCCGCTTCCGTAGGCAACACATTCGACTACCTCTCCCGGAAATTCAAACTGACTGATTACTTCTTTCTGAATTGTATTCACTGTTACTTGTTCTCCTCCCATAAGTTCTGCGGATAGAGCCCCTGATCTTTCAGGCTCTGCACTGCAGCCATAACAACAGGCTTATCCTCTTTGTAGGTAACCCCATACCATTTATCCTCTGATTTCAGCACCTTGACTGTGGCTTTTTTCTCCTGAAGAAGCTCGTCCACTACAAACGGAAGAAAATATTCGCACTTCAGTGGATTTTTCTCCAGATTCTCATCAAGAAATGCCGCAAAACGTGCTTTCAGTTCTTTCAGGATACTTGCAGAAAATCCCCACATATTCATAGAAACTGTGCTGCCTTCAGGGAGCATGGTCCAGGTAGCTCCGTCATCCTCTGTATAAGCAGTACCTTCCCCATGCTTCTCAATGTGAGTACGCTCATTGATCTTCAGAAGATGATCTGCCTCATCGGTAACACAGACGCCTCTTGCTACATGACCATTGTCTGTCAGAGTATTTTCCAGCTTGTAGCCAACCATCATATACCTGTAAAGATTCTCATCATCCTGATTTTCAGCCAGAAAATCATATGCCATTTTAAATGCATGGCTTCCATAATAATCGTCTGCATTGATAACGGCAAAAGGACCATCAACCTCGTCAATACAGCTTAAAACCGCATGTCCGGTTCCCCAGGGTTTTACTCTTCCCTCCGGAACCTCATAGCCTTCCGGAAGATTATAAAGATCCTGGAACACATAGGCAACCTGAATCTGTTTGCTGAGACGGTCGCCAATAGCGTTACGGAAGTCTTCTTCATTTTCTTTTTTTATGATAAACACTACTTTTTCAAATCCTGCTTTTACAGCATCATAAATGGAAAAATCCATAATAATATGACCTTCTCTGTCAATAGGATCGATCTGTTTCAGACCGCCGTAGCGGCTTCCCATTCCAGCTGCCATAACTACTAATACCGGTTTTTTCATAATATTTTTCTGCTCCTTTCTTGATCAGCCTTTCGTTCCACCTGTTACACCGCCGATAATCTTCTCTGACAGAAAAATCCAGAGAGTAAAGGCCTGCAGAACTCCTGCCTTCTGAAAACAATATAAAAGCTCCATATATTGTGCATTTTATATAATTACATGCATTTGCAACACTAATTTTATCATTTTTACACAATTAGTATTTGCATAATCATCTATTTCTTTTGCACAAAAAGATTGTTTTCATGAAAATCTCTGTTTCTCTCCGCCATATTTAATGCTTTTCACTCCAGCATCAACGACTCTTCCCACCACTGTCCCGGTTCCAGTCTTTTTTCTCCGCAAAGCCTCTCCTTATATTGTATCTGAATATATACGGAATTCTCTGTATAAATCTTCCATGACAGTTTTCTGCCCTCAAAAATCTCCGCACTGCACAGGATTCCTTTTTCCCCGCGGAAACTGTAAAAAGAAACCTGTTTTTCCGTCCAGGTTTTGGGAACAGCAGGAAACAGCCGTATTTTTCCATCCTTCATCTGAAACAGCATTTCCTGAAGAGCATCTGCACTGAACATATTTCCCTCAAGAGTAAAGGGTCTGTAGGTAAACTGCGAATATCCTTTTTTCCGAAAATCTCCGTTCAGGTGAAATCCATTACAGCTGCAGAAATTTTCCCAGAAAATCCTCAGATACTCTGCTGCTTTTTCTCCGTTTCCCTGAACAGCATAAAGATGTGCCATCCATGCAAAGGTATAACCAACCCACTGGGATGTGCCCAGCCTTTCATAATCCGCAATTACAGCATCGATTATTTCTTTTCCTTCGCCCTCATAATCTATGATTCCCAGAGGTGAAACAGCCATCGCATTTGAAAAATGACGATGGGATTCTTCAAGACTTTCATCCGGAGAAAGCATCAGAACCTTATTTTTATTGACTGACAGTTCCGGAAGCCTCTGTCTGATGTGGCGCCACTGTAATTCTTCTGTTTTCCCCAGCTCACCAGCCAGTTTCTCCAGTGTTTCAAACAGCCGGATCATCAGAGCCAGATCATAATTACTGACAGGTGTCAGCCATGATCTTTCCGTATCGTCGTGAATCTCCGGAGAGCTGGATACAGGAAGAACCAGATAACCGTCCTCTGTCTCCTCCAGAAGCGATTGGATAAAAATCCCGGTTTCCTTCATATAAGGATAAGCTCTTTCCCTCAGAAATTTACTGTTTCCTGTATATCGGTAATATTCTCCAAATGCGTGGGCAAGCCACATCTGGTTGGACGGAGAAAGCGAATACATAGGCCAGCCCCCAAGAGGTTTCCCGTCAATTGTCATTGTTCCGGGAAGACAGCAGCCTTCTGCGCCGTAAAATTCTCCGGCAAACCGTCGCCCCTCATCAAAAAGACTCCAGAGAAAATCTAAAAAGCACCGTCCTTCTTCCAGATGGTTTGCCTTCAGATAATGGGTATAGGACAATTCTGTATTCAGATCGTTATGGTAATCTCCCTTCCACGGAGGAAGCGTTCCCTCATCTGCGGTCCACACTCCCTGAAGAGGCATAGGGACGCCTCCTTCTCTGGACGTTGAAGCAAACAGATAATTGGTCATATACCACTGCTTTTCCATAAATTTATCAGGAATACAGATACCGCTCTCTTCAAAATAATCCTTCCACCATTTTTTATGAGAATCAAAAAGTTCATCACCTGCTGACAGAGCGCCGAGAACCTGCTGCTTTCCCTGTTCCATCCAGCAGTCTCCGTCTTCTGATGAGACAATCTTCCAGACGATTCTTGTCACAGAGTCTTTTTTTCTTCTCCCAACAATCACTCCATAAGAAAATTCATCATTTACAGGCTGGCAGAACCATTGCAGCTCTCCCTCCTGTTTTTTTATCACAGGAGGATATTTCAGATCCTTCAGATTCCCCTGGGAAATCTGTCTTTCTTCCTGGCAATAAACGTACTCTTTTTCCGTTCCTTTTTCTCCGAATTCCGGATTTTTCAGTTCCACAGAAAATTCCGTTTCCCGAGCTTCAACCTCTATGATCCCAACTTGTTCCACTGCATGGACCCAAACTGAAATCCTGACAGTCTCTTTCCGGCTTCTGAACCTCATTTCCGCTTTTGCTGTTTCCAGGTTTAAGACAGATTCGATTTCTCCGTCAATACCGTAAAAATGAAGCAGGATCCTGCCTGCAGTTAATTTTGTAGGTGATGGATAATAATAGGGAGCATCAAAGATTTCCCGGATTTTTGCAGTATTTCCTGCCTTTGCAAGTTTCACAAGATTTTTCCAGGTAAACTCTTTATTCTGCTCCCACAAAACAGTTCTGTCCCATAAATCTGTACGGTCCAGACTAAACCTTATCTCTTCAGGACTGCCCCAGCAGAGGCAGCCGCATTTTCCATTTCCCAGCGGAACAGCCTCGTCCCACCGGGAAATATTTTCTTTCCAGTTATAAGTAATATTCATGTACAAAGTCTCACTTGAATTGTCTGTTATAAAGATATAAAAGAAGAATCAGTCCGGCAAGTCCCAGAAGCATTACCAACAGCCCCTGCGGTCCTACATTTTTCTGTCCCAGTACTACAAGCGCCACACAAATAATAAAAAATATAGCTGCCAGAACGGTTTTTAAAACACTCTTTGTTCTTTCATTCATTTTATTTACCTCCTGTTCCGCACACTGATCAGCCTTTCAGACCGCCAAGAGTCATACCCTGTGTCAGTTTCTTCTGTACACAGATATATAAAATCAGTGTAGGGATCATAACAATAACCAGTCCCGCATACATCTGTCCGTACTGAACTGCTGATTTCTGGGCTGCCATCAGATTCATAAGTCCTACCGGAAGGGTTTTTATCTCCGGTCTGGTGAGCAGGGTCATGGAAATAATATATTCATTCCAGAATGCCAAAAAGTTAAACAGAATTACTGTCACAATACTTGGCTTTGCCATAGGCATGATAACCTGAATCATAGTTCTCCAGTATCCGGCTCCGTCCACATAAGCCGCTTCCTCGTAATCTTTTGCCAGTGATTTAAAATAACCGGACAGCAGATAAATGGTAAAGGGAAGCGCGGTTGATGCATATACAAGCGCCAGAATAAACAGATTGTTCAGGAAAAACGGCTCTCCGAACCACTGACGCAGTTTTCCGTCTGCATTATTGAGCATCAAAAAGATCGGTACAACAATATAGTTTACATTAATAAAAAGTCCTGCCATAAACATAACATTCCAGATCTTCTGGCTCTTAAATTTGAATCTGGACAGTACATAAGCTGCCGGAAGAGCGATCACGATCAGAAGCAGGATACCCAGGACCGTTACAAACACAGAATTCAGCATATAAGAACCCATGTTTGCAGTTTCCCACGCATCTGTAAAGTTCTGGAAATGGAATCCTTTCGGAAGCGCCCATGGACTTCCGTAAAACTCTGAATTCTCTTTAATTGAAGCAACAAATACCCAGGCAACAGGAACAATGATCGTAACTGCCAGAAGCCCCAGTATCAGATAGATAAATACTTTTGCCACCTTGGAACTGGCAGTACTGTTTTTCGTCATATCAGCCATTTTTCACCCTCCTTAGAATTCAATTTCTTCACGTTTGGTCACCGCATTGAGAACAGCGGCCAGCGCAAAGGAAAACAGGAATACCGCAACACCGATGGCCATACCATATCCATAGGAAGAGTTGGTGTAAGCTTCCTGATACATGTAGCTTAAGAATACATTGGAAGCTCCGTCCGGTCCGCCGTTTGTCATTGCTTTTACCATCAGGAAACTCATATTAATAGTACTGATAACAAAGAATGTCAGAGTGGTACGAATATTAGTCCAGATCAGCGGAAGAGTAATTGAGAAAAACTGTTTGATCCTTCCCGCGCCTTCCAGACTTGCTGATTCATAGAGACTGTCCGGAATGTTTGCCATACTTGCCATGTACATAACCATATAATATCCAATGGCCTGCCATACCATGGCGATAATAATACTGTAAATAACAAGATCCTGACTTCCAAGCCAGAGGATAGGATTGTCCACCCCATTCTGTCCCCGGAACAGATTCAAAAAGGAGTTCAGAAGTCCCTGATTCGGATCATAGATAGCAGAGAAAATAGCGCTGATCACTACAACAGAAAGAATATTCGGGATGTAAAAAACAACACGGAAGAATGTCTGCCCTTTCAGTTTTTCTCTTGTAAGAATAGCGGCAAAAATAATCGCCATACCAAAAGTAACAATAGTAACAATCACGATCAGAAGAACAGAGTTCTGAAACGCCTGATAAAATTTATCGCTCTGTAACAGTATTTTGAAGTTATCAAGACCTACAAAAGTTTTTTCAGCTGTATATCCGCCCCATTTATAAAGAGACATTCTGAAAACATCAATGGTAGGGATCAACATAAAAATAGCAAAAAGAATTACTGCCGGCGCCAGACAGCAGAAAATAAACCGGCTTCTTCCCTTTTTTTTCGTCATGGTTCTTCTCCTTTCTTTATCCCGAAAAACGGACGGTAGTATTCACCGTCCGTTTTTTCAGATACCATATTTAATTATGTCAGGATCCTGGCTTTATTTCAAAGCGCCGCGAAGGGTATCACTGTCTTTTTTGATCTGCTCTACCCAATCATCTACTGTCTTATCACCGCTGACAAGAGAGTTGATCGGATCAAAGAATGTTGTACGAACGGTTACACCTTCTACCGGCTCAGTTGTCGCAAAAGCATCCATAACAGCTACTGCACCATCATCATAGATAGAATAATAAATTTTTGCATCGCCCTCAAGTTTGTCTGTCATTCCCTGGATCGGCTGAACTGCTCCACCGTCTTTTGCAAAAATCTCAGCTGCTTCATCAGAGTACAGATATGCGATAAACTGTTTTCCAAGGTCTTTGTTTACAGCGCCCTTCGGCATCCAGATCTGCTCAAAGAAGGAATAAGAAGCTCTCTCTCCGCCTTCCTCTACTGCCGGAAGTGCTGTGAATCCCCACTCAAAGCCGTCTGCACGAGGAGCGTCTGCCATCTCGCCGATTACCCAGTTTCCGTTTGGCATAAACAGAGCCTTATTGTCAAGGATCAGCTGCTGGTTTTTACGGAAATCATTGTCATTTGCGTTTGCCGGAGTTGTCTTCTCTGTATAGGAAGCCAGCTTCTCAATGATCTCAAATGTTTTCTTTGCTCCGTCTGTTTCCCATACGCCTTCGCCGTATTTCAGAGCTTCCTGGAATCTTTCAGCGCCGGCAGTCTCATGAAGCAGTGCATAGAAGAATGCGTCAAAGTATCCTGCTGTAGGATATGTAAACAGTGCAATATCTTCCTCTTTTGCCTTTTCGCCAAGTTCCCACATTTCATCCCATGTCTCAGGAACTTCCCAGCCTTTTTCCTCGAACAGTCCTTTGTTGTAGAATAGTCCGCAAGGTCCGTAGAACATCGGCATCAGATATGTTTTTCCGTCTCCGTAAGGATTTGTAATAGAGTTGTCCACAAATCCCGGAAGGATCTTGTCTTTTACAGTTACATCCTCTCCCGGTACTGTCATTTCCAGTACGTCAGTCATTTCCTCTACGTTATTGTCCTTAACAAAGGTTTCTGTAAGAGCAGATTCAGATCCCACTGCTCTCATGATAACATCCGGATAATCACCAGATTTCATAGCCGGTGTAATGATATCTTCAAGCTTCTTGTCGATTGTGAGTTCTACCTTTACTCCCGGATTTGCCTCTTCAAATTTTGCGCAAACATTTTTCCACATATCCTGTCCATATGCGGTTTCTACAACAGCCAGTTTCAGAGTCTGCTCTTCATCTGCCATAACAGTTGTTGCCATTCCTGACATTGCGCCTGCTGCCATAACTGCTGAGAGTGCAAGACTGGTAATTTTTTTTGCTTTCATCTCATATCCTCCTTTAGATTTTGTACATAAGATACAAAAACTTTTTGTTTTCTTAATAATAACTCATTAAAATTACTTTTTCAATTTATATATTGCTGTATACTTTAGAAATATTGCTATGAGTTACAGATTCAACGACAATATTACTTCTAATTGATATTTTTCTCATATTTTGATTGTTCAGAGCACCGGCATCTGTTAGACTGTAGTTACTGTAACATTCTCCTGAACATATTCTAATCTGTATGTTTCCAAGAAAAACGGAACCGAAAACCTTATCACTTTCTATGGAGCAGCCGTGTTATGATATATGAAAGTATACCTCTTGCCAAAGATCTTTCTGTAGAAAAAATTTATACCATCCATTACTTTGAATACTGCAATGACTTTTCCTATCCGGGTGAACAGCATGATTTCTGGGAATTTCAATGTGTAGATAAAGGAACTGCCCGGATTCAGGCAGATGAAGAAGTTCATGTCCTTACTCACGGTCAGATAATTTTTCACCGTCCCAACGAATTTCACAACCTGTCGGCAACCGGAAATCATGCCCCTAATATTGTAGTTGTTTCCTTTGCCTGTAATTCTCCCTGTATGAGTTTTTTTGAAAAACAGATTCTGACCCTTTCGGATACAGAGCGAACCCTGATCGGAAAAATCATCGCTGAGGCCCGGCGGTGCATTGCCTCTCCTCTTGACGACCCCTATCTTCATAAAATGGAATTAAGAAAAGACAGCCCTGTGGGTTCCCAGCAGCTTCTTGTTCTTTATCTGGAACAGCTTCTGATACATATGCTCCGAAGATATACTACACAGGTACCGCACTGTGTCAGAAACATTGGCGACCCCTCATTTGAATCTTCTGCCTGCCGGAGGATCACCCGTTATCTGGAGGATCATATCTGTGAATCCCTTTCCCTTGAAGCAATCTGCCATGACAATCTCATCGGAAGATCCCAGCTTCAGAAAATCTTCCGTGAGGAATACGGCTGCGGAGTGATCGACTTTTTTTCTCATATGAAGATCAATTTTGCCAGACAGCTAATCCGGGAAAATGACATGAATTTCACACAGATCTCGGAATTTCTGGGCTATTCCTCCATTCATTATTTTTCCAGACAGTTTAAAAAACTCTGCGGAATGACGCCTACAGAGTACGCGCTTTCTATTAAAGCCATCTCCGAACGTCCTCAGAATTCTGAAAAAGACATAAAAAATGGAGCCGATGACTAAAACATCAGCTCCATTTTTGTCCCCTTTCCGGGCTCACTGTCAAGATTGATCTTTGCTTTATGAAGCGCAGCCCCATGCTTTACAATAGAAAGCCCCAGTCCTGTGCCTCCGGTCTGACGGGAATGACTTTTATCCACCCGGTAAAACCTCTCAAAAATACGTCTCTGTTCATTCTTCGGAATACCGATCCCATTATCCTCCACAAAATAGCATGGATGATGTCCTTCCTGCCCTGCAAACACCCGGACAGTTCCTCCTGCATCGGTATAGCGGATGGCATTGTCCGCAATATTATAGAACATTTCATAAAGAACCTGCCGGATTCCTCGCACCGCCACATGCTCCCCTTCCAGAACAAGACTGATCTGCTTTTTCTCTGCCGAAGGCTGGAGATGATACACAATGTCCTCTGCCAGCTCATAAATATCTACTGCCTCAAATGGCATGTCGCTGTTTTTCTCATCAAGCCTTGAAAGCTGGATGATATCTGACACAAGAGAACTTAAACGGCTTGCCTCATGGTAAATCCTTCCGGAAAATTCAGGAACCTTGTCTTCTCCCACCATTCCGTTCATCATCAGCTCCGCATAACCGGAAATAGACATCAGAGGGGTTTTCAGTTCGTGAGAAACATTGGCAGAAAATTCTCTTCGCATTGCCTCAGCCTCCTTCAGCTCCTCCAGCTGAGACGCGATCTGTTTATTCTGCTGGTCTACCCGTACAAGAAGGGGACGCAGCTCCTCATATCTTACATCTTTCAGAGGGTGCTCCAGATCCAGCTCATTAATGGGCGCGATCAGCTCCTTTGTCTGTCTCTGAACCAGGAAAAATTCCAGGGCCAGAATCCCCAGCATAAGAATCCCCAGCAGCGTAAAGCTGGAAAATAAAGTAAGGAACACACTGTCAGTTGTTCTTGCCACCCGAAGGATATTTCCATTATCCAGCTTCATGGCACAGTAAAAGGTCTGCTCGGAAAAAGTTTCCGAAAATCTTACGATCTCCCCATAGCCTTTTTCCTTTGCCTTCACAAACTCCGGGCGTTCCCCATGATTTTCCAGCTGATCCGCCTCTGTCTCCGAATCATACAGAACATTGCCCTCATTGTCTGTAACTGTGATCCTTGTAGCATTGATCTCTTTTACATTGCTTTCCAGATAATCCAGTCCGGCTGCTTCGATACCGGCCCGAATGTATTCCACCTCATCCCGCACACTCTGTTTCATAAATACGTCAAACTTGTCATACATGACAAAGCTTGCAGCCAGAAAGGTCAGAAGAACAGACAGGATTACAAGAAAGCTTCCGTGATTTAAAATTCTCTGTCTCATTTTATTCTCCGATCCTGTATCCTACTCCCCGTATGGTTTCCACCATGTTTCCTGCTTCTCTCAGTTTCTGACGAAGTGTTCTCACATGTACGTCCACAGTTCTTGTCTCTCCGTCAAAATCATATCCCCACACATGACAGAGGATCTGATTTCTGCTCATAACAAGTCCCTTGTTCTCTATCAGATACTGCAAAAGCTCAAATTCCTTTCTGGTAAGCTCCACCTTCTGATCTCCAAGATGTACTTCATGACGTCCCACCGATATTCTCAGTTCTCCGCAGTGAAGCTCTCTGTTTTCCTCTTTCCTGCTGCACCGGCGAAGCACTGCTTTTACTCTTGCAACAAACTCCATCATACCAAAAGGCTTTGTGATATAGTCGTCCGCTCCGGCTTCCAGTCCCCGTACCTTGTCAAATTCCGCATCCTTTGCCGTAACCATGATCACAGGGATGTTTTTTGTATCAGGAGAGGACTTCAGCCTGGTCAGAATGCCGTATCCGTCCTCACCCGGAAGCATGATATCCAGAAGGATCAGGGACGGAAGTTCTTTTTTCATGGCTGAGCAAAGCTCTTTTCCATCTGCCAGTCCCTTTGCTGTAAATCCGGTAGTTTCAAGGGTATATACCAGAAGCTCCCTGATATTTTTTTCATCTTCCACACAGTAGATCATGAACTGTCCTCCTTATCTTCATATATGCCATAAAAGCTGCTGAGGAATTTCCCTCCGGAAATTCCCACAACAGCCTTATATGATCTGCCTTCAGTTTTTACTGACGCTTACGGAAGCAGATATTCTTTGCGGACTGCTTCCAGACATTTATTAAATTCATCATCCTGATCGTTTTTCATTGCGTTCAGATGTCTGTGTGTATCATAAAGATTCTCACGCACCTGAGTTACGCAGACACCGATATTGGAACAGTGATCTGCAATTCTTTCCATACTGGTGATCAGGTCAGAAAGAATGAAGCCCATTTCAATGGTACACTCGCCGGAGCGGAGACGATTGATGTGACGGCGTTTCATTTCTTTTGTCAGCTCATCGATCAGTTCCTCAAGCGCCTCAATCTCTGAAGCCTTGGTAATATCCTGTTCGTCAAATACAGAAAACGCTGTTTCTACGATTTTGGTCACTGCTGCGGTCAGTACTCTGAGTTCCGCCTTTGCATAAACGGAGAAGCTCAGGCCTTTTGCATGAAGCTCGTCTGCTGACTCTTTAATGTTTACTGCATGGTCAGAAATACGCTCGAAATCACCGATGCAGTGAAGCATCATGGAAACACTGTGACTGTCTGTCTCAGAAAGATCCTTATTGTTCAGCTGAACAAGATAGGTTCCCAGTTCATCCTCGTACCTGTCTACCTTGCTTTCCATCTTTGTGATCTTCTGAGCCTTTTCCTCACTGTAATCATGAAGCACCTCAAAAGAGGCCTTCAGCGCCTTCCAGGAATCCTCTGCCATACGTCTTGCTGCGGTTCTTCCCTGCTCTACTGCAAATGCAGGTTTTTCCAGGAAACGGGATTCCAGAATAAGGAATTCCTGATCTTCCTTTGCCGCCTCAACATCCTCAGAAGAATCACGGATCGTCATACATGCAAGCTTCACAAGAAGATTGGAGAACGGAAGAAGCAGTAAGGTTGCTGTAACATTAAACACACTGTGGGTCACTGCGATTGCTGCCGGTGTTGCCATAGCGTCCATAAACGGGAACTGAACAGCTGCATTCAGAATATAGAATACACTCAGGAACACTACAGTACCGATAATGTTGAAATACAGATGGATCATGGCTGCACGTTTTGCGTTTTTGTTTGCGCCGATAGCAGACAGAAGCGCTGTCACGCAGGTACCGATATTCTGTCCCATAATGATCGGGAAAGCCGCACTGTACGGCACAGCTCCTGTAACGCACAGAGCCTGAAGAATACCCACGGATGCAGATGAGGACTGGATGATCGCTGTAAGAACCGTACCTGCCAGAACACCTGCTATCGGATTGGAAAATGCCAGAAGAAGATTGGTAAACTCCGGAACATCAGCCAGAGGCTTCACAGCAGCGCTCATGGTATCCATACCGAACATCAGCACTGCAAATCCAACCAGAATAGCGCCAATGTCTTTTTTGCGGGAGTTCTTTGTGAACATCAGAAGCACAATTCCGATCAGCGCCAGGATCGGAGCAAAGGAACTTGGCTTAAGAAGGCTCATAAAGAAATTGTTGCTCTCAATACCTGCAAGACTTAAGATCCAGGCGGTTACTGTAGTACCGATATTGGCACCCATAATAATACCAACAGCCTGTGTCAGCTTCATAATACCGGAGTTTACGAAACCTACGACCATAACCGTTGTGGCAGATGAGGACTGGATCACCGCAGTCACACCCAGACCCAGAAGCACTGCTCTTAATTTGCTGGATGTAAGGTTTTCAAGAATTTTCTCCAGCTTTCCTCCGGAAATCTTCGCAAGACCATCGCCCATAACCTGCATACCATACAGGAACAGAGCAAGACCGCCCAGCATCGTCAGTATACTAAAAAAATCCATTGTATTTCTCCTTTACGAAAATTTAATATATTTTCATTTTAAGAAACAATTGTAAAGTTGTCCCCAGCGCAATGTTAAATTTATGTAAAATTCTCAGAAGCTTCTGATGTCTTCTCCCTCGTCGCCCGTTTTGTCAATAGAACGGATTTTCAGATAGTAACTCATGGTTTCATTCACCTTTACCTGAACCCGGTCCCCAACCTTGTGGCCTTTCAGAGCCCGTCCGACAGGTGACTCGATGCTCACTCTGTTCTCCATGGAATTTCCCCTGATAGAGGTTACAAGCTTATACTTCTCAATTTCTCCGTCTTCTTCAAATTCTACTTCCACAATGTCATCCATGCCGACTTCGTCTTCTCTGGAAGTATCTGTAACAATATCCGCTGTTTTCAGCATTCTCTCCAGGTACCGGATACGGCTTTCATTCTGATTTTTGTGACGCTTTGCCGCATAATATTCAAAGTTTTCACTGAGATCCCCCTGGGCTCTGGCTTCCTTTACAGCTTCAATGGCCTCTTTGCGCACCACCAGCTTCCGGTGCTCGATCTCCTGCTGGATTTTCTGTACGTCACGTTCTGTCAGTTTTTCACGCATATGTTCTCTCTCCCTGATTCATTATATAGTGTGTTTATAAAGTATACAGGATAATAAAAGGAAACTCAATAACCCTTACAAAGGCCTGCGGATATAGCAGCAGATCAGAAGGCAGACTTCTTCGCCTTCCTGCCTTAATTCCAGCATTCCGTCGTACTTTTTCAGCGCAGCCTGAATGCTGGGAATACCCAGCCCGTGATTTTTTGTGTCACATTTTGTTGTACTTGGAAAAAACTGCCGGATTCCTGGATTCTGCTTCCGTCTCTCCTCCTTCTCTGAATCCGGAAGTCTGCCCTGATTTCGCACACTGACTGCCAGAATCCCCTTGCCCTGCCTTGCTTCCAGGGAAACTCTCCGCTGGCTTTCAGGAAGTTTTTTTACTGCCTCCAGCGCATTGTCCAGGGCATTTCCAAAAACAGCGCTGATATCTGTTTTTTCCATGGGCAAAGGTTCAGAAATATCTGCGGAAACATGAAAGTCAATATGATTCTGTTCCATCAGAGCAGCCTTGGCGCTGAGAATAATATTCACAGTGGTATCTCCACAGTATTTCAGAGTGCGGGAAGCCCCTGTCTGTTCCAGAAGCTCCCTGAGATATCCCTCTCTCTGGTCGTCCGGAAGAGCCAGCGCTGTCTGAAGGTGATTTGTCATATCATGCTTTAAACGCCTGATCTCAAAATGCTGATTTTCCATAGCTTCATAGTACCGTCTGTTCTGCTCTGCCAGAAGAGCCTCCTCTTCCAGTTTCTGCTGCCGGGCCAGAACCACCATGGTCCATAAAAGCCCTGCAAAAGCCGAAAGGGACAAAAGCAGGAGAAACAGATACTGAACAGAGATCCCTGCAGTATCATAATCGCTTAACAGCACCAGACTGAATACAATTCCCAAAGGAGGAAGCGTCAGGATAAAAAGAAGCCTCCACATGGAAGGCGCCAGTTCAAAATCTCTGTCCGGTCCCAACTTCCGGATCAAAATCCACAGCCCTGCACAAAAAAATATTTTTATCACGATCTGATACATCTGATAAAACGGCGACCAGTTATCCACCAGCGCATTAAAAGAAAACACCGTACTGGCTGTCATCAGTCCCACTGTCAGCCTTTTTATGACGCTTCCCTCACAGCAGATCATAATAGCTGCAATAAAAAATACAAACGTGGGAACAATATTTCCCCAGTCTGCCAGATAGATCACCATACCGCCTAAAAATCCGCAGGCAGTCACAAGAATCATTCTGAGGAATTTGCTGTTTTTCACTTTCAGCAGGCGTCCCACTGCCATAAACAGACAGATTCCCATAACCGAAAGCCAGGCAATTGTCAAAAACAAAAGCTCTGCATTTTTTCTCATAGGCCTGCCCCCTTCAGCATAAGCTCCGCAAGTCTTTTCAGCGCCTCTTCCTTCATCCCCCGGCTTACCGGAAGATTTTTTCCGCCTGTAAGGATTTCATCATGACCAATATACTCCACATGATCTCCGTTTACCAGATATCTTTGGTGAATCCTCACAAACCGTGCATCCACCTGAGACTGTACCTCAGAAAGCTTTCCGTAAAAAGCGTATTCTCTGTTTTCCGTTACCAGATACACCTGTCTTCTGTCGCTGTAAAAATACAGGATCTGATCCAGAGCTATCCGGAAGGTTCCCTCCTGATTCTGGAACACAAAATCTTTTTCCCGTCTGGAATAAAACGCTTCTCTGGCTCTTGACACAATCTGTCTGATCCGTTCTTCCCCGGCAGGTTTCATCACATAGTCCAGAGCCCCTGTCCGGTATCCGTCAAATACATACTCGGAATATCCTGTCACAAATACAAGAAGAATGGTTTTGTCGAACTCCCGTATCCTTTCCGCAGCCTCCATGCCTGTCATTTCTTTCATTTCCACATCCAGAAAAAGAAGATCGATCTCTCCCGGATGTTTTTTCAGCCAACGGACCGCAGTTTCTCCTGAACTGAATTCATATACAATTTCCTCATCCGTTTCATATAGGGATTTTTCAAGCTGAAACCGCAGCTGATCCCTGGCCTCCTGTTCATCGTCGCACAAAGCGATTCTCAGCATAATATCTCCTCCTGCTGCTTTTATATCCTTTACTGATGCTCCTCGCTTCAGATTTCTTTTATCATACCACAACCACAGCTTCCGGCGCATGCCAAACTTTACAAAAATCCTTCTATTCTTTACATTTTTCGCAGAGACCTGCAAAACTTTACCTGAAAAATGCCAAACTTTACAGCCTGGATTCCGGCTGTTTTTTTCTGTGGTATGGTAAAAGCACAACAGCAGAACATCTGTAAATTTTTAACATAAGACGAGGAGGAATTTTATGTTATCTGTAAAAAATCTGGAAAAATCCTATACTACCGGCAATCGTACCTATACAGTGCTGAAAGGAATCAGCTTTTCTGTTGCCAAAGGCGAATTTGTAGCTGTAATGGGGCCCTCCGGTTCCGGAAAAAGTACGCTTCTTAACTGTATTTCCTGCTATATCCCTTTTGAAAAAGGCAGGATCACCCTGGGCGGACAGGAATTAAGCTCCCTGACACCGGAACAGCTTGCCTCTGTCCGCAACGAAAAGCTTGGCTTTGTTTTTCAGGACTTTATGCTTCTTGACGGACTTTCTGTCCGTGAAAACATTCTTGTTCCCAGAATCATCCGACAAAATGTGGACAAAGAAGGGGAGCGTTACGCAGATCAGCTTATGGAGCTTTTTGGTATCAGTCATATCCGAAACAAATATCCGGCAGAGATTTCCGGCGGAGAACGTCAGAGAACCGCAGTTGCAAGAAGTCTGATCAACCATCCTCTGATGCTTCTTGCTGACGAACCTACGGGAAATCTGGACAGCACATCAAGCAGGATCGTTATTGAATCTTTTGAAAATGCAAGACAGAATCTGGACGCTACTATTTTTATGGTCACACACGACAGCTTTTCCGCTTCCTTCTGTGACCGGGTGATCCTGCTGAAGGACGGAAATATCTACCGTCAGCTTGAAAAAAACATTCAGACAAGAAGTGCTTTTCATGACACACTGTTAAACGCAATCAAAGAAATGAGTGGTGATATGTAATGGATAACAGAAAAAGAAGATCGATCAAAACTATGGCGGAACTGGAAAGCCGCCTTCGCCGTACCAACCAGAAGCAGGCAGCTCTTTACCTGTTCTGCAATTTTATTTCTCTTATGCTGATGACAGCTTATTCGGGACTGATGTTTTCTCCCACTGTACAGGATATTTTTCCTCCGGGAGGCGACAGCCGGAAACAGTTATACGCCATCTTCGTTCTGGCCCTGTTCGGCTGCGTTATATTTACGATTTATGCTGCCAGCCTTTTTTTCCGCAAAAAATCACGGCAGCTTGGCATCCTTATGGCTCTCGGAGCTTCCAGAAAAACACTGGCGCCCGGTCTTTTCCGTGAGGTGCTGCTTTTAAGCGGCAGCTCTGCTGTTCTGGGAACTCTGGCAGGTTTTCCCTTCCTGTTTCTTCTGTGGACTGCCTTCCGGATTTTTATTGTAAATTCAGAAGAAATGGTTCTGAACGTAGATTTCCGGTGTCTCTGGGTATCTGCAGGCTTCACAGCCCTGGTTGTGATCTGCGCATGCGTTCTTGCTTTTCTTTATATGAAACGCACCAATATTCTGGACGTGATCCAGGAAGAGCATCAGAACGAGCCTGTAAAAGAGCTTGGACGCTGGTGCGGCCCTGTGGGTATTGTCCTGATTCTGGCAGGCGCAGTTGCAGGATACGAAGGTCCAACTGTATACATGAATGTGTTTCACAGATATCCATCCCCTTTTCTCAACCTTTTGTACGCTCCTGCTTTTGCAGGTCTTTACATGGTCATGCTTCACACAGTTGTCAACGGCTGGACCTCCAGACGCAAAAATCCCTGGAAAAACATCATTGCCAGAAGTATGATGAAATTTCAGGGAAAACAGACGGTAAACAGTCTCCTTGTTACTACTGTGCTGGTTGCAGGCGGCTGCTTCGGGATTTTTTATCTGCCGATGCTTCATACCGGACTTTCCATGGGCTCCGAAAGCCGCACCTATGACTATTCCTGGTTCTGGCCCTCCGACCAGTCTCTCCCTTCTGAAGAAGAGATTTATTCTCTGGCAGAAAAACATGATTTTCAGATTAAAGACTGGCTACAGTGTTCCTATCTTTCCCTTGCCTGTGATAATAACATGCAGATTCTGAACCCGGACAACACTCTTTCCTATCAGCATTTTGACATTGCCGATGAATGTCATGCCCTGTCAGAGTCCACCTATAATCAGATCACCGGACAGAACATTTCACTGGATCCCGGATTCTTCTACGCAGTTACAAATGAAGAAGAAACCGCTTACGATACAGTGGAAAATGCAACACTTTTTACAAACATGACTACCAGGAAAGAGCTTCCCGTTACCTGTAAAGGCTTTGTACATTTTGAAGATGTGGCATCTCACGGCACTGCTGTTCTGGATGACAACGACTACGAAAAAATCTCTCAGGGACTTGCTCCTGAATGGACCGGTTCCATGATCTGGTTTAATTCAGAAGGAAAAGACAGTTACGCCTTTGCACAGGAGCTCTTTGTGAAAATTGTAAATTCCTATGATGACCAGCACTTCAGCAACAGCTATTATGATCCGGTTCAGTATGTTATGACAGAGGGCTATACAAATAATTACTATGGTTCCACCTATACTGTCAGTCCGGAGGAACGGCAGGTGGACCGTACCAACATCAACAGTTCTGACTTCCGGATGTACTGGAATTATATTCCTCAGTTCCGTATTATGGATGCTCAGGATCAGCTGAAAACCTTTGGAGTATTTATGATGACCTTTTTGTTCATTGCCATTATCTGCATTACCGCAGCCCTGGTCATTGCCTATACCCGCTGTCAGACCATTGCCCTGAACAATGCCTATGTGTTTTCAGATCTGATGCGTCTTGGCGCTTCTCCCGCCTTTCTTGGCAGAGAGCTTCAGAGACAGGCTGGTCCGGTATTCAAAATTCCTGCCATCAGCGGAATGTCGCTGATGATCCTGCTTTATTTTATGATTTTGCTTGCCAATGACGGACTTCTGACAAAATCCGAAATTCTCGGTTTTGCCATGTGCCTGGAAGTAGCTGCCGTGATCGCCCTTATCATTTACGCCGTTTTCCGCCGCACGCTGCGCAGTCTGAGAAAACAGCTGGGTATCTGCTCCTCAGAACAGTAAATGATCCGATACGCTCCGTCCACAGCAGCCCCACCTACAGTTTTATTCATAATTAATACCTGATTGCAGACTAATCTGTCCTGTCTTCCATCACAGTTCCCGGGAAGTTCATAAACAGTACCAAAAAGCCGGAGCGGATTCATCCACAATGAATGAACCGCTCCGGCCATCTGTGCCTGTCACCGCACAACCACAATATTTTTATTTCCTTCAAACTCCTTCGGACAACGATCCGTAATCACTTCCGCTTCCTTAAAATCCCGAAAGGTCACAGAACTGATCTGACCGAATTTTGAAGCATCACTGAGTACATAGGCTTTTCTGCACTGCTCCATGGCTTTCCTTTTTACCAGAGCCTCGCTGGCATCCGGTGTTGTAAAGCCCTCATGCTTCGTCACTCCGTTTGTCCCGAAAAATCCTCTTGTAAAATGATACATCTGAAGCATCTGTAAAGCAAAGCTTCCGATCACTGCCTCTGTGGAGCCTTTCAGTTCACCGCCTATAAGCGTAACATGAATGCCTCTCTGAGCCAGCATTCTTGCATGTGATACACCATTTGTCACAAAGGCAGCCCGGGTATTCTCCAGATAATCCAGCATATAACCTGTGGTGGTTCCCGCATCCAGAAATACAAAATCCGTGGGTTCGATCAGGCCTGCGGCGTATCTGGCAATTTTCTTTTTTTCTTCGATATTAAGATCTGATTTCTGAGCAACAGTAGGCTCATAGGCAGATACTGCATTTTCCAGAGAAACTGCTCCGCCAAAAACCTTTGTCAGACGTCCCATTTTGTCAAGAGCCGTAATATCTCTTCTGACAGTGGACTCCGATGTGTCCAGAATCTCCTTCAGCTCCGTGACTGTGACACTTTTCCTTGTTTCCAGAAGTTCCAGGATGATCTCATATCTTTGCTCTGTCAGCATGGTTTCTCTCCTGATTACAGCTTCTCCTGCATGAATTTGCTTACTGCCTCGCAGGCAGCACCCTCATCCGCACCCTCGAAAGTAAAGGTTACTTCATGACCTTTTTTTACGCCAAGTCCCATCAGAGCCAGAAGTTTTCTGCAGTCTGCTTTCTTGCCTTCTTTTTCAATGGTGACCACAGACTCAAACTGCTTCACAAGCTTTACAAGCTCGCCTGCCGGACGTGCGTGGATTCCCTCATTGTCAGTTACTACATGCTTGAATTCTTTCATGGTTTTATCCTCCAGTTTATTTATTTTTTATGCTGTTTTCTTTTTTAACACTCCCAGAAGGACGGCTGAGATCAACGTACCTGCCACAAGAGCAACCACATATGCCATTGTGTTTCCCACAACCGGGAATACGAAAATTCCTCCGTGAGGAGCCATCAGTGTACAGTCAAACATCATGGAAACAGCGCCTGCCACTGCTGAACCGATGATACAGGACGGAAGTACATGGAGAGGATCAGATGCCGCAAAAGGAATCGCTCCCTCTGTGATAAATGCCAGACCCATAATAAAGTTAGTAGGCGCCGCCTCTCTCTCTTCTTTAGTAAATTTGTTTTTGAAAAGCAGGCTTGCCAGGGCAATGGCACATGGAGGTGTCATTCCTCCGATCATAACAGCTGCCATAATATCATAATTGCCTGCTGCAATGGACGCTGTGCCAAACACATAAGCTGCCTTGTTAAAAGGACCGCCCATATCAATAGCCATCATACCGCCAAGAATAAGTCCTAAAATTACTTTACTTGTATTTCCCATGCCTGTCAAGGCATTATTTAATCCGGTGTTCAATCCGCCCATTAAGGGTTCCACAACAAAAGTCATACAAAGTCCCATTACGAGAATTCCCACAACCGGATAGATCAGAACAGGGGCGATCTTTTCCAGGGCTTCCGGTAGCTTATCGCAGATTTTGCGAAGCCCGAGGATCAGATAGCCTGCAAGAAAGCCTGCAAAAAGAGCTCCCAGAAAACCGGATTTTCCGTTTGCTGCGATCATTCCGCCTACAAGACCTACTGCAAGAGCCGGTCTGTCGCCGATGGCCATGGCAATAAAGCCTGCCAGTATCGGAAGCATAAAGCCAAACGCTGTTCCGCCGATGTTCTTGAGAACAGCGGCCACCGGAGTAATGGTACCGAAGTTTGCTCTCTGGTCCGCAGGGAGAGAATTCAGATCCACACTGAGACCGTCAATCAAAAAAGCAAGGGCAATCAGAATGCCGCCGCCCACTACTAAAGGAAGCATATGGGAAACGCCGTTCATGAGCTGCGTATATATTTTGTGGCCGGCGCCTCCGCCTGCCTTTGCTGCCGCCGAAGAATTCGATGCTCCTGCTGCTGCGTGATATACAGGAGCATCCCCTGCAATGGCTCTTTCCACCAGGGCATCCGCCTTGCTGATTCCGTCAGAAACCTGACATTCGATCAGCTTCTTTCCATCAAAACGTTCCATGGGAACCTGTGCATCCGCCGCCACGATAATGCAGTCAGCCTCCTGGATCTCCTGATCTGTAAGAACGTTTTTGGCTCCGCCGGAGCCTCTTGTCTCCACCTTGATAAAACAGTTTCTGGCCTTTGCCGCTTTTTCAATTCCTTCTGCCGCCATATAGGTGTGGGCAATTCCGGTAGGACAGGAGGTAACTGCCAGGATTTTTACCTGTCCCTCATCTGCGCTTCCCGTATCAGCCAGTCTCTCATCAATATCTTTTTTCTCATCGTCAGCTTTGTCAATAATTTCCATAAACTCATCTACAGACTGTGCGTTTCTCAGAGAGGCGGTAAATTCCTCATCCATCAGCATAACAGAAAGTTTACTGAGCACATCCAGATGGATATTATCTTCTGTATTTGGAGCTGCGATCAGGAACAGAAGAGTCACAGGCTCGTCATCAAGGGCTTCAAACTCCACTCCGTTCTTTACTACCATTGCAGCAAGACCGGGCTTCTGTACTGCGTCACATTTACCATGTGGAATGGCAATTCCTTCTCCGATTCCTGTTGTACTTTCCTGTTCTCTTGCATATACCTGTTTCCGGTAGGCTTCCCTGTCGCTGATTTTTTCACTCTTTACCATAAGGTCTACAGCCATATCAAGAGCCTCTGATTTACTCTTTGGTGCTGCACTCAGCGATACGCTTCTTCTGTCAAGCAGATCTGTGATCCTCATATGTTTTCCCCCTCCTGTTTTTGTCCGGCTACCTGACGGTAAACCGCTTCTACCTCTTTGCCTGTGGCCAGATTTTCTGAAAAGGCACTGGCGCTGCCTGCTGCGATTCCCATGTAAAAAGCATGGCGGTAATCTCTTTTTTCCATCCAGCCTGCCATAAAGCCTGCCACCATGGAATCTCCTGCGCCAACGCCGTTTACAAGCGTACCTGTGGGAACCGGTTTCTTATAAACCTGTCCGTTTGCAGCGATGAGAACTGCTCCCTCCCCTGCCATGGAGATCAGAACATTTTCCGCTCCCATCTCCTGCAGTTTCTTTCCATATGGAACAACGTCCTCTCTCGTCTTTAACTCCACGCCAAAGATCTCACCAAGCTCATGGTTATTGGGCTTTACAAGAAAAGGATGATATTTCAGAACCTTTACCAGAAGATCTTTTGTGGCATCCACCACAGTCATCACGCCTCTTCCCTCCAGCCTTTTCATAATCCGCTCATACATGTCATCAGGCATGGAAGCCGGGATGCTTCCTGCGAGAAACAGAACATCTCCTTCCTTCAGGCTGTCAAGTTTTTCCATCAGCTCCTCCACTCTCTCCGGGCTGATATCCGGTCCTGCTCCGTTGATCTCTGTTCCGTCTATGGATTTCAGCTTCAGGTTAATTCGGGAAATTCCCCTTTCAATCCTGATGAAATCCGATTCCACTCCCATTTCCTGAAGTCTGCGGATAATCTCATCTCCGGTAAAGCCTGCGGTAAATCCCAAAGCTCTGTTGCAGATTCCAAGATTCCTGAGAACTATGGACACATTGATTCCCTTTCCCCCGGGAAGAATCAACTCTGAGCTTGTCCTGTTGGTAAGCCCCAGCTTAAAATCTTCCACATCTACAATGTAATCCAGAGACGGATTAAAAGTAACTGTACAGATCATTTTTTCACCTCTCCTTACAATAATTTTCATTTAATGTATGACTGAGTTTGAAGTTATTTCAGTTATTTCTCTTTATGTTTCATAGTATACAGTTATAATCATCCAAAATCAATCAAACTAATTCACAAAATTCAGGATTATTTTTGGTTGAATTTGCACAAAAAAATACCCTCTGACAGTTTCCGGGGTTTTCCCTGTCTGCCAGAAGATATCCTGTTATTTTGTCCGGTATTTCATTTCTCCGGAATGTCTCTGTTTTTTTTCTTACGGTGCTTTACGCACTCTGTCAGCAGAAATTCAATCTGACCGTTAATGGAACGGAAGTCGTCCTCCGCCCACTGAGCCAGTTCATTATAAAGAGAGGCGGAAACCCTCAGTGGTATCTGCTTTTTTGTTTTTTCTTTTGATGCAGCCGGCATGGCTTCCGCCTCCTTTACTTATTTACTTTCTATATTAATAGATTGAGCCGCTGTTGACAATAGGCTGCGCATCTTTATTTCCGCAAAGTACTACAAGAAGATTGCTAACCATAGCTGCCTTGCGTTCTTCATCAAGCTCCACCACATTGTTTTCACTGAGCTGATTCAAAGCCATCTCCACCATACCCACGGCTCCTTCCACGATTTTCTGACGGGCGTCAATGATTGCCGCAGCCTGCTGTCTCTGAAGCATTGCAGCAGCGATTTCCGGAGCATATGCCAGATGGGTGATCCTTACGTCCAGAATCTCAAGTCCGGCTTCCTCAACCTTGGACTGAAGCTCTGCCTGCATGATATCCGCAATTTCCTGACAGCTTCCCCGAAGAGTCTTTTCGCCGCAGTCGCCATTGTCATAAGGATAATTTCTTGCAGCATTTCTGGTAACTGCATCACACTGGATCGAAAGAAATTCTGCATACTGCTCTACATTCAGAACTGCCTTGGTGGCATTTGCAACCTTCCAGATCACAATGGTACCGATCTCTACCGGATTGCCCAGCTCGTCATTGACCTTCTGGCGTTTATTGTCCAGAGTCATGGTTTTAAGAGAAACTGCCTTGGATGCTGCCCTCGCGCCTCCGCCGCTTAAATTAATGTTAATGGAACCGGATTTTGCATTACTCTGCTTTTCCTCATTATCAATAGTCTGCGCTGCCGGGCCTACTGTTTCACAGAAAGGATTGATCCAGTAAAATCCCTCGTTATAAAGTGTTCCATAGTAGCTTCCGAACAAAGTCAGCACAAGAGCCTCATTTGGATGGATTACCTTCAGTCCGCAGAACATAATAATTCCGCCAACATTCAAAAGTACGCCCAGCACAATACAAACTGCAAGAACCACTCCGCCAGCCGGCTTATCTGCCCCAAACCAGGTAGCTCCCAGAACATACATGGGAATTCCCGCCAGAGTCACCAGCAGTGACGCAACTGCCATGGGAAATCCCGGCGCAGCCTTAAGCTTCTTTTCTTCCGTAAATTTTACTTCTGCCATAATCTCTTTCCTCCCTGCTTTTCGCAAATACAGGCCCTCCTGTATTTACGTTTCCTCTCCGTTCCCTCTTTTCGGAAACAGAATTAATTTGATATCTTTTTGATATCATCATAATATATCTTTTCCTGTAAAAAGTCAATATTTTTCTGATAATTTTCAAAGAACAAAAGAGAAAAGATCCGCTTCGAACTTCCTAAATCCCTCAATCCTTGAGGGACTTGTTCCGCTTTGCGCGCCAGATGCAGACTGCCATGGGCAGTCATATTCCGCATGCATCTGGTCGCATCCTCGTGGAGCGTTTTTTGTTTATTCAGAAACTAGTACAAAATGTACTAATTTCCTAATAAATAAAAAAAGGAGCCGAAGCTCCTAATCAGAATGTTTTTTTATATAGTTCATTGTCTGGTACCGTCTCCAGATAGAACAGAACGTCCAGACAATGCTGATTCCCGCCGCAATGGAAAGAGCGTACTGAAGCGTCAGACTTCCGTATTCAGAAATCTCTCTGGTATTTCCGCTGACAGCAGCGCTCATTGTATAATACAGAGAGCTTCCCGGAATCAGAGGCACCACTGAAGGTATTACAAACAAAAGCGTTGGCGCCATTTTTTTCCGCGCAAATATCTCTGCGTAAACTGCCGCAAAAGCAGATGCCACAAGGCCTGAAGCAAAAATATGCTGTGTCACATCAAACATCAGAAGATAACATCCCCAGCACAGGGCTCCACCAAGAGAACCGGCCATCCAGAGGCTTCTTCGAAGCCGGAAGATCATGGAAAATCCCAGAGATCCCATAAACGCCATAGCAAGCTGCAAAATCACTTCTTTCATATTCCCACCATCCATATAGAAGCCATAAAGCCACTGGCAAGGGCTCCGGCCCACAAAATACTTTCAATCAGCCGCATAATTCCTGCAATCGTATCTCCCATCAGCATATCGCGGATTGAATTTGTGATAGCAATTCCGGGTATCAGCAGCATAATATCCCCGATCATAATCTTATCTGCGTGAAAAAACGGCAGAAACTTTACCGTCAGGCAGATCAATGTACCTGTAAAAAAGGAACACACCAGGTTAAACATTACATTATTCGCCAGAAGCTGTGCGCCTTTTTCCTGAAAAAGACAGATGATGACTGCAAAAACGGCTGCTGCCAGCCCGTCTGCAAAGCTTCCTCCAAAAAACACAGCAAAGCTTCCCGCAGCAAGAACACTTCCCAGATACATCTGCCACTGTTTTTTAGGAGGAACGCATTCCCGTAAACGCTGCTCAAACAAATCCAGAGGCAGCGGCTCCCTGCAGCATTCTCTGCTCAGTGCATTAATACGTTCCAGTGCCAGGAAGTCTGTGCCTGATTTTGTAATCCGTCTTGTGTGAGTCAAAAGAGTTCCGTCGCTTCTTTCCAGAGTGATTACAATACTGGATGTAATCACAAATACATTCATCCTCTCGGCTCCGTATGCCACTCCAATACGTTCCAGCGTATCTTCTACTCTTTTTACCTCCGCTCCGGAGGCCATAAGCCGCTCTCCTGTTTCCAGAAGAAGCTGAAGCAGGCGGTTTTCCGTGTTTGTCTGTTCCATACTGTTCTTTTCCATATGCCTGTTTCCCAACCTTCATCTGTCTTATTTTACAGCTCTTCCTGTCCCATCCGTACCTTTTCCAGACGAGCGGAAAGCTCCTCGGATACCTGATCAAACAGATAAGTTTTGCTGCTCTGGCGTCGGGCTTTCCATTCCTGTTTTCCAGCCTTTTCCGCATCCTCGATCTCTTTTTTTAATCCCATGGCAGAAATCCGGTGAGCGCCCTGTCCCATAATGATCACCTGCTCCAGCCCGTCAGAGGTTGCCACTGTCACCTGATACTGACGGCCGATTCTGTGAACTGTTTTTTCAATATACTGATCCGCAGTTTCCGCCTCTTTTGTATATACCACAAAAATATTGTGATAGGGAATCACTTCCTCTGCATGGCCCTCCACCTTATAGGCGTCAAACACAAGGATCAGAGTACATTTCCGGTAGCCCTGATAATTGCTGAGAATATCCATCAGCTTATCGCAGGCAGCATGAATATTTTCCTTTGCAAGCTCCCGAAGTTCCTCCCAGGCAAAAATAATATTGTATCCGTCCACAAGAAGATATTCTTCCCTGCGGGGCTTTCCTGCCCGATAGCGGACCGTACTCTCAGAAGTTCTTCCCACTGTTCTGGATGGAGTAAACCGTTCCTTTTTTACGGCCCCGAAGGTTCTCTCAAAAATCGCCTGAAGCTCCTGCTCCTCCTCATAGCTTCCGCTGTAGGAAAAGCCCTTCTGGCCTTTTCGCCCTTTTCCGCTGCCTGTCCTGTTCTGACCGCCTGCGGGCATCCCGGTAAAACTCTCCGTTGATGTCTCCTGTTCCGGAATCTCATACCAGTTTTCTGTATCCTGTGCCAGCTTCTCTGCATCCGCGCCGCAGTCCAGATGCTTATAATTCTCCACCTGATCCCAGGGAACCACAAAGCCTGCCCCGTGGGCGCAGAACACCGAACCGGTAGGATTTTCCAGATCACGCTCGGAATCATAGCCGGAAGCCATTACCAGCTCCTCCTGATTTCTGCAGGGCGCATATCCCTTCAGATTGCAGAAAAGCCTTCCTCTTCCTCCTGTGTAGGAAATGACCTCTTTCTGATAATCCCTCATGGATGAAACTGCTGCCATACCTGTAAGAACAGCCATATCACCGTCTGTTTCCGGCGGATTGAATTTCCCCTGCATTTTCTGAACATCGGACATTGCCCTGCCGATCATCTCTGCGGGAACCTCCAGCCGAAATTCATAGTAAGGCTCCAGAAGAATACTTTTGGCCTTTTTCAGTCCCTGACGCACTGCCCGGTAGGTTGCCTGACGGAAATCTCCGCCTTCTGTATGCTTCGCATGAGCCCGTCCGGTCAGAAGAGTGATCTGCACATCTGTCAGGGCAGAGCCTGTCAGAACTCCCAGATGCTCCTTTTCCTCCAGATGGGTAAGGATCAGTCTCTGCCAGTTACGGGCAAGAACATCCTCACTGCAGGCAGTAAAAAACTGACAGCCGCTTCCCGGCTCTCCCGGTTCAATAAGCAGCTGTACTTCCGCATAATGGCGCAGAGGCTCAAAATGTCCCACACCGATCACAGGCTCTGCAATGGTCTCTTTGTATACAATACTTCCTGCGCCAAATTCCACTGCCACATGAAAGCGTTCCCAGATCATACTTTTCAGGATTTCGATCTGAACCTCTCCCATTAACTGGGCATGGATTTCTCCCAGAACACTGTCCCACACTATATGAAGCTGCGGCTCTTCCTCCTCCAGCTGTTTCAGTTTTTTCAGCATCTCATGAACATCACATCCCTCAGGAAGTATGATCTGATAATTGAGAACAGGCTCCAGAACAGGAAGAACCGACTCCTGCTCTGTACCAAGCCCCTGACCCGGATGAGTTTTTGTAAGTCCGGTCACTGTACAGATATCTCCTGCCGAAACCTCCTGGACCAGTTCATATTTAGAACCGGAATAAATACGGATCTGATCGATCTTTTCCCCATCCAAAATCGTTTTGACCTTCAGATCTCCTCCTGTGATCTTCAGATAGGTAAGCCGCACTCCCTGAGGATCTCTGGCGATCTTAAATACTCTTGCCCCAAATTCCCGGGGATAAGCCCGCTCCATAGTATAGCTTTCCAGTCCCTGAAGAAATTCCTGGACTCCCTGCATTTTAAGAGCAGAACCAAACCAGCAGGGGAATACCTTCCGCTGCACGATCAGACGGCAGATTTCTCTGTGAGCAACCTCTCCTGTTTCCAGATAGGTTTCCAGAAGCTCTTCCTCACACATGGCAAGATTTTCCATAAGGTCATCCAGGTCTTCTGATGTGCCTGTTCCGGATTTCATACTCTCTGTTTTATCGTCACCGACAGCTCTTTCACTGTTATCCTCTGTCAGACAGGCAAAATCCATGCAGTTTTCGTTGAGACGTTTTCTGAGGTCCCTGAGAAGAGCATCATGATCTGTTCCCTGCTGATCCATTTTATTTACAAAAAGAAACACCGGAATCTCATATCTTTCCAGAAGCCGCCACAAAGTTATGGTATGGCTCTGTACGCCGTCCATGCCGTTTATTACCAGTATCGCATAGTCAAGCACCTGAAGGGTACGCTCCATTTCCGCAGAAAAATCCACATGGCCCGGAGTATCCAGAAGCGTGATCTCCATCTCTTCTGTTTTCAGCCGCGCCTGCTTGGAAAATATAGTAATTCCCCGTTCCCTCTCCAGCTCATAAGTATCCAGAAAGGCATCTCCATGATCCACTCTTCCCAGCTTTCGTATTTCTCCGCAAAGATAAAGAAGCCCTTCGGATAAGGTCGTTTTTCCGGCATCTACATGGGCAAGAATACCGATGCATATACGTTTTTTTGTTTTTTCAGGCTTTTGTCCGCCCATAAAAAATGCCTCCTTCTGTGGTCACATAATAGTGAATTATAGCACAAAAGGAGGCGATAGTCGAGATGCCAACAAGCAATCACAATTCATTGATCGTTGCTGTAATGGGCATATTACAGATGCGCTTTGCCGGAAGAAACGGTGCAAGAAGTGAAACGATCACAAGCAGCGCCAGTATTCCTGCAACGGATGCTGAAGGAAGCTGCCATTGGGTTCCCCAATAATCTGTAATCATCTGAGTATAAAAAAAATAATGCAGGGGCAGACCCAGACCGCAGCCTGCAAAAAGTCCGAATATCGTATATGTAGCTGTTTCCATACTGATCATCTTCTTTATCTGTAAATCATCCATTCCCACCGCGCGCATGGCTCCGTATTGTTTGGTTCTTGCAGATACACTCATGGAAATACTATTTACAGTGTGAATAACAGTAATCAGTGTGATCACTGCCAGGAATCCATAAACAAATAAACAGAACATAAAATACGTATTTTGCGTGTCTTTATTCTGCGCCATCCTGTCATAAAAATCATAATGTCCGTCTGACAGTGCGTGAAGCTCATTCACATTCTGTTCTGAGGCTTTTGAGGAAAGCTGCACATCAAGAACAGCATAGGCATCTTCACCTGTAATATCCGTAAACATTCTCTCCGAACAGATAACAATTGGCTGATCCGTTGTATCAAAGGGACTGTCTTCCAGAACTCCGGCTACTGTAAGCTCTGTCTGCTCCAGCCGGATGGTGTCTCCAACCTTCAGAGAGTTGCTTTTATCATAGACTGTCAGTACGCCGTTTCCCTCAGCAACATCCGATATATCACCTGCGATCAGGTCTTCTGCCGCCCATCGGAACTGATCTTCTTCATATGAGATCAAATCAATCTGTCCTGATTTCCCTTCATATTCTGCCGGAAGGCTTTGATACATCCTGCCAAACGCGCGTTTTACATAGGGCTGGTTTTCCACCTGATTTACAAAGCTTTTTTCAATTTCACACAGATTATCCGGACTGCTGTAAAAAACGTCTGGCGCCCAGGGTCTTAAGGGGGTAAGCGCCATATTCACCCATTGCACAAGAACAGAAAAGCTTAAAATCATAATAATACTAAGTGCAAAGGAACCCGTCATAAGAAGCAGGTTTTTACGGGAGGATACTGCATGATGAATCCCCAGGGCTGTCTCAATTTTCAGAAAGTTTTTCCTGACCGGCCGGGATGCGTTTCCGTTTTCATAAAAATTCCCGGTAACAGCCGCAACCGGAGAAACAGCCGCCGCCCGTCTTGCCGGAGAAATGGAAGATAACAGCACTGTCAAAACTCCAACAATAATTCCACTGATGATCCCCACACCACTGATTTCAAACAGAGGAATCTGTACAAACTCGGCTCCTGCCCCAAACCGAAGCAGCGCACAGAGTATCCATGTACCTGCAATACCTGCAGCCACACCAACCGGAACAGCTGTTTTACACCAGTAAAGAGCTTCCAGTCTGACTATGTGCATAACCTGGGTCCTGCTCGCCCCAATACATCGGAGCATTCCAAAAAACTGTGTTCTCTCTGCGGTTCTGCTGTTCAGACTTCCCGCGATCATAAAGACTCCTGCTGCCAGAACCAGAACAAACAGGATGACAGCTATAAGATAATTTCCCATAATATAAGAATCGCTGCTGAATCCTGTTATTCCCAGCAAAGCCGTATTTTCCGATAATATTTCATCAGTAAATCCATAGGTCTGCCGCAGCTCTGAAATCGCCCTGCGAATATTAATATTTTCATTAAAGCGTACAAAACATACCGGCTCAAGCCTGCTTTCTTCTGCTTTTGCCAGACTCTGAAAGGAATCCCAGCTCAGAAAAGTCCCCACCACATCGGCATCTGTAGTAATGGTAACATCTCCTCCAAAACCGGAAATCCTATAGTCAAAATCCCCGGCCGGTGTATGCATGGTAATCACATCTCCAATATTTACAGAAAGTAACTCTTTCGCTCCATTGGAAAGTAAGATTTCATTCTCTTTTACAGGATACTGCCCCTCTGTCAGATCCTCATAGATTTCCGTGAGAATCGAATGATCGCCGCCTGCAATAACGCATGTTTTTCCCTGAATCGTATAGTCAGCAGACAGATCAACATTCAGTGCGTCATAATGAGAGACAGCTGCAACATCTGTCCTCTGTGCAATCTGATCAATCTGCTTCTCAGTCGGCTCCTTCAGCATAATATGCCAGCTGCCATGCTCTTCTGTCACGCGCTTTTTTTCCATACGGATTCCCATATCTGCCATACTGAAAATCGCGGTAACCAGCAGTACCGAAATAATAATACACAGCATCGTCATGCGGTTCTGTCTCTTTCGCACCTTTGCAGAAATCGGAATAAGGCTTAAATAGCTTTTCATTGACAGCACCTCCCGAAATCAGTAAGCACTCCGTCCGACACCTGAAGCACCCGGTCTGCGGTCTGGGCGATGCTGCGATTGTGGGTAATCATAATAATAGTCTGCTCATATTTTTTTGACGCCTCTTTTAACAGAGCGATCACCTCGCTGCTGTTCTGAGTATCCAGATTTCCTGTTGGCTCGTCTGCAAGGATCAAAGCCGGACGGGTAATCAGCGCGCGTCCAATGGCCACTCTCTGCTGCTGGCCGCCGGAAAGCTGGCTTGGCAGGTAATTCCGGCGATCTTTTAAATTCAGTACAGTCAGAAGCTCTTCCAGATATTTTCTGTCCGGCTTCTGATAATCCAACAGCATTGGGAAAATCATGTTCTGTTCCACTGTCAGCTCCGGGATCAGGTTAAACGCCTGAAAGATAAAGCCGATATTCCTGCGCCGGAATACGGTCAGCTTCCGGTCATTCATGGAAAAAATATCCTTGCCGTCGATCAGCACCTTTCCCGAAGTAGGAATGTCCAAAGCACCGATCATATTCAAAAGGGTACTTTTTCCGGAACCGGATTCTCCCACAACCGCCACATATTCACCCCTTGGAACAGAAAAGCTGACGTCTTTCAGTGCCTTTACAGAAGTTTCTCCGCTGCCATAGGTCTTACAGATATTTCTGACCTCTAATAAATTCATTATGCAACACCTCTTTCTCAATAACTTTGCTCTGCAGACAGATAATGTTCTTTTTTGTCTACAATACAAAGGATAGCACTGAAACATTACAGTCAGCCTACAGCCAGCCTACAATTTTGTAGGAATTAAAAAATTCATTGTAAAAACCGTGCCTCTTCCCGGCTCACTGTCCACCTCAATGCTGCCGTCATGTGCCTCAATGATCGCTTTTGCAAGGGGAAGTCCAAGACCGATCCCCTGTCTGTCCCTGGAAAAACGGCTACGATAAAACCGCTTGAAAATATGGTGCAGATCCTCCGGATGAATGCCGCATCCATTGTCTTTTACCACGATTTGAACGACAGAAGGCAAGGCTCTCCATTCGATATGAATCTTATCTCCTTTTTCTGTATGATCCAGAGCATTTTTTACAATGTTGCCGATTGCTTCGGACAGCCAGTCACGATCGCAGAAAAGAATCACCTTATCTGAGCCGGACAGAAGGATTTCTTTCTGCTCCTGTCTGGCCCTGTATGCAAAATGCAGCTCAATGTCCCCCATCATATCCGCCACATTTTCCGTTTCCTTTTCAATCATAATGGAACCGGCATCCAGTTTTGTGATTTTAAGCAGATTCTGCACCAGTGTTTCGATGCGGTCAAGCTCCTGTTCTGATAAATCTGCAAACTCTTTTACCAGAGACGGATCCACATCCTCATCCTGAAGCAGCCCGTTATAGATATTCAGGGCTGCCAGCGGTGTTTTCAGCTGATGAGAAATATCCGAAATTGTATTTTTCAGAAATTCCTTTTCCCGAAGCCGGTTATCTGCATGTGCATTTAAGACCGCTGCCAGAGAATTGACCGCGTGAAACAGCCGGTACAGTTCCCCCTCGTCATCACACTCAATACGCGCATTGCGATTGCCGTCAAGATACCCGTTGATCTGTGACACTGCCTGTTCCATAAGCTGATCCTGTTTCCGGAAACAGGAATAACACGCTGACAGTATCAATCCTCCTGCCAATGCAAAAACAAGTAACAGGAACAAAGAAATCCTCTGGAAGTACCGATATAAGAATCCCTGGGTCAGCAGAAGCGCTGCCATCCAGATAACTGATAATGCAAGAAACAATTTTCTGATCTCTTTATTTACAAATATTTTCATAAAGCTCCTCACCCTGTCACATTCCATTTGTACCCCATTCCCCGGACTGTCAGAAGCATCTGAGGATCGCTGGGATTATCCTCAATCTTCATACGAAGCCGTCTCATATATACAGTAAGGGTACTGCTGTCAATGTAATTTCCATCGCAGTCCCACAGCTGGCCCAAAATTTTTTCCTTGGTAAGTACCATATTGGGATTTCTCATAAACAGGCACAGAAGCTTGTATTCCGCAGCAGTCAGTTCCAGCAGTTCCCCGTTTTTAAAGACCTGCCCCTGCAGTAAAAGTACTTTTATTCCATTTGATTCCAGCTGAGTATCTGATGAGCTGAAATCTTTTGCCCGGCGGAGCAGCGCATTTACTCTGGAAACTAACACTCCCAGCTTAAACGGTTTTGTAATATAATCGTCTCCGCCAATATCCAATCCCATGATAATGTCCATTTCCTCATCAGCCGCTGTCAAAAAAATAATAGGCACTTTGGAAACCTGCCGCACTTTTTTGCAAAATTCAAATCCCGTGCCGTCCGGCAGCGATACGTCCAGTACCAGAAGATCATATTTTCCATCCGCCCACAAACTGTCTGCTTCTTTGAGCGTTCTGGCTACGGCCAGTTCAAAGCCCTGTTTCCTGAATGCAAAAGAAAGCCCGTTAATCAGGCTCAGATCATCTTCTAAAAGCAATATTCTGCTCATGTTTTTCTCCTTTTCCTGTTTCATCTGTTCCGTTTTTCTGAAACTGATCGCTTTTCCCGGAACTGCGAAATATTTTCACTGAAATTTCTTCCATGTTTACTCCCGGAAATACAGCGGTCTGAGGTTTCTCACCACATTTTCGCTGACTCGGACCACTGCATCCAAATCCTCATCCCTGTGGTTCAGATATGCGTGAAAGCCTCCCTGTATACAAAAAGACAGAAGAATATTCCGCTCTGTATCATGCTGATATTCCGGATATCTCTGCCAGATCAGCTTTTTCAGCTCCATTTCCAGACAGTCGCCCAGCCGCGCTTTTTCTTTCCCGGAAAACAGAATACCGATCAGAGAATTACTGGACAAAAGAGCCATGTAAAGATTTCTGGTAAAAATCTCAGGCGCCCGGAAAGGATCCTGCTGCTGCGCGGAAATATTTTTTACTACAGCGGTAATGGTTTCTGCCTCCATCAGCTCTGACAGGGCAAAAATATCCTCGTAATGGCTGTAAAATGTAGATTTATTGATACATGCAAGAGCGCACAGTTCCTTAACTGTGATCTTTTCCAGAGGCTTTTTTGCCCTCAGCTCCAGAAATGCATTTTTAATGGCTTTTTCTGTTTTTTCTATTCTGATATCCATACTCTCCCTCGTTTTCCGTTTTTTCCGAATGTCCCAGCCTGTCCTCTTTTCATAGCTGCCTTTCGTATATTACGCGACATTTTTATCAAAAGGTTGCTTATCCGTCTTACAGAATGTTTTGTTGGTGGACATTCTCTGTACTGTTTTTTATATTATAGTCAAAAGCACAACTGATGTCTATTATCTATAAGGAGAAGATCATGGATTTTTATGGATTCTATACAGGAAAAATTTTTGATGCCTATGACTATCTGGGCGCTCATATAAACAACGGAACGACCATATTCCGCACCTTTGCGCCTGCCGCTTCCCGAATCACTGTATTCGGAGATTTTAACCACTGGCAGGAATGGGACATGCACAAGGTTTCTGACGGCAATTTCTGGGAGCTTTCTGTTCCGGGAACAAAGGAAGGAATGATGTATAAATACTGTATTTATGACAGATCCGGAAACCGGGTGGAGCACTGCGATCCCTATGGCTTTGGAATGGAGCTGCGTCCAGGCTCAGCCTCTGTTATAAGGAACCAGCAGGGCTATTCTTTCCACGATGAAGAATGGATGGCAGCCCGCACGGACTGCCGTCAGAAGCCGCTGAATATTTATGAACTGCATTTCGGTTCCTTTAAAAAGCCATCAGACAAAGCAGATTCCTGGTATACCTATGAAGAAATGGCAAAAATCCTGATTCCCTATGTAAAAAACAACGGCTACAATTATCTGGAGATCATGCCTCTGAACGAATATCCCTGCGATGAATCCTGGGGTTATCAGGCCACAGGCTTTTTCAGCCCCACTTCCAGATACGGCACTGCGGATCAGCTGAAATATTTTGTTGACTGCTGTCATCAGAATGGCATTGGCGTGATCATGGACTTTGTACCGGTACATTTTGCACTGGACAGCTATGGTCTGGCTCAGTATGACGGGACAGCTCTGTACGAGTATCCTCATTCTGCCGTAGGTGTCAGCGAATGGGGAAGCTGCAACTTTATGCATTCCCGTGGAGAAGTACGGAGCTTCCTGCAGTCTTCTGCAAACTACTGGATAAAAGAATTTCATATAGACGGGCTTCGTATGGATGCCATCAGCAGGGCTATTTACTGGCAGGGGGATCCTGCGCGGGGCGTAAACCTCAACGCAGTGGAATTCCTCCAGTACATGAACAGAGGACTGAAAGAAATGCACCCCTCTGTGATTCTGGCTGCCGAAGATTCCACAGCCTTTCCGAAGGTTACAGACCCGGTTTCCCAGGGCGGTCTGGGCTTTGACTATAAATGGGATATGGGATGGATGAACGACACCCTTGACTATTTTCGTACCGGACCGGAATATCGAAGCAGTAATTACCATAAACTGACGTTTTCCATGATGTATTACTATGATGCAAGATTCCTTCTCCCTCTTTCCCATGATGAGGTAGTGCATGGAAAAGCTACGATCCTCCAGAAAATGAATGGAGATTACGACAACAAATTCCCTCAGGCAAGAGCGCTTTATATGTACATGTATGCCCACCCGGGCAAAAAGCTCAACTTTATGGGAAATGAATTTGGACAGCTGAGAGAATGGGACGAAAAACGGGAACAGGACTGGATGCTTCTGGATTATCCCATTCACAGTGGATTCGCCCGTTTTATGAAAGATCTCAATGAAATCTACCTGACCCATTCTGCCCTCTGGGAAAAAGATTACCAGGCAGACGGTTTCCGGTGGATTGACTGCCACCAGGAACAGACCTGCGTCTATGTATTGGAACGGAGCAGCAAAAAAGAACACCTTACTGCAGTCTTTAACTTTTCTGACCGGTCTCAGACCTATGAACTGAAACTTCCCGGCTGTCAGAAGATCAAAGAGCTTCTTAACAGTGATCTGGAGGCATACGGAGGCAGCCTGAAGCGCCGCCGCCCTGCCAGAAAGATCACAGACGGCAGATATCAGGCAGAGCTTCCTGCATTTTCCGCAATGTATTATATTGCGGAATAACAATACTGCTAAACTTCCCAATCCAAACAAAAAGCTGTTCCCCACAGAACATAAAAATGTGACGGCTTTAGCTTTTTCCTGCCTGCAAAGTAAAAGCTGCCAGACAAGCCTCCAGCAGGTTATCACTTCCTGCTGAAAGCTGTCCGGCAGCTTTCTGTTCTGTTATTTTATTTTCCTGAAATACCTGCTACTGTAAAGTATATCATGGGCAAAGTAATTTTGCTCAGGATTCCTCTTCTCCCGGAGCTGCGGTATCATCCCCGGAGCCGCCTCCGTCAGTTTCCACACTTCCCTCAGCGCTTCCCGCATCTCCTTCCACAGAAACCACACTGTTGGCAGGTTCTGTCTCATTATAGGCAATAGTGATCCTGTCGCCTACGTCATATTTAACGATTCCCAGGAAGTCTGTAATCGGAACATCAAAAATCAGATCGTCATGACCTTCCAGTACAATATAATAATGGGTATTTCCATCGATTACTCCCTGAGCCATACGCTTAATCTCGCCTGTAAGCTTTTTGGTGTTTTCTCCGGCTACTGCCGCGCTGTTTCCTTTGATCATTTTCAGGTAGGTTTTTTCGCACTGCTTCACTGTATCTCCAATGGCTACGTTCTGATACTTCTGGATATTCAGCATGGCATATTTTTTTACCAGACCTGCATTATCCTTCAGTGCAATGAAATAAGTAGGTTCGTCTGCAATATTCAGAAGAAGAGGGAAGGTTGCCCGGTAGCCCAGATTCTGTACCTGACCTTCTGCAGATTCCATTGCGGAATACTCTTCTGCTCCCGGTATCTCATAATACTTCGTTTCCTTTGTCCTCTGATTCATCAGAACAAAGCCTACATTAGAACGGTCTCCGCTTACAGAGGTTACGCCAGTATATACCCATACGTCGTCATCAATAGCAAGATAATTATAGCCTTCTGTTGTTTTAAGACAGCCCTTCTGTCCCAGAACACTGTTGATAAATCCGTTGATCAGCGTACCATGGTAGTTATAAAGCTCGATCAGAAGATCCGCCGGATAGGCACGGTCTACCCATGTAGGACAGTCTTTGATCTTATAATCTTTACATTCTCCTGTTACTGCATTACAAAGAACCACTCTTCCAATGGTCTGTCCGCCAAAAAGTCCGATATTGAATTTTTTCACAGGGCATACCCAGTAGGGAGTTCCCTCTTCGTCAATCTCAAAGCTGAGCTGGTCAAAAATGTAAGTAGGATACTTAAATCTCAGATGTCTGTAAATATTCCGGTTAAAATACTCTGCCTCTGAGTATTTAATCCCCTGATCCAGCTTCACAAGCTCTGTATTCTGAGTTGCCATATCAATAGTAATATAAGCCGGAATTCCATCACTCATATTAGTCAGCCATTTAATGGGACTTGCGTATACCAGAGGAGTCACACGAACCGGACGTCCCTGATAATTAATCTGAGAATAAAGATCACTGACTTCAAACTGAGAAACCATATCCACCATACTTCCCATTTTACGGTTTCCCAGAAGCGCTGCAGATTCCTTGTCCAGAAGCGGGATCTGATCGTAGCTGATCTGTTCAATATCCTCTGCAAAATTTCCGGTTTCCGGAACCATCAGGTTCCGGTATTTTTTTGCATTGACGATCGGTGAGGACAGAATGCTGCCTGCAAAATAAACAAGCACCAGAACCACGACCAGCCCTATCCCCAGCTTCAGGATTTTTGAACTTTTGACCTCTTCTTTTGAATGGATGCCCTTTCTGCCTCCATAAAACAGCAGTCCCAGCACTACCAACGCGATCAGAAACATCCAGAATCCACTGGAATGAATGTTCACCGCAGGAATTGCCACATAGTAGTACACAGCAGCTATTACAATTACCGCAAGCACTGCCAGAAGCTTTCCTTTTTTACCGGAACCTGCTCTTCTTTTCCTGTACATATATTTCCTCCTTATCTCATCGGAACCTGTTCTGATTTTTCTGTAAATCTGCCAGGTATCACTCCGATTTTCAGGATATTGTATCACCTTTTTCCGGAAAAGTCATTGGATATTCTGTAATAAAGAAAATCTTTATATAATCTTTATACGCTTTTACAGCACCTTTGTGGTCCATTTGCTCATATCCCACACCTGGTTTACCACATCCTGATAAAATTCCGGCTCGTGGCAGATCAGAAGCAGACTTCCTCTGTACTCTCTCAGGGCTTTTTTCAGCTCATCCTTGGCGTCCACATCCAGATGATTGGTAGGCTCGTCCAGCACCAGGATATTTGTATCCCGGTTCACCAGCTTACACAGGCGCACCTTTGCCTGCTCACCGCCGCTTAAAACCCGCACCTGGCTTTCAATGTGCTTGGTTGTCAGACCACATTTTGCAAGAGCGGAACGGATCTCATACTGACTATAAGAAGGAAATTCCTGCCACAGTTCTTCGATACAAGTATTTTTATTGTCTCCCTTTACTTCCTGCTCGAAATATCCGATCTGAAGGTTTTCTCCCTGGTCGCAGGAACCGGAAAGAGACGGGATCAGCCCCAGCATACTTTTCAGAAGCGTTGTCTTTCCAATTCCGTTGGTTCCCACCAGAGCGATCTTCTGACCTCTCTCCATATAGAAATTCAAAGGCTTTGACAGAGGCTCCCCATAACCGATCACCAGGTCATGTGTCTCAAAAAGCATTTTTCCGGGAGTCCGTCCGTAACGGAAGTTAAATTCCGGCTTCGGTTTTTCCGCTGCCAGCTCGATCACATCCATTTTGTCCAGCTTTTTCTGACGGGACATAGCCATGTTTCTGGTGGATACACGGGCCTTGTTCCTTGCAACAAAATCCTTCAGTTCACTGATTTCCTGCTGCTGGCGGCGATAAGCTGCCTCCAGCTGGGCTTTTTTCACCGCATAGACCTCCTGAAAATGATCGTAATCGCCCACATAACGGTTCAGCTCCTGATTTTCCATATGATAAATAAGATTCACCACTTCATTTAAAAAGGGAATATCATGGGAAATCAGAATAAACGCATTCTCATAATCCAGAAGGTACCGCTTCAGCCATGCGATATGCTCCTCGTCCAGATAGTTGGTAGGCTCGTCCAGAAGAAGAATATCCGGTTTTTCCAGAAGGAGTTTTGCCAGAAGAATCTTCGTTCTCTGACCGCCGCTCAGATCTGTTACGTCACGTTCCAGTCCCAGATCCAGAAGTCCCAACGCTCTTGCAACCTCTTCCACCTTGGCGTCGATCACATAAAAGTCATGAAGGGTCAGCTCATCCTGAATATTTCCCAGTTCCTCCATCAGTGCATCCATTTCCTCCGGATCCGCACTTCCCAGCATATCGCAGATTTCGTTCATACGCTGCTCCTTCTGAAGAAGGGGATCAAAAGCAGATTTCAGCACGTCACGGATGGTCATGCCTTTTTCCAGGACCGCATGCTGATCCAGATAGCCTGCCCGGACATTTTTTGCCCATTCCACCTTGCCCTCATCCGGCATCAGCTTCCCTGTCACAATATTCATAAAAGTGGATTTTCCTTCTCCATTGGCTCCGATCAGACCAATGTGCTCTCCTTTCAGAAGACGGAAGGACACGTCAGTAAAAATAGCACGGTCGCCAAATCCGTGTGACAGATGTTCTACGTTCAAAATACTCATAAAATACCCCCTGATGATTTCTGTTATGTTCCATACAGGATTCCTTTCCTGTATTATATCAGCATCTTTCTCTGTTTTTACAGAGTTTCGTCTGCTATTATATTATTTCTCCTAACAAAAATCAATCAGAGGGTTGTTATAAAATATGAAATTTTGCCGTTACTGTTCACATGGCTCTATCCCGCGAGGTGTTTTGGCATGTATATGCCAAAATCCCGAGACATACAAGCCAAAATTCCATTGCCGCAGGCAATCTGAAATGAATTTTGGCTCGTTTCTGTGAACGGAGTGAACAGTAACATTTTCCCTAATCTGCAGATATCACGCCCAGTCCGCTGCCAAGCCTGCCGCCCTGCATCAGATATTTCCTGGCATTTCTCTGAAGACTGGTGTTTTCCGGATATTTTTCCGGATCCTCTATCAGGCAGTCAAAGATCCTTTCTTCCCCTTCCCGGAACTGAAAATCCACCGACTGGATCTCAAACATCTGCTGAAAGCGGAGAATATTGGATTTTTCATCCAAAAGCTCCTTTAATCCGGGGAAAAGCAGCCAGGAATGGCATACATACGGAATCTCTCCACCCCAGAATTTCCGTCCCATATCCAGCGATTCTCTGCAGGCTTCCGGATCCAGCGGCTGTCCCTCGGGGATATGTATACTGATCACTGGATCGCCTACTGCTGTCTTCCTGCCTTTATATTCAAATTCCCACAAAGATTCTGTTTTTTCAAACTGCAGTCTGCCCAGACGAAAAAGCGCCATTTCCACATGACGCCACAGCCATTCATATTCCTGAATCCCGTATTCCCCATATCTTCGGAAACATACCTGGCACCAGACAGCAATATCGGAGAAGGTGTCAAAAAACACCCTGTCTCCGATTCCTGCTCTCTGATACTTCTCATATGTTTCACATGCAAGTCTGCAGTAATAATAAAGAAATCTCTGTCTGTATCCGGCAAGAGATGCGATCTCCCGGAAAATTTCCTCTCTGTCTGTAAAAAACAGTTCACGGACATACTGATAACAGACTTCAGAGATCTCCTCATTCATTTTTTCCACAATACGCACTGCGCCGAAAGGCAGACCGATCTCTGTGCAAAACCTTCTCAGATCCATATTAACACCCTTCTGTCTCTTTCCGGAATTCCCTGAGATCCACGGTCTCACCTGTCACTCTGGATTTCTCAGCCGCAAGAGCGATCAGATGGCTTTCCACCGACACGGAAGCTCCGGAGCGTACCTGGGTGCTGTCTTCTCTCATATATCTTACAAAATCCTTCATCATATTTGTATCGCTTCCGCTGTGTCCGGTAGGTGGTGTATAAAGCTGAATGATTTCCTTTTCTCCTGTGGAAAAATCAGAAATTTCTATCTCTCCAAGCTCCATATTTCCCCGAAGCTCACCTTTTGTTCCCATAATATGGATCCTTCTGGCACAGTTTTCCGTGAAGGCGCTCATGGTCATATTGACGGTTACATGGTTTTCAAATTCCAGATTCACAACCTGATGATCCACCACATTATTGTCACAATGGAACACACAGCGTCCATAAGGACCTGTTTTTAATTCTTCAAGAACGGCTTCCCGTCTGGTATCTGCAGATACTGCGTGGATAAATCCGTCCGGCTCTGCCTTTGGATGCTCAAAGTAAAACTTCGGTGCATAAAAAGCACACTGATCCCTGTGAGGACATCCATCCAGACAATAAGCAGGAGCACCTTCCGGTGCATTTTCTTCTTTGAAATATGTCAGATCTCCAAAAGAGCTGACCTTCGTACAGGAGCTTCCTGCCAGCCACAGAAGAATATCCATATCATGGCAGCATTTCTGCAGGATCATAGGACTTGTTTCATCACTGCGTCTCCAGTTTCCCCGCACAAAGCTGTGGGCATGATGCCAGTAGCCAACCTCTTCAATATGCTGAATACTGATCAATCTTCCAAGGCGATCTTCCTCAATAAGATTTTTAATCCTGGAGAAAAAGGAAGAATACCGCAGAACATGACAGATCATCAGGATCCTTCCATATTTTTCTGCCATATTTCCCATAGTGACAATTTCCGAAGCATCCGGAGACATAGGTTTTTCACAGAGTACATGATATCCTTTTTCCAGAGCCTTTGTTACCGGTTCAAAATGCATGGTATCCTGTGTACAGACAAGGGCACAGTCTGCCATTTTTTCCTCTTCCAATAGCTCCCTATAATCCTGATAGCAGCGTTCCTCCGGTATCCCGTGAACCTCTGCAATCAGATTCCTTCTTTCCTCATCCGGTTCTGCTACTGCAACGATCTTCAGATCTTCCGGATGACTCTGAGCATAGGCGGCATACACCCAGCCGCCCCGCAGACCTGCTCCGATCAAAACTGCCGTTATTACTTTCATGTTTTTTCCTCCTTTTTAACCTTTTACCGCACCGCCGGAAAGAGCTTCCACAAAGAATTTACTGAACACACAGTACAGAATCACAGGCGGCAGGATAATGATCACCATTGCCGAAAACAGACCATTGTAATTGGTACGGAAGGATGTGGTAAACGTGGACAAAAGCGCCGGAACCGTCAGCTTTTCTCTGTCAACGATCACCAGTGAAGCCCAGTAATACTCATTCCAGTTATTCAGAAATGCCAGAACTCCCGCAGTCATGATTCCGGGTCTTGCAATCGGAAAGATCACCTTCCACCAGGTCATGGCATAACCGCATCCATCGATTCTGGCTGCCTCTTCAAGCTCGTGTGGTATATTTGCATAATAATTTTTGATTACAAAAAAGCTGACTGCCAGCCCGCTGCATGCATAAATAAAGATCAGGGCTCCTCTGGTATTATAAATATGCATTTTATTTACCAGATTGTAAACCGGATAGGTAAGGGCTGTAGCCGGAATGAACATAGTAGAATACAGCATCAGGTTCACCAGCTTTTTCCCCTTAAATTCCATTCTTGCCACTACATAGGCGGACATGGAGATCATCAGGATACTGATGACTACGGATACACCGGCAATAATCATACTGTTTCCGAAATATCTCATAACATGAAGATCCCGGAAGGTGGAAATATATCCATCCAGACAGATAGATTCCGGAAGCTGAAACCCGGGTCTTGCCAGCGGGTCTTTTTTCAGACTGGAGATGAACAGCCAGACCAGAGGCATCAGAGCCACCAGAACTGCCCATGCAAGACAGATATAGGTAAAGATCTTTGTTCCCCGGGACATTGTACGTACCTGGGGATTGGATTTCATTTTTCTGTTCATGACTGACCTCCGTTTCTTCGGATTCTTTTTCCTTTAAAAAGCTGACTGTACAGAAGATTTACAAATACAATGATCAGCATACCTGCAAGGATCTGGATCACTGCTACCGCATTTGCACGGCCAAATTGTGTTCTTGTACTTGTGATTGCAAGCTCACGGATCACATAACTGATACTGTAGGTTCCTGCTGCTCCCTTTGTCAGGAAATAAACCTCATTATAAAGCAGGAAGCCCGCTGTTGCCGAAAGGATAGATACCGTACGAAGCGTATCCTTGATCATGGGAATAGTGATATACCAGTCCTGCTTCAGACCACTGGCGCCGTCCAGCATAGCTGCCTCTCTTACATCTTCCGGTACTGCCATAATATTTCCCAGGATCATCAGTGTAGTGGTTCCTGTAAAAAAGATATAGGCACAAGTCATGGCGATAAATGCCGGTCCCTTGAGAAGAAGTATATTTTCGGAAAAATTCTGTTTAAATAAACGAATCACCGGATTCACTACTCCGTATAACGGACTGTACAACTGCAGAAAGATCATACCCATGGCTGCAGATGAAATCATGCTGGGGATGATATATACATTTCTTGCAAATTTTACCCCCTTTACTTTACGGGAAAATGCAAGAGCGATCAAAGCAGAAACAGGTATCTGCACAAACACTCCCAGAAGTGCCCATATAGTAGAATTCCGAAGAGCTTCCCAGAAATACGGATACAGCTCAAAAATATATTTGTAGTTATTCCACATGTCCGCAAATCCAAAAAACTCCGGGCTGGTAATATTGGTATAATCCCATTTGCAGAAAGAGGTCACAAAGACTGTTACAATAGGATAAAGATAAAATAATACAAATGCAATTACTGTGGGAGCAAGAAAGGCCAGGATAAAGCCTTTTCTCTTCCAGCTCATATTCCTTGTTTTCATAATCGGTTTCCTCCACTTTTTATGATGATAAAAAGGAGACGGCCGAAGCCGCCTCCTACTACCGCCTTTATGCAACAAGGGCTGTCAGCTCCTGCTTTAACTGCTCAAAACGTGCGTCAATATCGGTCCCTTCAACTGCTGATTCCATCAGTGCATTGATGATAGCGCTTCCTACGTCAGACCCCCATACATAGTTCAGATCAGTCACTACAGTTTCTGCAGAATTTACCTGTGTACATGCTTCTGCAAGTTTCTGAGTGATCGGATCACCGCTTTCTTCTGCAAGTGCCTTCAGGTCAAGTGTGGTATTGCATGGATTTGCCTGTACACCGGTAAAGATCTTTGCCTGTACCTCAGGACTTACCATATATGCCAGGAATTCCAGTGCCAGTTCTGTTTCTGCTTCACTTAAATTAGCAGAAATGGAATGACCGGATCCGGCTGTTACAACGGAAACATTGCCCGGGAAGATCTGAGATTCAATCTTATCTGCAAGACCGGCATCAATTCCACTTGCATTCCATACACCATTAAAGAGAACTGCTGCTTTTCCGTTTTTATTAAAATCATCCATAAGGTTTCCAACATCTTCTGTGGTATGGTCGGATCCGTTTGCCTGATCAAGTTTTGCTGCTGTCTTAAAAGCTTCTGCAAACGCTTCGGATTCAATCCCTTCCGGTGTCAGTTCTCCTTTAAGAAGCTCTCTGCCCTCTTCTGTAGATGCAAGAACTGCATTAATGATATAACGGGATCCCTGTCCTGCAGCATATCCATATGTATCTCCACCCAGCTCATGGACCTTATCCATAGCTGCTCCAAAACTTTCCCAGTCTTTAAACGCTTCTTCTGCAGTGATACCTGCCTGCTCAAATACTTCTGTATTATACCAGAGTCCACGGCTTTCCAGCTGGTCATGAACGGTATAAATATGACCGTCCACATCATTCTGTGTATAGTTCAGACCTACTGCATCCTGAAGATTGTTTTCATCAATATATGGTTTCAGGTCAAGAACAAGCCCCTGGCTGATGGCTGCCAGTGAAAGAGGAAGTCCGCAGTCTACCATATCCGGGAAGTTTCCGCCTGCTACCTCAGCACTGACGATCTCATCTCTGTTCTCTACAGCGATCGGCTCAAACTTTACTTCTCCGTCTGCATGAGTTTTTGCAAACTCGTCATAAATATCTCTCATTACCTTTGCTGCCGGCCACTCGCTCTCATCATGGTAGTATCCGTGATAAAACTCCAGAGTGTCTTCTTCTCCCGCAAATGCAGTCACAGTAGATCCCATAACCGCTGCCATTGTCATTGCTCCTGCAAGAAGAATACTGATAGTTCTTTTTTTCATTTCTTTTCCCTCCATAACATGAAATAGTTTTTGTTTTCCGTCTTGTGCATTTCTGCTTAACTTACATTTATTTTATTTCATTTTATGGTTGTTTTGAATGAAAGATATTGACTGCAATCCAGGATTATTTTTACTTTTTTACAAAAACATGGATTATTTTTACTTCAGAGAATGAAGAAATTCCTCATCAGAGATTTCTCCTTTCAGAACATCATCAATTCCTTCCATAAAATTGTCTCTGGCACCGCTGCTCCACAGATTATCCGGAACCTGTATTCTGACTCCGGCCGCCTTTACTATATCGGCAGCCTGTACAAAACGCTCCATGCCCTTCTGATACTTCCTGATGTCCACATGGGGATTGGCAGGAACCTGCTCTGTTTCTTTCAGAATACGTTCCTGGACCGGAGTACTGAGCATATATTTTACAAACCGGACACTGGCATCCTGTTTTTTTTCATCTCCGGTTTTTCCCAGAATATACCCCAGACAGGCCGACACACAGGATATCTTCTCTCCTTTTTCAGATGGAAGGAGGGCATAGGCCGCATCAATCTGATCTGAAATCATAGGTGCACCCCAGATACCATTGATATACATAGCTGTTTTTCCATCATTAAATGCATCGGTTTCATCTCGGTAGCTGTAGTCTCCATCTGCCCTGGAATACCGATAGATTTCTCTGAGTGTATGGAGAGCATCTTCTGCTGCACTTTCTTCCAGATAAAGCCGTTGACTGCGAATGGCATCTCCACTTGCAGAATTCTGGACTGCCAGAAGATGATCCATAAAATAAAGGTACGCCTCCGACGACATCTGAAGACATTCCACTCCGTTTTTTTCTTTCTCTGCCCAGTCTTCAATCTGTTCACAGACTATCAGAAACTCCTCCCAGGTCTCCGGAATTTTTTCCACTCCTGCAGCCTCAAAAATCCCCTGGTCATACCAGTAACCTCCGCTTAAAAGAAGCACATCCGATATGGTAAAAAGCTGCTCTTCCCCTGTAGTCCAGAAGTCGATATTTACAGGAGCAAGATTACCTGCAAATTCCCGATCTTCTCTGATATAAGGCATCAGATCAAGAGCAAGATTATTCTCCACCATAAACTGATAAACAGTATCCTTACCTGAACCTCCCAGAAAAACAAGATCCGGAATTTCTCCTGCCACCAGCAAATCCTCTGTCTTACGGACCATTTCACTTCCGGAGGGCATGGAAAGCTGGTTCAGCTTCACATCAGGATTTTCCTGTTCAAAGTCCTGATAAATATCCCGCATGACCACATGATCCTCTTCCGTAGTTCCCCATCCGTGGATCAGTGTGATTTCCACCGGTTCCGGTGTTTTTTTTCCGCACCCTGCCAGACAAACTGCTAAAAAAGCCGCCACTGCTGTGATTGCAGGAAACCTTCTTCTATTCTTCATCTCCGCCTCTTTTCCCACTTTGGTATTCCTTGGGAGAAACTCCTGTATATCTTTTAAAGATTCTTGAAAAATATCCGGTGTCATCAAAACCTACGGACTGAGAGATCTCATAAATCTTTTTATCGGTAGTTTCCATATATACCTTGGCTTTTTCAATTCTTTTTTTCAGGATCACATCAAAAAGATTCTGCCCGCTTTCTTTTTTATAAAGCCGGCTTAAATAGCTGCTGTTTGCATGAAGCTCTTCTGCCATATCGTTAAGAGTGATCTTTTGGCTGTAATTTTTTTCGATGTACTCCTGGATCTGATCATAAAGACTTTCTGCTGCTTTTTTCTCCGGCATTCTGACCAGCTGCTCCTCCAGTTCTTTTTTCTGTTTCTGAAGCTTCTGTGTTACCTTTTCCACCGCAGGAGGCAGCTCTTCCAGAACCGACAGCTTCAGTACATAATCTGCCACATCATATCGAATAGCTGTCCGGGCATATTCAAAATCCGTATAAGCACTCAAAATAATGGTCTGGGTTTCCGGATACTTTTCATAAAGCTGTCTGCATACCTCCAGTCCGTCAATCTCCGGCATCCTTATATCCGTAATCACAATATCCGGGTGTTCTTCTTCTACACACTGAAGAAGTTCTTTTCCATTATTAACTACACGGATCAGTTCACATCCCATTTTTTCCCAGTTCATCAGTTTTTTCAGAGCGGTTCTGAGGTAAGCCTCATCATCGGCTGCTGCTACTTTCCACATATACGCTTCCCCTTTCTGCAGGCAGAATGATTTCTGCCCTTGTTCCTACATTTTTTTCTCCTGTAATCTTCATACAGTATCTGTCGTGATAGAGGATTTCCAGCAGGCGTTTCATATTAGCCAGTCCTGTATGAGTATGCTCCGTTTCTTCTTCCAGATCCATCTCCAGGTCCTCTTCCTGTTCTTCGTAACCTACCCCATTGTCTTCCACTACAATATGAAGCATATCATTCTCTTCAAAAAGGTGTATCTGGACTATACCCTCGCCGCTTTTTGGCTCGATTCCATGAGACACTGCGTTTTCTACCAGGTTTTCAATAAGAAGTCTGGGAATCCTGAAATTTTTCACATCCTCGCTTCCATATTCGATTTCATAGGAAAGCTGATCCTCAAACCGGCTTTTCTGAAGATAAAGATAAAAATCCACCAGTTCCATTTCCTCAGATACCGGAATCCGTATTTCCTTTTCCCGGAATATTTTCCCCCTCATCAGTCCGGAAAAAGCCTGTAGCCCTTTATACAGTTCCTCATCTCCGGCCAGTCTGGCACGGATGCTGAACATGGCAAGGATATTAAACTGAAAATGCGGATTGATCTGTGCCTGAAGGTATTTTGTCTGTGACCGGGCTGCAAGAAGCTTTTTTTCATAAACCTGCTCAATAAGATACTGGATTCTTTCTGCCATTTCATTAAATATCACACTGATCTCATGGATCTCTGAAATAGAAGAATCCTCCATACGCACATCCAGATCTTTTTTTCCAAAAGCCTGCAGATTGTCTGCCAGTGTCTTTAACGGTCTGGTAAAGCGAAAACTGATTCCAAGCATCATGGCTCCAATAAAAATCAGCGCCAAAAAGATCACTGCAAAAAATGTAACCATCGTAGGTTTCAGGATCACATAAATGTTATCCATTCCAACAGAAACTGCCGCACAGGTACCAAATCCTGTTCCCATAGATGCATAAAGAGTCCTGATTCCTGCGATCCTTTTTTCTCCCACGTCATTCAGTTCCAGATGGTTCAGCTCTCCGGCTGTCTGCTCCGCCCCTGCGGAGATCAGGATATTTTTTTGCTGGTCGCTGACAATCCAGTTTCCATGACTGTAGGTTCCTATCTGTGCAAAAATATCCTGAATTCCCTCTTTTGCGATTCCAAGAACACAGATTCCCAGTTCTTCCATACCATCTCCATAAACACGAAAACAGAGGTTGATCTCATCAGCCCCTGACGTCATCTGATATCTTTCTTCTGTTTGGCGAAAGTCCCGCATCATTTCCAGATACCCGATTTCCTTATTCCTCCCTGCCGAAACCGTCATTGGATAATAGTGCTCCCTGACATACTCATCCTTTTTATTAAACAGACACACACTGGTCACAAAGGGACTCTGCCCTTCTGTCATATTCCGGTTGGAAAACAACTCCATGCTGTAGGAAAGCTGTTTTTCCATTTCTGCCCTGTCTGTCCAGTCTGCGTCAAAAAAATCCCGCAGTATAGAATTGTGACGGATCATTACAGCTCCGTCCTGGATAAACTGCATTTTTGCCTGATAATTCTGAAGGGTATTCTGGAGGATATTTTCCATATCCTCCCGTATATTCCCCAGAAAAAACACAAAAAACATCACGATCATCACTGTCCCAAACAGAACCAGAGCTCCAAAGGATGTTGCCATCGTCAGAAGTGTGATCTCTCGTTTTAATGTCCGTTTCTTTTTTTTGCCGCTCATGCTCTCTCCTGTCTGTTTTCTGCCGGTCTTCCGGTCAGCTGTATTTTTCCAGACTTTCCAGAAGTTGTGTATAAACCCGGTCAAATTTCTCCGGATCACTGCTGTATGTGTAATTATTCGTAAACATCTGATCCAGAAGCCGGTCATGAAGCTGCGGATCTTTTTTCAGAAGCAGCCCCCAAAGCGCGGCATCCTCCGCACCTCTCCGCTGTGCTTCCAAACGCATACTGATCTCCGGTCCCTCTTTTCCCGGATACACCAGAAAAGAATCACCACATGGAAAGGCAGTTCCTATTCCTGTATCATTCGGACAGCTGGTTCCTTTGAATGGATCCATTCCTCCCGGAAACTGGTTAAATCCCCAGTGAAGGAATCCGGAAATCCTGTTTCTGGCACAGCCCCAGAACAGAAGCCTTCCACGTATCAGATGAAAATCCAGAAAACGATTCAGCCATTCTCCCTCCGGCCCGCAGCAGACATAAGTCCACACAGTTTCACCCAGACGGATAAGCTGATCAAACTCATCCTTCTTTTTTTCATATCCGGCTGTTCCCGGAACCCAGATATCTACTCCTCCATAAAACTCCGCAGTATCAACCGCTTCTATGATCTGTACACCAGGAAGATATTTCCGAAGGATACCTGCAGCCAGATAATACTGCCGGCGCCTTGCCTCCAGAGCCTCCCTGTCCTTTACATGGATATCCGGCTCATCATGGATATGAAACAGGATCTTTTTTTCCCATCCGTGCTTTTTCAGATAGGAAGCCAGCGCCTGTACCAGCTTCACTGTATGAACATAACCTTCCAGTGTATCAAACTTCAGATTTTTATCCATCATGCAGGTAAAGCTGTCCGTATACATATCCGGACTTCCATCCGGAAGAAATCCACGGTGAAGAAGCGCTCCAATCTCCATGATCTCCATTCCTTCTTCAAAAAAGCATTGGATTACCGGTGTTAAGTACTCAAAGTCAAAAGCAATCGGTTCTTTGATGTTTACGCATTGCTCGTCCAGCTGAATATAAAAGATCTTCTGATGCAGTCTCCTCATAGCGCGGATGTATGCTCTCAGCATATCCAGATACTCCGGTGTTCCCATTTCCACATGATGGAACCGGCTTATTGCCTCCAGGGAAAACCAGTTTGTAACGGGAAACGCATCCTCTGGAATCCGCACGCTGCAGACCTTTACGGACACACTGCATTCCCAGAAGCCTTCTTCTGTTTCTGCCCCAAGACTCAGGTGGTATTCTCCCGGCTCCAGATCCTTGTCCGGCACAAGACAGAGATACGCTGCGGCCTTCCGGTTCTTTACGGGAATCTCCCCGCTGTCTGTCCTGCAAAGACAGTCATAAACACGAAAAGGTGCCAGACGGGTCACATAATCCGGTTTTTCTCCCGGCGGTGTTTCCAGCACCATAGCGCCTCCCTGCGAAACTCCGTCTCCGGTATTATATTCCACCGGAATGTCTTTCATTTCATACCATTCTCCACAAAAACCCTTTCCCTTCAGGAAAAAGTTCACCTTTTTTCCACTGGTCTCAAGTATCAGCTGGATCCCCGGTCTGCCGTTTCCAGCCATGGTAATCTGCAGTTCCTCCGGAAGTCTGCCGCACAGACTGTCCGGATACAGAAATTCTTCTCTTGTGGTTACCATACCTGTTAATTTCATAATACACTCCTGCCTCTATAATTTTATCATACCTTTTTTTCCGGTTTTCAGCAACAGGATTCTTCTGGTTTTCGATTATTTCATCCTTTGCCGTCACCCCTTGACTCCTGATGCCGCAATACTCTGCTTCAGCTGTCTGGAAAACAGAATAGACAGCAGGATCACCGGGGTAATGGTCACTACGGCAAGTCCCATCAGAGCATTCTGTTTGGTTCCTGCATTATTGGAAATATTGTAAAGAGCCACATTTAAGGTCCACAGATTCTGATCCTCTGTTACCAGCCATGCCCAGAAAAAATCATTCCAGTTTCCAATAAAGGTCTGCAGAGCAATAAGAGAAATGATCGGCTTGGACAGGGGCATACATATTCTGGAATAAAGATACCAGCTTCCGGCTCCGTCCAACGCGGCTGCTTCAAAATAGCTTCCCGGGATCTGATCAAAAAATCCCTTGTACAGATACACATAAAATCCATAGGGATATAAAAATGGAAGCAAAAGAGCCGCATAGTTATTGTAAGCTCCCATTTCCCGGTACATGATCAGCTGCGGAAGCATAATACTGGCAAAGGGGATCATCATTCCCCCCAGGAAAAACATTAGTACAAATTTACCGGCTCTCTGAGAGAGCTGACGGCTGATCACGAATGCACAGACAGAACACAGGATCACCTGGGCGATCATTGCAAATCCGATCACGATGACACTGTTCATCACAAAAGTCAGAAATCCGTATTTTACAACCCTTTCACTTTGGGGATAAATATAGGCCGGCATATCCAGATAATATTTAAAGCTTTCCAGACTGAGAAGGTTTTTGGTTCTGTTTCCAATACTGACCAGCGTTCCTGCTGTAGTATATTTTTCCTGGATCACAGGCGCTATCTGATCCTGAAAATCATCTGCCAGCCCTTCTTCCGGTACTTTATCGATTCCTTTTTCATCAAACTCATAACCAATGGATTCACAGGCACGGACATAACGGTCATCATGAAGAAGGATTTCTTTTTTGATTGCAGTTCTTTTGTAAATTCCATAATCGCATTCCATCTGAAGCTTCATCTGATGCGCTCTCGAATGGAACAAAGTTTTGCCTTCTCTGGTTCCATAAACATGTATCTCCATAATCGACTGATCTGCAAATTTAAAGTTGGTTCCAAACATTACAAGAACATTATCCTTAAGCATCTGATCCTTCATTTCTTCTGCATTCTGAAATTCCTGCCCGGTATAATCCAGCACAAAGGATACGCTGTTTGCCTTTCCCGGAAGAAGCTTCGGAGGAACCTTATAGATCTGGGAGTTATCCTTCATGGCGCTGGATACGGCAAAAATCAGCGGATACAGCATCAGCGCTGCAAAAAGCAGAGACACTGTAACTGCAACAATTTTCAGAAAACGTTCGGATTTTCCGCAACGGATTCTGTTTTTTCTGTTTTTCTTTCTCTTCATGTCCATGCCTCCTTTAATTCTTCTCTGACTTCTCAAAATGCATCTGAAGCATAGTCAGTACCGCGATCACGATCAAAAGTACCACCGAAGCTGCTGAACCACGGCCATAATTCAGATCATCATTAAATGCATTATAGATAAAAATACCTTGTGTGGTAGAAGCTCCGCTGGGGCCTCCGGACGCATACATGTATGGAGCATCCAGAAGCTGCATGGTAGTGATCACACACATGATCAGCTGGATAAAGATCATAAAAGAAATATTCGGAAGAATAATATGTCTGATCTTTTTAAATCCGGTACATCCATCCAGAGCTGCCGATTCCATAATATCTGTAGATACCCCCTGAATCGCAGACAGATAAAGAAGCACTGTCAGTCCTCCGCCCAGTACCCCTGGAAAGATAATACAGAATTTGACCAGATCCGGATCACTGAGCCATACCTGCGGCTCTCCGCCAAAAAATTTTACAATCTGATTTGCCACGCCATAATCCGGATGCCAGATCCATCTCCAGATAATCACATTTACCGAAGTGGGGATCAGCGCCGGAAGGATATAAAGAGTGGTCAGGCATTTCTGCAGCTTAATCAGTTCATTAAGCAGAAGCGCCTGGATCAAAGGGATAAAAAAGCACATACACAGCTGAAGGAGCAGAAAAATAAAAGTGTTTTTCCAGGACTCCCAGTAAAACTGCATCTGGAACATTTCCAGATAATTTTTCAGCCCCACGAATCTTCCCGGGGGATTTATGGGGTCATATTTAAAAAGTGAAATATAAAAAGCACTGAAAATCGGATAATATTTCAGCCAGACCGTAAAAGCCATAGGAAGAAATAAAATACACCAGGGTGTTACTTTTTTACGGAATGTATAGCTTCCCGGCTTTGCGGTAAAGGATTTTTTCTTTTTCGTACTCATTTTTGCACTCATTTTCCATACCTCCATTTTCTGCATAATCCTGTTAAGATAAAGTATAAAAAAAATTACTTTTCAGGAAAATATACATAGCTTACTTTTATGTCACCTTTTTTAACCTCTTCATTTTTTCCTGGAAGACACCTTAAAAAAAGTGACATTTCTATGAAATATGGTTAAATTTATTCTATTTTCAGAATCCTTGTAATCTGTTATGATTAGTTCAGGACAAAATACCGGCACAAGATCAATGGACCGGATAAAAAGGAGGATTTCATTATGATGAAGAAGAAACTACTGGCCACACTGCTCACGCTTTCCATGACAGCCACAACTCTGGCCGGAGCTACTGTTGTTTCTGCGGCAGAAGAGCACGAACCGGTTGAACTTACCATCTGGGTCACAAGCCGTAATCAGGATGACTGGTATCTTTCCATGGAAGAAAAATTCCTGGAAGAGCATCCATGGATCACATTAAACAAAGTTGTCAAAGAAGGGGATCCGGGAAATGAATTTTATCAGGGCGTTGCCTCCGGAACTGCTCCTGATCTGGTAAACTGCTCCTTTACCATGATGGATTCTTATATTGCAGCAGGAATCCTGGAGCCACTGAATGCCTATGCCGACAGCTGGGACGAATGGGGAAGCTTTACCAAAGAATATGTGGATATGTTTACAAAAGACGATAATATTTATGGAATACCATCTACAGTTGCTCCTATGCTTTTTGGCTATAATAAGGCTCTCTTTGCAGAGGCAGGTCTGGAAGCTGCTCCAAAAACATGGGAAGAGGCACTGGATTTTGCAAAGAAAATCAACAATCCCGACAATCAGGTTGCCGGATATGCCACTCTGGCTGCTGAATGGACTGAATGGTTCTTCCAGTATTATGTATGGCAGGCAGGCGGCGATCTGACAAAAGAAAACGAAGACGGAACAGCAGAACTGACCTTTACGGATCCGGCTGTGATCGAAGCTGCCAAATATTATCAGCAGTTAAAGAGCGAGGGTGTACTCCAGAGTGATCTGACCCTGAAATTCGGCGATCTTACCGCTGATTTCGCAATGGGCAAGATCGGCATGATGCCATTTGCATCTGACTGGGTTGCCGACGCTGTATCCAATGGTATGGACCCGGATGATCTGGGACTGTGCCTGCCGCCTGCAGGACCTTCCGGTGAGCAGACTACTGCTATTGCAGGTACTGCTTATGTGATCAACGCAAAATCAGATCAGGCCAAAAAAGATGCTGCATGGGAATACATCAGCTTCTATAACTCCAAAGATTATTTTGCATCTTACTTTGAAAACCTTGCAACCAAAGGCGCTCTGAGCCCGGTGATCATTCCTCGTGATGACATGAGTGTGACTGATTTCTATGATTTCCCGGAAGAATACAGAGATGTTCTGGAAGCAGCAAAAACTGTTGGACGCCTGGAATTCTACGGAAAAGCAGATTTCGGCTCCTATGTTGACCGTGCAGTCCAGAAGATCCTCACTGATCCAAATGCGGATCCGGAAAAAGAATTTGCAGATGCTCAGAAGCTCTGTGAGACCGAGGCTCTGGAAAGTTTTAATGAAGCCAATAAGAAATAAATCCTATCCATTTTCTTTTATATGCCAAAGGAGTGCGGTTGATCCGTACTCCTTTTATTGTGTCTTTTTCCCAAAAATAGTGTTATAATAAAAAATAATTCATGCATTATGTTTACATACATGTTACGGAGGTCCCAAATGAAATTCATCCATATGATCCGCACAGCAAAACAAAAATGGAATTCTCTGGTAACAAGACAGCTCCGAAAGGTGGGTATCTTTAAACGCCTGAATGTTTCCTTTCTTGCACTCCTGCTTATCTCAGCGCTGTTTCTTACCTTTTTTTCCTTTTTTCAGTATTCCAGAGAGATCAATCTGAACCTTACCCGCTATACCTCTATGCTGGTTCAGAACACCCGGCTGAAAATACAGGATACCATGGAAGAATATGAAAATATGGCGCTTAATTTTTATAATGACAGCCGGATCATCAGAGCTATCTCCGAAAATTCTTCTCTGCCGGAAAACAGAAGTCCCGGTCAGGAGCAGCTGTTTCAGACAAACACCTTTCTGATTGAAAACAGGCTCTATTCTTTGCGCCAGAACAAAAAACATATTGTAAACATCCAGTTTGTCACTCCCTCCCGTCAGTACCATATGGTAGAGGATAACGGCTTTCAAAGAGGCGGCACTATCCGGGATCTGGATGCCTTTTACAAGTCCGATTTCTATCTTGTTCCACAGGATAAGCGGGGATATCCTGTCTGGATGGACGACAAAGAACAGACAGGGATTTTTTACAAAAATGAACAGGTTGTCTATGGTTTTGCAAATATCATCACCATGGAAATTGCTGTATATGAACCAAATACCAGAGATTTTCTGGGTATACTGCTTTTTAACATTGACCGCAGTACCTTTTCCGATATCGAAACTCCTTCCGGAAACAACGACCAGGGAAATATTTTCCTGATCGGAAAAAGCGGAGTACTTACCTGGTTTGATCCCAGCATCAAATCTCCTTCTTTTCCACGTATTCCGGAACTTTTTGAAGAAATGCTGCAAAAAAGAAAAAGTATAGAACAGATTCAGCTGGACCGCCAGAACATTCTTCTGGCTTACGAACAGATTCCTGACACAGAAATGTTTGCCTGCTACATTGCCAGCCTGGATACACTATTGGCACACTCCTACCATATCCGGAATCTCTGTGTCCTGGTATTGATCGGCACAGTGATTGCCTGCTTTATACTTTCCTATTATGTTACCTTCAGCATTTCAGATCCACTGAAAAAATTGAACCGGGTCATGAAAAAAACAGGAAGCGGTAAATGGACCGCCCGATATGAGAACAGCGGACATGACGAGATCACTGCACTGGGAGATCGTTTCAACGAAATGGCTGAAAACACCAACCAGCTGATCGACCAGGTATATCTCTCAGAAATTCACCGTCAGAAGCTGCAGCTCAGCTGGAAAAATGCCCAGTTAGACGCTATGCTTATGCAGATCAATCCACATTTTCTTTATAATACTCTGGATATCATCCGCTGGGAGGCCATGTATGAAGCAGACGGGGAAAGTCCGGTTACAGAAATGATTGAAAAATTCAGCCGCCTCTGCCGTCTGGGAATGAAAACAGGAGGCAATACCATCACACTTAGGGAAGGAATCGAACATGCTTCTATTTATCTGGATGTGATCAATTTCCGCCACAGCGAAAAAATACAGCTGTTCCTGGAAACAGAGGTAGACGATCAGTCTGTTTACATTCCGCAGTTTATTCTTCAGCCAATCATGGAAAATGCCGTCGTCCATGCTTTTGGAGATGCCAGCAGCGGATATTTTATCAGAATCCATTCTTCAGCCTGCGATAATGTCCTTCATATTCTCGTGGAGGATAACGGACGGGGAATGGAAAAAAACGAACTTCACTCTCTTGAGCTTTCTCTGAACAGAGATGAAGCTCCGGACGAAAGTATCGGACTGGTAAACGTCAACCAGCGGATCCGGCTTTTTTACGGGGAATCCTATGGACTGCAAATCTCCAGTACTCCTGGAAAAGGCACCCGGATAGAAATTTTGCTTCCCCTTAGAAATCATTCTGAAAATATGACAGACATCACAGGAGGTACAGACAGCTTATGACCTATCAGGTATTAATCGTAGATGATGAAGAAATTGTATGCCGGGGACTGACCCGTTTTGTAAAATGGAGCAACTATGGTTTTCAGGTGGCCGGAACTGCATCCGATGGAGAGGAAGCTCTGTCTCTGCTCAAAAAAACACATATTGATGTTGTGTTTATGGATATCCGTATGCCGGGAATGACAGGACTGGACCTTCTTAAGATTCTCAGAAAAGAATATCCTGCAGTTAAAGCTGTAATCCTGAGCGGATACTCTGATTTTTCCTATGCCCAGGAGGCCATCCGTAATGGTGCCATCGACTATCTGACCAAACCTGTTGTCCTGAAAGACATTGAAGTGCTTCTGGAACGTCTCCGCGGAGAGTTTGCCATCCGTCAAAAAGAATCACAGATTCACACCAATCGCCTGGAAGCCCTGCTATTATCCTCAGCCAAAGGTTATTCTCAGATAGACTCTGACAGATATGATCTTCCGAATCTGAAACAATGGTATGGATTTTCTATGATTTTAAAAAACAAGGAATTGTGCCAACAGGATATTGATTTAAAAAAACAGCAGATGAGAAACCAGCTTACATCGCTGATTCCCTCTGCCATATTTCTGGATGATGAGATATTTTCACTTTTTGTTCTGCTTCCCTGGGACTCGGATTCTTCCTTTGATTCCCTTACCTCTCTTCTGGAACAGCTTTGCCCTGGTCTTGAAGAATGGTTTTGCGGTGCCAGCAGCCGGAAATTCGGGCTTGAAAAGATCCACGAGGGCTGGGAGGAAGCACGCAGAGCACGTCATTATCACCGTGCAGGTACCAGAGATTCTATCATCCTCTACCAGAATATTGAGCAGCTTTTTTCAGCCGGTTCTCAGTCTCTTCAGGATATTCTCCCTGAAATTTTCCGCAGGCTTACGAATCCGGAGACGCGTATAAATGCCATCCCCTTGTTAGAAGAGGCTATGCATTCGCTTCTTGATCAGTCTCCATCCCTTACCCAGTACCAGACCGCCTGCATCAGTTTCCTGATTGAACTGAACAGCTATCTGAAGGATCTTCGTCTGAACGAAGAAGAACTGCATACACAACTCAATTCCACCCTCAGCCACATTCTTCTGGCACGAAGTCATAAAAGCAGTGCAGATTCTATGACTTCTTATATAGAATGGCTTATTTCACTGCTCAACCGCTCAGATGAACAGACACTGAGTAAGGATGTCATTCGGGAAATCCAGCTTTTTATCTGCCAGCACTATGCTGAAAATATCAGCCTGAATTTCCTGGCAGAGCAGTTTTATCTCCATCCCAATTACCTGAGCCGTCTTTTTAAAGAAAAAACCGGCCGCAATTTTATAGAATATCTCACAGAAATACGGATGGAAAAAGTAAAGGAGCTCCTTCGCAGCTCCGACAAAAAAATTGTTGAGATCTGTGACATGACAGGATATGATAATCCCCGATATTTCAGTAAAGTTTTTAAACAATATACCGGAATGACTCCCAGAGAATACCGTGATAGTCTCCCTCAAAAAAGCCCTGAAAAAATATAAATTTCTGTTGATTATATAAGAGAAAAGGGCTGTCAAAAACAGACAGTCCTTTTCTCAGTACAGTTCTATGCAGTTGTACCTGATTATAAATTATCATATACTTTTCAAACCAATTATACCCTGCCTCTTTCTGTCAGTAATACTCATGATCAATCTGAATCACCGGAGAATACTGGCCTCCGGGCAGTTCTTTAATTTTTTCTTTCAGGTTATTCATAATTTCATTATCTGTCTTCTGACAGCAGCTTGGCACAGACACATCAAAAATCAGATTTGTATTGGTAGATCCCTTTACCATTCGGAAATCATGCATACTGAAAGATTCGTCTGTTGTCTTCACAACTGTTCTCACCTTTTCCTGCATATCCAGTATTTCCTTATCATCTGTAACAATGGGATCCATGTGGATCGTTGCAGAGCAGTGAAGTTTTTCCTGCAGTTCATTCTCAATGTGGTCAATCTGTTCATGGATTTCCTGAATATCCCCCTCTGCATCTACTTCCGCATGAAGTGAGATCATCAGACGGCCCGGACCATAATCGTGGACGATCAGGTCATGGATTCCATATACCAGTTTATGAGAGGTAACAATATCTCTGATCTCTTCAATAAATTCTTCCTTTGGCGGCTGCCCCAGAAGAAGATCCATGGTTTCCTTTATGGTAGAGGCCCCTGTATACAGAATAAACAGTCCCACCAGAATACCAAACCATCCATCCAGAAGAAGTCCTGTAAACTGGCTGATCACCGTAGCCGCCAGAACAAGGGCTGTGGAAACGGTGTCGCTTAAACTGTCCATTGCAGTCGCTTTCATTGCAGCGCTTTCTATTTTTTTCCCTACGGCCCGGTTATAATAAAACATATATACCTTTACCAGAATGGACACAGCCAGAATACCTATGATCACAGGGCTGCTTTCTACCGGCTCCGGATGGATCAGCTTTTCTATGGAAGACTTTACAAGCTCAAATCCCATAACAAGTATGGCAACTGATACCAGAAGTCCTGAAATATACTCCATTCTTCCGTGTCCGAAAGGATGTTCCGGATCTGGTCTCTGTCCGGAGATCCGGAAACCGATCAGGGTTATGATTGAGGAGCCCGCATCAGAAAGGTTGTTAAATGCATCTGCAGTAATGGCTATGGAACCGCTCAAAAATCCGGCCATCCATTTTCCCAGAAAAAGCAGGATATTTAGCCCGATCCCCACAGCACCGCAGAGAGTCCCGTATGCCTGTCTCACTGCCGGAGAACTGTAATCCTGCCTGTTTTTAATAAAAATCGAAGCCAAAAACTGAATCATATTTCCATCTCCTACTCCTGTTTCATTCCCTCGATTCTAACACATTCTATGATAAAATTCCAGAAATATTTACTTTTAACCGAAAAAATGCTATATTGCATATATAAATCTATACAGAAAACTATCTGTTTTCAGGACATATCCATTTCAGCTTTTATGACAGAATTTTAAACAGGAGAATAGCCCATTATGAAGAATCTTGAAAAAATCGCTCTGCTGATCGATGCAGACAACACTCAGCTTTCCAAACTGGAAACTGTAATACAGGAACTCTCTGCTTATGGACGTATTGTTGTAAAAAGAGCCTACGGAAACTGGAGAAAAGAAGCTCTGAAAAACTGGGAAGATGAACTGAAAAGACTTGCCATCAAAGCAGAGCAGCAGTTTGACTATGTTTCCGGCAAAAACGCCACGGATATGGCGCTGGTCATTGACACTCTTGATCTGCTCCACAAAGAAATCTATGACGCTTTTGTGATCGTTGCCAGCGACAGCGACTACACCCCTCTTGCTATCCGGCTCCATGAATCCGGCGTGTATGTAATGGGCGTAGGCGAGAAGAAAACTCCCTCTGCTTTTCGCAATGCCTGCGATGAATTTCTATTCCTGGAAAACATGAGCAAATCCTCAGAAATCTCTTCTTCCAGATCGGAAAGCAAAACAAACGGACGAAAAGAAACTGCTGGCAGCGATCCGGAAGAACAGTCAAATACCGACGAGCTGCGGGATATTCACAAGCTTCTGAAAATTGCCTGGGATAAATATCAGGATGATGACCGCTATGTCAATGTCAGCTCTGCCGGTCAGTATATCAAACGTGCAAAACCGGACTTTGACGCCCGCACCTACGGCTTTATGAAGCTTCCTGATCTTATTGAAGCTTTTCCAGAAAAATATGCAATGAAGCGCTATCCCGGAAAAGGAACTGTCACTATCATTGCATATAAGTGTAAATGATCTTTCATTTTTATGAATCAAAAAATTCAATTCCCATAAGAGTCAGTCCGTGAGCCGGCGCTGTAGGGCCGGAAACAGAACGGTCGCAGGCATTAAGAATCTCGCGGACTCTCTCCGGCGGATACTGTCCGTTTCCCACCTGTATCAGAGTTCCTGCAATAATTCTTACCATATTGTACAGAAATCCTTCCCCGGAAACACGGATAGTAACAATATCTCCGTCCCTCCATACATCAATTCCCGTCACTGTCCGGACTGTTGATTTTACCTGGGCTCCTGTACCACAGAAGCTTGCAAAATCATGACGGCCAATCAGATAAGAGGTAGCTTCTCTCATTTTTTCCACATCAAGCTTATAATGATAAAAATAAGAATAAAGTCTTTCTGTAGGCACGGGGAATTTCCTGTTGAGGATCCTGTACTCATAAGTTTTTTCACTGTCACAGTATCTTGGGTGAAAATCCGGTTCTACTTCCTCGGAAAGCTGTATGCGGATGTCCTCCGGAAGCCTCTGATTCAGCGCATAGGAAATTTTTTCTCCGGGAATTTTTGTGTTTGTGTCGAACACAGCAACATTCCCAAGGGCATGTACTCCTGCGTCTGTGCGGCTTGCTCCTATGGTTTCTATTTTTTCACCAAGAAGTTCTGACAATGTATCATTGAGAGCTCCCTGGATAGTGATTCCATTTGGCTGGATCTGCCAGCCGCAGTAATTTGTGCCGTCATAGGCAACTACAAGTCCTACTCTTTTCATATTCCTGCCACCCGAAATCCGATTGCAACTGCAAGATACAAAGCCAGTATCATATAGGTTACATGATCTCTTTTTTCATAATGAAGAGGTTTCATCTGAGTTCTCTGATCTCCTCCGTGATAGCATCTTGCTTCCATTGCCATAGCAAGATCATTTGCCCGGCGAAATGCGGAGATAAACAGTGGCACCAGAAGAGGAACCATATTTTTCACCTTCTGGATCAGATTTCCATTCTCAAAATCTGCTCCTCTTGCGATCTGCGCCTTCATGATCTTGTCTGTTTCCTCCAGAAGTATGGGAATAAACCGAAGGGCAATGGACATCATCATTGCAATTTCATGAACCGGCACATGAATCTTATTCAGAGGACGCAGACCTCTCTCCAGACCATCTGTAAGCTGATTTGGTGTTGTGGTCAGCGTCATAAGAGAAGAACCGATCACCAGATAGATCAGACGGATCGCCATCTTTCCGGCCAGTGAAATTCCCTCTCTTGTGGCTTTAAGGAAACCAAAACTCCAGAGCACCTCACCTGGTGTCAGAAATACATTAAACACCATGGTGATGATCAGGATAATGAAAATTGCTTTCAGACCCTTAAAAATAAATTTTACAGGAACCTTTGATATTTTTATTACAGCAGCCAGAAATACTGTTGCCACTGCATACCCCAGAATCGTATTGAACAGGAACACAGAAATAATAAAAACAAGGGTTCCCATCAGCTTTGTCCTGGGATCCAGTTTATGAAGAGGGGAATCCGCAGGATAATACTGGCCAATCGTAATGTCTCTGATCATTTCTCATTTCCTCCCTTCAAAAGAGGAGAGCCTGCTTCTTTCAGCGCTCTGAGAATATCGTCCCTCGCCTCCTCCACAGTTGTCGCATTGGGATCTACTTTCAGCCCTTTCTGTTTCAGGGCATGCATAATATAGGTAATCTGAGGCGCTGCCAGTCCCATAGCCTCCAGCTCCTGATAATGGCTGAACACCTCTCTTGGAGTATCGTCAAAGGCAATCTGTCCACGGTTTACCACGATCAGACGCTCTACATATTTTGCCACGTCTTCCATGCTGTGGGATACAAGAATGATGGTGATTCCACGAGCCTTATGAAGCTCTGATATCTGATCCAGAATCTCGTCCCGGCCTTTGGGATCAAGTCCGGCTGTAGGCTCATCCAGGATCAGGATTTTGGGATTCATGGCAAGAACGCCTGCAATGGCAACTCTTTTTTTCTGACCTCCGGAAAGTTCAAAAGGCGATTTACTGAAATTTTTTTCTTTAAATCCAACCTGAAGAAGCGCTTTTTTTGCTTCAGCCTCTGCTTCTTCACGGCTCATTCCCTGATTCATGGGGCCAAAACACACGTCAGAAAGCACATCGCTCTCAAAAAGCTGATGCTCCGGATACTGAAATACCAGGCCAACCTGACTTCTTAACTTCCGCCTGTCATATTTTTCTTCCCAAACATCTTCCCCATTGTAGAGAACAGAGCCGGATGTAGGGCGGATCAGAGCATTCAGATGCTGGATCAGTGTGGATTTTCCACTTCCAGTATGACCGATCACTCCGATAAACTGTCCGTCCGGAATTTCCAGATTAATATCCTTCAGCGCATGGATCTCATAGGCAGTTCCCGGACTGTAGGTGTATGTGATATTTTTTAATTCTATTGACATAAGCAATTCACCAGCTCTTCCGTAGTAAGGATTCCATCCGGAATATCCACCCCGGATTTTTTCAGTTCATGGGCAAGGAGCGTTACCTGAGGTACGTCCAGTCTGTATTTTTTCAGCATATCCACCTGAGAGAAAATCTCTCCTGGAGTTCCCTCCATTACTACATGGCCCTCGTCCATAACATATACATGGTCTGCGTCAATGACTTCCTCCATGTAGTGAGTGATCAGAACTACTGTTACTTTTTCCTGTCTGTTCAGCTGATGCACTGCTTCCAGAACCTCTTTCCTGCCGTTTGGATCCAGCATAGCTGTAGGTTCGTCAAGTACAATACATCTTGGACGCATTGCCATGACTCCTGCAATGGCAACCCTCTGCTTCTGTCCGCCGGAAAGCTTGTTGGGCGAATGGTGGCGATATGCTGCCATTCCGGTTTTCTGAAGACTTTCATCTACCCGTTTCCAGATATCTTCTGTGGGAATCCCCATATTTTCCGGTCCGAATCCCACGTCTTCCTCCACAACAGTTCCAATGATCTGATTATCAGGATTCTGAAATACCATTCCTGCTTTCTGCCGGATCTTCCACAGCTCCGGCTCCTTCATGGTATCCATGTTATCGATCCATATAGTTCCCTCCGTAGGAAGAAGCAGTGCGTTAATATGCTTGGCAAATGTGGATTTTCCGGATCCGTTATGTCCCAGAACAGCCACAAACTCACCTTCCTGAATATCCACGCTCACTTCGTCCACAGCTCTCTGAGTCTCCTGTATGTTTCCGTCGTCATCATATTTAAAATAATCAAATCCCAGTTTCAATGCTTTGATGATTCCCATATCCGTATCCTTTCAGACTTCCTCAGAAGGCTCTTTGCCGTCTGTAAGAGATTCGATCACTTCCCAGATTTCGTCTCTTCCCTGCTTGGTTTCAGCGGAAAAAGGAATCACTGTGCTTCCTTTTTTCAGCTGAAGTCCTTCTTTTATCATTTTCAGATGCTTCTGGATCTGACTTCTTTTTAATTTATCCAGTTTGGTGGCTATGATGATCGGTTCATAACCGTTATGGAGAATCCACTCATACATCTGACAGTCATTGGCAGACGGTTCATGACGGATATCGATCAGAAGAAACACGGCTTTCAGATTTTTTGAAGTATGAAGATACTTCTCAATCATCTTTCCCCATTTTTCTTTTTCCGCCTGAGATACCCGGGCATATCCATATCCGGGAAGGTCTACCAGGTACCTTTCGCCATTGATCTTATAAAAGTTGATGGTCTGTGTTTTGCCCGGCTGTCCGCTGGTGCGGGCCAGAGACTTCCGGTTCATCAGACCGTTGATCAGGGAGGATTTCCCCACATTGGATTTTCCGGCAAACGCCACTTCCGGCATTCCCGTATCAGGAAGTTTGCTGGTAATACCGCAAACAATATCTAATTCCGCCTGTTTTATAACCATTTGTTTCCTCTCCTGTCCGGCTCCTTTCACGGACCCGGGATCTTGTTATTTACTCAGCGCTCGGTGAAGCACATCTGTCATGGTATCTACAAAAGAAATCTTCAGACCGTCAAGGATCTCCTGATCCAGCTCTTCCACATCCACTCTGTTTTCTGCCGGAACAAGGACTTCTTTTATTTTTGCATATCTGGCTGCCAGAAGCTTCTCCTTCAGCCCGCCAATAGGAAGCACACGGCCTCTCAAAGTAATTTCTCCTGTCATTGCCACGTCTGCTCTCACTGGCTTTTTGATAATCGCAGACAGCATGGCTGTGGCCATGGTGATTCCGGCTGAGGGACCGTCCTTTGGAACTGCTCCCTCCGGAATATGTACATGAATGTCGTTTTCCTGGAAAAACTCCGGTCCTATCTTATACTGGTCTGCAATGGAACGGATAAAGGAAATACCTGCCTGGGCGGATTCCTTCATCACATCTCCCAGCTGTCCGGTCAGCGCCAGCTCGCCCTTTCCAGGCATCACATTGACCTCTATCTGCAGCGTATCGCCGCCGACCTGTGTCCATGCAAGGCCTCTTGCAATACCGATCTCATCCTTTTTATTTGCCATCATATAGGAATAACGGCTTTTTCCCAGGAACTTATCCAGATTCTTTGTGGTGACCTTTACCTTGTCCTGTCCGTTTTCCATGATCTCACGGGCTGCCCTGCGGCAGATCTGCGCGATCTTTCTTTCCAGAGACCGGACTCCGGCTTCTTTGGTATAAAGATTAATGATTTTCCGAAGAGCTGGCGTCTGTATCGACAGACTTCCCTTTGGAAGTCCGTTGACCTCCATCTGCTTTGGAATCAGGTGATCCTTTGCAATATGTTCTTTTTCATTTTCCGTATAGCCGGAAATCTCCAGAACCTCCATACGGTCAAGAAGGGGACGTGGAATCTCCTGAATATCATTGGCTGTGGCAATAAATAGAACCTCGGAAAGATCCTGTGGCACTTCCACGTAATGATCATTAAAGCGGCTGTTCTGCTCCGGATCAAGAACCTCCAGAAGCGCTGAAGCTGTATCGCCTCTGTGGTCGCTTCCGGTCTTGTCTATTTCATCCAGTAGCATCAGAGGATTGCTGACTCCTGCCTGCTGCAGAGCCGCCGTGATCCTTCCCGGCATGGCACCTACATAGGTTCTTCTGTGCCCTCTGATCTCAGCTTCATCCCGGACACCGCCCAGACAGATGCGGACGTATTTTTTGTGAAGAGCCTCTGCCACAGACTTCGCAATGGAGGTCTTACCGGTTCCCGGAGGTCCCACCAGACAGAGGATAGGACTTTTTCCGCCCTTTGTCAGCTTTCTCACAGAAAGAAATTCCATGATCCTTTCTTTGACCTCTTTCAGTCCGTAATGCCCTTCTTCAAGGATTTTCCATGCTTCTGCCAGATCATCAGAATCCTCAGAACGGCTGTTCCAGGGAAGCGCCAGAAGTGTTTCAATATAAGTTCCAAGTACAGGACTTTCTGCCGAGCTGCCGCTCATGGAGCGGTAACGGCTGATCTCCTTTGTAAGCTTTTCCTTTACTTCCGCAGGAGCATCCAGACGTTCCAGTTTTTTCCCATACTCATCCGCCATATCGGAAACACTTTCTTCTCCAAGTTCCTCACGGATCAGCTTTAACTGTTCTCTCAGAATATATTCCCGCTGGTTTTTATCAACCCTGAGCTTCAGTTTTTTCTGAAGATCCTGTCCTACCTTAAAAACTTCAATTTCATTCTGAAGGATCCCTCCAAGAACTTCATACCGTTCCTCAAGAGTAGCGGCCTCCAGAAGCTTCTGCTTGTTCTGCCAGGTAAGGGAAATATTTACGGAAATCTGTGTCATCAGCTCTTCAAGGTTTTCGATATTCATGATCTGGGCTGCCAGCTCCCGGCTGACCTTGCCGCTTTCCATACAATACTGATGAAACAGACCATGAATTCCTCTGTACATAGCCTCCCGCACAGTGTCTGCATATTGAGCCCCTTCCTGCGTGGAACCGGATATTTCCGCTTCCAGAAACGTTTCTTCCTGAACAAGAGATAAAAGCTCGGCTCTCTCCCGGCCTTCTACCAGAACCCGCAGAAGATCATGGGGAAGCTTTACTACCTGTTTGATATATGCAATGGTGCCCACTCTGTACAGATCTGAAATTCCGGGATTCTCTGTTTCCGGATCTTTCTGCGTCACCAGAAAAATCTCCTGTCTGCGAAGCATTGCCGCTTCTACAGCTTTTATGGAACGCTCTCTGCTTATGTCAAAGTGAACGATCATTTCCGGCAGGATCGTTGTTCCCCGAAGGGCGATCGCCGGCAAAGTGTTAATTGGCTGCGTCATTTGCTGTCATTTCCTTCCTCAGGCTGTTTCCGGTTTGCCCTTTTTCCTGGAACGTGAATTTCTTCTCGCGGAAGGCTGTGCTGCCGGGGCTTCTCCATAAATGATCTCCGGCTCTCCTGTTCCTTCAACAGCCTCTTTTGTAATAATTGCCTTACGGATTGTATTGTCTGAAGGCGCCTTATACATCAGATCCATCAGGGATGTTTCCATAATGGAGCGAAGTCCTCTGGCGCCTGTTTTTCTTTCCAGAGATTTTTTTGCCACCAGCTCCAGAGCCTCATCCTGGAAATCAAGCTCTACTCCATCCAGCTCAAACAGCTTGTGGTACTGTTTGGTAAGAGAATTTTTCGGCTCACGGAGGATACGGATCAGAGCTTTTTCATCCAGTCCGTCCAGAGTGACAACAATAGGCACTCGTCCGATAAATTCCGGGATCAGTCCGAATTTTATGAAATCCTCCGGCATTACCTGCTTCAGAACTTCGCCTACATTTCTTTCCTCTTTTGCCGTAACCTCGGCCCCAAACCCAATAGCTTTGGTATCCTGACGGGCCTCAATGATCTTTTCGATTCCGTCAAAGGCGCCGCCGCAGATAAACAGGATGTTTGTTGTGTCTATCTGAATAAACTCCTGATGCGGATGCTTTCTTCCTCCCTGAGGCGGAACGCTGGCAACAGTTCCCTCAAGGATCTTAAGAAGAGCCTGCTGTACACCCTCTCCGGATACATCACGGGTAATGGATGCGTTTTCAGCTTTTCTGGTGATCTTGTCAATCTCATCAATATAAATGATTCCGTACTGTGCCCGCTCAATGTCATAGTCAGCTGCCTGGATGATCTTCAGAAGGATATTTTCCACATCCTCTCCTACATATCCGGCTTCTGTCAGGGTGGTGGCATCAGCGATTGCAAACGGAACGTTCAGAAGGCGGGCCAGAGTCTGAGCCAGAAGAGTTTTTCCGGAACCTGTTGGGCCAAGCATCAGAATATTGCTTTTCTGAAGCTCCACATCCAGATTTCTTGCTGCGGTAATTCTTTTATAATGATTATAAACTGCCACAGACAGAGCTTTTTTTGCATCCTCCTGTCCGATTACATAATCATCCAGGATTTTGTGGATTTCCTCTGGTTTCAGAAGGTTGATATCCGTGTCAAAATCATCCTCCGGACCATACTGGGCCAGCTCCTCTTCCATAATCTCCGCACAGATTCCGATGCATTCATCACAGATGAACACTCCCTCCGGGCCTGCGATCAGCTTCCGTACCTGATCCTCGGATTTATTACAAAAAGAGCATCTGACCTTTCCTTCTCTTATCTTATCTGCCATGGATATTTCTCTATTCCTTTCTATATTGATATGCTGAGATAAAAGCAAGACAAGACTCCCTGTTAAAGGAGTCTTCTCTTTAGTCTTTTTTATTTATGTTCAACAACGCCGTCAATCAGACCATATGCCTTTGCTTCTTCTGCAGTCATATAATTGTCGCGGTCTGTATCCTTTTCAACCACTTCAAGAGGCTGTCCTGTATTCTCAGCCAGCATTTCATTTAAGGTGCGCTTTGTCTGAGCGATGTGATCTGCCACAATCTGGATTTCTGTAGCCTGACCCTGAGCGCCGCCGGACGGCTGGTGAATCATAATGGTAGAGTGCGGAAGAGCAAATCTCTTGCCCTTTGTTCCTCCTGCCAGAAGGAATGCGCCCATGCTGGCTGCCATTCCAAGGCAGATGGTGGATACATCGCACTTAATGTATTTCATGGTGTCGTAAATTGCCATACCTGCGGTAACAGAACCTCCCGGACTGTTGATATAAAGCTGAATATCCTTGCCCGGATCCTCTGCTTCCAGAAACAGAAGCTGTGCCACAATGATACTGGCGCTTACGTCATTCACTTCCTCACCCAGAAAAATAATCCTGTCTTTCAGAAGTCTTGAATAAATGTCGTAGCTTCTCTCTCCCCTGCTTGTCTGCTCAATGACATAAGGTACTAAACTCATATATATGCCTCCATTCGTCGCGTCACAGTGGATTCAAAAGATGTCCGCTTGCGCTTTTTACGCTTCCTTTGCCTCGTCTGCTACAAGAGTAACTGCTTTCTGTACAGCCATGTCTTTCTTCATCTGCTCTAATTCACGGTCTCCAAGAAGCTCTTTTAATTTGTCAGCTTCCATTTTGTACATTTCAGCCATCTTGCTGATTTCTTCGTTTACTTCGTCCTCAGAAACCTCAATGTTCTCAGTCTCTGCGATCTTTTCAAGAACAAGTCTTGTCTGGATTCTCTTCAGAGCCTGCGGTTTCATCTCTTCCTGCATCTTCTCTGCTGTCATTCCTGTGAACTGGAAGTACTGCTCCATAGTCAGACCCTGAGACTGCATTCTGGATGCAAAGTCATTCATCATCTGACGAACCTGTGTGTTGAGCATAGCGTCCGGAATTTCCATCTCAGCGTTCTCAATTGCTTTATCTACTGCTGCATTTTCTTTTGCTGCGCGTGCTTCTTTTTCTTTTTTCTCTGTAAGGTTTTTCTTAACGTCCTCTCTGTACTCTGCAAGAGTGTCAAACTCGGAAACGTCCTGAGCGAAATCGTCATCAAGCTCCGGAAGCTCTTTTGTTTCTACTTTCTTCACATCGCACTGGAATACTGCTGCTTTGCCTGCAAGCTCTGCTGCCTGATATTCCTCAGGGAAAGTTACGTTTACTTCTACGTGATCGCCTGCTTTAGCGCCTACAAGCTGATCCTCGAATCCCGGAATAAAGGAACCGGAACCAAGTGTCAGCGGATAATCTGTTCCTTTGCCGCCTTCAAAAGCAACGCCGTCTACAAATCCCTCAAAGTCGATTGTTGTGATATCGCCGTTCTCTGCTCCGCGATCCTCAACAGTTACAGTTCTGGAGTTTTTCTCCTGCTCTTTTTTGATCTCAGCATCAATGTCCTCGTCTGTTACTTCTGTCTCAGACTTCGGAACCTCAACACCCTTGTACTCGCCAAGTGTTACTTCCGGTTTTACAGCTACTTCTGCTGTGAAGATGAAAGCTTTTCCCGGCTCAGCCTGAGTTACGTCAATCTCCGGCTGGGAAACAATCTCAAGGTCGCACTCCTCAAGAGCTTTGCTGTAGTGTTCCGGAATCAGAGCGTTTGCAGCGTCCTCAAGGAAAATTCCTTTTCCGTACATCTGCTCGATCATTTTTCTCGGAGCTTTGCCTTTACGGAATCCCGGAATGGAGATTTTGCCTCTTGCTTTCAGGTATGCATTCTGCATTGCCTTGTCTAATTCTTCAGCGGAAACCTCAATTGTAAGTTTCGCCATGTTTTTTTCCATTTTTTCTACCTGTAAACTCATGTTTCCTGTTCCTCCTTAAACTTGTCAGGTTCTGATTCTATTTTTAAAATTTACTCTATTTTTGCCTGTGTTTCAGCATTTCAGGCAAGTGTATCCTCTTAAAAAAAGATACAATTACAGTCATTATCGAAGTATAGCACAACTGACATAAAAACACCAGAGTTTTTTTCAGTTTTATGTTCCCTTATAGACCTCTATCCCCTGTATACAATGGATTCTGCGATTTCCTGCGCCTTTTCCTCTCCCACAAGCTGCGCGATCAGGCTGAGAGCAAAAGGAACCGCAGTTCCAAGGCCGCGGCTGGTAGTCACATTTCCGTCTACAACAACAGGATCCTCACAGGTTTCAGCTCCGTCAAGCTGATCCATAAAAGAAGGATAGGAGGTCGCCTTTCTGTTTTTCAGAAATCCCAGCTTTGCAAAAACACTTGGGGCTGCGCAGATGGCTGCAACCTTTCCGCCTTTTGCATAATACTCTGTGAGAAGGCCTGTAAGGGGCTGATGCTCACCCAGATATTTTGTTCCCGGCATTCCTCCCGGAAGTACCAGCATATCTGCATCTGAAAAATCTGTTTCTGAAAAAACACGATCCGTTTTCATCTCAATCCCATGTGAAGTCGTAATCTCCCTTGTTTCCTTAATAGAAACTGTAACCGCCTCAATTCCCGCTCTTCTCATAAGATCCACAACAGTCAGTCCTTCAATATCCTCAAATCCGTCTGCCAGAAAAATATATACTCTGCTCATAAATAAATCCTCCCGTCTGTCAGGGTTCATGTCCCTTTCCATATGTATGTAAGTATACCACTTTTTTCCACCGGCATACAAGAAATATTGTTCGGCTATCTCCCTTTACGAAAACAATCTGGAATGCATTTTGTCCTGTATATATATTTTTGTCAAAAACAGCCAAAAATACCTTGCGGAATATTACCTGCAGGCGGCTGCGCTGGTTACTTATAGTCCGTTGAACATCAGCAAAATCACGTGACGGAAAGCTCTCCCCATGATATAATAATACAGATTATTGACCCCGGCTGAAAATATCAAAACACATATCATAAAACTGCGCGCAGCTTTATTGGAGTATAAAACAGGAAAATGAGCAATTTACCCGCCGCACAGAAACAAACAGAAGAAATTGTTACAATGATTTAAGCTTTCCCGTTTACAGTTATTTTTCATTTAAGCAAAAGGAGTATGTTATGGAAATAGAAAGAAAATTTCTTATAAAAAAAGACCGGTTTCCCGATAACCTGGCACAATATCCCTGTCATGAAATTGAGCAGGGCTACCTCTGTACCGAACCGGTTGTACGCATCCGCAGACAGGACGACGAATATTATCTTACTTATAAATCAAAGGGATTCATGACACGGGAAGAATACAATCTTCCTCTGACTAAAGATGCCTATCTTCACCTGAAACCCAAGGCTGACGGACTTGTAATCTCAAAAACGAGATACCTTATCCCGGAAAAAAACAGGCTGACTATTGAGCTTGATGTGTTTCATCAGGAATACGAAGGGCTTCTTCTGGCTGAAGTAGAATTTTCCTCTCAGGAAGAAGCAGAATCCTACTGTCCTCCTGACTGGTTCGGTGAAGATGTTACCTTCTCTGTCAGATACCACAACAGTACTTTAAGCCGCGGTCTTACAGAAAAATAATCCTCCTCTTTTTATGGACAGTTATTTTTTCTTCTGCGCCTTCTCTTTATACACGGCCGCGCTTTTCTCCACTTTTTTGCAGGATTCCACTTTCCGCTTGTCAGCCTTTTTTCCAGATATCTGCTGCAAAATACCGGAATGATCCCCAGAAGCTTCCCCACAATCCGTATTGCCAGCTTCCTGCTATTTTCCAGCCTCATAGACTGTTCAAGAAGTTTCTGAATAAAAAACATGTGCTAAACCTCCCTTACAGGAAATAGTTTAGCACATTCTGTTCTTTAACACAATTTTACAAAAAATAAATCCTGATATTTTATTTTACAGACGTTTTCCTTTTTCTGCCGCCCCTGTAAGAGCCTCAAACACAGCGCTTCTCATTCCCTTATCTTCCAGAATCCGAACTCCCTCAATGGTACTTCCCGCCGGAGAGCATACCATGTCTTTCAGTTCAGCAGGATGCCTTCCTGTTTCCAGTACCATTTTTGCGCTTCCCATCACTGCCTGCGCCGCAAAAGAATACGCCTGACTTCTTGGAAGCCCCTGAGCAACTGCAGCGTCTGCCATCGCCTCAATAAACATAAATACATAAGCCGGTGAACATCCGCATACTGCGCTGAACGCATCCATCAGTCTCTCCGGAATAAATTCAAATCTTCCAAAGCTTTCTGCAATCTCTCTGATCTTCTGCGCTTCCTCCTCCGTTACCCGGTCGTTGCAGCAGCCTGCTGTCATGCCTGCGCCCACCTGAGCCGGAGTATTTGGCATCAGACGTACTGTTTTTACCGGGCAGCCACAGGTATCTTCCAACCATTTCAGTGTTTTACCCGGGGCAATTCCCACCAGAATATGCTTTTCTGTCAAAAGATCTTTGATCTCTGTGAGAACCTCTTCATAAAACTGTGGCTTTACTGCAAGAAATACAATTTCTGCCTGTGTAACCACCTGACGGTTGTCCATAGTTGTCTCCACACCCAGCTTTTCACGGCTCCGTCTTGACCCTGCCTCTGTAAGATTAGACACAATGATCTCTTCTTTTTTTACAATTCCCTTTTTCAAAATTCCGCCGATCATAGCTGAAGCCATGTTTCCGCATCCGATAAATCCTATTTTCATGATTGTTTTTCCTCTTTTCTTTTATTTCTCTCATGGTACACCATGTCGTCTACTTCTGTCATCAGAAACTTGCGGATCGCAAATAAAATCCCAATGGCGATCACTCCTATCAGCGTCTCCCAGGTTCTCAGATGCTCTACTACCATCTGCCTTGCTGTTGCAAACATAAGAACCTCCACAACGGTCTGAGCAGAATGTCTGCAGAGCATTTTTACAAACTCCACTCCAACAACAAGAGACAGCGCATTTGCAAGAAATTCCGTAAAGAAATCCACATTCATACTGAGGATTTCTCTGCTCGTCACATCACAGACCAACCGGATACCGACCAGTGCGATCACTCCCAGAATCACAACAGACAGCAGAATTTCCATATAACGCGCAACATGATAGATCACTTCATTAAACCGTTTCCGTATGGCATGATTCACTTCCTTTTTCATTTTCTCTCCCTTTCATTTTCAGGTATTTCCGGATACTCTTCTGATCATATCCGCCTTCTGCCTGCAAGCTTCCATACAGGACAATACTTTTAAATTGTCTGAAGTATGAATCAAAATGCATTCTGAGTCACCTTCGGTAATGGCATTTTTCCCTGTATGCCCCGGGACTTTTATATGCAGAGCCAAAACATCTCGCAGGATGTAACCTGTGCCCAGTAACAAAACCCAACTTTTCTCAAAGTATTTTCTGAATTTTTCTTGAATCAAAAAAACTCCGGTGCTATAATAAATTCATGCAGATATAGTTCATCGGTAGAACACCAGCTTCCCAAGCTGGGGAGGCGGGTTCGATTCCCGTTATCTGCTTACGGTAAAAAGCCTTCGGAACATTCCGTAGGCTTTTTTTGCACCGCATCCTACTGCCTGCCGTATCTTTTTGCAAGCACTTTCATTTCTTTTTGAAGGTTTTCTGTAAACTGTCCCGGGATCAGTCTCCACTTCCAGTTATTTCCCAGTGTGGAAGGCTGGTTCATCCGGGCGGAATTGTCCAGATACAGATAGTCCTGCATGGGAATTACACAGAGCTTTGCCACACTTCTCATAACAAGACAGATCAGATCCTGACAGATTTCCCGGTCTGAACCGTAAAAATTATTCAGATATTCTCTTACCTGTCTGCGTTCTTTGGGCGTAATATCCCGCAACCAGGACAATAGCGTTTCGTTGTCATGTGTACCTGTATAAACCACGCAGTTTTCCGGATAATTATGAGGAAGGTAATCGCTTGCATTTCCTGTGTCTCTTTCATCAAAAGCAAACTCAATAACCTTCATATTGGGATAGCCGCTTTCCTCTACAAGACGCTTCACAGAATCTGTCATATATCCCAGATCTTCCGCAATAATCTTTCTTGCCCCCAGCCTTACAGAAACTGCCCGGAACAAATCAATGCCCGGTCCTTTTTCCCACCATCCGTGTTCCGCAGTTTTATCCCCATAAGGAATTGCATAATACTCATCAAATCCACGGAAATGGTCGATTCTTACTACATCATAAAGGCGGAAACAGTTTTCGATCCGTTTGATCCACCACTCAAATCCGGAGTTTCTGTGCACCTCCCAGTTATAAAGGGGATTCCCCCAAAGCTGTCCCGTTGCTGAAAAACCGTCCGGAGGACAACCGGCAACCTGTGTGGGGCAATTATTTTCATCCAGCTTAAACAGCCACGGGTTTGCCCAGGTATCTGCACTGTCCATGGCAACATAAATGGGAATATCTCCAATGATCTCAATTCCCTGTTTATTGGCATAGGCTTTCAGCTTCATCCACTGCTGCCTGAATTTAAACTGCATATACTCCTGAAATTCAATTTCAAAGTACAGCTCACGTCTGTAATAATCCAGAGCATTCTGCCATCTGAGGCGGATATCCTCCGCCCATTCACTCCAGGGCTTTCCCTCAAATCTCTGCTTCACAGCCATAAAAAGCGCATAGTCCTTCAGCCACCAGGCTTCTTCTTCCTGAAAGCGTCTGAATTCCTCGTTTTCCCCCACATTACTGCGCTCATAAGCCTTTCGAAGAAGAATAATCCGGCCCTTATACAGCTTCGCATAATCCACACTGGCAGGATCACTGCCAAAATCCACTGCGTCACACTCCTTTTGCGTGAGAACTCCCTCTTCGATCAGGTCTTCCAGACTGATAAAATAAGGATTGCCTGCAAAGGTGGAAAATGACTGATAGGGCGAATCACCATAGCTGGTAGGACCCAGAGGCAGAATCTGCCAGCAGCTCTGTCCTGCCACCTTCAATGCGTCTACAAAATCATAGGCGCTTTTTGAAAAACATCCGATTCCATATTTTGACGGCAGGCTGCTGACAGGCAGCAGCACACCGCATTGTCTTTTGTCCGACATATTTTTTCTCCTTCCGTTTTCTTATTTAATAGTGTCACAGGAGAAAAAAAGTGTCAATATCAAAAATCGCAGATTTCTGTCATTCTGCTGCTTTTTCCGCATATTCCACTGTAACAAGCTTTTCATAGGGCATTCTCCTGCTTAGTTCCCCTGCATCCTCCAGAATATCCTGCAAAAGCTCAAAGCTTTCCTTTTCAAATATAAGATTTTCTTTCCAGGTATCCTGTTCATGATAACGTTTTACAATAGTTGTAAGCGTTTCCATATCAGTTTCCGGAAACTGAGGCGCAATCACCTGCGCGATCTCCTCCGGTGTATGCTCCCGCACAAACTCCATTCCCATCTGAAGACCATTTGTAAACTTCTGTATTACATCCGGATACTCTTTCAGATAGCTGGTTTTTGCGCTGTAAGAAGTATAAGGCACATATCCGGACTCCACCCCAAGCGAAGCAACCACATGACCGGTTCCCTCCTTTTCCAGAGCTGTAGCAGAAGGCTCAAACTCTACTGTAAAATCCGCAGAGTCATCCCCTGCAAAAGCTGCTGCCGTAGAACCGAAATCAATACTCTGATCAATGGAAAGATCCTTCTGCGGGTCAAGTCCGTTTTGTTTCAGAATATACTCAAAAACCATTTCCGGCATACCGCCCTTTCGTCCCCCAAGCACTTTCTTGCCCTTCAGATCACTCCACTGAAAATCCGGCATCTCTTCCCTTGCCACCAGGAAATTTCCCGCCCTCTGAGTCAGCTGCGCAAAGTTCACCGCCGGGTCTGTGGCGCCTTCCTGATATGCGTAAATGGAGGCCTCCGCTCCCATAAATCCGATATCCGCCTCTCCTGAGATCAGAGCTGTCAGAACCTTATCTGCTCCAAAACCTGTTACCAGCTCCACCTCCAGCCCTTGGTCTGCAAAATAACCTTTTTCAATGGCAACATACTGAGGCGCGTAAAAAATAGAATGGGCAACCTCATTTAAAGTCACCTTTGTCAGTTGTTTTTTATCATCTTTCTCCTCTGCCATAACAGCAGCAGGCAGAGCAGTCACTGCCAGAAGGACGGCAAGGGCTGCCGCTGTCAATCTTTTTTTGATTTTCATATTTGCGATACTCCTTTTTCCTTCTCCTTATTTTATGAAAGGAAAGGGGAAAAGGTGATGGGATGTGCGCCTCTACCTTACCAGCCATTTTTTATACAACGAATCTATTGCAAGCGCCCCAAGCGGCGCTGTCAGTACAATCGCCAGCACTGCCACTGTCAGCACCATATCACCACAGGCAAATCCAAGGGAAAGGGGGATTCCGCCAATGGCAGCCTGAACCGTAGCCTTTGGCGTGTAGGCCAGCATACAGAACATTTTCTCCCGGCCTGTAAGGTCTGTTCCAGGCAAACATATAAACACACCAAGCATTCTGAATACCAGTGCTCCCAGGATTACTGCAAGTGCCTGAACACCCACTTTTCCAAAATATTCAATATTTACAGTAGCGCCGACCAAAACAAATAAAAATACTTCTGCCCCTACCCAAAGTTTTCCATATTTAACAGAAAGTCTTTTCGCAACAGCTTCTCTCTTCTTCTGCAGTCCGATTCCAATAAACATAATTGCGATCAGCGCTGAAAATGTAATTGGTGTATTGAGATGGTCTTCTATCACTACAAGAAGGAAAGAAACACTTAATATGATAAGTACTTTAGCTGTATCCCTAAGGTGTACTTTTTTTAAATAGTACGCAAAAAAGGTACCGAGCAGCAGTCCAAGCACAACCCCCAGAAATATAGAAACCGGAACGTTAAGAAAGCTTGTCACGGAAGCGCTTTCACCCTGCATCATTCCTGTAAAGGTTGAAAACAAAACAATCACATACACATCATCCACAGATGCGCCTGCCAGGATCAGCTGTGGGATTCCCTTATTTACACCATATCCCTCATCCATAAGCCTAACCATTCTCGGTACAACAACTGCAGGAGAAACTGCCGCCAGTACAGCCCCCATAATGGCTGCCTCCAGAACAGTCAGCCCCATAAGCTTTGGGGCCAGCAGTATCATTCCAAGGATTTCCAGACTTGCAGGAACAAAACACATCAGCACTGCCGGTCTTCCGATTTTTTTCAGCCCTGACAGATCAAGCCCCAGGCCCGCTCTGGTCAGAATAATGATCAGGGCAATTTTCCGTAATTCTGACGATATGCCCAGTATACTTTCGTCTAACAAATCAAGCATGTATGGGCCAAGAACAATACCGGTAACCAGCATTCCCAGTAAACCCGGAAGTTTTATTTTCCGGCATATCCAGCTCATGGACATACCAACCAGTAAAATTAATGAAATACTTAATAACATAAATTCCTCCTCAATAACAAAAAGCCGACACCTCTGCCTTATATTTATTGCAGAAGTCATCAGCTTTTATAAGCGGTTTAAGTGTGAACTACTTAGGGAGACATTCATTCCCCGATAAAATATGATAAATTGTCTGTCTTGTATATTATAATCCAACCATTCTTTTAAGGCAACAATAATTGATTTCATAAATAATAAAATCACTGACTTTTCCTGATTTCTGTAAGCAGCCTAAACCATATCTTTGCCTTATTAAAGGAATCGGAAAAGAAGCAATTCTGAATATTCCGGGTACAACGGCAGCTCCAAACCGTAAATAACGCAGGCCGTATAGTGGCAAAACAGAAGTTCAATTTCCCTGAAACTGCATAAAATCAAAGAATTTGTCGAACGATTTTTCTTGTTGTCCCCTTCTTTAGATGCTATACTTTTTACAGGCAGTAAAGGTAATCATGCTTGATCCTCTGCAGACATCATAACATCCCGTTTTGCGCAAAACAGGAGATTTTTCTTTGCTGAAATCAACTACAACAGGAGGCGATGTTATGCTGAAAATGCTGATTCGTATGGATAATCATAAAATAGAAACGGAACAGAAATATAATTCGGAAAGTATTTATTCCACACTGAACAATGCCTTTTCCCGTATGAGATTCCAGAGAATTTCCGATGAAACCAATGCCCTGGTCTACTGTGATAACGAGACCGGTCAGACACATGGCAGCTTTTGTCAGATCATAAATTCTCTCAAAAAACAAGGCTGGTTTATGGAGAATGTAAGTGACTGGATCCTGTATCACAGTGACGTTTCCGATAATCCGGGAGATTTCAGGGAAGAAGATCTTCTGGCCCGGTATCAACGCAGGCGCAGTATAAAAGCCTGAATTATCATGCCTGTTATTTAACCACCACCGAATATACAGGAAAGAATTGCCCGGGAGCATCTGTTTTCCCGGGTGATTCCTGAGCTGTTTCTGCATCATGTAGCTTCTGTGTCTGTCACACTGGATACTCATAGAATGCTTTCTGTCTGTGGATTATGATTCCATTGTCTTTCCGTAGATTCTTATAAATATTGCAGCGTCATCTCACTATAGTTTCTTATTCATTTGTCTTTCTGTAAATTCTTATAAAGCTGTCTCTCTGAAGCTTCTTATTCAGTTCCTCCCTGTAAGCTTTTATGAAATTCACCATCTCCCTCTTGCCCGGTTTCTCCCTGTGTCCTATAATATTTTTATCACACTGGCCCCTGAATCCGGGCGGAAAGGACTACAAATGAAATTAAATCCCTATTGCATGTGCTGTGCAGTAAATAAACAGGAAGAAAAAATCCGGAAATTTCCAGACATGGATAAGAAAACCGAATATATGAAAAAGGTCATGTCAATTCTTTCCAGTGCCGAGGAACAGGACTGCTCTCCCAGCCTTTCTGTTGAGATCAAAAAGCTCTACAGCGAATTCTGGAATTGTCCTGCTGAAGATTACACGGAAATAAAAAAAGAATTCAACCAGCTTATGCTGAATGTGGAAGCTTCTGTTGAGGAAAAAATCCGTACTTCCGCAGACCCTCTGGAAACAGCGCTTCTCTATGCCCGCATTGGAAACTATATTGATTTTGCAGCTTTGGAAAATGTAAGTCAGGAAACAATGCTTAAGCTTCTGGAAAATGAAAATCAGGAACCTCTGAGCCAGACGGAATACGCCAACTTCCAAACAGATCTCTCCACAGCTAAAACTCTTGTTTATCTTACTGATAACTGCGGAGAAATTGTTCTTGATAAACTTGCCGTTAAAATTTTGAAAGAAAAATATCCCCAGCTGAATATTACCGTCATTGTACGGGGATATCCTGTTGTCAATGATGCAACCATGGAAGATGCTGAAGAAATCGGACTTACTGATATTGTAAAAGTAACTGGAAACGGAAGCAACGTAGGCGGAACCTGGTTCCCTGGACTCAGCAATGAAGCCCGGACGCTTCTGGAACAGGCAGATGTGATTCTTGCAAAAGGCCAGGGTAATTTTGAAACCATGAACGACTGCGGCCTGAATGTCTACTATCTGTTTCTCTGCAAATGCGACCTGTTCCAGAGACGCTTCCACGCAAAAGCGCTTCAGGGAATGTTCCTGAACGAACGCAGAATACAGATGGAAATGGTGTAGCAAAATGACTGATCTTTCTGTTCTTTTCGTCAATCTGTCAACAAACCTCTGAAATATTTGTAGGATTCTTCTCTGGTACATTTTATAGCTTTTCGTTATACTGAGTACAGTTCGAAACAAGAGCAAAACTATATTTTACAAATATTACCTGGAGGGAAATTAAAATGGCAAGTTTATCATTAGAGCACATTAACAAAACCTATCCGAACGGCTTTGAGGCTGTTAAGGATTTCAACCTTGAAATTGAAGATAAAGAATTTATCATCTTTGTAGGACCATCCGGATGTGGAAAATCCACAACTCTTCGTATGATCGCAGGTCTTGAGGAGATTTCCGGCGGTACTCTTAAAATCGGCGACAAAGTTATGAATGATGTAGAGCCGAAGGATCGCGATATCGCAATGGTATTCCAGAACTACGCTCTGTATCCTCACATGACTGTTTATGATAATATGGCATTTGGTCTGAAGCTCCGCAAGGTTCCGAAGGATCAGATTGACAAACAGGTTCGTGAAGCTGCAAGAATCCTTGACCTTGAGAAACTTCTTGACCGTAAACCGAAAGCTCTTTCCGGTGGTCAGAGACAGCGTGTTGCCATGGGTCGTGCAATCGTTCGTAATCCTAAGGTATTCCTTATGGACGAGCCTCTTTCCAACCTGGATGCAAAACTTCGTGTACAGATGCGTATTGAGATCTCCAAGATCCATCAGAGACTGGGCGCTACTATCATCTATGTAACACATGACCAGACAGAGGCTATGACTCTTGGTACCAGAATCGTTGTTATGAAAGATGGTGTTGTTCAGCAGGTAGATACACCTCAGAACCTGTATCAGAAACCAGGCAACCTGTTCGTAGCAGGATTCATGGGATCTCCGCAGATGAACTTCCTTGACGCTGAGATCAAAGAAAACGGTTCTGATCTGGTTGCTAAGATCGGCAATGACGAGGTTGTGATTCCGGCAGAAAAAGCAAAAGTTCTCAAAGATAAAGGCTATGTAGGCAAAACAGTTGTTATGGGTATCCGTCCTGAGGACGTTGCAGATTCCGCTAACGGTTCCATGTCCTCTATCGTTAAAGTATACGAGCTTCTCGGAGCAGAAGTATTCCTGTACTTCGACGTAAACGGAACTCAGATCACAGCTCGTGTTGATCCTCGTACAACAGCTAAAACCGGCGATCCTATCAGCTTCGACTTTGATATGGACAAAGCTCACTTCTTTGACAAAGAAACTGAACTTGTTATCACAAACTAATCCTGATATAATTTCACCCCCGGGAGATTCCCGGGGGTGTTTTCTAGGCACCTTATCAAAAATCAAAGTAAACTATTTGTCTGCAGCCTGTCAATATCAGCTTTATATTTGGGCTCTGTGTCAAGTTTTGGGGTGAAATTCTTAGGAATCCTGCCCTATTACTGCATTTTGAGCTTTTATATTTCTGCCGGATTTCCCGAAACCTCCCGCATCTATCCTGTCAGATAAACAGCCAGGATTCATAAAAAACATTCGGGCGAAAGGTTTGCCATTGGTATTTCTGTCAACATAATAACAACCATTTTTCCATAAATCAGATCTCAGTTCCTGTCTCTGCTTTCTCCCATATCATCGCTTCGTAGGGTCTCAGCTTCTGCTGGGAAGGCAGATCATTGTAGTTGTGAATCAAAAGCTTCACTCCATTGTCCCGGCTCTTAGCGGCGCCATCCTCGTCTGCAGGCACTCCCCACTCCTTTAACAGCGGACACTCCACCTCTTTATCTGTAAAATTGGCTGCCACCAGCAGCTTCCTGCCCTCATATTCCCGCACATAAGCAAAAATATTTTCGTCTTCCGGCAGCAGCAGGGTAAAATCACCGTCAACAAAAATGCTGTTTTCTTTGCGAAGATGAATCAGCTTTTTATAATAATGAAAAACAGAGTTTTCATCCTGAAGCTGGCTTCGGGCATTTATTTCTGTATAGTTGGGATTCACGCCCAGCCATGGAGTTCCTGTTGTAAAGCCTGCATTTTCTGTATCGTCCCACTGCATGGGAGTTCTGGCATTGTCACGGCCCTTTGCATAGATGGATTCCATAATGTCTTTCTCTGCATATCCCTTTTCCAACCGCTCCCTGTACATGTTTCGGATCTCTATATCCTGATACTGTTCAATGGAATCAAAGCGCACATTTGTCATACCCAGCTCCTCTCCCTGATACACATAGGGAGTTCCTTCCATTCCATGAAGAACAGTCGCCAGCATTTTTGCAGCCTCCACTCTGTATTCTCTGTCATTGCCCCAGCGGGATACGATTCTCGGAAGGTCGTGATTATCCCAGAAAAGGCTGTTCCATCCGCAGCCGTGAAGCTCTTTCTGCCATTTTTCCAGGCATTTCTTCAGCTTCACAAAAGGCAGGGGACAGAAATCCCATTTTTCTTTTCCCGGTTCCTGATCCAGCATCATATGCTCAAACTGGAACACCATGGAAAACTCGCTTCCGTCCGGCTTACTGTAAAGCTTTGCCCTGTCAATATCTGCTCCCCAGGCCTCTCCAACTGTGATCAGATCTCCTTTCTGGAAGGTTTCTCTGCTTAATTCCTGAATAAACTCGTGAAGTCTCGGTCCGTTATTAGTAATCTTAAGATCCGGCTCCTTGGCAATCTGGTCGATCACGTCCAGACGGAAGCCGCCAACACCTTTGTCCATCCACCAGAGGATCATATCATAGATTTCTCTTCTGACCTTAGGATTTTCCCAGTTCAGATCCGGCTGCTTTACGGAAAACTGATGAAAATAATACTGCTTTAACTCAGGCACCCACTCCCAGGCCGGGCCTCCGAATGCAGAGCCCATATCATTTGGATAAACGCCCTCTTCACCATCGCGCCATACATAGTAATCATGATAAGGATTGTCCTTGCTTTTTTTTGCTTCAGTAAACCAACGGTGTTCATCAGAGGAATGATTCAGCACCAGATCCATAATAATACGGATATTTCTCTTTTTTGCCTCAGAGATCAGCTGCTCCAGGTCATCAAGATTTCCGAACATGGGGTCAATATCCTGATAATCGGAAATATCATAACCGTTGTCATCCTGGGGAGATCTGCACACCGGAGACAGCCAGATGGCGTCAATGCCAAGCTCCTGAAGATAGTCCAGTCTTTTTATAATTCCCTGGATGTCGCCGATCCCGTCTCCGTTACTGTCCTGAAAGCTTCGGGGATAAATCTGGTAAACCACAGAATTCTGCCACCATTTTTTACTGTTCATATCCATTTCCTCCTGTTAAATCCTTCGTATGAGAGTTCCGTTTTTTGCAAGGCTTCCATTCATATAGCCACGGGCAAAAAGGATTTCTCCCTGTTCTTCCACTTTTATAGAATCCTCTGAACAGTTCAACAGCACTTCCGTTTTCTGATTCTGTTCATCCAGCTTAATATATTCCACACAGCGCTTCTCCTGATAGTTTCCCGGAAAATGAAAGTACAGGCTTTTAAAGGAAGGCTCCTGCTTTCTCAGGGAAATCAGTTTTTTCATTTCTGCTATACGCTGTCTGTTTTCCTCTGAATCCAGTTCCTGCCAGGGCATGCATCTTCTGCAGTCCGGATCGTGTCCGCCCTCCATTGCAATTTCTGTTCCATAGTAAATACAGGGGCTTCCCGGCATGGTAAACAACACTGCAAGATGCTGATAAAAGATATCCAGATCATGAAAACGGTTCATCAGTCTCTCCGTATCATGGGAATCCAGAAGATTAAAAAGTATATTGTTGCACTGCTGCATGTACATAGTATAACAGTGATTGGCCATATATTCAAAGTCATGTTTTGTCATTGTCTGATCAATAAAAAAGTCATGGATGCCGCTCATCAGAGGATAATTCATAACAGAATCATACTCGTCTCCCATAAGCCACTGGCTTGCGTCATGCCAGATCTCGCCAAGAAGATAAATATCCGGCTTCAGTTTCTTCACCCGCTCTCTCATTTTTTTGAGAAAGCTGTGGGAAATCTCATTTCCAACATCAAAGCGGATACCGTCAATGCCATAGTCACGGATCCAGCTTTCACAGAGATTACAGAAATACTCCTGCACTTTTTCGTTATTGGTATTCAGCTTTGGCATTCCGTCCGCAAAGGCAAAGGAATAAAATCGTCCATCCCTGGTATCTGCCTTTTTCTTAAGGTCACTCCAGTCATTGATCATAAACCAGTCTGCATATTCGGAAGCCTGTCCCTTTTCCTGCACGTCCAGCCAGGGAGCAAATTTTGGCCCGCAATGGTTAAATACTGCGTCCACCATCACACGGATGCCGTGATCGTGAGCTTCCTTTGCCAGAAGAGAGAACTCCTTCTCATCTCCAAAGACCGGATCGATCTTTTCATAATCTGTTGTATCGTATTTGTGATTGGATTCTGCCTTCATAATGGGATTCAGATATATTCCATTGATTCCCAGCTCCTTCAGATAATCCAGCTTCTGACGGATTCCGGAAAGATTCCCCCCATACCGTTCTCTGTTGGTAACCGGTCCGGTTCTCCATGGAAGGATATCCTCTGTATTTTTCTCCGGTGTTCCATTGCAGAACCTGTCCGGAAAAATCTGATACCATACCGTATCGTTCACCCATTCCGGCGTTCTGTTCAGATCTGACGGGTTCATCCAGGGAACAATAAAACACTGAAGCATTCTTCCATCCATATGCAGCTGCTCCTCTGTCAGAAATCCGTCCTCAAAATAATACCAGGTTTCCTTGTCTGTCTGAAGCTCAAAATAATATTTACATCTTTTATACTGCGGCACAAGGGTGGTTGTCCACCAGAGCTGATGCTTCAGCCGTTTTTGTAGCAGATTTCTTCCCGTTTTCCTGTCCATTTTTCTTTTCCGCCCAGAATACCTGCATCAAACGGGTCTCCATAATGTATGAATACCCGTTTGACATCATAACCGGTTTTTATGTTCACAATCAGCTGGTTTTCATTGTACGGATAGCTCATCTGCTCTGAAGTTTTATGATAAACCCCGGTAAATTCCATATGTTATTTCCTCGTATAATAAGCGTATGACCGCCAGAAATGATGGTTGTACGCTTATTCTTTCTATAGATTTATAGATGATAAATGTCCGGCATATTTTTTAAGGCCTGCTTCTATCCTGTCCCCGTCCGGCATCCTCCATTCCCAGTTTGGACTTCCTACGGTACCCGGAGTGTTCAGTCGTGCTTCTTTTCCCATTCCAAGAATATCAGAAAGAGGAACAATTGCGTACTCTGCTTTGCTTCTCCAGGTATATTCCAGAAGCCTGTCCTGTACAGAACCGTTTTTGATCCCCTGCCTTTTCAGGAAACGGCGTATCTTTCTTCTGGACGGAACACTGAGCTCCTGATACCATTCCATCAGTGTACTGTTATCATGGGTTCCTGTATAGACGATCATGTTTTCCTCATCCGAGAAGCTGTCCACTGCATATTTGCCTGAAGTATCCAGGACAAATTCCAGAACCTTCATTCCCTTCAGATGATAATGTTCTTTTAAGGTAAGGACTTCCGGGCGGAGATCTCCCAGATCCTCTGCGATCAGTTCCACATCCGGAAGCTTTTCTGTAAGCATATCAAGCACCTCATAGCCGGGAGCCTCGATCCATTCTCCCTCAATGGCTGTAGGACAGGTTGCCGGAATTTTCCAAAAGGTGTCAAAAGCCCGGAAATGATCAATACGGATCATATCAAACAATCTGCTGCTGTACCCGATCCGGTCAAGCCAGAACTGATAATCATTTTTTTTGAGATAATCCCAGTCATAAATGGGATTTCCCCATCTCTGTCCTGTGGCGCTGAAATAGTCAGGCGGAACTCCTGCAATAAAGATGGGACGGCCGTCTGTATCCAGAAGGAAGTTGTCCTTACCTGCCCACACATCCACAGAATCCACTCCCACATAAAAGGGCACGTCTCCCATAATCCGGATCCCAGCGTCATTGGCAGCTTTTTTTACTGCCATCCACTGACAGTAAAAAACATACTGAAGGAACATCTGGTAGTAAACCTCTTCCTTTATATGATCCGGAACCTCTGCCCCTGTTTCCGGCCAGCTCTTATCCTCATCTTTCCACTCATTCCAGCAGCGGTTTCCATTTTCTTTTTTTAAGGCGCGAAACATTCCATAGGTTTTTACCCAGGGCTGCTCCACAAACCTCTGATAATCCTCTGTTTCCTGAAAATTGCTGCAGGCTTCCCGGAGATAAGGCTCCTTCCATTCTCTCACCGCCTGATAGTCCACCTTTGCCGCATTTTTGCGAAAGGCCTCCGGCAAAACTTTCAGAAGTCCCTGCTTATACAGCTCTTCCAGACTGATGTAGATTTCATCTCCCGCACAGGAGGAATAAGGCTGATACGGAGAGTTTCCATAGCCTGCAGGATTCAGGGGAAGTATCTGCCATATCTTTACTCCTGAATGTTTCAGATTTTTAATAAACCGAAAGGTGTCAGCTCCCAGCTCTCCCACTCCTGTACTGGAGGGAAGAGCTGACACCGGCATCAAAATTCCTGATTCTTTCATAATATACCTCTTTATGACAGCTTCCAGATATCGCGATTGTACTCGGCAATGGTACGGTCCGCAGAAAAGTATCCGGCCTTTGCAATGTTTACCAGAGCTTTTCTTGACCATGCTGCCTCATCCTCATAATCTGCCAGCATTTTTTCTTTTGTTTCAATATATTCTTTTACATCCAGAAGGGCCATAAACCAGTCTTTGGAGCGGATTTCCTTATACAGTCTTTCCAGATTTTCCATATCTCCGATCGCTTCCAGCTCTTCTCCCTTAATAAAATCAACCAACTCACGGATCAGTTTATCTTCCTGATAAAGAGTCTCCGCACTGTAGGTTCCCTCTTCGTAAAGACGGATCACATCCTCAGAACGTTTTCCGAAAATATAAATATTCTCGTCTCCTACAAGCTGATGGATCTCCACATTTGCGCCGTCCTCTGTTCCCAGCGTCACTGCGCCGTTCAGCATAAACTTCATATTTCCGGTTCCTGAGGCCTCCTTGGAAGCAAGAGAGATCTGCTCGGAAATATCGCAGGCAGGAATCAGCTTTTCTGCCTTGGTTACATTGTAGTTTTCTACCATAACGATCTTCATGTATTTATTTACATCAGGATCCTTTTCGATCAGCTCCTGCAGGCACAGGATCAGATGAATAATATCCTTGGCAATGGTATACGCCGGAGCTGCTTTTGCCCCGAAGATCATTGTCAACGGACGTTTCGGAAGATTTCCTTTTTTGATCTCCTTATATTTATAAATTGCATAAAGTGCGTTCATCTGCTGTCTCTTATACTCATGGAGGCGCTTGATCTGGATATCAAAAACCGCATTTGGGTCGATCTCCACATTCTGAGTCATTTTCAGATGATCTCTCAGCTCTTCCTTGGAATGCATTTTGATCTGACGGAGTTTTTTCAGTACAGTCTCATCATCTTTATAGTCCAGAAGCTTTTCAAGCTTTGTGGCATCCTCAAGATATTCTCCGCCGATCAGCTCTTCCAGATAAGCTGCCAGATCATGGTTGCAGTGCTTCAGCCATCTGCGGAAAGTGATTCCATTTGTTTTATTATTGAATTTTTCCGGATAAATATCGTAGAACGGTTTCAGCTCAGATTCCTTCAGGATCTCAGTATGAAGGGCAGCCACACCGTTTACCGCATATCCGTAATGAATATCAATATGCGCCATATGCACACGGTCATCCTTATCTATAATAGCAACGCGCTCGTCGCTGTAGTCCTTTCTCACACGGGCATCCAGCTCACGGATCACAGGCATAAGATGAGGAACCACCTTTTCAAGATATGCAACCGGCCATTTTTCCAGAGCCTCTGCAAGAATGGTATGGTTGGTATAAGCGCAGGTCTTTCTCACAACGTCAACAGCTGTATCCATGTTGAAGCCTTTTTCCATAAGAAGACGGATCAGCTCCGGAATCACCATGGTGGGGTGAGTATCGTTGATCTGGATTGCTACGTGGTCGTAGAGTCTGTAGAGATCGTAACCGTTGTCCTCTGCTTCTTTCAGGATCAGCTGCGCGGCATTGCTGACCATAAAATACTGCTGGTAAATACGCAGAAGCTGGCCTGCCTCATCACTGTCATCCGGATAAAGGAACAGGGTCAGGTTCTTTTTGATATCGTTTTTGTCAAAGCTGATACCGTCGCCGATGATACTTTCATCCACAGTGTCTGTGTCAAAAAGATGCAGGCGGTTGCAGTTGTTTTTATATCCCGGAATTTCAATGTCATACATGACAGAGGTCAGGGTAAAATCCTTAAAAGGAACCTGGAAAGTTGTTTCTGTTCTTGTAAGCCAGGAATCCTCTGTAATCCATGGATTCTTTTCTTCCTTCTGCTTATGGTCCACAAAAGTCTGACGAAACAGACCGTCATGATAATTTAATCCCACACCGTCTCCGTTCAATCCCAGAGTTGCTATAGAATCCAGGAAACACGCTGCCAGACGTCCAAGGCCGCCGTTTCCAAGAGAAGGCTCCTGTTCAATCTCTTCAATATCCGTAAGGTGATGACCGTTCTTTTCCAGAACCTCTCTTGTCTCTTCAAACATACCAAGATTGATCAGATTGTTGGAAAGAAGCTTTCCAATAAGGAATTCTGCTGAAATATAATACAGCTTTTTCTTTCCTTCATTCCGCTTCATATGTTTCATTTTATCTTTTGTGATCAGAAGAAGCGCTGTATAAATCTCCTGACTGGAGGCTTCCCTGATGGTTTTGTGATATCTTTCCTGTAATACCTGCTCTAATAATTTCTCCATAACTGTCTCCTCTTTTCTATTCATTCTATGTTCAGAGTTTTTCCAGTGCTTCATATACTCTCAGGATCTCTCCCACGCTCCATGCCTGGGCAAAGCATCCCTTTGACCTTGTAGGATTTTCACCGTCATAGATTTCCGGAAGCTGTCCGATACAGCCCTCTCTCATGGCTGCTTCCATAACCTCAAGCTGCTCTCTCACGATTTTTTTTGCTTCCGGGCTGTACTGATTCACCTTCAGATATGCAAGATAATAAGCTCCCAGAGGGAACGTCCATACCGTTCCCTGATGATAAGCCATATCCCTGTCTTCCATTTTCCCCTGATAAAGTCCATGAACTTCCTGATCTTCCTGTTCCAGGGTACGAATTCCATATGGGGTGTAAAGCTTTTCAAAAACAGTTTCCACTACCTGCTGTTCTTTTTCCGGGTCCAGCATGGTAAAGGTCAGGGATACTGCCCAGATCTGATTGCACCGTATCTGAGCATCTGCCTTTGTTCCGGAAACAAGATCTTTTAAACATTTTTTGTCATCCATCCAGAACTTATCCACAAAAGAAGCTTTTACTTTCTCTTTTAGCTGTGTATAAACTGCCTTTTTATCTGCTGTCTCTGCAAGCTCATCCATAATACACAACGCGTTATACCAGTAAGCATTGATTTCCACAGGCTTGCCGTGACGGGGCGTGGGAAGAATATCTCCTACCCGCACGTCCATCCAGGTTACCTGCCACAGCCCTTCCCCTGACTGGATCAGACCATCCTCATCCATATGGATTCCATAGTCGGTTCCCTCCCGGTAAGCCTTTATGATCCGCTCCATCACCGGATACATTTCCTGCACAAAAGCTCTGTCCCCGGCAGCCTGATAATAAAGATACACACAGTTGATAAACAAAAGCGCCGCATCCACCGTATTATAAAGGGGGTCGTTTCCGCCCTCCGGAAAAAGATTCGGCATCAGTCCGCCTCGTTCATTGACCGCAAAGGTTCTGAGAATCTCCTTTGCCGTTTCATACTGGCCGGTGGAAATACATATCCCCGGAAGGGCGATCATGGTATCTCTTCCCCAGTCCTCAAAAAACGGATATCCAGCAAGAATGGTTCTTCCGTTGGTAGATTCCCTTCTGGAAACAAACTGGCTGGCGCTTTTTACCAGCTCCTTTGCCATTTCCTTATGAAGTCCCGCTTTTGCTTCCAGAGCTTTGCGGTAAGTCTGCATTTCCAGAATGATAACGTCTGCATCCTGATCTGCATTTTCCATGGAGTATACAAGCTTCAGGATTTTTTCCTCTCCCGGCTGAACGCTTTCTGTGATTATGTGTCCGGACTTTGCAAGACCTGTCTCTCTACGTCCGTCGCAGGCGTCATAGCTGTAAAAATATGTTTCCTGTCTTTCTTCTATATTATCCAGTGTTCCGTTTGTCTGGAAATAGAGAGTCATTCCATTGGAAATCACTGCATTTTTCGTATACTGAAACTTTTGCTCTGGTTCCGGCTCACTGCCCTTTGCAGTAAACTGATAAAAAGGTACAATCTTCAGTTCAGCAGGTTTTCTGCTGCGGTTTCTGATGCTGTAGCGTACTGCCACTGTATTTTCTCCCTGCTTCATGGCAATCTCCTTGCGGATCTCCACTCCCTGAACAAGAAATCTCCATATGGGCATATCGTCAAATACAAAAGATGAAAAATAAGGACAGCCCTCCTCCTTATATCCGTCTGCAAACTCCTGGGAAGAAAGAACAATTTCCTCTTCACCCAGACACAGACTTTCCTTCAGACGATGTACCATATTGTATCTGTGATTGGGTGCCTGTACACAGGCCATCAGAAGAGCGTGATCGTTTCTTGCCACAGAGCCTGTCATGGTCATGGAAGAAAATCCACCCAAGCCATTGGTAAGAAGATAACAGTTTTCCTGTCCTCTTTCCAGATTTTTCAACTCCTGTTTTCCGTAAATCCACTTCATATCCTTACCTCTGTCCCAGGATCAGCGCGCTTACCGGCGCAGCCTCTGCCTTTTGTGTATTTTTTGGTTCCTTCCAGAGAAAACTGTTTTCTCCATTCAGAAGAATTTCCCAGTTTCCTTCCGGAAGCTCTCTTGTTACTGTTTTTTCTGTTCTGTTATAAATGATCAGAAGCTTTTTCCAGGGGCATGTATTTGCTTCATCCCGGTTATCCACCAGAAATCCAACTGCACCGTCTTCTTTCCACTGCCCGGAAATCCTTTTCCACGCCTCCTCTGATTTGTCACAGAGGCCGGGGAGCTGTTTCCGAAGAGCGATCAGTCCCTGATAGTACTGTCTTAACTCCTGATATTCATAAGCCCGTTCCCAGTCCAGCCGGTTCAGCGCTATGGAAGCATTGTAGGTATTCTCATATCCGTCCTTTGTTCTGGCAAATTCCTCGCCGGAAAGGAAAAAAAGATTTCCCTGACAGGTCATATAAATTGCTGCTGCCAGCCGGTTCACTTTCTCCCTCTGTTTTTCATCGGAAATGGTTTTTTCAAGCTTATCCCAAAGCGTCCAGTTGTCGTGGGCGGACACATAGGTAATGATCTGGCTTGGAGCCTTTACACTGTCATTTCCACACCAGGCAGTTACACTGTCCAGGATTTTATCCTCCATGCTCTCTGCCCCGTTGACAAAGCCCGGTGTTTCCGCCTCAAACACATGCCCCTTAATGGCGTCTCTTGTATCATCGCAGAACATACCTACATTTTTGTCAAGAAGCTGTATATTACTTTTCAGAGCCGGAGCTGCGCCGTCCTCCATGGCTGTCACATCAGCCGCCCATGGTTCGCCGTAGATCAGGATTTCTCCCTCTCCGTAAACAGTATCGAGTTCTCTTCGGATGCGGTTCATAAGCTCCACGTCAAGAAGTCCCATAAGGTCGAAACGGAATCCGTCAATATGATATTCCCTTACCCAGTAAATCACCGAATCCAGAATATATCTGGCACACATAGGACGCTCGCTTGCCACATCGTTTCCACAGGCAGAGCCATTGGAAATCTCTCCGTTTTTGTCTGTGCGGAAATAATACCAGGGCACTGTACGATTCAGGTTATTATCCAGTGAATACATATGATTGTAAACCACATCCATAATCACACGAAAACCATTTCTGTGAAGGGCCTGGATCATTTCCTTAAATTCCCGGATACGCACTTCCCCGTGCTCCGGGTCTGTGGAATAGGACCCCTCCGGCACATTGTAATTCACCGGATCATAGCCCCAGTTAAAATCTGTTTCACTTTTTTCATCTACCGAGCCGTAATCATATGCAGGCATGATCTGCACATGGGTAACCCCAAGCTCTTTCAGATAATCAAGTCCGGTAGGATGCACACCGTTTCCGTGAAGTGTGGTATGCTCTTCGGTAAAGGCTCTGTATTTTCCACGGTTTTCCTTTTTAAATCCACCGGAAGCTTCCCAGGAAAATTCTTTCACATGAAGCTCATAGATCACATTTTCCGGAGATGTCTCTGGTCTCTTATCCTTATCCCAGTCTGCAGGATCTGTTTCTTTGAGATCACATACCATACTTCGGATCCCGTTTACTCCGCAGGCCCTTGCATAAGGATCCCCTGTAACTGTTTTTTCTCCGTCAAATGTGAGTTCATAATCATAGTATACTCCGTGGAGATTTTCCTCTGTACGGTAAGCCCAGACTCCCTTTTCCGCCTTTTTCATAGAAACGACCTGATGACAGGAAGCTTTTTCCCCGTCTTTATAAAAACGAAGCTTCACGTCCTCCGCCAGAGGGCTCCACAGAAGGAAGGAGGTCCCTTCCTCTGTGCAGACAGCCCCCAGGTCACTGCCCTCATACAAATATTTTTTCTGAAATTCTGAAGAATGATATAGTCTCTTTAATTCCTGTCTCGTCCTCATAATTCTCCTCTTTCATTAACCCTTAACTGCGCCGGATACTCCATCTACATAATATTTCTGCATACACAGGAAAAGAATCGCAATCGGTATGGAAATCAGAACAGCCCCTGCCGCAAAGCTTGTATACCAGCTGTCAATATATTCTTTTTCCAGCATTTTCCACAATCCAATGGCAATGGTGTACTGGTCAGAGTTTGCCCGGCAGATTACCTTTGCAAAAATAAAATCCAGCCACGGTGCCATAAACGCCGTAAGTACTGTATAAACAATGATCGGCTTACTTAACGGCAAAGTTACTTTTGTAAATACCTGCCATTTGGTACAGCCGTCCAGAATAGCAGCCTCATCCACTGCATAGGGAATGGTATCAAAAAATCCCTTGGCAATCTGGAAGCCCAGTCCTGCGCCGCCTGAATAACAGAGGATCAACGCTACCCTGATAAGATTTCCTTCTGTCAGTCCTGCTGCCTTGAGAATAAAATACACCGCAACCATAGACATGAATCCCGGGAAAAGTCCCAGTATCATCGCCATATTCATATATGGCTTACGAAGCTTAAACTTCAGTCTTGACAGGCAGTAGGAAACTGCCAGTGTATAAAAGGTTGCGATCAGGCAGGAAAAAATCGCAATGATCAGAGTATTCATGAACATCCTAGGGAAGTTCAGAATCGATGTATCGGTAAACAGTTTAATATAGTTATCCAGTGTATAAGACCGGGGCAGAAACGTAGAAACATAAGAGCCCTTTTCTGCACGGAAGCTTGTGAGTACAACCCAGATAATAGGGAATACCCAGATAAAGGCCAGAATTGCCAGACTTACATGTACAATGGTATTGTTTACAAAACGCTTTGTTTTTGCTGACTTGTATTTTGCTGCTGCCATCTTTAAATTCCTCCTTCTTTATAGGACTTGCTGTTGCGGTAAGTAAGAAGCGCTCCCACCGCCAGAATAATAAAGGTCAGAATTCCGATCACTGCTCCGATATTATAGTACTGTTTATCAATGGTAAGCTTATAGAGCCAGGTAACAAGCAGGTCTGTTTTTCCGGCTGTGGACGCCAGATCCGTAACCGGATCTCCTCCAGAAAGAAGATAAATAATATTAAAATTATTTACGTTTCCGGTAAAGGTCACGATCAGATACGGAGTTGTCACATACAGCATATAAGGCAGGGTGATCTTGAAAAATCTCTGAACAGCATTGGCTCCGTCCACCTTTGCCGCTTCATAAAGTTCCTCCGGAATATTCTGAAGAACACCGGTAAGCTGAAGCAGTGTATAAGGAACACCAACCCAGATATTGATCACAATAACCGTCACCCTTGCCCAGGTAGGATCTGTAAAAAACGGAAGGCTTGCATCTGCTCCGATCCATCCCAGGTTTCTGAGAAGAACGTTAACCGCACCGTTTGGCTGAAGCATGGTACGCATGATCAGAAGAGATACGAACATCGGCACCGCGCAGGAAAGCACAAAGCAAAATCTCCAGAATCCCTTAGCTTTTGTATCCTTACGATTGATCACCATAGCAAGGATCATACCGAAGATATAGTTACTGAATGTAGCAAAGAATGCCCAGATCAGCGTCCATCCAAGCACAGACCAGAAGGTGCTTCCCAAAATACTGTTGGAGTCAAACAGAGCCCTGAAGTTTTCCAGCCCAACCCAGTCAAACAGCATCAGATGATTTCCGATCTTACTGTAGTTGGTAAACGCCATGCAGATCATAAAGATCAGAGGCAGAATTGTAAAAATACAAATAGCTGCCACAGGCGGAGTCATCAGAAGTCTGTGAAGATTCTCATGAAGCAGAGATTTCAGATCTTCTGCAAAAGTATTCACATGAAGTCCGTTTTTATCCAGACATTCTGCCTTGTAAGCGCTTTTAAGCGTTCCTCTCCAAACCCAGATCATAAGCAGTGTCAGAAGGATCGTTGCCACTCCATAGAGCAGGATCAGTACCGACTGATCGCCCTGTGTATACACATAAACCTGATTTGTCTCATCCCAGACTTCCTTCTGCGGAACGCTGCCCAGAGAGCCCAACATACTCAAAAAGCCAATGCCGTTCACCAGCATAAATACCAGGTATGCAGCTTCCACTGCCAGATATAAAAGACCTTTGATCTTCTGTTTGTGGACAAAGTTAGTTTCCGAATCCCATCAGTACCATGGAAAGTTTTGTCTCAATCCCGCCTTTTTTTATGGCGTTCATGCAGGTATATGGTGTAGAAAACCCGTCTTCCTTTTTCATTAATTTCAACATTTTCCTATCCCCTTCTCTTAAATGCCGTCACTGTTCATTGCCTCGTTCATACCCTCAGTCTGAGCTGCAGAATTATCATGGGTGACGCTTCCGTTTCGGATTCCTTTTCCCATGTTCTCAACAGGAACCCAGCAGTTGTTCATCTTAGCCACAAACGGCTGAAGAATAGAGGTACTGTTAAAGGTATCGTTCTGTGCAGATACCAGAGGGTCGTTGGCGATGGCTTCTTCTGCCAGAAGCTCTGTATTACATGGAATTACATTTCTCAGTTCATAGTGTGATCTCTGAGCATCTGCAGAGCCCAGATAAACAGCAAGCTCTACTGCCGCTACCATGTTTTTGCTGTAGGGATTCACTCCAATCGCCTTAGATCCAGCATAAGCTGTCATCTGTTTTTCCTGACCATTCAGAGTATAAGTCGGAAGAGCCGCAGCTCCCATGTTGTCGCCAAGGGCTTCTTTTACCGCATTGGCATCCCAGGAACCGGAAAAGATTGCGTTAATGCTTCCGTCGCGAAGTCCTGCAAGGCCGGAACCGTCTGCATCAATCTCAAAATTCGGATTTGCAGCCAGATCGATCAGATAATCGGTTACCTCTGCTGCTTTTTCTCCGCTAAAATCCACTCCCTTGGATTCATCTGTTCCATCTCCAAAAAGGGTACAGCCATTTCCAATATAGAAGGAAGGAAGATACCAGGAATTGGTAAACGGAAGAGACACCGTTCCCTTCTCAAGCATGGTATCCAGGTTTTTAATATCCTCCTCAGAAAAAACACTCTTATCATAGTACATGAACCAGGTATTTGTGGTAAACGGAACGCCGTAAAGATCTCCATCCTTTACCAGAGATTCCAGAACCTCCGGAGAATTGGTTGTTTCGATTTCTTCTCTGTACCTTCCGCCAAATTTCGTCAGTGCATTGGCATCTGTCATAATTGTCAGTGTATCGTTGGCATACATAAATACATCTGCGCTTGCCTCCGGATCCTGTGCCACCTGATTTGCCGCTGTTGCCTCGTCAGCAATTCCATACACAAACGTAATGTCCCATTCCGGATGAAGCTCTGCAAAGTCCTCACAGCTGTTCTGGAGCCACTGGCCACTGTCTTTGGACTGATCCTCAGAAGAAGACCATACCATCAGACGGACCTTTTCCTTTGCTCCGGTCTTTTCTCCCGAAGCTCCGCCACAGCCTGTAAGAGCAGCTGCAGCAAGAACTCCGGCTATCAGAAACGCTGTTCTTCTCTTTCCCATTTTTCTTTTCTCCTTGTGTTTCGTTACGTTTCGTTACTTGTAATATACAACACCCCGAAAAAAACGTCAATATATCAGATGCTTTTCTCTGTTTTTCACATTTTTATATTGTTATTTTTGTGCATTTTTTATAATTTCTCTGTTCACTGATATACTTTTCGAAACAAGTAAGATCAAAAGAATTGCATTTTTCCTCATGTTTCGATATAATTAAAGTCAAAGAATCCAGACATTTGAACTGTTTTTAAGTACAATCTGCAGTTTCCGAATAAACAGGCAGGATTAAAAAACTGTTTATACAGTCAATATTCTGCTTTTATATCTCTGTCTTTTCGGATTTACACGGCTGCTCTTTTATCTCAGATATGTCTGGCAAAAGGAAGGTACACATATGGCAACAATACAGGATATCGCTGACAGACTTGGCGTTTCCAAGGGAACTGTGTCCAAAGCAATCAACAATGCTCCCGATATAAGCGAAACTTTACGAAAAACAGTGCTTGATACTGCAGTAGAAATGGGATATACCAGACTGCGGCGGCAAAAAAATGATGCAAAACGTTTCTGCATCCTGATCGAAAATATGGAATATGAAGAACCTCATCAGTTCGGATATGATTTTGTGATCGGCTTCCGGCAGATGGCAGAACCTGCAGGATATGTAGCAAATGTGGTTCCTGTAACAGCAAAACTTCAGAAAAAAACTCCCTATGATGTTTTTATGCTCCAGAATGATTATGCTGGCGCCTTTGTCCTGGGTTTTTCTCTGAACGATCCCTGGATGGAGGATTTTAAAACAAGCCACACCCCTACTGTTCTTTATGATAACTATATTCCCGCCAATCCGTATATTGCCTCTATCGGAATTGACAATAATGAAGGAATGGCTCTTGCTGTATCTCATCTAAAAAAGCTCGGCCACCGGAAGATCGGATATTTAAGCAGCGCACTTGGTGCTTATATTATGCAGGTGCGCCACAAGGCGTTTTTCCATGCGCTGAAACAGAACGGGCTGAAGGCTGATCCCGATTATGCTGGCGCTTCTTACTATGTAACCCAGTGTATTGAAAAGCATCTGCCCCGACTTCTGAATATGGGAATGACTGCCATTATCTGCAGCCACGACCAGATTGCCAACGCTGCTATGGTTCAGTGTCAGCAGCTGGGCTACAGGGTCCCGGGAGATATCAGTATTATCGGTTTTGACGATCTGCCTCTGTGTGCCTATACTTCTCCGCCTCTGACTACCATCCGCCAGGACCGGATCGAGCTTGGCAAATGTGGTTTTTATGCCATAGACAGTATTATGAACAAAGTTTCTATCGGAACCATTTATCTTCACGCTCAGCTGATTGAACGAAATTCCACCGGACCAGCGCCTCATAGCCCGGCAGAGGATGAATCTTCCGGATTTTTAAAATAATCCGCAGCTTTGGTTACTGTTCACTCTGTTTACAGCAACCTGCTTTGTCACTGAATCCTGCGGAAAACATTTTATATTGCAGGAAATTTCAGCTATGATCCAGGCTGCAACATTCTTTACCAGAAAGTCCGGTACAGAATTTACTACTTTCCCGGCAGATAAAATGCAGGAGCCGGCTTTGTTTCATTTATAACTACAGTAGAAAGAGGGATGATCTCATGTCAATACAGCGAACCTTACAGAAATATATGGATGACTGGAAAACCATCAGCAGTCTTGATTTTTGTCTTATCACTGATGAAAACGAAGTTTTTGTAACTACCTGCTCCCGTTCACTTCCTTCAGAAAAAAAGCTCAGTGAATTCAGGGAAAGCAACGCTCTTATCATGGCAAACACCAGTTGCTGTCTTTATAAAGTCCTGTATAAAGAAGAGCTGGCCTATATCCTTATTGTGTGGGGAAGCGGAGACAGTGTTCCCACCATTGGAGAACTGGCTGTCTGCCAGGTACAGAGTCTTCTGGAAGCCTATGCAGAAAAAAATGACAAAAACACTTTTATGCAAAAACTTCTTCTGGGAAATTATCAGGACGTAGAAGCCTTTAACCGCGCCAAAAAGCTCCATATCTCTTCCACTGCCAGACGGGCAGTTTTTCTGGTGGAAACCCGCCAGGCCAGAGACGAACACGCTCTTGCCACTATCCGGAATATCTTTTCCGCCCGTACAAAAGATTTTATTACCTCTGTAGACGATTCCGGAATCATTGTAATCCGGGAGCTTTCCTCTACAGAATCAGACGAGGATATGGAAGATATTGCTTTTATGCTGGTAGACATGCTTGGAACTGAAGCCATGACCCAGGCCTGGGTTTCCTACAGCAACACAGCCGATGATCTCCTCCAGCTTTCCAATGCCTACAAAGAAGCAAAAACAGCTATGGAGATTGGAAAGATCTTTTACTCAGAAAAAAACGTTTTCAGCTATCGCAAGCTTGGAATTGGCAGGCTGATCTATCAGCTCCCGGTTTCTGTGTGCGAAATGTTTATCCAGGAGGTATTTGGCAGTGAATCTCTGGATTCCCTGGACAGTGAAACCCTTGCCATTATCCGTACCTTCTTTGAGAACAACCTGAATCTTTCTGAAACCTCCAGACAGCTTTATGTCCACCGAAACACTCTTGTGTACCGCTTTGAGAAAATCCAGAAAAAGTTCGGGCTGGATCTCCGTACCTTTGAGGATGCCCTGACCTTTAAGCTGGCCATGCTGGTAAGCGGGTATGTAACTTATCATAAAAACGGCCGGAGCTGATGCTCCGGCCTGGATTCTTTGTTGTGCTTCTCACAGTCACTATTTATTATTTTGTTCTTCCAAAAGCTTCTTCAAACGTTGAATCTCCTCCTCTGCCTTGCGACGTACAAGCTCTGTATTTTTTCGTTCCATGGCAATGCCCTGCTGGATTCCTTTTTTCAGACCCTGTTCAATTCCCCTCTGGATCAGCTTATCTGATTCCAGTTCCAATACCTTTCCGCCCATTACATCACCAAATCCTTTCTTTACTTTTTCTTTGTCTCTGAACACATAATCTGCAATCCGGATGATCAGCTCAACCATATCCCGGTATATTTTTTCATTTCCTTTCTCAAGAAAATTTTTCTCCAGATACTTCTCGATTTTTGCATACTCATCTAAAAGTTCCTTCCATTTCTCGCTGTCCGTGTCCAGTCCTTTTTCCTGTTCGTATTTTATTACATGGTACGGCAGTAAAAACAGCAGATGTTTCTGCAGTATATCATCACAGGTAAGCTTCTGCACCTGTACAACAGGAACCGTGTATTCTACTGTATTGCCATCTGGCATCACAATCTCCACAGATATCGTATTCCTCTTTTTTGTGCCACGCAAATACAGTACGCACGACTGTGGAAAATACATCCGATATCTGCCATTTTCCTTCTGTACATGTTCCAGGCTGATTGCAAAATCGTATTCAATCATTCGGATCACCATAGTAGAATCGTCTGTACTCTGACATTCTATATGGTAAATCCGATTTGCAATCAGCAAATGGGAATCTGTGATTATCCTGCCGTTTTGTGTCTGATGTTCATTTCTCTTTTGTATGATTTTAACATCCTCCGGATAGGAAGTGCCAAAAACTTCATTGATCAGCGGCACTGCCAGCTGCGGCATCTTTTCCAACATAGTCCGGAACACATCATCAAAAATAGTACTGCTTTCCATAAGACATTCCTTTCTTTATGTAACTTATATTATCAGCTTTCGGGTTTTGTCTTATGTATTTTAAGAAATGTTATCAGCCTGTATATTTTATTCCGGAAACTCCCGGAATCCTTATCTTCTGTGGAAATGGTGCTGGTCTTTGTTTTCCCTCCTTATCATGTTAAATGATTAATAATTATAATCTATAAATGAGCAAACTTGAAGAAGTACACAAAATTATCGTTGCTTTGTGAAATGCACATATAAAGTTTAAATTTTTTATTTCTTCATATTGCGGATCCATTATGCAAAATTATATATTTGCTCATTTATCGCCACAATTTTATTATAAATCAATCCCCTGTACTTATAAAGAAAAACATCATAAAAACACTTTTCTATTTCAGCAGCATTAAATGCTCTGGCGGAAGATACAGATACCTGGGCAGATTTTTTTCTGCCGGCTCGTCAAAACTGCCCTTAGGACGCATCCACCAGAGAACTGCATCTTCTTCCATCTCCGGGCTTTTTACCAGATACTGATGTTCAAAGGTCGTTTCCACATAGTCCGCTGCCTGAAACAAAATACAGTTTTCTGTTTTGTGATCCGTTCCCTGCATCCAATGTCCGCGGATTGCCACATGAGTGATGTCGGATCCTATTTTTTTCTCTGTACGAAGAGCAACGCCCCAGTCCAGGGCAAATAACTCATGATCTCCCAGCCGTTCAATCCTAGAATGATTTTTGCACCCGGTAAGTCTTGCTGCTTCCAGAAGCTCCGGCTGCTCAAAAAGCTTCCGGGTATCTTCAAATATCAGAGTTTTTCCCTCTTTTAAAAGCATCAGGTTCCTGCAGAATCGAAAAGCTTCATCTCTGCTGTGAGTGACCATAATCATATCTCCCGTATATTCCTTCAGGAAATCCTGCATGTCTTTTTGAAGAACGTCTTTTAAAAATCCATCCAGAGCAGAAAAAGGCTCGTCCAGAAGAATGACCTCAGGCTCCCCTATCATCATTCTGGCCAGGGCAACTCTCTGCTGCTGCCCTCCGGATAACTGAGAGGGATACCGATTTTCCAACCCCTCCAGATGATAGCGGCAGATAAAATCCTGTACTTTTTCGTCTCGAAGTTTTTTTTCGCCCCGAAATCCACAACGAATGTTGTCACGAACTGTCATTGTCGGAAAAAGCGCATAATTCTGGAAAAGATATCCTACCTGGCGTTCCTGTGGTTTCAGATTGATTTTTTCTTCTGAATCAAAAACCGTTTTTCCATGAATCACAATCTTTCCTCTGTCCGGTGTCTCAATACCTGCAATGCAGCGCAGAGTCATACTTTTACCGCTTCCTGAGGCTCCCAGAATTCCTGTAGATAAATCCGTCGCCTCAAATTGTACTTTCAGAGTAAAGCCTCTGAAGCTTTTTTCTATATTTACACTTATGGACATATTTTCCTTCCGTCTCACTTTCCCCTGACAGTTGTTTTTATAAACCTTGAATATGTTTTCTTATATATTCAGGTATTGATTCTTGTTTTTCTTCCTTCGTACCGTAAACAGCCACAAAAAACATAAAGAACTCTTCTCTGTTTGTATATAATACACATAGAAAGCCCGACATTTCTTTTATATCCTCATATTACCGCTTCCATTATGCATCATTCAGTATTTTCTCACTGATGGTTTTGTATTCATATACAAACCATTTACTTTTTATATCCACCGTCTGCTTTTCATTCCTCTTCCTGACACAATATTGATCAATGACACAATAAAAAAAGAAATAAGCACAATAATCACAACCCAGAATCCTGCTACATCATAATTTCCCGCCGCAGTCTCCGCCGCAATTGCAACAGAAACGGTTCTTGTTTTTCCCAGAATATTTCCTGCAAGCATGGAGGTTGCGCCGTATTCCCCGATTGCTCTGGCAAACGCAAGAACTGTACCGGATACAATGCCCGGAGCAGCTGCCGGAATAATAACTTTCCAGAATATTTTCCGATCGCTCATTCCAAGGGTCTGTCCTGCATAGATCAGGTTTACGTCTACCTGCTCAAAAGCTGCTCGGGCATTACGGTACATCAGAGGAAACGCTATTACAGCAGCCGCTACAATGCACCCTTTCCATGTCTGCACGATCTTAAAATCAAAATTCTCCAGGAGAAACTTTCCAAAAGGTCTCCGCAGGCTGAAAATAATCAGCAGAAAAAAACCTGCAACTGTAGGAGGCAGCACAAGAGGCATTGTCAGAATACCATCAAATACTGCTCTGGTCACAGGCTTCATTTTCATTATTTTTCTGGCGCACCAGATTCCCAGAAAGAACGCGATGGTAGTAGCCACCGCGCCTGTTTTCAAGGAAATCCATAAAGGAGACCAGTTAATCTCCTGTATAAACTCACTCATCATTCATTCTCCAATGTACAGAGCTTTGGCAAATTCTTATTTCTATGTCACTCTGCTGTTTTCTCCTGCTCAGTGGAAGCTTCCCCGGTTTCTTCTGCTTCTGAGTCAGTTTTCTGATCTGCCTGTGTATCTTCCGCTTCCTCTGTGTCGTTCTCTTCCACTTCAGCAGTATAAGGACTGAATCCATGCTCTTCAAAAACTTTCAGTGCGTTTTCTGTCTGAAGATACTCAAAAAATGTCTCTGCTGCCACTTTTTCCTCTGGTAAAGCCTCTTCATCCTCTATCATGCCTACCGGGTAAAGAACCGGTGTTTCAAGCATGTCTGATGAAGCCTCTGCAATGATTTCTACCTGATCTGCCACGGAAGCTGCATCTGTTGCATATACAACCCCTACCTCGTTGCTTCCCTGGGTCACTGCTGCCAGAACCTCTGTTACATTTTTTCCCTCGTTGATTTCCATTGCCTCTACCTGATCCATAATATCAAGGTTGGTAAAAATCTCTCTGGCATACTGCCCTACAGGAACATCCTCCCCTGCCAGGGCAAGATTCTCAGCCTCTGTGATATTCTCAAATCCTGTAACCCTGGTTTCTGTATCTTTTGTCTTAATCAGAACAACCTTATTTTCCAGAAGATTCACTACAGACTCTTCCTTTGCCAGTTTCTCCTCTACAAGGGCATCCATCTGCTTGGTTGCTGCTGAAAAAAAGATATCACATCTGGATCCTTCCTCAATCTGTGTCTGGAGAGTTCCTGAACTGTCCGCATTGTAAAAAATCTCCACATCCGGATACTTCTGATTAAAGTCCTTTTGTATATCCTCCATTGCATTGGCAAGACTGGCTGCAATAAATACATAGACCTCTCCGCTGGGTTCCGCCGCCTGTACATTTCCTGCTGTTAATCCGACTGCCATCATTCCTGCAAACGCAATAGCTGCCAGTTTTTTCTTCATTTCTCTTCTCCTTTATTCATTTTAATTTATTTTAGTTCTGTTTTATTCATTTTATATCAGAAGACTGTTATTGTCAATTCATTTCCACTGTGTTATAGTAAATAGTAGTAAAATAGTTACTGTTCATGTGGTATTATCCCACAAGGTGTTTTGTATTCTTTACCAGAGTCCCCGGGGTATGCAGGATAATTACCATCACCGAAGGTGATTGGGAAAACACTTTAACCAGACTGCCAGGAATGAAATGAATCTCAATGTAAAACAGCAACTGTACACAGGCAATATTCCGCCAGACGTTTTTGTATGTTTCCAATATCCCCAAATATACAGGACAATTACCATTACTGAAGAGAATTTAAAGATATTTTAACCATATTTCTGAAAATGTAGCAAACAGTAACATACCGGATTTCATTTCAGGTTACTTTCCGAAATAAAAATTAAAAAATACCGTAAGCAGTAACAGAAATAACAGATATCAATAATTTTTACAATAATATATAAAGGAGAAATCATCATGAAATTAAGTGCAAGAAATCAGTTAAAAGGAAAAGTTGTCAGCATTAACAAAGGAGCTGTAAATTCTATTGTCTCTATTGATATCGGAGGGGGAAATATTATTGTTGCCACCATTTCCTGTGCGGCTGTGGAAGAACTTGGCCTGGAAGTTGGATCTGATGCCTACGCTGTTATCAAAGCCACAAATGTTATGGTAGGAATTGATGAATAAGCTTTACACTGCCCAGGAAATTGCAGACAAGCTGAAAATAAAAAAAACTACAGTCTACGAACTCATCAAACGTGGAGAACTGGGATCTTCAAAAATAGGCAAACAGCTTCGAATCAGTGAAGAACAGCTGAATCGGTATCTTCAGGGAGGCGATGCATCTGTCTCTGAAGCGCCTTTGCCTTTTCCCGGTTTTCAGCCGGAAAGCTCTCTTCTGAAAAGAGACTATCTTCTGTATTCCAACGGTCTTATTATCAGCGGACAGGCATCTCCAGCTCTGGAATATCTGATCAACCAGATGGCTGTTCATCCCAATGGACTTCCAGTACTTCATTCACACCTGAATACTTATAACGGACTGTATTCTCTTTATTTTAAAAAAGTTCATGCCACCACTGCCGGTATTCTTCCTGAGCATATTCCTGCCCTGCTTCCCGGTATGTCCGTTGCAGCTTTTGTTCTTTATGAATATTCTCTGGGATTTTATGTCCAAAAAGGAAATCCGAAAAATATATTGTCCGTCAGTGATCTGAAACGTCCCGATGTTGCTCTCGCAAACAGAGAAAAGGGAAGTACCGGACGAATGTATCTGGATATTTTACTGAAAGATGCCAAAATATTGCCAGATCAGATCAATGGCTACCAGAAAGAACTGGTTTCTGATTTTTCTACTGCAAACGCAGTTCTGACCAGCCAGGCCGATGCTGCATTGGGAGCAGAATCCGTCATATTCAAGTCAAAATACCTGGATTTTATTCCTCTTCAGCAGCTTCCTATGTTTCTTGTAATGGAAACGGAATCCCTGAACCGGCCCGGTTTTTCTGCTCTTGCAGAAATTATCCGTTCTTCGGAATTCCGCACTGCCCTCCGGCTGCAAAACGGCTGCAACACCTCCCGAACCGGAGAAATCTTATATCTGTAAAGCGAAAACGCTCACCGAAAGGTGAGCGTTTTCGTTTTACACACTTATATTATTCTTCTGTATCATAGTAGCCGTCGTCATCGCCATCTCCGGCATCTACATAGTCATCGCCGCTTCCGCTGTCGGAACTTCCGTCATCATAATTTCCGTCATCAGAGCCTCCATCGTCAGAGCTTCCGTCATCGGAGCCTCCGTCATCATAGTTACCATCATCGGAGTTTCCATCGTCGGAGCTTCCATCATCATAGTTACCGTCATCGGAGCTTCCATCGTCATAATTCCCATCATCGTAATTTCCGTCGTCGGAACTTCCATCATCATAATTTCCATCATCGGAATAGCTGTCATCATAACTTTCATCGTCACTGTCATAGTCATCTCCGTAACCGGTCTGCTGTGAATTTTCCTTTGTATCTTTTTCTTTTTTCTCTGAAAGACTCATATAGCGGAGATATGCGGTTGATGTTTCCTCATCCAGTGTCAATGATGCTTTTTCCATATCGCTGAGCTCAATACTGTAGATTTCATAGGTATTTCCATCTGCAGTTACAAGTTTCATGTCATACAACGCACCGGAAGGAGCGCCGGTCTCTTCGGAATCCTCCTCTTCTGCGGAAGCCTGTACAGATTCCGGTGTATAAAACATCTGAACCTGATCGGATGCCTTTACCGAAAATTCTCTTGGAATCAGATTGTCGCCCCAGTCTTCGCTTCCGGAAACCATGAGATACAGTTCTCTTACATCTGTTTTCAGATTGTTTGTAAGATAAACAAACTTTGACTGGGAGGTTTTTTCACCGATTTTTCTCGGTGCCGGTGTGGATGTAGGCGCCGGAGTTGCCGTCACCGGAGGTATGGTAGGAGTAGCTGTAGGAGCCACAGTAGGCACAACCTCCTCTGGTTTTTTATCTGATCCGCATCCTGCAAGCGTCAACGCCATTGCCGTACCGACTGCAAATACTATTTTTCTGGATTTTCTCACTTGAATCTACCATCCTTTCCGGATTCATAAATCTGAATCCAAACAAATATATCTATTCGTCCTTTGCCCACTGGAAGGTGCAGCGTACTGCTTTCTGCCATCCTTTCAGAAGGGCTTCTCTCTTCTCCGGTTCAACCGAAGGAGAAAATTCTCTTTCCTGCTTCCAGTTCTGGCGGATTTCCTCTGCATCCTTCCAGAATCCTGCTGCAAGGCCTGCCATATAAGCTGCTCCAAGCGCTGTTGTCTCAATGCAGCTTGGACGCACTACCTGCGCATCCAGAAGATCTGACTGAAACTGCATCAGAAAATTATTTGCGCTTGCACCTCCGTCTACACGCAGAAAGCTCAGCTTCATTCCGGAGTCCTTTTCCATTGCATGAATCACATCTGTCACCTGATAAGCCAGAGACTCCACAGTTGCTCTGATCAGATGAGCTTTTCCCGCTCCCCGAGTAAGTCCAAGAACCGCTCCCCGGGCATACTGATCCCAGTAAGGCGCTCCCAGTCCTGTAAAAGCTGGAACCACATAAACCCCATTGGTATCAGGTACAGAAAGACAATATAATTCTGATTCCGGGGCGCTGTTCAAAATCTGCATTTCGTCTCTCAGCCACTGGATCGCAGCTCCGGCTACAAACACACTTCCTTCCAGAGCATATCCCGGTGTTCCGTCCGGATTCACTGCAATTGTTGTAAGAAGTCCGTGCTCGGAACGAACTGCCTGCTTTCCTGTATGCATCAGAAGAAAGCAGCCTGTTCCATATGTGTTTTTCACATCTCCGGGGCGGAAACAGCACTGTCCGAAAAGCGCTGACTGCTGATCGCCTGCTGCTCCTGAAATCGGAATTGATCCGCCGATCAGATTTTCATTTGTATATCCATAAATACAGCTGCTTGGTTTTACTTCCGGGAACATGGTCCAAGGAATACCAAACCGTTCCAGAATCTCTTTATCCCATTGTTTTTTGTAAATATCAAATAACATTGTACGGGAAGCATTTGTGTAATCTGTAACGTGTACCTGACCTTTGGTAAGCTTCCAGATCAGCCAGGTGTCTACCGTGCCAAAAAGAAGATCCCCTCTCTCTGCCGCCTCTCTGGCTCCGTCCACATAATCCAGAATCCATTTGATCTTTGTCGCGGAAAAATAAGCATCCGGAATCAGCCCTGTTTTTTCTCTGATCTTATCTGCAAAACCGTCTTTTTTCAGTTCCTCGATCATATCCGACGTACGGCGGCACTGCCACACAATAGCCGGATAAACAGGATTTCCTGTTTTTTTGTCCCAGACAATAGTTGTCTCACGCTGATTTGTAATTCCAATGGCTGCAATATCCCCTGCGTCAGCGCCGATCTTTCCCATGGCCTCAATGGCCACAGCCATCTGGGAGGACCAGATTTCATGAGGATCATGCTCTACCCAGCCCGGCTTTGGATAATACTGGGCAAATTCCTTCTGCGCTGAACTGCAGATATTTCCCGCCTTATCAAAAAGGATGCAGCGGGAACTTGTGGTTCCCTGATCCATTGCCATAATATATTTTCCCATAATCATGTACCTCCGTTTCTGCAGCCTGCTGCAGCTGCCGGTCAAAAATCCTGTTCCTTCCCCTGTGCAACAGAATTCTGCCCTGTATATCCCTTATTTTTATCCAATTACATTCTTACCGATAAAATATCCAAGCACAAGAACACCCAGTACGATCCTGTACCATCCGAACGCTTTAAAGTCATGTTTTTTAATATATCCTACCAGGAACTTGATCGCCAGTATGGATACAACAAATGCAACCACAACGCCTGTAACAAGAATCAGAACTTCTCCTGCTGTAAAGGCAAATCCGAATTTTACCAGCTTCAGAAGGCTGGCGCCGAACATAACCGGAATTGCCAGGAAAAAGGTAAACTCAGCCGCTACCGTTCTGGAAGTTCCTACCAGAATACCGCCGATGATCGTAGAACCGGAACGTGAGGTTCCTGGAATTACGGACAGAACCTGAAACAGACCGATCAGAAAAGCAGTTTTAAAGCTCATGGTCTCCAGAGATCTGCAGGTGGCTTTCCGTTTTTTATTGTAGTTTTCAATAAAAATAAAAATCACGCCGTAAACGATCAGAGCAATGGAAACAACCACATAATTGTTAAATTTTTCCTCAATGAAGTCATTAAACGGCAGCGCGATCACAATGGTAGGAATACATGCCACAAGGATCTTAAACCACAGTATCCATTTATCCTTATCGCAGAACCGTTCCACAAAAGTCATGATCCCTCTTGCAAAAACAGGCTGTTTTGCTATGATTACTCTTTGTTTCTTTGGAAGCTCTCTGATATAAAAAGGCCACAGCTTTCCCCAGTATAATACCACCACTGCCAGGATCGCACCAAGCTGGATCACTACCAGAAAGAATTCTTTAAACTCCGGCGTCACATTAAGTTTGATAAATTCATCCACCAGAATCATATGTCCGGTACTGCTGATAGGAAGCCATTCCGTAATACCTTCCACAATACCCAGAAACACGGCTTTTAAAAATTCAATAATATCCATTCTTTCTTCCTTTCATTTTTATTTTATGCCGGGCATTTTTCTTCTTTTACAAAGATTTTATCCACCCCGGACACTGTAAGTATAACACAGTTTTTGTTCTCATTAAAGAACAAAGCGACACTGTTCACAGGTAATATTCTGCTGGAAATAGTCTGCAATGTAACAGTCGCAGATAATCCCGGACGAAACTTTCCTTTCCCAAAACCAAACGGACATATCCGTTTCAAACTCCCTGAATTCCCGGTAAATAAAAACCGGAGAAGCCTGCGCCTCCCCGGTTCATATTTGTTTTTATCTGTCTGCGATCGTTGCAATATCGATCAGTGTCAGATTGTTAAGATCTGTATTTTCAAGGCTGGTTACAAGAGCCTCTGCAGTATCAAGACTGGTCAGTACATTTACACCTGTCTCAATGGCATTTCTACGGATCACAAATCCGTCCTTCTGATGCTCTACCCCCTGAGGCGGAGTATCAATTACAACGTCGATCTTGTGTCCCAGGATCAGGTCCATAAGGTTTGGCGCAGGCTGCTCCAGCTTGTTGGTACGGATTGCCTTGATGCCGTTTTCTTTCAGAACCTTTGCAGTTCCTCTTGTAGCATAAATACGGTAGCCAAGAGCTTCAAAACGTCTCGCGATCGGAACAACTTCCTCATGATCTTCCTCTTTTACAGTGATGATCATGTTGCGGTGCTTCGGAAGCTTGATTCCTGCTCCGATAAACGCTTTATAAAGAGCCTCGTTAAAAGTCTCTGCAATACCAAGGCACTCTCCGGTGGATTTCATCTCAGGTCCAAGGCTGATATCTGCGCCGCGGATCTTTTCAAAGGAGAATACCGGCATCTTAATGGCAAAGTGTTTTGCCTCAGGCTGAAGTCCCGGCTCATAGCCCAGATCCTTCAGCTTATAGCCCAGGATTACTTTTGTTGCCAACGGCACGATCGGAATTCCTGTTACCTTGCTGATATACGGAACAGTACGGCTGGAACGTGGATTTACCTCGATTACATACACTTCTTCGCCGCATACAATAAACTGGATATTGATCATACCTACAACGTGAAGCGCTTTTGCAAGACGACGTGTGTACTCTGCAATGGTTTCCTTTGCAGTTTCACTGATAGTCTGTGCCGGATATACGGAAATACTGTCACCAGAGTGGATTCCCGCACGCTCAATATGCTCCATGATACCAGGAATCAGAATGTCCTCGCCGTCACATACAGCGTCTACCTCAATCTCTTTGCCCATCAGGTATTTATCTACCAGGATCGGATGATCCTGCGCGATCTGGTTAATGATTCCAATGTATTCTTCTACATCCTCATCGCTGACTGCAATACGCATTCCCTGTCCGCCAAGAACATAGGAAGGACGTACTAGAACCGGATATCCCAGTCTGTTAGCAACTTCTTTTGCTTCCTCAGCAGTAAATACAGTATCTCCCTTCGGTCTCGGAATCTGGCACTGCTCCAGGATGCCGTCAAACAGCTCACGGTCCTCTGCTGCATCTACGTCTTCTGCAGATGTTCCGAGAATCTTCACGCCCATTTTCATCAGCGCTTCTGTCAACTTGATGGCAGTCTGTCCGCCGAACTGAACGACCGCTCCGTCCGGTTTTTCGATTTTTACGATATTTTCTACATCCTCAGGTGTCAGAGGCTCGAAATACAGCTTGTCTGCAATGTCAAAGTCTGTGCTGACAGTCTCAGGATTGTTGTTGATAATAATTGTCTCGTAGCCTTCTTTTTCAAAAGCCCAGGTACAGTGTACAGAGCAGAAGTCAAACTCAATACCCTGGCCGATACGGATCGGACCTGAACCGAGAACAAGAACTTTTTTCTTATCCGGTGTGGAAACTGCTTCATTTTCTGTATCCGGTCCGCCGTAAACAGAATAATAGTATGGTGTTGCTGCCGCAAACTCTGCCGCGCAGGTATCTACCATTTTATAGGCAGCGCGGATGTTGTAGCCCTCACGGAGAGCCTTGATCTCAGCCTCTGTTCTGCCACAGAGATTTCCGATCACATAATCCGGGAACTCCATGCGTTTTGCTTCCAGAAGAAGCTCTCCTGTCAGTGGCTGGGTCTTCAGCGCCTGCTCCATCTCAACAAGGATTGCGATCTTGTCAATGAACCAGCGATCGATCTTTGTAATACGGTGAATATATTCCTTGGAAATATCTCTTCGGATGGCTTCCGCAATTTTCCAGATACGGCGATCATCTACAACAGCCAGCTCCTCAATCAGCTGATCCTCAGTAAGTCCGGTAAAGTCATAGGACATAAGGCTGTCCACATGCTGCTCCAGAGAACGGATAGCTTTCATCAGAGCTCCCTCAAAGTTATGACAGATACTCATAACCTCTCCGGTTGCTTTCATCTGAGTTGTCAGAGTTCTTTTTGCAGTAATAAATTTGTCAAATGGCAGACGCGGGATCTTTACAACACAGTAGTCCAGCATCGGCTCAAAGCTTGCATAGGTTTTTCCTGTAATGGCGTTTGGAATCTCATCCAGTGTATAGCCAAGAGCGATCTTTGCAGCAACCTTGGCGATCGGATAACCGGTAGCCTTACTTGCAAGAGCAGAAGAACGGCTTACACGGGGATTTACCTCGATAACGCAGTATTCAAAGCTCTCCGGATGAAGCGCATACTGAACGTTACATCCGCCAGTGATTCCCAGCTCTGTGATAATATTCAGGGCAGAAGTACGAAGCATCTGGTATTCTTTGTCCCCAAGAGTCTGAGAAGGAGCAACTACAATAGAGTCGCCTGTGTGAACGCCTACCGGGTCAATGTTCTCCATGTTGCAGACTGTGATGCAGTTTCCTGCGCTGTCGCGCATTACTTCATACTCAATCTCTTTCCAGCCTGCGATGCAACGCTCTACAAGAACCTCGCCTACACGGGAAAGACGAAGACCATTTTCGAGGATCTCTCTCAGTTCATATTCGTTGTTGGCAATACCGCCGCCGCTGCCGCCAAGAGTATAAGCAGGACGGAGAACAACCGGGTATCCGATGGTCTTTGTAAAGGCAATACCGTCTTCCACTGTTGTTACTACTTTGGAAGCTGCAACCGGCTCGCCGATTTTCTCCATAGTATCCTTAAATTCCTGACGGTCCTCTGCCTTTTTGATCGTTTCTGCAGTAGTACCGATCAGACGTACATTATGCTCCTTGAAAAAGCCTTTTTCTTCCAGCTCCATTGCAAGGTTCAGGCCGGCCTGACCTCCCAGTGTAGGAAGCACACTGTCCGGTTTTTCTTTCAGGATCAGCTGCTCTACCACCTCTACAGTCAGAGGCTCAATGTATACGCGGTCAGCAATATCTTTATCTGTCATGATGGTTGCCGGGTTTGAGTTAAGAAGTACAACCTCCATGCCCTCTTCCTTCAGAGAACGGCAGGCCTGAGTACCTGCATAATCAAACTCTGCTGCCTGGCCGATAATAATCGGACCGGAACCAATCACAAGAACTTTATGAATATCTTTATTTCTCGGCATTATCTGTTTCCTCCCATCATTTCCATAAATCGGTCAAACAGGTAACTGGAATCCTGCGGTCCCGGGCATGCTTCCGGATGGAACTGCACGGTAAAGATATTTTTACCTACATAGGCCATACCTTCGTTGGTACCGTCATTTACATTCACAAATGCCGGCTTTGCAATATTTTTCGCCTCAAGCTGCTCTGCATCCACCACATATCCGTGATTCTGAGAAGAAATATAAACTCTTCCTGTTGCAAGATCCTTTACAGGATGATTTCCGCCTCTGTGTCCGTATTTCATCTTATGAGTGTCTCCGCCTGTGGCAAGCGCCATAAGCTGATGACCCAGACAGATTGCAAAAATCGGAACATCAGACTCATATAACTTACGGATTTCTTCTATAATAGAAGTACATTCCTTGGGATCCCCAGGTCCGTTGCTGAGCATGATTCCGTCCGGATTATCTTTTAAAATTTCCTCTGCCGGTGTAAGAGCCGGATAAATCGTCACCTGACAGCCTCTCTCATTAAGAGAGCGGGCAATGTTGCGTTTTGCTCCAAAATCCATCAGAGCCACCTTCGGTCCTTTGCCTTCCAGAATCTCTTTTTCATGGCAGGTAACCTTTTCCACTACTTTTCCAGTTGTATATGCTTTTAAACGGGGAATAATTGCATCTAAATCATAGTTTTCATCAACTGTGATCATACCATTCATGGTACCCTTTTCACGAAGGATTTTTGTCAGGGCTCTTGTGTCGATGCCCGCAATTCCCGGAATGTCATGTTTTTCCAGAAAATGCTGAATGGTGTCAACGCTTCTGAAGTTGCTGGGGATACGGGATAATTCACGAACAATAAATGCATCTATCCACGGCTTCCTGGACTCCTGATCCTCATAACAAATTCCATAATTACCAATCAGCGGATAGGTCATACAAACAGCCTGTCCAGCATAAGACGGATCAGTCATCACTTCCAGATATCCGGTCATAGATGTGTTAAAAACGATCTCACTGATTACTTCTCTGGCTGCGCCAATACTGGTTCCTGTAAACACATGGCCGTCTTCTAATATCAGAAATGCTTTCATACAATCTCCCTTTCTCTTGTTTTATCCTAAATCTTCAAGATTATATCACAAGAAACTTTCTTTTTCAACATAAAGAGTAGCTGAAAAAAATTATGTTTCGCTGAAAATAATTCTGATTCAATCCAGGAAGCCGAAGCAGCCTTAACCATTGGTGGCCAGGAAATTATTTCTTTCACAACACGAAAAAATCGGGAGCCCCAGCTGAACTAAGGGCTTCCCGATACACAAAAAATAATGCAGGAGATGGGACTTGAACCCACACGATCTTGCGACCACAGGCACCTGAAGCCTGCGCGTCTGCCAATTCCGCCACTCCTGCATTTCTTATTTATCAGCCGCTCTCTTGCGACTGCTTGATTATAATACCTCATGTTCTAATAAAAGTCAATAGGTTTTTTTAATTTTTTTTAAAATTCGCGATTTTTTTTCAAATCCCTGCAAAAGCCTGTTTTTCCGCCTGTTTTACAGGGATTTTATTCCCGGACGCTACCCTGAATCTGATATAAATCCACGTTTCCCAGCGTTTTCACAAATACCGCCTCTGCATTTTTGTCATAATTCTGCCGGATATAATCCAGGGTCAGCTGAATATTATCGTCAATTAGATAAACCTTTTTATTTCCGATCATATCTTTATATGGATTTGTGACCCCGTGTTCCCGCATCTCCTTTACAATCCCCGGGGTTCTGCATTCCCATCCACTGAGCCAGTACAGATTATCCAGAAGATTTTCCGGCATGGGGTCAAAAGGTCCGTAACATACAATCTCTGATACCGTGCCGCTTTTTGCAAGATATACATGCTCTTTGTCTGTTCCGATGGTTTCCAGTACTGCCCGCTGACTTACCCGCGCTTTGGGAATCTCTCTGGTAGTCAGCCTCCAGTCATCATACCAGAAACTCTGTGCAATCAGAAGAACTGCTGCACATAAAACAAGCCCCCACCTTCCGGAAATCTTTTCCATAGAAACAGTAGGAACAGATAAAGCACCTACTTTGCCTTTTGAACGCTCTTTTGCTTTCTCACGCTCTTTTACAGAATCTGCCAATAGCCACGCCATTGTGAGACATACACTGAACCACAGCCCTACGTCTACTCTGTTTACCAGATATCTTCCCTGAAAATAAAGATAAAAATTCAGTCCTCCCAGCATACAGAGCTCTCCGGCAAGTCCAAACCACGCAGCATATCCCTTTTTTCCAAAAAACAGCCACAGTACAAACAGCAGTAAAACAATCCAGAATGCTTTCTGTTGAAGCACATCACCTGGAAAGCGCTTTACAAAAGAATGGATCACCTTTCCGGAGAGTATCTTTTCCGGCTTCTGCTCTGCCAGCTTCTCCATAACCTCTGTGGTAAATTTGTCCGGATCATTAAAGTTCCAGGTTCTGTAAAGCTCATATGCTTCTCTGGAAATTCCCAGCTCCTGATATAAAGTTTGATTGGATTCATAATCCGGAAATCCATAATCCAGAAGCTCTGATCTCAGATTGTTAAACCTCTGATACTCCTGCCACTGAGGATTTTTATACATCAGTCTGTCCGTACAGTCCACAGCAAACACAGCAAGCAGCAGCATCCCAAAGATACCTGCACACAGGCCAAACCGTTTCCATTCTTTTCCCGGAAAGCGTTTTTTAAGTGTAAAAATAAAATAAATACCAACACCTGCCATCAGCGCGCTGCTGGCAAAAAACTGATCCTCTCTGTACATAAAGCCGGTCAGTCCCAGAAGAAAACCTGCCACCGTCTCCCAGACACAGAATTTTTCAGATGTGATCACATGAAAAAGGAGCAGCACAGCCGCTGCCGCCGCTATTCCTGCTGTTTTTGTAAACTGAATATGAATATAGCTTTCATAGCCGAACACCCACAAAAGAATGAAAGACAAATATAAGCCCCAATAGCCTTTCAGCCGGTTCATAAATACATAGGTCACTGCACTGAAAGCAGCCACAAGCACTGCATACTGCACAATCGTATACCAGGGCAGTCTGCCTGTAACCTGATAAAGGAGGCGGTATACCAGTCCGAGAATGTAATTCTGAAATACAAGACGGGGAGTTTTCACTCCCCGCAGTCCACTTCCAAACTCGGCAAAAACAATATCATCATTTGTCTCAAAAGACGGGCGCATAACAAGCGTCATCGCCAGCATTGCCATAAGATTTACCCCCAGGGCAAACCACGGGCTTTTTCGTTTTCTGTCTATGACTGCCAGAAATCTGGTTTTCATTAATTTTCCCCTCAAAATGTTTTGATCTTACACATTCGCTGTATCACTTGAATTTTCTGTTTCAGGATATACAGCTTCCTGTAAAACTGACTGCTCTGACTATCCCTCCGGAATTTCAGGCATTTTTTCTGTTCTTGTTTTTTCTTCCGATGTTTCTTCTGTTTTTACAGATTCTGACTGTTTCTTCTGAACTTCAGAGGTCAGTTCTTCTGGCATTTCCGACCGCTCGCCTGATGCTTCAGAGATCAGCTTTTCTTACATTTCCGGCTGTTCTGTTGATATTTCAGCTTCCGGCTGTTTTTCTTCTGCTTCCTGCGTCAGGATTTTCTGATCTGCTTCTTCAGTTTCTGTGGACATCTCTGACTCTGACTGTTCCGCAACTTCTTCTGAAACCGGATCTTTCTGCGGTTCTTCCGCTGTATTCTCTTTTTCCGGTTCTGATGTATCTGCAGTAACCTTCCACGCCGGAGCTTCTTCTGATTTTACAGTCTCATCCATTGTTCCGTCAATGACGCTGCCTGCCGCCTCTTCCTTTTCCTTTGTTGTGCAGGCTGCTCCGCAGTGATGGCAGAATGCTGCGTCCTGATCTACGACTGTTCCGCAGGACGGACACACCTTCTTTGATCTGACTCCTGCCATCTCTTCTTTATATTGCTCGATCCTTGTCATCCTCTGATCAATCTGCTCGCAGAGACGCCTCTGCAGATCATCCAGCGGCACGCCTTCCCGATATCTTCTGTAAAGAACTTTTCCCAGCTCTTCCATAATCTTCTGAATCTGTCTTTCCTCGCCGGATATTTTATTTTTCAGCTTCTGAGTTCCGTACAGAACCTCTGCGCGTCCGCCGATTTCTCTTGCTGTTTTTGTGATTGCTTCTCCAAGTTCTTCAAAAAAATCTTTTGCCATAACCGTTTCTCCTTCCCGGTCACCATTTACTGAGCTGTTTCCAGAAGCGGAATTTCCTGCCCTCTCAGAAGGATCTTCGGTCCGCCGTTTCCTTCAATATATTCTCTGGTGATCACAACCTGTCCTATATTGTCATCCTTGGGAATTTCATACATGATATCAAGCATGTATTCTTCCAGAATCGCCCTCAGTGCTCTGGCTCCTGTCTTTTTCTCCATAGCTTTTGCCGCAATAGCATGAAGAGCTCCCTCGTCAAATTCCAGTTTCACCTCATCCAGGGCAAGAAGCTTCTGATACTGTTTCAAAATGGCATTTTTCGGCTCCATAAGTATCTTCACAAGCATATCCTCAGACAGTCCGTCAAGGGTAAAGATGATCGGCAGACGGCCGATGAACTCAGGGATCATGCCAAAGCTTTTGATATCATCTACAGTAACCTTTTCCAGAATATGGGGATCATTGTCATACTTGTCTTTCAGATCAGCATAAAATCCGATGGACGCCTGTTTGTTCAGTCGTTCCTTGATAATGTTTTCCAGATCCGGGAAAGCTCCTCCGCAGATAAACAGAATGTTTCTTGTATTCACAGTTGTCAGCGGAACCATTGCATTCTTACTGTTTGCCCCTACCGGCACTTCCACTTCACTGCCTTCCAGAAGCTTCAGCATTCCCTGCTGAACCGCCTCGCCGCTTACATCTCTCTGATTGGTGTTTTTCTTTTTGGCGATCTTGTCGATTTCATCAATAAAAATAATGCCGTGCTCTGCTTTTTCCACATCGTTATCTGCTGCAGCAAGAAGTTTGGATACCACACTTTCAATATCATCGCCAATGTAGCCTGCCTCTGTAAGAGATGTGGCATCTGCAATAGCAAGGGGCACATCCAGAAGTCTGGCAAGTGTTTTTACAAGATAAGTCTTACCGCTTCCTGTCGGGCCGATCATCAGCATGTTGGATTTTTCAATTTCAATTTCATCCATGGTGTCTGTTGCTACACGCTTATAATGATTATAAACTGCAACTGACATTACCTTTTTTGCATAATCCTGCCCGATCACATATTCGTCCAGCGCAGCCTTGATCTTATGAGGAGCCGGAATCTTTTTCAGATCCAGAACCGGCTTATGCTTCTCATCTTTTTTCTTCTTGGGCGCGCTCTGCTGCTGCGACATCTGATTCTGGAAGCTGCCCAGATCAACCATGCTTACACCCGGCATGTTAAAAATATCATTATAATTAAACTTTCCGCTGCTCATCTGCTGATTCATGGTGTCAAAACTTCTCTGCATACAGTCTGAACAGATATGTATATTATTTGGAAGATCAATCATCCTGCCCGCCTGCCGTTCAGATCTCCGGCAAAGAGAACAAAACTTTTCCGGACCACGTCTGTTCTCATCTTTATTCTCGTGATCCTCTTCCTGAATTACCTCATCTTCGTATTTGTCTGTCATATAAACTCCTTTCCGTTCTGTCATAATACAAAACGCACAGGTGGTCAGCTCTGTTTCTTCAGGATTCTGCCGCCTATGCGTCCATTATATCATAACCTCTGTGCCTGTAAACTAAAGTTTTTATAAAAATTCTGATCAATATCCGGAAGAGGGTCTTGCATCCAGCGTCACTTCCATTGTCTGCTCCACGTATTCTCCGTTGACAGCCCTTGCAATGACCATTTCTACCGTCTCCCCTGCTGCATAATAGGAAAGCTTTTCCGCCAGATCGTCACTTCCCGTTACCGGCTGACCATCCAGCTCCACAATCACATCACCTTTCTGAAGGCCGGCTCTTTCCGCAGCGTCGCCCTCATCCACATCACGGACAAAAGCTCCTGCCGGAACACCAAACATCTGCACTGCCTCTGTTGTCAGATCGCCTCCGCTGATTCCAAGATAACCGGACTCTGAAACATCCAGCTTATCTCTTGTCTGCCGGTTCATAAGCTTTTCCAGAATGGGGCTGGCTGTTGATATGGGAATTGCATATCCCATTCCTTCTACTGCATCTGCAGCATATTTGGCGGAGTTGATTCCGATCAGCTCCCCTTTCATGTTCAGAAGAGCGCCCCCACTGTTGCCGGGATTAATGGCGGCATCTGTCTGTATCAGCCCTGTGGTAGTTGTTCCGTCTTCGCTGGAAATGCTTCGATCCAGAGCGCTGACCCATCCTGAGGTAACTGACTGACCATATCCAAGTGCATTTCCAATGGCAACTACCTGTTCTCCAACCTGAAGCCCATCCGAATCGCCGATCTGAGCCACCTTGATCTCTGAACGGGTATCCTCTGGAATATCTGACTTCTGTACTGCAATTACTGCTAGGTCATTTCCCTTATCAGTTCCCTTGATCTTTGCGCTGACTGCATCCTCCACATTAATGTCTCCGCTTGCCAGATCTCTTGTTTCCGCCTCTGCATTTGCCACATCATCACCAATAAAACACACGCTCAGTGTAGTTGCTCCCTCTACCACATGATTATTGGTTGCGATTAGAAACTCATCCTCGTTTTCGCCTACAATAATGCCTGATCCGCTGCTCTCACTGGAAAACTGTTCTACTGTCCCATAAGGACTGAACCCGTAAGCCCCGAAAAAGCTTGGAATCTCCTGAATGCTTACAGAAGTAATGGCAACTACCTCCGGCATTGCTGATTCTGCCACCTCTGCCACACTTTCTGCCGTTGTGGAAGCTTCTCCTGACGGAGCAGCTGTCTGTCCGGTCTGTTCTGCGCTGCCGTCAGAAAGCTGAACAGCTTCTGTCTCTTTTCTGAAATATTTTTCTGCAACTGTATTGGAACACTGAAACACTGCGCTGGCTATTATTCCAAACACCACTGCCAGAGCTATGGTTTCTGCAATCTTCTTTCCCGGAGTATTTTTCTTTTTTGGTTTTACAGGGGATTTCTGCTCCATTCTTCCGCTGTTCCGGTGCATCTGATAATGTTCGTACCGGGGCGGCTCACTGCTTTGTATCTCATGCATTCCGGAATCACTGACATCCTGATCCTTTTCATAATCCATGGGCTTTCTTCCCTCCCTTCACCACTTTCTTATTGTTATGACACAAGTGTATCAGGGAATTGTGTTCAAAATGTGATAATACCTTTAAAAAACAGTGTTCCCGAAAATCATTTTATTATTTTGATTCATTCCAGTATGTCTGATTCATGGTGCACCGGAGGATCATTTTTTTCGATAACTTCTTATAGCGCTTTCCCATAAAATATCCTGCATATTTACACCCGCTCTGTATGATAAATCCGGGAATCAGATACCATTTCCCATGTTTTACAAGGTAGGAAAAGGTCTTTTTTACCAGGCGGAGTCCTTCTCCCTCAGATGGAACTCCATCAAAAATTTCCGGATATTGAGCCTGGGAAACTCCCAGATCAAAGTTCCGGTGAAACTGCTGGCTGCAGGAATAATTATGAGAGTGGACAACTTTTGCATCCGCAGCATATGCAATTCCATATCCGGCGTGAATAAGGTCTGCCGCATAGATCATGTCCTCATTAAAAATGGTTTTTTCCACAAATCCTCCCAGTTTCCTGTAAATATTTTTTTTGTAGGCAGCACATACATTGGAGCAGAAAAAAGTTTTGATCCCCAGAGTAGGAAGGTCTTCTTTTGTCTTTACCCCTGACTGATCCGGATAGTTAAAGGATCTTGTATATGCTTCCACAAAACTGCAGGAAGGATTTGGAAGCTGCCTTGCATATGCAGCTCCGATATTCTCCTGACTGTTCAGGGCCTTTACCAGATGGCTGACCGTATTTTTATCAGCAGGCATCGCATCCTGAGTCAAAAAAACCATAACATCTCCATCAGAAAGCTCTGCCGCCTGTCTTCTGGTTCCTCCATGATCAAAATTTTCTTTTTTCAGATGATGGACTTCAAGACAGGGATGCTCTTTTTCCCATTTGATATCCCAGAACTGTTCCTCTGTATTCATAACAATGATCCTGCTGACAGGGCAGGACTGCTGTTCCAGACATTCAAGGAGAGCTGCAAATTCTTTGCCTGGGTGATATGTCGGAATGATCACATCAATTTTTTCAGTTTTCATGTTTTTCTCTCTTTCTGGTTTTCCTTTGTCCCAAACTGGCAAAAAGGGAATTTCTTTTTAAGAAATTCCCTTTTCTTATAACTTTGATTACATAACTTCTTCTCCGGTTCCCTCATCTACGAAACCGTCTCCACCGCCGGCATCTCCGCCTCCGATGTCTCCACCGCCAGCGTCTCCGCCTCCGATGTCTTCACCGCCAACGTCTCCGCCACCGGCATCTCCACCACCAACGTCTCCGCCGCCGATATCTCCACCGCCAGCATCTCCGCCTCCGATATCTCCACCGCCAACGTCTCCGCCACCGGTATCTCCACCGCCAACATCACCGCTTCCGGTATCTCCACTGCCAGTATCTCCACTGCCAGTATCTCCACCACCGGTATCTCCGGTTCCCGGATCTACCCAGTCGCTGCTTCCGTCATCTCCGGTTCCCGGATCTACCCAATCTGTACTGTTGTCAACCCATCCAGAACCATCGTTTTCAAAGATAATACTGTCGTTTGCTGTATTCTCATCCTCAGCAGTAATCTTCTGTGTATCCTCCAGTTCACCCAGTCCGCTGACGATCTCAGCAATCTTGGCACTGATCTCCTGAACTGTGCTGGACGGTGTATATGCTTCGTCTCCATAAAGGAATTTGTGAAGAGCAATTACATTGGATACAAGGTCTGCCTCTGAGGTACCTTCTTTTGTAGGAACGATTACGCTTCCCTTTACATTGGAAAACTTAATGCTTGACGGGAAACCGGTTGTCTCATTCAGGCTGTAGCCGATCACTGTAGGCAGAAGCTGAAGGATTTCTGTTTTATCCATGGATGTGGATACCATTGGGAACACAGCATCCATTACCTTAAAGATTGTAGGAAGTCCTGCCTTTTTTGCTTTCTGAACGATCAGCTGGATAACCTTACGCTGTCTCTCTGTACGTCCCATATCAAGACTTGCCGTATAACGGATACGACAGTAGGAGGTTACCTGCACACCGTTCAGATGAAAACGGTAATCAATCTTTTCAATGTCCTCAGGTCTTTCCGGACGTTCGATCGGTTCATACGGCTTACCGGTTTCTTTTGAAGTCTCTTCGCAATAACTGTTCATGTGTACGATCTCTGCGTAGGACATATCGATGTCAAGACCGTCCAGTGCGTCAACAATCTCTGTGAGAGCTGAAAAATTCACAGTAGCATAATCTGTAATATTCAGATCCAGGTTTCTGTTCAGCATATTGACTGCAGCTTCCGGACTTTTCGCATAGGCAGCGTTTGCCTTGGAATAAGTATCGTCATAAACATTGAGAAGTGTATCTCTGTATACAGAAGCAAGCTTTACATCCTTTGTATCATTATTTACACTTGCAATGATCATGGTATCACTGTTCATGCCGCCGGTAGCGCTTTTATCTCTGTGGTCAATACCAAACAGCGCATAGGTGGTATATCCTGTCAGTTTTGATTCTTCCGCATTGATAGAATCCTGTACTTCCTGGTTTACCTCTATGGGCTGCGCGTTTTCTGTCTTGGGCTTTTCAAGCTTGTCCAGTCTGGAGTTGAGCTGTCCGTAAACATACAGACCTCCGATAAACAGAAGCAGAACAATAATCTCAACTGCAAACAGTATCTTTTTTGTCTTTGACCTTGGTTTTGCCATCTTCTTTCCCCTTATCTTTTTAATATGCATTTTTATTAATGAAACCTTTAAATATTGTCAGGAACAAAATCTTAATATCAAAACCAATGCTCCAGTTTTCAATATAATAAAGGTCACAATCAATACGTTTCCTGATGGATGTATCTCCCCGGTATCCATTTACCTGAGCCCATCCTGTCAGGCCGGGACGAACCTGATGTTTTACCATATATCTTGGAATTTCTTCCCTGAATTTCTCTACAAAGAAAGGGCGCTCCGGTCTTGGTCCCACCAGGCTCATGTCCCCTTTCAGAATATTAAAGAGCTGAGGAAGCTCGTCAATACTTGTTCTGCGCATAAACTTGCCGATTCCCGTTACACGGGGATCATTTTTCACTGTCCATGCCTTTTTTTCTTCGGATTCCGGCTGGATCTCCATGGAGCGGAATTTATACATCCAGAATGTTTTATTGTGAAGTCCCACCCGCTCCTGTTTGTAGATCAGTGGCCCCGGTGAAGTTGCTTTTATCAGTATACACATCAGCGCCATTACCGGAGAAGATACAATGATCGCTGCAATGGAGCCAAAAATATCCATTACCCGCTTCACCATGGAATTAAAGGTATTACTCAGCGGCACATACCGGATATTGATCACCGGGAGTCCCAAAATATCTTCTGTATATGGCTTTGTGGGAATAATCTTATTGTAATCCGGAATAAATTTTGTATGCACGCCTGACTTCTCACACATGGCAACAATTTCTTCCAGACGGTAATATTCGCTTAGCCCAAGAGTAATGGCAATCTCATCAAGCCTGTTGGCAGGAAGTATCACTGTCAGATTGGCAATTCTGCCAATGACCTTGATCCCCTTATACATAGTGCCTGCGGGAACATTGTCATCCAGAATTCCTCTGACAATATATCCCCATTGAGGATTTGCCTCAATCCTGTCAATATATTCCTCCGCTGCACGGCTGTAGCCCACCAGTATGATCTGCTTCTGATTCAGACCTTTTTTTCGCATGTCTCTAAGGACAGCAAAGATGAGCATACGGACGCCCCATTCCAGCAGAATGTTGACCACACAGAAAATATATGCTGTCAGTCGGGAAAAATCACTCTCTTTCAGCATATATAAAAGGAATACAAAAGCCAGCATTCCCAACACATTTGCCTTGATGATATTGGCAAGCATAAGCCTGCGCCCCTGCATATGAAGAGGCTCATAAAGAGTAAATGCCTGATATAACAGCAGATAGCCCGGTATAATGAAAATCAGAGCCAACATGTACTGTTCAAAGCTCAGACCTTTTTCTGCCGAATAGGCAAAAGGTCCCATAAAGCGCAGAAACCATGCGCTTATATAGGAAACAGCCAGTACAATTACATCTATCAGCATCTGAAGGCGGCTGAAATTCTTCTGATTATCCTGAATCAATCTCTGACACCTCAATCCATTTCATCTATATTATAATAGTTGTTCTTCAAAATCAATGTTTTCTTAAGGTTTATTTTATAAAATTTCAGTGAAACTCTGTAATAAACACTTTACGCTGCCAGTCTCCGGAACATATTGATCCACAGCTCCACCTGAATTTTGGCATAATGAGGCAGATTTTTCAGAGAAAATTTTACTTTTTTCCCCTGTCTGCTGATACTGAACCCGTTTTTGATGCCTGCAAGATATTCTTTTCCCATTCCTTTTACCGTAAAAAACAAAAGCTTTGTTCCAAAGCCAAGAAGCAAAAACGGAAGGTTCAGAATAATCTGAAGCAAGGGCATGTTTTTATAGATCAGATATACATTGTTTCTGGAAGAATATCTTGTCTTAAACTGGTTGTACCGGGAACCGCTTGTGCCGCTTCCCACATGATAAACCAGCGCTTCAGGAGCATACCAGTTTTCATAGCCGTAAATTCTGGCCCTGTATCCAATATCCGTATCCTCCAGATACGCAAAATGTTCTTCATCAAAATACCCGATTTTTTCCAGTATTTTTTTTCGGTAAATAGCAGCTCCGCCGCAGGCGGCAAAAATCTGCTCTTCCTTTTCGTAGGTGTGGATATCTTTTCCTTTTCCTCTGGCAAAAGACCACCCAAGAGCGCAGTAATAATTTCCTGCATCATCCAGCCTGTCCCTGTCATGATACTGAACCATTCTGGCTGCGCAGGAAAATGCGTTTTTGTGTCTTCGTATGGCGCTGAGCATCTGTTCCACAAAATCCTCAGCCACTTCTGTATCATTGTTAAGAAGCAGAACATAAGGGGCCTTTGCAGCACGGATTCCCTCGTTCACAGCTCTGCAGAAGCCATAATTTTCAGGAAGCTCTATGATATGGACCCAGGAATAATTTCCGGCCACAAAAGAACAACTTCCGTCTGTGGAGCCATTGTCTACAAAAATAACCTCAAAATTTCTTGCGGTCTGCCCTTCCAGACTTCCAAGTACACTGTCCAGAAACGCAATCCCGTTATAATTCGGTATGATTACCGATACTTCCATAACTCCTCCTTATTGCTTCTTCGTCATTCCCGGAAGAGGGCGAAGAGAATAATTCCATTTTGTAAGAGAAAGGTTCTTATTATAATAAGGGTCTCCCTTTTTCAGAATATCAATCCACTGACACCGCATGTACTCAATTTCCTCCTGGAAACGGCGCACCTTCTCTTTGTTATCCTCTGCTCCCCGCGTTTTTGATTCCATATGATAAAGCTGTACATATGGATCATAGACGATCAGCTTATGATTCTTTCGAACCTTCAGACACAGATCTACATCATTAAATGCTACAGACAGCTTTTCGGTAAATCCACCTGCCTCCTCAAAGGCTGTCCGCTTCATCATCATACAGGCTGCTGTCACCGCGCTCATATCCTGAAGGATCGACGCCTTATGAAGATATCCGGTTCTGTTTGCCGGCATATCCACAAACATGTGGCCTGCAATTCCTCCAAGTCCGATCACACAGCCTGCATGCTGAATGGTATTGTCCGGATAGATCAGCTTGACGCCTGCCGCTCCCACTTCAGGGCGCTGGCAGACACCCAGAAGTTCTTTGATCCATCCAGGTGTGATCACAGTGACGTCATTATTCAGAAACAGCAGATATTCTCCATTTGCATGACGGACTCCGTAGTTATTAATGGCAGAATAATTAAATTCTTTTTTCCATCTGAGAAGCCGGATGCGGGAATCCTGCGACAATTCCTTATAATACTGAAAAATCTCATCTGTGGTACTGTTGTTTTCCACAATAATGATCTCGTAATTGGGATACTCTGTTTTTTCTCTGATGGAGTCAATACATGCCTTCAGTGTTTCTTTTTCATCCTTATTTGGAATAATAACAGAAACAAGCGGCTGGCCCTGCACCGGATATTTTACCCGGAAAAATCCCAGATCCGGCGTATGGCTTACGATCCCTTCTGTTCCTGTCCGCTTCAGATGGGCTTCTATCGCCCGCTTTCCCGCGTCAAAAGCGTACATTTTGCTGGCAGGATTGTCTGCGGTGGATGCCTTATGAGTACGCCAGTGATAAAGGATTTCCGGAATATGTCCTACCTTTTCCGCAGTTTCGATACAGCGGAAGATAAAATCATGATCCTGGGCTCCGTCAAATTCCTGACAGAATCCTCCAACCTTTTGTACAATGGAACGTCTTACCACAAAAAAATGGCAGATATAGTTGTTTGATCTCAGAAGATCCAGATTAAAATCCGGTTTCAGATGCGGCTGAAAATGCTCGTCAAGCTCAGTTGTCACCTTATCTTCATCTGTATACACCGCGTCAAGATTTCTGTCCTCATCCAGCGCACGGACAATTTCATAAAGGGCATTGGGCGCAAGCAGATCGTCATGATCCAGAAGTCCCACAAATTCTCCCTGAGCCATCTCAAGAGCTGCATTGGTATTTCCTGCGATCCCTTTATTTTCTGTAAGCTCACTGACCCGGATACGGCTGTCTTTTTTTGTGTACTCTTCCAGCACCTTTTTCATTGCACTGTCCTCAGGACTTCCATTTGCAATACAAAGCTCCCAGTTTCCATAGGTCTGAGCAAGAAGAGAGTCTATCATCTGAGCCAGAAATTTTTCCGGTGTCCGGTATGCAGGTACTGCCACACTGATCAGAGGACTGTACTCAAAATGGTGGTGTCTCTGTTTCTCAAGCGCTGCTTCATCAGGCACATAAGCCTCATACCACGGTCCGTAAGGAACTTCCTCCGGCTCAAATCTTTCGTGAAGCCTTATCCAGAACTCCTTTGGTCCGTAATGCTTCAGATAGCGGAATCCCTTTTGTATGGTGTAGGGACTGAGTTTTTTTAGCATCCGTCCCCACTGGATCCTGCCGGCTGAACTTTTTTCTTTATTCATATAAAACCTCGGTTTATTGTCATTTTACCTTCTTTTTTCATAGAATCCGGGTTTATTTTATCATCCCGTCCCGTGTTTTGCAAGGCTGAACGTGTGTATCAGTATTCCGGGCTCACAAAAGTGTTGAATTACATAAAAAAATGGGATATGATAGATTTTGTAACAGTTTCCGCCACATACAGGATTATTCGTCCTAGTATTGCGGCACACTACCTTTATTTACCGAACCTTTTACAGGAGTATACTTTATGAAAATAAAAAAATTATGCGCCGGGCTTTTTGCCCTGGGAATGGCTTTTTCCCTGATGCTTCCAACACCGGTCAGAGCCGCCGAGGCAGCTTCCGGAATTACCACCAACGCTGTTCCGGGCTGGCCCCAGGGAGCTGATATCACTTCCACAGCCGCAGTTGTTATGGAAGAATCCACCAATACCATTGTCTACGCAAAAAATATGGATCAGCAGCTTTTTCCCGGAAGTACGGTAAAGATCATGACAACTCTTCTGGCACTGGAAAACAGCCAGCTTACAGATCAGGTTACCATGACTGCTACCGGCGTTTCCGGCGTTACTGACGGCGGAGCCAATATTTCCGCCAATCTTGATGAAGTTTTTACCATGGAGCAGTGTCTGTACGCTATTATGCTGGTATCTGCCAATGACATTGCCCTGCAGGTTGCCGAACATCTTGCAGGCTCTGTGGAAGGCTTTGTACAGATGATGAATCAGAGGGCTGCCGAGCTTGGATGCACCAACACAGTGTTTACCAATCCTACCGGTCTTTCTGATGAGAACCAGCACACCACTGCTCATGACATGGCTCTTATTATGCAGGCCGCCATGGAAAATGAAACTTTCCGTACCATTGCAGGAGCCCTTTCCTATACTATCTCTCCTACCAACATATCAGGAGGCGAGCGGGTACTGACAAATAATTTCTCCATGATGAGCGCTGCCAATGCCGCTTATTATCAGAACTGTCTTGGAGGACGTGAAGGATATACGGACGCTTCCGGCAGCACCCTTGTATGCGGAGCAGAAAAAAACGGAGTAACCCTGATCGCAGTTGTGCTTCAGGGCGCATCCGGCACCACAGCCGCCGAAGCCGGAAGCCTTTTAAATTATGGCTTTGACAACTTCCAGATGCTCTCTCTTGGCGATACAGACTTTAACATGCTTTCCGGCGGAAATGTTTATGTTCCTGTGGGAACCGCTACCGACTCTCTTACCACAAAAGACGGCACACCGGAAAATGGTCAGTACACCCGTCAGTATTACTTTGGAAACGCTCCGGTAGGAACCTCGGTAATGGCTGCCGTACAGGAACAGGATACTGCTCTTACAGATACCGGAGAGAAAAATATAGAAGCTGCCAGAAACTACTCCGAAAAGCATACGGCTGTTCCTTACTATGTGATCGCCGGTGCTGGCATTCTGCTTCTTGGTTTTCTGATCTACAGAATTATAAAAACAGCAAAATCCTGACAGATGGCAGGGCGCCTCAGCTACTGTTTTCAGTAACCGGAAAATGGATTCCCGATCACCCCGGGCGGCGGCTTTTCACTCTGTATGTTTCAGAATTACAAAAAATTTCTTGAAAAATACTTTTCCATACGGTACAATACTCTTGATATAGGGGAGTAGTCAGCACTGTATGGTGCGATTAAGTCAACACCTTGAGCCTCCGGCTCTGGCTTAATCTATACCTTATGCTTTTGGTATACGACAAGACCTGTGTTCCGCTTTCAGGGGAGCACAGGTCTTTTTTACTGAAAATATTCAGGCAGACTTTCCCGTGAAAAAAATCAGGAGGAACCAGTATGGATTTTTTAATTTCCGGCATCACATCTATCACCCCCCAGCAGATCGTTATGTACGTGATTGGCGCTGTGCTGATCTGGCTTGCCATTAATAAGGATCTGGAACCGGTACTGCTTCTGCCTCTGGGATTCGGAGCAATTCTTGTAAACCTTCCTGCTTCCGGTGTTCTGAATCAGACACTTGCAGGTATCGGTGAAACAAATGGTATTATCGAGTGGCTGTTCAATGTAGGTATCGAGGCTTCCGAGGCAATGCCTCTGCTTCTGTTTATCGGAATCGGAGCCATGATCGACTTCGGACCTTTGCTGTCCAACCCCAAGCTGTTTCTTTTTGGCGCAGCCGCACAGTTCGGTATTTTTGCCGCAATCGTTGTTGCATGTTTCCTGGGCTTTGACTTAAAAGACGCTGCATCTATCGGTATCATCGGAGCAGCCGACGGCCCTACTTCCATCCTTGTATCTCAGGTACTTGGCTCCAATTATATAGGGCCTATCGCTGTGGTGGCATATTCCTACATGGCGCTTGTTCCTATTATCCAGCCTATGGTCATCAAGCTTCTTACAACAAAAAAAGAACGCTGCATCCATATGGAATACAAACCGGCTACAGTTTCCAAAAAAGCAAAGATCATTTTCCCGATCGTTGTTACTTTTATCGCCGGCCTTGTAGCTCCGATGTCCGTTTCTCTGGTAGGATTCCTGATGTTCGGCAACCTGCTCCGCGAGTGCGGCGTGCTGAATAATCTTTCCGATACCGCACAGAACGTACTGTCCAATCTGGTATCCCTTCTTCTGGGTATTACCATTGCGTTCAGTATGAAAGCTGACACCTTTGTAAACAAAGAAACTCTTCTTATTATGCTGATCGGTCTTGCAGCCTTTATCTTCGACACTGCTGCAGGCGTGCTTTTTGCAAAGCTTATGAATCTTTTCTCAAAGGAAAAGATCAATCCTATGATCGGCGCCGCAGGTATTTCCGCCTTCCCGATGGCTGCCCGCGTAGTTCAGAAAATGGCGCTTAAAGAGGACCCAAGCAATGTTCTGATCATGCAGGCTACAGGTACAAACGTATCCGGTCAGATCGCTTCTGTTGTTGCAGGTGGAGTTATCCTGAATGTCGTTGCAAGTATTCTGTAAGAGAAAGGAGATATCTCTATGAATTCTGAGCTTATTATGCAGGCACTTGAGGTTATGTGGAAAGGAATGCTGAGTATTTTTACAGTAATCATCATTCTGACGATTCTTGTGTATCTGATCAATAAATTCCTGAAATAGGTTTTGAAAAACAGCGCGGCGTAAAGCTGCGCTGTTTTTTTATGAACTGAAATATCAGCTTGACAATACTGCATGTCTATAGTACCTTTGTATCATAAGATAAGAGCGTGAAAATTATGTAATAAAATATATTTTATCTGAATCAAAATATGAAATTATATAATTTGCACAAAAATTTTCAGGATACCAGTTTTTGTAGCGTAGTAGAATATACAGAAATGGACTCACAGTTTATTGGATATTATCTATTAAATATTTATACAAAAACAGATTTTCAGTTATGATAAGGAGGGCAGCAGTATGGACGAAATAAAAAGAGAAAAATATAAAAAATTTGGAGAAAGAGGAGTTGTCTTAACCGGATTTTTCTATTTTTAAGTATGATGGCATATAGTAATGATATTGTTTTTTATATTGCAGGCGTTTTATGGTGCGCATCGTTAATGCTGTTGATATATGCCAGCAAAAATATTATTCTTAAAATAATATTCGGATTAATGATACTAGGTATCATAATCATCTTTCTTCTTTTTTAGTCTGAAAATATGGTAAAAAACGGATTTCCTTCTATACCACAGCATTATAAAACTACACAAATTATCTCACAGAAATCTTTACAAAAAAGGAGCTTCCGCAAAGTGGACTTCCCTTCCACTTTTACAGAAACTCCTTTTTTGTTTGACATAGAATCACAGTTCTCCCCGGCTCTCTGCTCCCGGTACATGATCTTTATTTCTGGGGAAATGCAGCCTGGTACACCTCCTCCTGCTCCGGCAGGTGGGTAACATAGCCTACAGGGATTTTGTTTTCTGTGGCTTCGATTATTTTTCTGGCTCCCTCTGCGCCAAAGGCTCCGCACAGCTCAATACAGTCAATTCCATTTTCATACAGGTTTCTGGCTGTCCGGCAGGCATCTTCTATATCTGCAACGCCGATCAGCTGAGACACGCCGTTATGGATTGCCGCTTTATCTGTTTCACTGTTAAATTTTCCCATAATTAAAAATGCAAACTTCATCCTTTTACCTCCATTTTCAGACATATTTCTGATAAATCACCTGGAACTCCTTATTTCTGAGCCTTACTTTTTCGTCTGCTGCAAAAGCTTATTTTCTTATTTACTTTACACTTTCAGTTTGTATCTCTTCCACTGGGACACTGCCCCGGTCACTGCAAACAGAACCCAGAATACTGCACTTCCGGCTGCTCCCGCCTTCAGACCTAGAGCCTCAAATTTCAGCTCCAGACTGTGATCCCCCTCCGGGAGCCGACATGCCAGAAAGCCAATATCGCCTCTTAAAAGTTCTGTTTCTTTTCCGTCAACAGTAAGGCTCCAGCCCTTTTCATAGGGAATCATAAACACTCCATAGCCGTCAGCTTCCGCATGAACGGTTCCTGTAATATAAGCATCCTTTTCCGGAGCATCCAGAATGATCTCTGAGGCTTCCATTACCTGCCTGTCCTGTTCGGAAACAACGCTTTCAATATCAGAAACCTCTTCCAGATCTGTAATCTCATATGCCGGATCATCCTCTGAGGATTTCACAGTTTTGTTTTCTTCCTCAGAGTTTCCGCCACCTTTCAGTACATCTTTCTCTGAGCCCTCTCCTTCCTGTGGAAGAGCGATCACACTTTCCAGAAGCTCATCTCTGTTTTCCTCGTTGCACAGCGCCTTCATGCTCTCCTCTGTCACCGCATCCGTATAAAAATGCGCGGTTCCTGCCTGAGCCTCATTCTCATGGATATAAAGGCTTCCCACTCTGTCCAGAAGCTTCCAGCCTTCCTGAGGTGTTTCCTGTCCGGAAAGCAGGTAGCGTATTCCAAGGAACGCTGCAAGACGGTTTTCTTCTACATTGTTCCAGAATGTATAATGGTTCTGGTCTGCAAAAAACAGCTCCGGACAGAAGGTTTCCACAAATTCCTTCACATAGCCGTTCATAACGGAATTATAAGAAGAAATACCATTATAGCCCTGGGCGGAAGCATCCATGGCAACTGTTCCTGATATGTAATCCTTTTCCACCCGGTAAAAGCTCTGGTCTTTCTGTTCCAGATAATCCAGGCACTGCCCCAGGTCTGCCCGATACATTTCTCTGAAAAAATCCTGTGGCTTGTTCATTTCTGCCCGGTATTTTGTTTCTTTATCATCTGATTTCCTGTCAGCCTCATACTTAGCCATTTCCTGCTCCATAAGCTCTGCAGGTGTATCGTTTTTCTTCATGGTAACTCTTGCCTGAAAATTCGCTACTCCCTCGGACGCTACATTCACCAGAAGAGCCAGCGCCAGCACAGCCATAAGCCCCTGCCGCACAGCCTGCTTATGTACAAAATTTAAAAGAACAAGACACACTGCCATCACAGTTCCTGTCACTGCCAGGATCAGGATATTTCTTTTATATTCTGCAAAGCCTGCCTGTTTCCAGCCTTCCAGATACGCCCAGCCCATAAGAACTGTTACCGCCAGTATTAAAGTCAGGCAGAGCTTTCCGCCCTTTCTCAGATAATCCCACATCCATGCCATTGCCATAAGAAAAAACGGGATCAGAACAAAGGTATATCTTTGCGTAGGCTTTGTGAAATAATTAAACACTGTTCCTCCAACCGGAAAGACCACGCCAATAAAAATCAGAACCGCAGCGCTGTACAGCACTGTTTTTGCCCTTTTTTTCATCTGGGCCTTGCGCAGTACAAAAAGGAACTGGACACTCAGAAACACTGCCAGCACAGAGCAGAAACAGATGGGATCCTCATAATAATTCATAGCATAGGACTGAGGACCTTTTGCAAGGCCGAAGCCGTTCTGCAGATTGCTGGAAAACAGATGCTTTATCATGGAATCATAGACCTTTGTGTGATAAGGAGTAAAGCACTGCTGAAGCCACTGCAGAAATCCGGTTCCCTGGCTGTCAAGCCGGGAAGAAACATTCAGAATCACCTCTGCCATGGGAAGAAATACCACAAGGCTCATCCCCACGCCCAGAAGGATTTCTCCGCAGCCCAGCAGAAATCTCCGCACTCTCTGTGCCAGTGTCAGATCATCCAGCATCAAAATCCTGAAAAGAAGATAAAGTCCTGTGGCAGCCAGACACATGTAGGTGAAATACACGCTGTAGATTCCGCAGAGAAATACCATCACCGGAAAGAATCCTCTTCCTTTTTTCTTCTGGATAAATTTTTCGCAGAAAAGCAAAAGCAGAGGAAGGTAGATCACTGCTGTTCCAAACTGATAATGCTGTCCCCACACCAGAAGGAAACCGCTGAAGCCGTATGCATAGGAGGCAGCCAGCTTTGCCCTGGGACTGAAGGAAAACTGAGATAAAAACCAGTAAAAGACCAGCCCGGCTGTCAGCATTTTTATAATCTGTATCACACTCAGATACATCAGCATATGTGCAGACCCCAGGATTACCCCAAGGCCGTACAGCAATATCAGGAAGGGATCAAACAGATTAAAATTAAAAAGATTCACTCCCAGTCCATTGGAAAAATCCCACAGAGAAAAGCTTCCGTCCCGGATGTCATTGACAATGGCAGTGTAATTCATAATATACTGCTGCCAGGTGTCGCTTCCGATATCGTTAAAAATCATCAGCTGATCTCCCAAAAGATAGTCCTGGAACATAATCAGACTGCTGAATGCCATCAGCAGAAACAGAAGCGCAGGATATTTCAGATCTTTTCCACACCATTTAGTAAAAGCGGTGGCTTTATCCACCGCTCTTTTTTTCTTATGTGTATTATCCATATCTGCTTACATGATTTCCTTCAGATAACGGGCAAGGGCATCCTGCCAGTCCGGAAGACGGGTAAAGCCATGCTCTGTCAGCTTTTTCTTTTCCAGACGGCTGTTGGAAGGTCTCTTTGCCTTTGCCGGATACTGATCGGAGCTTACCGGAGTTACAGTTACGTTCATTCCTGCCTGACGGAAGATCTCCTTTGCAAAATCACACCAGGAAATATATCCTCCCTCATTTGTCACATGATACTTTCCGTACTCTTCTTTTTCCAGCATATCTACAAGAAGCCGGGCCAGATCATAGGTGTAGGTAGGAGTTCCGATCTGGTCGTCCACAACAGTCAGTGTATCATGTGTTTTTCCCAGATTCAGCATAGTCTTGATAAAATTCTTTCCATTGACGCCAAATACCCAGGCAATACGCACAATATAATGCTTGTCGGTATATTTTTCTACTGCAAGCTCGCCCTCATATTTTGTCTGACCGTAAACATTCAGCGGCTGTACCACCGGATCATCCGGTTCCCAGGGACGGGTTCCCTGACCGTCAAACACGTAGTCTGTGCTTAAATAGATTATTGGGATATCCATTTCTCCGCACATTCTGGCAATGTTTTCGGTTCCCTCTGCATTGACCTTGCGACACATTTCTACTTCATCCTCTGCCGCATCCACTGCTGTCCATGCAGCGCAGTGAACCATTTTGTCCGGGCGCACTTCTTCCATCACTCTGCGCACAGCCTCTGCGTCTGTGATGTCCATTTCCGCCACGTCTACGCCTACTCCCTCATAGCCTCTTTTTGCAAGCTCGTTCATTACATCGTGGCCAAGCTGTCCGTTTACTCCTGTAACCAATACCTTCATACCAAACCTCCTATATCCTTTTCAGTGAAAAATCCTGGCTCTTCAATGTCAGATTCGGATTATAATAAGGATCTCCGTCCCTCATAATATCCGGCCAGCGTCTTTCAAAAATCTGAATTTCTTTATTAAACCGCGCAACCTTTTCCGGTGTGTCCTCAAGGCCTCTTGACTTTGACTCATAATGATACAGCTCTGCATAAGGATTATACACAATAAGATAGCCTGCGGCTCTCAGCTTCATACAGAAATCAATATCATTAAAAGCAACTGCCAGCTCCTCAGTAAGGCCTCCCACCTCATTAAAGGCGGACCGTTTTACCATCATGCAGGCTGCTGTAACCGCGCTGTAATCCTGAGCGCAGATGATTCTGTGGCAGTAGCCTGTGGTTCCTCTTGGCTGCAGCACAAAGCAGTGTCCTGCAATGCCGCCGAAGCCAATGACAACTCCCGCATGCTGAATGGTGTCGTCCTCGTAATACATTCTTGCTCCCACAGCGCCCACATCGCTTCTCATGCAGTAGCCCAGAAGCTGCTCCAGACAGTCCTCATTGATAATTTCCGTATCATTGTTCAGAAGCAGGATATATTCACCCTTTGCAAAAGTGGCTCCGTAATTATTGATAGCAGAATAGTTAAACTCTCTGTCCCAGTAAACCACATGAGCCTTTGGATTCTCTGCCTCCAGCTTTTTATAATACTGGAAGGTTTCCTCCTCCGTACTGTTGTTTTCCACAATAATATACTCGTAATTCTGATATGTGGATTTTTTGTCAATGGAATCCATGCACCGCTTCAGATCTGCAATATGATCCTTATTGGGAATAATAATGGAGATCAGCGGATCATGGTCCCGGATAAACCTTGTGCGGTAAAGACCCAGAAACTCTCCCTGAAGCACCTCTGCGTTGATCCCGGTTCTCTTATAATGCTCTTCAATAGCCCGTTTTCCTGCCTCAAAAGCATAGGTCTTGCTTTCCGGATTCTCTGCTGTGGAATCCTCATGGCAGCGCCAGTGATAAAGGATCCTGGGAATATGATAAATCTGCTCCGGCTTTACAGTTTCCACACAACGGAAAATAAAATCATAATCCTGAGCCCCGTCAAACTCCTTGCGAAGCATTCCAACCTGACTGATGATCTCTCTGTCCACCACAAAAAGATGACAGATGTAGTTTACCGTACACAAAAGATCCGGGTTATAATCCGGCTTAAAATGAGGCTGGAAAAACTTGTGGCCGTCCATGGACATTTTATCTTCATCGGAATAAAGAATACGGATGTCCCTGTTTTCGTTTAAGGCCTTTACACACTGAAACAGCGCGTGAGGCGTCAGCTCATCATCATGATCTGCAAAAGCAATGTAATCGCCTGTGGCAGCCTCAATTCCCGCATTGGTATTTTCGGAAATCTGCAGCGGTTTCTCATGAAAGATCACTTTAATTCTTTCATCAGAAGAAGCCAGAGATTCCAGAAGCTTACGGATGGGAGAATCGGCTCCGCTGCCGTCTGACAGACAAAGCTCCCAGTTTGGATAGGTCTGAGCTTTTACAGTATCCACCAGCTGGCGGAGATACTTTTCCGGCGTCTTATATAAAGGCACAACAATAGAAATCTTAGGCTGGTATTCAAATTTTGTCCTTCTCTGCTTTTCCAGTTCTTTTGAGCCGGGAAGATGGCGGACGATCCATTTCTGATAGGGAATCTCCCTTGTGGACGCAGTTTTTACCTTGGATACCACCTTGCCTACCATAGCCGCACTTCCCTGGCTTTTCCAGTAGCGCAGACCTTTTTTTGCATATTTTTCTATTTTTTTGCGGAAAACAACCGCAGGATTCAAATGAACAATGTGGACAGATTTTGTGTCTCCTGCGTAAAACACAAGGTACAGAAGCTTTCCGGTAAGGTTTGTAAGCTCCACAAAAAATCCGGACTTGTCTTCACTGTCCATTTCCTCATAAAGCTGTTCCACATCCACACGCTGGGTGCGAAGGATCTCCACATTTAATTTCTGTTTGTTTTCATCAAAAATCTGAATTTTTACCGGCTCGTCTGCAACTGCCCAGCCTCTGATCCGAAGAAATCCCTGCTGCACCTTTTCTTCTTCAATAAAAAACTGAGGCTTTCCTCTTCTTTTTTCCAGTTCCCTTGCAGAAACGGAAAACCAGCAGATCCGCCGGTCCGGCATATCCGCATACACTGTCAGCTTCTGACAGCCTTCCAGAGACTGAGGAAGCTGCACAGACGCAGTGATCCTCTCGCCTCTCATCAGATCCGGATCTTTAAATCTTTCCAGGGCGCTGACTACCTCCAGGCGCTGAATTTCCGCCTTTACCTCAGAGCCGTCCAGACAGGCGCGCATTTTTGCTTCCTTTGGCCAGGTTCCCTGCAGAATATACTGACAGGGATCCTTCAGGTGAAACCGGTCCTTTGTTACCTCAAAAATCTCTCTTGACATATCCAACCTCACAATTTCTCAGTCTTCTCTCAGGGAACAGTCGCCCTCTGTCACAGACAGATTGGGGCTGTAATAAGGATCGCCTTTTTTCAGCTGATCTTCCCATTTTTCCCGAAAACGTGTTATTTCCTTTTCAAAACGGTACTGTTTCTCAGGAGTGTCCTCCAGGCCTCTTGATTTGGACTCATAGTGATACAGCTCCGCATAAGGGGTAAAGACGATTTTTCTTCCTATATCCCTTATTTTCATGCAGAGGTCAATATCATTAAACGCCACGCGGAAGCTTTCATCAAAGCCTCCCACTGCCCGGAAATCACAGGCATCCACAAGCATACAGGCAGCTGTCACTGCGCTGATCTCCTGAACGCTTACCATTCTGCCGAAATATCCTGCATCCTCTCTGGACGCCCGGCACATCACATGGCCTGCAATACCTCCCAGCCCCAGAACAACTCCTGCATGCTGGATGGTGTCATCCGGATAATACAGCTTGGCTCCCACAATGGAAACCTCCTTCTGCTGGCAGATTCCAAGCATTTCCTCCATCCAGTCAGGGGTCAGGATCTCCACATCATTGTTCAAAAACAGAAGATATTCTCCTTTTGCCTGCTCTGCGGCAAAATTATTGATGGAGGAATAATTGAACTCTTTTTCCCAGGTCAGAACTCTCACCCTTGGATAACGCTCATGAAGCTTCTCATAATAGGCAAAGGTTTCTTTTTCCTCGCTGTTGTTTTCTACAATTAAAACCTCATAATTCTCATAGGAGGTGCGCTTTGCCATGGAAGAAAGACACAGCTCCAGATCTTCTGTATGGTCTTTGTTTGGAATGATCACAGAGATCATCGGATTTCCCTGGATCTCCAGTCTGCTTCTGTACCAGCCGGGCCGTTCTGTCATCTCCACCTTTGCCGGGATTCCCATTCTCTTATAATGCTCTTCCACGGCTTTTCGTCCTGCTTCAAAAGCATAGGCCTTGCTTTCCGGATCTGCTGCCGTGGAATCCATATGACAGCGCCAGTGATACAGAACCCTGGGAATATGGATGATCTTCTCTGCCTTTTCGCAGCAGCGGAAAATAAAATCAAAATCCTGGGCTCCGTCAAATTCTTTCCGGAAATATCCCGCCTGCTCTGCCACCTGTCTTTTTACTGCAAAAATATGACAGATATAATTATTATCCCGGAAACGGAACAGATTAAAATCCGATTTAAAATGAGGATCAAAATAATGCTGTCCGTCCATGCTGACCTTGTCCTCATCTGTGTAAATCACATCAGCATCCTGATCATTAATTGCCTTTACAATCTCAAACAGCGCATCTGGCTCCAGAGTATCGTCATGATCACAGAGCATCAGGTATTCCCCTCTGGCAAGCTCCATGGCCTTATTGGTGTTCACAGAAATACCGCCGTTGGATTTCAGCTTTTTATAACTGATCCTTACCTCATGTCTGTAATTTTTTTTCAGAAACTCATGAACGTTTTCGTCCGGGCTTCCGTCTGCCAGACAAAGCTGCCAGTTTCCATAGGTCTGTTTTCTGACGGACTCGATCAGCTCCTTCAGATAGGGAAGGGGCGTACAGTAAAGAGGGATCACAATACTGATCAAAGGCTTTCTGTCAAAAGAAGTATGCTTCTGCTTCCATGCCTGACGCCAGCTCAGAGAATGGCGTTTCAGCCATTGTTCATAATCTCCCTGAGTGTTTTCCTGACGGTTCAGAAGCCTGTTAAAAAAACCTTTTGGTTTCTGCTCTTTACGAAGCTTCTGAACATCGATTTCATAAATCTTTTCCACAGAAGATCCTGTAAATTTAAGCAGGATCTTTTTTCCTGAAATTTCATCTAAAGAAGCTGAAATACGGAATCCGATTTCCTGATTTTTATAACTCTCATCAAGGCTGCAGCGCTCCACCACATCCGGCCGCCTCCCTCTGCTTATCCTGCAGGCAAAAGGACTTCCGTCCTGATTTAAAGCGGTGATCTCCGTCTCACCCCTCTGATTCACAGCCCAGCCCTGGATTTCCAGCATGGTATCATAAAGGATTTCCACTCTGTCCAGGTGATATTCCAGCAGGCTTTGGTTCAGAAAGCTTTTCAGCTCATCTGCGCTCTTCTTCCACACAGAAACTCGTTTTTCTCCGTCTGTAAGAAACAGCTCGATCTGCTGAAACTGTTCTGCAAGCTGATCTGCCTTTGGAATCCGCAGCCGGAAGCCCGGAAGGAACTCTCCAAAGTCCGCTTCTAGAGCCTGAGCCACATCCGGTCTTTCATATCTCTCAGGATCAGCCAGAACAAGCTCCTGATTTCCGTCTCCCACCAGACAGAAGCTCATTTCCTGTCTGTCAGATCCGGCATACCAGCCTCCAAGGCTTAACACCTGTCCATGTCTGTCATCATATTTTTCTTCATCAATGCTGAAGCGCAATTCTTCCATATTTCATCCTCATTCTGTCTGATCTGAAGGCCGGAATTTTGCCATCAGACCTTTTTTCTGTCATTTCTCTCTGACAGCTTATTTTTTCTTAATGCTTCTGTACAATTTCCAGACTTTTGTATTTTCCATCTGACTGATCTTTTCTTTCAGTCTGCGGATCTCTTCATCCTTTTCCGCTGACACCAGGCCAAAGCTCTTCCAGAACTTTTCCCCTGCGTCCTGAGCTTTCATGATCTCAATTTCAATCCTGAGCCTTTTCTCTTCGCTGATATTTCCGATCACAAACTGAGGATCTCCCCCGCCGAAATAATAGCTGTCAGCTCCTACCGGAAAACCGTTTGTGGTAAAGTCTGCCTTTATGTCATTTTCAAAAACAAGCTTCCGAAGGATCAGGCCACCTGCTACTTCTCCCGGATCAAGACGGAGATTCTTCACATTGTCCGGAATCTCAAGCTCCATGCTGACTCCTGTTCTGCTCATGGGATAGACTTCTGAATCTTCCTCAGAAAATCCCTTGCCCCGGTCAAAAAACACCTGAAGCCTCCGCTCTGCCCCGGCTGCCCTCATCTGCTCATAATAGGGAAGGATCTCCACCTTGCCCGGAGAAACATCTTCATACATGGAAAGAAGAGGCACATGACTTCCCTGCATATACTTCTGGAAATTCCTTTCCATTTCTCCGTAAACATCAAGCTCCTCCTGAGTAATACCTGCTTTGCCATAAAAATCCCTGTCCTTCAGAACACGGCGCTTTCCGTCGCTTTCCAGATAATAATGGATCATCCGGTACAGGATAAAGTCTGCGGGAACCGGAAAGTCAAAGGTCCACTCATAATCGATCACAACCTGTCTGTCCTTCAGAATCAGAATATTGGCAGGAACCAGATCAATATTGGACATTTTTGCGCAGGAATACTCTCCGGTCAGCTCTACGTCCCCGAATACCTGTACAAACTCCGGCGTTTTGATAAAGGTATCTGTGCTGTGAAGGTTCTGAACCTTTTTCAGATAATAAAAGAACAGTTCCTCCAGTTCAAAAAATTTCCCCTGAGCCAGAAGCTGATCCAGTTTTTCTTCCAGAGTCATTCCCTCCAGATATTCCAGCCTTGCAGCCTTATTTACTGTTTTGCAGAGATTAAGCTCCAACCCCTGCTTTTTATAGTCTTCTGTAAGCTCTGTATAAATCCGCTCCAGACGGGCTGTATGCTCACAGGCCTTTTCATTTGCCGGAAGCTTCTGCACATATCTCTCAAACCTTCCCGGCTCACAGATATCTGTTCTCAGGGCAAAGCGCGCGTCCCGCTCATTGGAAAACTTGGTATACACAATCTCCGGACAGATCTGCTCTTTTCCGATCAGAAGCAGAAACGAATTGGAAAACTCCGGAAACATGTCATTGTCCAGAAGCGAATCGTAAACAGGAGATTCCTGAAAAAGCTGCAGGCGAAGCCGGTCAAAGTTTGTCTCCATACGGTTCAGCTCGCCCTTTAAAGGAAGACGCCTGTCAGAATATATGGTCATGGGAAGCTTGTAATCCGGAAACGGATAATACCACTGCGCTTTCAGATTTCCTGCTTTTTCCAGAATTTCTGTAAGCTCTTTTTTGGTAAAGGTTTTTACGCCCTTTGTTGTTGGATAGCCCTCAAGTCCCTCGAAAAGGGTTCCAAAGTGATCCTCTGTACAGCCAGCCCAGTATTTCAGTCCAAAACGGTTTTCGATGGCAAGAACGATCTGTCCGCCCGGTTTCAGATGACGGGCAATGGTTTTCAGAAAATCCACATAAGGGGTGTCGCTCTGAATATAGTTTTCCCCATACTCAAAAACGCCGATCAGAGTAATGTAATCATACTTCTCCGTCAGCGCAGGCTCGATCTCCTGAAAATTCCCCATAAGTATTGTGAGATTTTCGCAGTCCTTATGTCTCCAGGCATTGATCTCACTTCGTTTTTTTGACAGCTCAATACAGGTGACCTTCTCTGCTTTTTTACAGAGCGCACCTGTAATAGCTCCACAGCCGGAGCCGATCTCCAGCACATTTTCCTTTCCGGTAAACGGAAGCCAGCTTAAAATATTTTCCCTTACATGGGAAAAATGATAGAGAATGGGCCAGCTTTTCCGCTCTGCGATCACCTGGTTCCACTGCTCTTTTGGATAAGTTCTGGCAATTTCCAGCATCTCATCCTCTATGGCTCCGTCACTGTATAAATCCTGTCCCGGATAACAGGTATCATCCAGGACTGCCTTACCGATTTTTTCTATCATGCTTTTTCTCCGTAGCGAATCTCCACTTTTGAGTTCATATCATAAAATCCAACTGTGTTCTTGTTGGAAACCACTGTGATATTACATGCGTCATACAGCCTGTGGAAAACTGTAAACTCACCGTCCTTGTACCCGGTGCAGCCAAAGGAAAGAAGATATTCCCCTCCCTGCAGGAACATTTCCTGCTCAAAGGTCACTGTACAGCTATCTCCTGCCAGAGAGTGTTCCACAGATTTCTTTTCAAACAGAGTATTGGTTCCTGTGATCTCTGTACCCTTAATATCCTTAAAGGTATAGGCTATAATCGGTTCCTGAATATCCTGATGAAATACCACCTTCATCCGGATACGGAAGCTGCTGCTCTTTTCAATGGTGTTGGTACAGCGGTCTTTGTCATCCAGAACTGCAAAATCCACAATCTCCGCAAGCTTGGTACCATATTCCAGCATATTGGGATTTACCTGGAACTGCTGGCTCCAGCTTTCTTTCTGCTCTTCTTTCTTTTCCTCTGCCTTTGCAGGATCCTGACCTACCAGAAGCTGCTTGTACATATCCACCATCTGTTTTGGAGAACCTTCTTCCAGCTTCACTCCCTTATTCAGAAGAATCACTCTGTCACAGTACCGGGAAATACTGCTTAAATCGTGGCTGACAAAAAGAATGGTTTTTCCCAGCTTTTTAAATTCTTCAAATTTCCGGTAGCATTTTGCCTGAAAGAACACATCACCTACAGAAAGCGCCTCGTCAACGATCAGAATTTCCGGATCAATGTTAATGGCAACTGCAAATGCCAGACGGACAAACATACCGCTGGAATAAGATTTTACAGGCTGATAAACAAAATCTCCGATATCTGCGAAGTCCAGGATATCCTGAAGTCTGGCATCCACCTCTTCTTTTGAAAATCCCATCATGGTTCCGTTGAGATATACGTTTTCGATTCCTGTATATTCCATGTTAAAGCCGGCTCCCAGCTCCAGAAGAGCGGAAATCCTTCCGTCCACCTTCACCTCTCCTGCCGTAGGGTTCAGAACTCCTGTAATGATCTTCAGGATGGTGGACTTTCCGGAACCGTTTGTTCCGATGATGCCCACAGTTTCGCCCCGCTCTACCTGAAAATTCACGTCTCTTAAAGCATAATGCTCTCTGACCGGAACCTTAAAGCCCAGAGTTTCCCGCAGTCTGTCTGAAGGCTTATTATATAATTTATACATCTTGTCCAGATGTTTTACCTGAATTGCAAATTCACTCATTTTTTTCTCCGTTTACAGTACATCTGCAAAATGTACCTGAAGTTTTTTGAACAGTCTTGTTCCAAGGAAAAACAGCACCAGGGTAAAAGCCCAGAAATAAAGGGTCAGAGCCGGATGCTGCCAGAATCCCACATGGTCGATCAGGGAATCACGATATCCCTGTACCACATAAAATACCGGATTCAGCTTCAGGATCTTTGTAAGGATCCCTGTAAGACCAAGGTCGCTGAAATTCCACATAATGGGAGTTACCCATACCCCTACCTGAAGCCCGATGTTGATGATCTGACTGAGATCCCGGAAAAATACCACCACCGCGCTGGAAAAATAAGTCACTGCCAGAATCAGCATAAAAATACAGAAGCTGTAATAAATAAGCTGAAGGGCATACCAGGTAGGCGGATAGCCCATGCAGGTATAGATCACCAGAACGATCAGCACAAAAAAGCAGTGGACAAACCCGGCTGAAATCACCTTTACCACAGGAAGGATACGAATATTAAAAACAACCTTTTTTACCAGATAATTATATTCCAGAAGAGAATTGGTCCCGCCGATCAGCCCGTCCTGAAAAAAGAACCAGGGCACCAGTCCGGCTACCAGCCAGAGAACAAAGGGAACTCCTCTGTCCGCTCCGCCTCTTAAAGCCAGACCAAACACAAACCAGTATACACAGATGGTAACTACCGGCTGGATAAAGGCCCAGACTGTTCCAAAATAAGAACCTGCATATTTTGTTTTAAAATCATTTTTGGCCAGGGAAAGAACCAGCCTTCTGTTCCGGTATAGTTCCCCTGGCAGCCATGTCTCTTTTTTCAATCCTTTTTGCTCCTGTTTGCGGAATATTCCTGAAAGCTTCCCCATTTTTTGTCCTTGTCAGAAAGAATCAGATCCATTCCTTCCGGAATCGGCCACTCCACTGCAATATCCGGGTCATTGTATGCAAGTCCGCCCTCATCATTGGGATGATAAAAATCTGTACACTTATAGGCAAACTCAGCAGAATCAGAAAGTACAAGGAAGCCATGGGCAAAGTTCTTTGGAATAAAGAACTGTTTTTTGTTTTCTGCAGAAAGCAGCACTCCGTACCACTGTCCGTAAGTAGGAGAGCCCTCACGAAGATCCACAGCCACATCATAAACCTCTCCGCTTACTACGCGGACCAGCTTATCCTGCGGATAGTTGATCTGAAAATGAAGTCCGCGAAGAACGCCTTTTCTGGAACTGGACTGATTGTCCTGAACAAACTCCTGGTCAATGCCAGCCGCCTTGTAGTCATTGTAATTATAAGTTTCCATAAAGTATCCCCGGTCATCTCCGAACACTGCAGGAGTGATCACCTTTAATCCTTCAATGTGACAGGTTTCTACTGTAATTTTTCCCATTTTATAAGCCCTCCGCTACTTCGATCAGATATTTTCCATATGCAGTTTTAAGAAGCGGCTGCGCCAGCTCCACAAGCTGCTCTTTATTGATAAATCCACGTTTGTAAGCAATTTCCTCAATACAGGAAATATAAAGTCCCTGACGTTTCTGGAACGCGGAAACAAAATCAGCCGCATCCAGAAGGGAATCATGGTTTCCTGTATCCAGCCATGCAAATCCTCTTCCCAGAGTTTCCACCTTCAGGGTTCCTCTGTTCAGATATTCATTGTTGATGCTTGTAATCTCAATTTCGCCTCTTGCTGAAGGCTTCACATTTTTGGCGATCTCCACTACATCATTGTCATAGAAGTAAAGTCCCGGAACCGCATAGTTTGACTTGGGATGCTCCGGCTTTTCCTCTATGGAAAGAGCTTTTCCGTCTTCGTCAAATTCTACCACGCCGTACTCTCTTGGGTCCCTTACATAATAGCCGAAGATGGTTGCTCCCTTTTCCCCTTCTGTTCTCTTATATGCGTTCTGAAGCACTCTGGAAAAGCTCTGTCCGTAAAAAATATTGTCTCCCAGAACAAGGGCAACCGCATCGTTTCCAATAAAGTCCGCGCCAATGATAAACGCATCTGCCAGCCCTCTTGGCTGCTCCTGAACCGCATACTCGAAACGCATTCCAAGCTGCTTTCCGTCTCCCAGAAGCTCTTCAAACACCGGAAGATCTCTTGGTGTGGAAATGATGAGAATTTCTCTGATCCCTGCCAGCATCAGCGTGGAAAGGGGATAGTAGATCATCGGTTTGTCATACACCGGCATGATCTGCTTGGAAATCGCTTTTGTCAATGGATATAATCTTGTTCCTGAACCGCCTGCTAAAATAATACCTTTCATATCTCTCCTCCTATTTTCTGGAACCGTACATTTTTTTCTCTTTAAAATAAAGGGCTGTCATCAATGCCACAAGAGTCACGACCATCACAGCCATCAATCCAAGAAGGATCTTTGACATATCGGAAAGTCCTTCCTCAGTTTCCGATTCCGGTATTTCCGCTTCTTCCTGTACTGTCTGTGTACCGGAAGTATTTTCTCCTGTTCCCGCTGCCGCTGTCTGTACCGCCTGGGGTGTGGGAGTTGCGGCAGGCGCCGCATAGCCTACATACTGTCCGTTATAAAAATAACGATTCAGCATTGTTCCGTTTTTGTCCACCTGCTCTACTGTAAGCTGATCCGCTGTGACACCTTTTGGCACAGTCATTTTTTTTCCATTGACTGTCAGCGTATCAAAATTATCAAACGCATAGTCAAACAGCGCGATACTGTCTGTACAGTTTGCTCCCAGATCTGCTGTACGCATGGTAACTGCAATATATGTTCTTCCGTTCCGCTCCGCTGCCACTACAAGGGTATGGCCTGCGTCATTGGTATTTCCTGTTTTTCCGCCAATGCAGCCTTCATAATAAAGATTGGATTCTTTTGCCATAAGAGGCATATGAGTATGCATTCCTCTTGCCTCGCTGAGGTTTGTAGCCGGAATCGTATAATTGGCTGCGCTGATAACTTTCCGGAACCGGGGGTTCTGAAGTCCTGCCCGCATGATCTTTGCCAGATCATAGGCTGTGGTATAGTGATTGGAATCCGGAAGCCCGCTTGCATTGGCAAAATGTGTATTTCTGCATCCAAGCTCCCTGGCCTTCTCATTCATCATTTCAATAAACTGAGCTTCTGTTCCCCCTACATACTCTGCCATCTGAGCGCACACTTCATTGGCTGATTTGATAATGGCCGCATACCAGCAGTCCTTCATGGTAATGGTTTCTCCCAGCTGCATTCCGATATTGGAGCTGTCCCAGGTCACATCCCGGACTCCTGTCTCTGTAAAAGTTACAGAATCTTCCGGAGAACTGTTTTCTATCGCAGTAAGCACGGTCATGATCTTTGTGGTACTTGCCGGATAACGGTACTCGTCTTTTCCTTTGTCATAAAGGACCGCGCCTGTATCCGCATCAATCAGAACTGCTGTCTCAGAAACTGTGTCCGGCCCTTTCGGCCATCCCTGAATGCTGTCTGAGCTCACTGTTGCCGCTGTTCCGAAATTCACAGTTACTGCCTGCACGGATACTGCAGGGATCAGCAGTGCCGCAATTCCGGCTGCCACAGTGCCTGCTATTTTATTTTTCATTGTGTTTCCTCCGTCAAAACTCAAATGAGAGTATTTTTTCTGTAATGTATTCCACATCAGACATTTCCAGATTATAAAACATGGGCAGTCTTAAAAGCCGTTCGCTTTCCCGTGTGGTATAAACATCCTCTCCGCTGAAGCGTCCAAATTTTCTGCCTGCCGGAGAGCTGTGAAGAGGCACATAATGAAAGGCAGTGCAGATTCCGTTTTCTTTCAGATAAGTGATCAGCCTGCTTCTTGTCTCCAGATCTCTGACTTTTATATAATACATGTGGGCGTTATGCTTGCACCCTTCCGGCACAAAAGGTCTCTGGATTTTTTCCTGTTCCTCCAGACTCTTCAGCCCCTCATGGTAATAGTCATAGATCTGATGCCTCTTACGGTCGATTTTTTCCGCTTCCTCAAGCTGGGCATAAAGATACGCCGCGTTCATTTCACTTGGAAGATAAGATGAGCCATAATCGATCCAGCGGTATTTATCTACCTGTCCCCGGAAAAATTTGCTTCTGTCTGTTCCTTTTTCTCTGAGGATCTCTGCTTTTTCCTGGTATTCGTTTTTCTGGAAAACAAGAGCCCCGCCCTCTCCCATGGTATAGTTCTTCGTCTCATGGAAGCTGTAGCACCCGAAATCTCCAATAGTTCCCAGAGCTTTTCCATGATAATAAGCCTCTACTCCCTGAGCTGCGTCCTCCACTACCTTCAGATGATATTTTTCTGCAAGAGCCATGATCGCATCCATCTCGCAGGCAACCCCTGCATAATGGACAGGCACAATCGCCTTTGTTCTTTCTGTGATTGCCTGCTCGATCAGGTTTTCATCCATATTCATGGTATCCGGCCGGATATCCACAAACACGATCCTGGCTCCTCTCAGCACAAAGGCGTCTGCTGTGGATACAAAGGTATAAGAGGGCATGATCACCTCATCCCCGGGCTCTATGTCACAGAGAAATGCCGCCATTTCCAGCGCATGAGTGCAGGAGGTTGTCAGAAACACCTGGTTTACCTGAAACCGCTCCTTCATCCATGCAGAACACAGCTTCGTATACTTGCCGTCTCCGCAAAGCATTCCCTGGTCTACGGCGTCTTTAATATATGTCAGTTCTTTTCCTACAATTGCAGGCCTGTTAAAATCTATCATTTGCTATTCCTGTTTCTTAATTATCTGTGTTGTCAGTTTGTTCGAAAATATTTTCTTTGTCACGGATCACATACTGAGGTGTCTTATTTACATTCAGCATCAGTTTTCCCAGATATTCTCCCACAATGCCCAGCATCAGGAAACAGATGCCGAACAGTACCAGCATGGCGCACATCAGCGAAGACCAGCCAATGGCAACTGCCGGATTCAGAAGCTTACGGATAAAAACGATCACTGCGCCTATAAAACCTGCTGCCGAGAACAGGGTTCCGAAAAAGGTGGCTGCCCTTAAAGGAATCACGGTAAAATTCAGACAGGACATAAACAGCTTCAGTCCCCGTTTAAAATTATAATTGGAGGTTCCCACCTCGCGCTCAAAATGTTCGATCTCTATGTTTGCAATGTTATGTGTGGTGCGGAAAAACAATACCTGAAGGAAGGTATTATAGCCGTCGTATTTGACAACCTCGTCTCTTACATACTTTCTGCAGCACCAGAAACTGCTCATCTGGATATCCTTCGGACGGTCCAGCAGATGCCACAAAAGAAACCGGCTTACTGCCCCTGTGAGATTTTTAAACCAGGAAAACTTCCTCTGTTTAAACACTCCGAACACAATATCATAGCCTTCTTCCATTTTGTCAAGGAACTGTGGGATCTGTGACGGATGATTCTGCATATCGTCATCCATTCCCAGGATCAGCTCTCCCTGAGCATAATTCATTCCGGCCATAATGGCATTGTGCTGTCCAAAATTCTTAGCCAGGTTGATTCCTTTTACATTTGGATATTTTTCTGTAAGAGCATGTATGGATTTCCAGGTATTGTCTCTGGAATAATCATTTACCAGAACAAATTCACACTCGTAATCTTTTAGTTTCTCAAATTCTTCAATTGCAAGCTCCACCACCTTGCCGATGGTCTGCTCTGAATTATAGCACGGTATAACAATCGATACCAGCATCTCTTTTGTCCCTCGTTTCTATAAGTTGAATATGACGATCCCTGCAAGTATCAGGGCAAAGCCCATAAGTTTCCGCCTGCTGAATCTTTCTTTCAGAAAAATATATCCCATTACTGATACAAAGATGTAACCTGTAGATTCCAGGATCGGTGACATGGAAAGAGGCACATGCTTCAAAGCCAGCATGGTCAGTATTACAGAACAGAAAAAAAGCCCGTAAGCTCCGATCACCATAGGATTCATATACTCCTTCAGGGTGCTTTCGTAGGTTTTATCTGCTGCTTTTTTCAGAATGATCTGAGATACAGACGAGATAAAAACCGACAGAAGCAAAAGACATACGGATATTCCAAGACTGCTCATGAATTCTCACCATCCTTTCCGGCGTTATCACTTGTCACAAGATAAATTCCTGCAAAAATCACAGCTGCTCCGGCGATCATATTCCAGGTGATCCTTTCTCCAAAGATCAGAGCTCCCCAGACGATTCCCCAGATCAGAGTTACGGGACGGTTTGCATAGGCCACAGTAAGCGGCATTCTTTTCAGGATCTGCTGCCAGATAATGGCGTAGCCGAACATGATCACAAAAACAAGTCCAAACCAGAAAATAAACGGCAGGGAAAAAATATGATCCGTATATCCGGAAGCTTTTTTTGAACAGACACCGCTTAGGGAGCTGAACAAAAGGCTGATATGCAGCAGCAAAAATGTACTTTTCTTTAAGGCATGGTCATTATTTCTCATGTTATTTTCTCACAATCATACTGTAAATTCAATGTTAATTTTCGACAAAATCTCATCTAGCCTCTCTTCGCAGTCATGAAGTTCTTTCCCTGCAAGAATGATCTGTCCGATACGATCCCTCCCATTACGGTACTGATTCACATAATCTCCCGGCTGAATATTAAAGGAAAGATCAATGATATCCTCTGCAGGCGCATTTTCATTTCGGATCGCTTTTACGGTTCCGCTTCTGTCTGAGGTCAGAATCTTAGACAGGCTGGCGCTTCCCGGATACGGTTTGGTAAAAAGCTTTTCCGGCTCCATATCAAGGGCAAGACGCACAATAGCCTCATAATAATTGATGCCGTAATACAGTCCTACTGTTTCCGGAAGGCAGGTGGCTCCAGCTCTTCCCGTGATCTCGATCACATAAACCTTTCCGTCTTTTTCAATGAGATCACAGTTTACAGCACAGTTATCCAGTCCCACCGCACAAATGGCAAGCTTTACCTGACGTTTTGCCTCTTCTCCCAGGCTGTCCTGTTTTTTCCAGGGAACCGAATGCCCTACCGGAGTGGGCACATAGCTCTGAAAGGCATCTATATTATTAGGAAGGCAGTATAAAAGTCTTCCCTCTGACATCATTGCCTCACAGCCAAAGGGTTCTCCCTCAATAAACTCTTCCACAAGACAATAATCCTTACCTGTAGCTTCCATGGTTTTTTCATAAAAGGAAAAAGCCTGTTCGCTGGTATCGCACCGGAATATCCCCCTGCTTCCCATCAGATCCACTGCCTTTATCACTACGGGAAAATCCAGTTTTTCCAGAGCTTCTGCAAGCTCCTCACGGTTTCTGATGCAGATGTGGCGGGCGCAGCGTACTCCTCCTGCCATAAAAGCTTCTTTCATTTTAAATTTGTTGCTGCTGATATCAGCCGACTTTTCTGACAGTCCTTTCAGCCCAAGTTTTTCGCAGGCATAACCCATTGCCCGGACTCCTGTATCCAGGCAGCAGGTAGTAATACCGTCCGCCTGAAATTTACGGGCAGCTTCCATAACCGCCCCGGGATCAGAAATATCTGTGTACGTACTTTCATCTGCTGCCTGAAATCCCGGCCAGTCACCGGGAGTGCTTGCAGCTATTGTTTTTATGCCAAGCCTTTCTGCAGCCTCATAAAGAGGAAGCTGAGAATAGCTGGCTCCTAAAATCATAAGTTTTTTCATATTTACAGGTTGTACTCCTCCAGAAAATCAAAAAATAACGGAGTTCCTCCTGTATGAAGGAACAGAATATTTTTATTCCGGATCTGATGATCCTCCAGATATTTTACCATACCACAAAAAGCCTTTCCTGTATAGGTCATATCAAGGGGGATGCCCTCTGACCGGTAAATACTGCGGATCAGATCTGCCGTATCCTGTGAGTAGGTTCCATATCCGTTTTCCATGTATTGATCTGTAAAAAGAATCTTCTCTTTAAAATTCTGAGGCAGGCTGCTTTTATGCATCTGCGCATACTCCTCCAGATTCCGGGCAATTACCTGCTTTCCTCTGGTCTCATTCCTGGAAACAGAAATACCCACAATATTCCGTTCATCACTCTCTTCCAGACTTCCGGCAAGAAGGCCGGACTGTGTGGCGTTGGTGCTGGATGCAAGAAAAATATAGTCAAAATGAATACCCATTTTTCTTTCCTGACAGCAGATTTCCTGATAAACCTCTCTGTAGGCCTCCATTGGTACCCACTCTCTGCCCTCGCCTCTGGTATTTCCGTAAATATAATAAGGCTTACAGCCTTTTTCCCTCAGCTCATCCACAGCCTTCTGCACAGCGTCTGCAATTTCTGTTTTTTTGCAGGGGATCTCTGTTACTCCCATACTCCGGATGATTCTGCTGTTCTCTGTTTCTTTATCCTCTTTTACATCCTCTGTATTATGGACCATATAGCAGGGCAAGTGCAGCTGGAAACAAAGGGTGGCAAGAATCCGGCAGAGATTGGAATGATAATTTCCGTAAATGATCATGCTGTCGCAGTGTTCTCTTTTCATATCCTCAATAAACTTCTGTGCAAACCGAACCTTGTTCCCCCCAAAAGAATAAGGAAGAAGATCCTCTCTTTTCATATAAAAATGATTGTGCACAGGTGCTGTCTCAGCATTGTCCCTGCCGTTTCCGGTAAATCTCAGCTTTTGTATTGGAGTCACCGGAAGCTCCCTCAGCGGATTTTCCCAGGGACCGTGATAAAAAAGCTCTTCCATTTCTTCCATAGTATCTGTCTGAAGAATAAAAAATCCGGGACGGCTTCCGCTGTCTGTAATCTGTGCCTGCTCCACATCTCCTTCCAGCACCACTTTTTTCACCTTATCCGGATGCTCTTTCTGAAGCTCCTGAAGATGTTTCAGATCGTTACTGTCCATAAGAAACCGAATAGCAGAAACCTTTTTCTTTTTTTCTGTAAAAACCGGCGGTTTCCCGGCAGCAGTATCCACTGCCATTGCCACAAAATCCTGCCCTGTGGAAAGAGGAACAAGATCGGAGCCGATGCAGTCTCCGCCCATTCTGGAACCAATCTCAATGATCCTGATATTTCCCGCTTTGTCGATCCGAAGCTCGCTGTGCCCTGCGCCGTTTCTGATTTCAAGTGCGTCAAGGGCGCGAAACACCGTATCCTGAATTTTTCCATACATTTCTTCCGATACGGGAGCCGGCTGCAAATGACCTGTCTCAATATAATGGGGACTGCCTGTTGTAAATTTTTTTGTTACTGCAAGGCAGGTGTGTTCACCCTTATAGCTGATGGTTTCCACACTGTACTCTGCACCCTCAATATATTCTTCCACAATCGCTCTGTTTTCAAAAGACTGTTCTGCCGCCTGTGTGATGGCCTGTTCCAGCTCTTCCTGGGTATAAACCTTTGTTATGGCCCTGCTTCCGGAACGGTCTGTGGGCTTTACAATAACCGGAAAGCTCTCCGGAAACACTCTGTCTCCCACAGAGACTGCCTGAAAAAACGGCACCGGGATTCCGGCCTTCTGAAAGGCAGTCCGCATGGCAAACTTGTTGGTGGAATTTTCAATACATGCGCTGCTGTTTCCCGGAAGTCCAAGCTTCTCTGCCAGATACTGCACTGTAATATTTGCCAGATCAGAACCTATGGTTGATACTGCATCCGGCTGTATTTTACGGCAGATCTCAAGGATCTGCTCTTTTTCCGTAATACTGATCTCATAAAAAAAATCCGCATCCCCGGCTCCTGTAGCGCCGTCTCTCCAGGCAAACACATGCGTCTCATATCCCATTTCTCCGGCTTTTTTTATTAAAGGGCGCTGAAAATCATTGGCCCCGATAATCACAATCTTTTTCATGGATACCTCTTTTCTGTCCGGATCACGAACGTTCATCTATAGGGTATTCTATCATTTTATTCCTGAGCTTTCCACCTTATTTTGATACCGGACAATTTCCACGGAATTCCAAATCATCTTCGGTGGTCCAAATAAAAAACGCTGCAGTTCTGACGCTCTTGCCAGATTACTGCAGCATTCTTCGTTAGTCAGACATAGTATTTTCCTTTTTCAGAAAAACATTATTTTGTCTGATACATATCGTTGTAATATTTCTGATAATCACCGCTTGTGACATTTTTCATCCAGTCCTCATTCTCAAAAAACCATTTGATCGTGAGGCGGATTCCATCCTCAAAACAGGTTTCCGGATACCAGCCAACCTCTTCCTTGATCTTGTCAGGAGCGATCGCATAACGACGGTCATGGCCCTTGCGGTCCTCAACATAAGTGATCAGGTTTTCGCTGACAAGCTCTCTTCTGGGATCTCCTTCCGGAAGCATCTCTTTCAGAGTATCCAGAATAATGTGAATGATCTGGATATTCTGTTTTTCATTATGTCCGCCGATGTTGTAGGTTTCAAAAAGGCGGCCTTTTTCCTGAACCATATCGATTCCCTTTGCATGATCCATAACATAAAGCCAGTCTCTTACATTCTTTCCGTCGCCGTACACCGGAAGCTTTTTGCCCTGGAGCGCATTGTTGATGATCAGAGGAATCAGTTTTTCCGGAAACTGGTACGGACCATAGTTGTTGCTGCAGTTTGTAATATTGGCAGGGAACTTATAGGTGTCCATATAAGATTTTACCAGCATATCTGAAGATGCCTTGCTGGCAGAATACGGGCTGTGAGGCGCATACGGTGTTGTCTCATAAAAATATCCGCCGTCTTCTTCCAGAGAGCCATAAACCTCATCGGTAGACACATGAAGAAATTTTTTGTCCGGCTTAAAGGTTCCGTCCGGAAGCTCCCATGCAGCCTTTGCAGCATTCAGCATAACAAGAGTTCCAAGTACATTCGTTTTTACAAAAACTTCCGGATTGCGGATGCTTCTGTCTACATGGCTTTCTGCTGCAAAATGAACAACACGGTCAATATCATTTTCCTCAAAGATCTTCATGATCGCTTCGCTGTCACAGATATCCGCTTTCACAAAAGTATAGTTGTCTCTGTTTTCAATGTCCTTGAGATTTTCAAGATTTCCCGCATAAGTCAGTTTATCTACGTTAATAATGCGGATTTCATTGTCATACTTCTCAAACATATAGTGAATGTAGTTGGAACCTATAAAACCTGCTCCTCCTGTTACCAGATATGTTCTCATATATTTTCTCCTCCTGATAAGAGGCCATTGCAGAACCTTATTTTCCACAGGATTTGCAACAGCCCCCTTTTTATTGATTAGTTATAGTTTGGATCTGTAGGATCAAAGGTTCCGCTTCCTCTTAATGGTGTCAGCGGATTTCTTCCCAGAGGTCCCTTAAAGCATTCATCTGATTTATACTTCCCGTCAAATACACGAATTGTAGAACCATTACAGTTTTCCCAAATCCATTTGGCATCTGCCACACAGCAGCGGATGCATCCGTGAGAAGCCGGGTTTCCAAGTTTCAGATATTCTCCTGCCGGAAGGTTATTTCCGTTCGGCTGACCGCTTGCTACTGAATGAATATAAATTCCATTTACTACATGAGATCCATACTGTCCCCAGGACGGTCCCATAAGCAGCTGCCAGCGATCCGCTCTGGTAATCTTAAATGTTCCAACCTTTGTAGGAGTTTCCGGAAGACCAACGGATACACGGATTGTTTTAATCGGAGTTTTTTTACTGCTGTCTGTATAAATAGTCATAACTCCATTTACACGATCACACTCCAGATAATAGTTACTGCGTTTGAATTCACTTGTTCTGTCATTGACACGGTTTCCATACTTGTCAAAACGATAGTTCACCCCGTCAATAGTTTTGGTCATATTTTTATATACTGCACCAGTCTGTGGATTCACATATCTTGCATTATTTTTTGAGTTATTATGTGCAATCCACTCTGTTGTAAACTTTCCGCGACTATCCAAATATCCATACAGCTTTGTATCCGGATCTTTCTTTACAACATTGGTAACTGCTGTCCAGGCTTCAAAATAGTATCTATTACCATTGATTGTTTTCCATCCGGCTCCATATAATCTGCCCTCTTTTGTTGCATAATAAAACTTATTATTATACTTGATCCATTGGCTCTTATATTTTTTTCCACGACACTGCGTTGATGAACTGCGTTCAAAAAAGTACTTATAATCACCTACCGTCACGGGTCCGCTTGCCATACGTCCATCACCAAGAAAATATCTGTCACCTGACCATTGGCTCTGAACATTTTCACCATTTGAGTCAAACAAAAACCATCCAACATGTTTACCATTCATGGTAACATTCTGGATTCCCTTCATTTCCTGAATACGACCGGGAAGACTTCCGATATAATAATAACGTCCTTTCTTGTTTCCGTGTACACGAATCCACCGTTTAGTCCATTCTACACGTTTTCCGTCTTTACCAAAATAATATCTGGCATTATTCCATTTAACAACGCTGTCTTTGTATACCCAGCCATATTTATTTGCCATATAGTAGGAACCATTAGCAGCTTTAATCACTTTGTCTTTGGCAAGATATCCGTAAGAATCAATCAGATATTCTGTATTCTTGGAAGGCGCAAACAATTTATATACACCTGCTCCTTTTTTTTGATTAAGACCGTTGGATCCAAAGAAAAGCCATTTGTCTCCCTTGCTGGTTTTCATACTTGCCCAACGATTGAATACCATTTTTCCAGGAACCTTTTCGCCTGGCTCACTCTTTCTGAATGCATACAGTCCTTTTCTTCCATTATAGGAAGCTTCTACTACACCAATATATGGTTTGCCATCTTCCAAAAGATAATAAAACTGACCACCAATCTTGTATATCATATTAGGTGCAATTTCTTCTGCTCTTCCATCCTCTCCGTATTTATGAAAAGCACCTGCATCCCACATGTATCCAGTATTCTTCTGCATCTGTCCCATGTTGGAATTAAAAGGAGTCGGTGTATCTCCTGCCTCTGTATCAGGATTTGTCACCTTGGCGCTGGAGCTGTACTGAAAGAAGTACTCAGCCGGGGAATCGTAAGGAAATCCCTCTGTGCCAGGATTTACAACTCTTTTTCCTGTAAGCATACACCCATTTTCGTTAAAATAGTATGTTCCTTTTTGAAGGACCTGTCCCCGGCTGTCTACTGTTGTAATTTCAACCAGTGTGTTCCTGTAATACTCCACTGATTCTTTTGCATCCTGTACATCAACAGATACATTCTCTTGCGATATATTATCTTCTGTTTCCGGAACAGTATTAACATCAGGGATAACTTCCGGAATTGTTTCCAGCTGTTCTGTATCTCCCTGCATATCACCTTCAAGGTTTACTGCTTCTGTTGTGTCTGTAACTTCTTCTGATGTAGTCACCGGTTCATCATCAGTTTCAGCAGAAGCAGACTGACTTTCTGTCTGTATATCCGGAAGCATCTCCGATACAGTACCTTCATCTGCAGCTGTTCCGTCTAAAACTTCTGCGTTTTCGTTACCAACTACAGTATCCCTTGTCTTTGGAAGCTTCTGAAGCATCCACTTATTTCCCTCTTCCAGCTTCCAACGTGTATAAAGCAGAGTGGCTGTATGCTTTTCTGCATCCTCTGTCTCAAAAGCTGCTGCAGGCTCTGCAGTTGTATTTTCCATTTCCGGTACAGTCTGAGGTTTCTGTTCCGGCTCAGTCATATTGTCACCTGAACTGAAAAGATCATCTGCAAATCCCACTTCCGGTTCTGTATTGTCTGTCACATCATTGCTGTCTGTATTGTCAGAAGGTTCGTCAGAGGGCTGCTGCACCTCTCCCTCAGGATCTTCAATTGAAATATTACCACCATCAGTATCTTCCGGCGTCTCTGTTTCACCGTCCACCATTGGCTCTTCTTCCACAGTAACATCTGATTCAGAATCTGAAAAACTGTTTTCAGAATATGATTCCACTGCCGAATCCAGCATTGCCGCCGCACCGGCCTCTGTTACCATAGACGAACACATTGTCAGGCTCAAAAGAATTGCCACCACTCGTTTTTTCAACGTACTTCCTCCTTGTTTATTCTTCTTCATTCCTCATGTTATTATTTATTCACCAAGGCCGCTGCTGATAGCTTTGACCATAGCTTTCATTGCCTCCTCCTCGTCTGCCCCTTTGCAGACAAGCTCAATTTCATCCCCGCATTTTACGCAGGCCCCCAATACGCTGAGCACACTCTTTGCATTGGCTGTCCCCCCCTCGTACGTAAAGGTAATCAATGACTGATACTTGATCGCCTCATTACACAAATTCCCTGCAGGCCGCAAATGAAGCCCGGAAGGATTATTGATTGTAATTTTCTGACTGACCATATTCCCTTCTCCTGTTTAACTGTTTTCTTCTGCCTTGGAAATCCTGGAAACCTCAATTTGTGTTTTTACCTCATCCACAAGTTCATATCCCTCGGGAATCTCGATATCAACAACCACCTCGTAAGTTCCTTCTTTTTTATCTTTCAGATCAATGGAGGCTTTAATATTTTTTTCCTTCAGATCTCCCAGGTCCTCTTTTGTTTTCTTTACACGAAGTTCTACCTGTGCCGCATCAAATGCCACCTGCATTCCATCCGGCACGTTTTCCACTTTAATATTTTTTGTAGGAACCTCGCATACAGTACTTCCCTCCGGAAGAATATTTACATGAACAAATACATCTTCACTGGAATCACTGGTCAGTTTCAGTCCCTCCGGAAGATAATCAGATATATTTATTTTTTCTTCACAGTCCTTATCCCTGCCGGATATATCAATAGCCTCTGCTGGAATCCATACTGTGTTATTCTGCTCAGCAAGAGCATGTAACGCCTCATCGCTTCCCGACACACTAATCACATTGGGCGTAGTGGTAACACCTTCCACCTGATAACCATCTGCCGGCGTTCCGGAGCATTCTGCGCTGATTTTTACATCTGTACGCACTTTCCATAAACGGGCAGTCACATAAACCTTTGACACATTAAGATATGACATATCCTGGCTGCTGAACTGCTCGCCGTTTTTGTCAATGACTGTAACATCTGTCTCTCTGGTCACATCGGAAGATGCGCCACTGACATCAACAGAGGCTGTTACTTTATCTATTTTATTGATTAGAGATGTTGGTCCTGTAATCCTGATTTTCTCAGGACTGGATACTAAATTTCCAATTTCATAGCCTCTTTCAGGCTTTGTATCTTTGGTTGTCACAGTAACAACAAACTCCTGAGTTTCCTTATCCTCTATATGAAGACTGAGATTCTGAGGTGTCACCTGGATATTGCCCGGAGCAATATTATCCACTGTGGCAGTAATGGGTACCATAACAGGATTTGTATCCAGACTCACCGCCTGCTGCAAATCAGCCGCTGCACGGATATCCGCTGACGTCAGATCATCCAGAACCTTTCTCTGAGCCTTTATTGTTACACGGATGGGCTCCTGTTCCTCGTTTCGCATACACATTTTGCCGTCTGCATCAATGTAGGCCTCATTCAGAAGCTGAACATCTGTTACAATAAAAGTTTTTTTCACAATCGGGTTGTCTATGTTAATAGCAAGAAGCCATACCAGAATAGCAACAAGCAGAGAAAGAATTTTCAGAGAGAGATTATTTGTCAGTTTTTCCTTCATTCTTTGACCTCCCCTTTAAAAGCTGTCTCAGTTTGTTATTATCCACAATTGTTTTATTCTGCGCTTTTTCAAGAATTTCTCTCAGTTTGGCAGATGAAACATTTCTCTCAAGCTTTCCTTCCTGAGCCACGGAAATCTGACCGGTTTCCTCTGAGACTATGATTGTCACCGAATCAGAAACCTCGCTGATTCCCACGCCGGCCCGATGCCGGGTTCCCAGCTGCTTGCTCAGCTCCATATTATCTGACAGCGGCAGGTAACAGGTAGCTGCAACAATACGATTCCCTCTCATAACAACTGCTCCGTCATGAAGAGGAGTATTATGCTCAAATATATTGATTAGAAGCTGACTGGAAAGAACTGCATCCACATTGATTCCTGTGCGGATATATTCATCCAGGCGGTTTTTCTGTTCAATAACGATCAGTGCCCCGGTCTTAACCTCCCCCATATCAAAGCAGGCTTTTACAAGCTCATTGATCGTCTTATCTGTAAAACGCTCTTTTACTTCCTTTCCCACATCAAAAGGAATAATGGCTGACATGATCCTCTTCTGGCCCAGCTGCTCCACAATCTTACGCAGCTCCGGCTGGAAAATAACGATCACTGCCATAATAAGCACACTGGAAAGATTGGACACGATCCACAGAATCGTATTCATCTTAAAAATGTACGCCACAAGCAGAAAAGCGCTGATAATCAGAAGTCCTTTCAAAAGAGTATAGGCACGGGTATACTTGATCCATACCATAAACTGATATACAAATACAGAAATCAACAGAATTTCTATTACATCAATGATATTGACAGAAGGCATATTGATATGCGACAGATATCTGTTCAATACACTTATGATGTTCTGCATAACTGCTCCTCTCTTTCTTATGCTTCCTCAGGTTACAAAATCATATTTCTGTTATAAATCCTTCAGGGATTCCTCCAGTTTCTTTTCAAAATCAATGTTATCCACAGAGGGCTTTCTGAGCATCTGTTCTTCCCGATGAAAGCGGCTGTTCTCTGCCTGCTTCTGCGGTTCCTGTCCATGGAACAGTGGTTCATTATATTTTACCACACGTTCATTCCGATTTTTATCTTCCCTTGGCGGCTCGGCATTGATCTTTTTAATGCTGCGTTCAGAAGTTGCAACAAGTGCCTTGGGAACTGCTTTTACATAATAATAATACTCATCGTCCTCATATTCAAGTCTTTCTGTACGTGTATAGTCTCCTCCGTATACAAAAAATTCAAGGACAAGACCAATGAGGACAGACACAACAGAAAAGATGATCATTGGCACCACGGAAATGGAAATTTCCATAAAAATGCTTCCGATCAGCATAATCACTACGTAGATTACTCCGCCTGCTACAATAGCAGTCCGCCATGCATAGTCAAACATTCTTGTTCTGATCAGATTTACAACCAGAATCACAGCCACAAACGCAACAAGCGTCAGCCACATCTCCCCGTTTTTCATAAGTCCATCAGAAAGAAGCGTGATCCTGTCCAGAATCTCGGCATCCGGATTCTGCAGCATCTGAGACTGACTTCCAAGAAATCTTACAAAATAATAGAGGATCACACCGCCTGCTGCCGGAAGTGCAGAAAGCGCACTGCTTAAAAGGCCGCAGCCAATGGGTAGAAGCACCGGAAGATCAAAAGCACAGGCAAGTGGGGTAAAAACCACAACAATATTCTGCTCTGTACTGAATCTGAGAAATACGATCATCATAAAAAGAATGAGGACAAGCATAAATCCCGCAACATCGATTCCCAGCGCATAGCTATGGCCTACCATCATGGCAAAACCTGCAAATATGGTCATTCCGGATGGCAGAATAGAACAGATCAGCGCAAGTATCAGCACCACAAACATATTATCCAGAGCTGTCATATATCCCATATTGGAATTGATCCATATGAAATATACCAGAGCCAGAACAAACTTCATCAATGGCTGCAGATACATTTCATATTTTGCATATAATCCTTTTATTTTCTGTTTAAATTCCAGTAAAGCTGTCATTTCCGATACCCTCCTGCAGTTCCTCTGCCTGCTGCTTTTTTCTCTTCGCGCACATAAATCTTGCTGAGTTCAGTAAGCTGGCTGTAATACTCCCGCACACTCTTTTTGGCTTTGTAATACCGCACAGAATACTGAATATAAGTAAGAACAGAATATACTACAAGAACAACAGCATATCCTACAATTATGTAAATACCCATGGAAACAAGATTCATCTTATGAATATTTTCCATCAGATATTCCCCAAAATATACGGCTACTGCAGCGATTGCCAGCGCATACCCGATAGTAACAAGAAAAAAGTTCTTAATCAGAGCCAGTCCGATGTAATCGCTTCTATAATACTTGCTGACCGGAAGGTATCTTCTGCCTTTTCCCTGCTCATACATAGCAATTTTGGTCATTATTTTAACCTTTTCTTCGTTGATCATGATCTACTCCTCAATAAGCAATCTGTTTCTGAATAAACCGTCGGACATATCCGTCTCCTGTATTTTCTGTAAAAGGACACAGATATTCACAGTAATTTAATTGTAACATATATCATTATCCATGAAAAGTGTTTTTATGGTTTTTCTACTGCTGTCCTGCGCACAGCGTAATAAAATACACCTGTTCGGCGCCGGCTCCCTTCAGGCACTGAGCCATGGCATCCACAGTACTTCCTGTTGTATATACATCATCAATCACCAGTACGGTAAGTCCCCGGATATTTTCCTCTGCGCGGAAAGCATCTGCAAGATTTTGCTTTCTCTGAGCTGCATTCAGCTTTTTCTGGGATTTTGTATTGCGGATCTTTTTTACCAGTCCATAAGCCACAGGGATCTGAAGCTGTTCTCCCACTCTGTCAGCCAGATATGCAGACTGATTAAAACCTCTCATACGCTGCTTCCGGCCTGTAAGGGGAACTGGTACGATCACATCCGGCTTCCATCTCATAATGTCTTTTCCTGTGTATTTACAGACTGCATCCGCATAATAATCCCCGTATTCCCTGCAGCCATAATATTTGTATCTCACAAGCGACTGCCTAAGCTTTCCATTATAAATAAAAACAGATCTTCCCTGATCAAAGCTGCGGCAAAGCGCCGAGCATTCCCTGCAGTATTCTTCCTGCTTTTTTACAGGCTTTCCGCATTTCAGACAATAATCCTCTCCGATCCTGCAAAATACAGTTTCACACTCCGGACAGATCAGCGTTTTCTGATTTTTCAGTATTCTGTGACACACAGGGCAGTGCCTGGGATAAAGGATATTGAGAAACATATTTACATATTTATTCAAAAACAGTCCTTTCTCCCCGATGAAAAAGGTATCTACAGCTCCTCTTTTAATCTGATATCAAGAGAGCTGTAGCGTCTCTGCTGCTTTTCGTTTTTTATCATTTCCCGGAAAGTTTCTTCGCTGCCTACAATGGTCACGCACCGGCGCGCTCTTGTGACAGCCGTATACAGCAGATTTCTGTTTAAAAGCATCCTTGGTCCGGACAGAAGAGGAATCACCACTGCCGGATACTCAGAACCCTGGGATTTATGTATGGTCACTGCATAGGCAAGCTCCAGTTCTTCCAGCTGCTTAAAAGAATATTCCGCACAGCGTCCGTCCTCGAACTCCACTTCCGCTGTTTCCGAAAATTCATTGATCGTTTTCAGGATCCCCGTGTCACCGTTAAAGACACCCACGCCCTTATCTACAGGAATCTCGTACCTTCCGCGGATCTCCCATTCAAGCTGATAGTTGTTCCGGATCTGCATGACTTTGTCGCCTTCCCGGAACAGACCCTGACCATATTCTTTTTCTTTTTTGGATGGTTCCGGAGGATTCAGATAACGCTGCAGGATCTGGTTCAGCCTTTCCACACCAAGCAACCCCTTTCGCATGGGCGTGAGAACCTGAATATCAAAAGGCTTTGCCTCAACATATCTGGGAAGCTTCTCCTGGATCAGGGCGATCACCACTCGAATGATAATGTCTGCATCCTGTCTCTTCAGGAAAAAGAAATCGCTGCTTTTATTACTGAGAGTCACCTGTTCTCCCCGGTTGATCTTATGGGCATTGACAACAATGTCACTCTCTGAAGCCTGCCGGAAGATCTTTTTCAGCTCTACCACCGGAAATTCTCCGCTTCGGATAATGTCTCTTAAAACATTTCCCGGACCCACACTTGGAAGCTGGTTTTCATCTCCTACAAGAATCAGCCGTGTTCCTGCGGTTACTGCCAGAAGAAGGGAATGCATCAGCTGAATATCAACCATAGACATCTCATCTATGATGATCACATCTGCTTCAAGAGGATTTTCCGCATTTCGTTCAAAATGAACTGCCTGTCCCTGTCTTTCCTCTTCCGGCATTCCGTTTAATTCCAGAAGCCGGTGTATGGTCTGAGCTTCATAGCCTGTAGCCTCTGTCATCCGCTTTGCCGCCCTTCCTGTAGGCGCTGCCAGACGCAGTTCACTGCCTTCTCCTTCAAAAAAACGGATAATTGCATTAATGGTTGTCGTTTTTCCGGTTCCCGGTCCTCCGGTTAAAATAAAAAGACCGTGGCCGGCAGCCTCGGTCACTGCTTTTTTCTGCATTTCATCCAGTGTTGTACCTGTTTCCTTTTCAATCTGGGCAATCCTGCGCTGCACAAAAGCTTCATCCTCAGGACAGTCAATATTCAGCTCACTTAACATTCTGGCGGTATTAAGCTCCAGGTAATAAAAACGACTGGGATAAACCAGTACCGTTTCCCCTTCTTCTTTCTGAATCACCTTTCGCTCCATGGAAAGATCCATAAGATGCTTTTCCATATAGGAAACGTCCACTCCAAGAAGCTCAGAGGATCTCTGGAACAGCTCTTCTTTCGGAAGATACACATGACCTTCTCCTGTTGCCTGTAAAAGAGTATACATCATTCCGCTTTTGATCCTGTAATCTGAATCTGTATGAATACCTATGCGCCCTGCAATTTCATCCGCGATTTTAAAACCCACCCCACTGATGTCATCTGCAAGGCGGTAAGGATTTTCCTGAAGAACACTGTAAACAGAATCTCCGTATTTCTGATAGATTTTTGCCCCCAGATTCAGGGAGATCCCATATTTCTGCAAAAACATCATTGCTTTTCGCATATCTGCCTTTTCTTCCATCTGAGCAGCGATCTCGCGGGCCTTTTTTTCACTGATTCCCTTGATCTCAGCCAGACGCTCGGGCTCTTCTTCCACGATCCTAAGAGTATCTGCCCCAAACCTGCGGACGATCCTGGCAGCCAGAGCCGCTCCGATCCCCTTAATAGCCCCGGAGCCAAGGTAGCGCTCCATTGCCATGGCATCCTCAGGCATTTTTTCTGTAAAAGAGGTGATCTGAAACTGTTTTCCATAAATATGATGATTGATAAAATTTCCGGAAGCCTCAATGGTGGCTCCCTGACTGATTACAGGAAAAGTTCCCACACAGGTCAGTTCCTCATCGTCGCCTTCTGTTCCTTTCAGAACAAGAACCGTATATCCGTTGTCTTCATTTCTGAATATAATATGGTCAATATATCCTGTTACGCTTTCACTCATCTTACTCTTCCATTTTTGCTCTTACTTCAGCATATTTTCCGGTTCCTACAGCAACTACGCTCATTGCATTCTGCACGGTCAGTGTGCTGACTCCTGTTTTCCTCTCGATCAGCGTATCCATTCCCCGAAGAAGCGCGCCGCCTCCTGTCAGAACAATCCCGCGGTCAACAATATCCGCTGCCAGCTCCGGCGGAGTTTTTTCAAGAACCCCATGCACGGTTTCCACAATCTGTCCGGTAGCGTCCTTTAAGGCAGCCCGCACTTCTTCAGAGGTCAGCTTAACAGTCTTTGGAAGTCCTGTCATTATGTTTCTGCCTTTTATCTCCATGACATGAGGGCTGGACTCTTCAATCGCTGTTCCTATTTTAATTTTTATTTCCTCTGCCATATCTTCTCCGATAAAAAGGCTGTGACTTTTCCGCACATAATTCATGATCGCCTGGTCAAAGGCATCTCCTGCCATCTTAACAGATGCAGAAACCACCACGCCTCCCAGAGAGATCACTGCCACATCCGTGGTTCCTCCGCCTATGTCTACAATCAGATTTCCAAAAGGCTTGGTTACATCCACACCGGAGCCTATGGCTCCGGTTATCGGCTCGTCTACCAGAAAAACTTCTCTGGCCCCGGCCTGATAAGTAACTTCCTCAACAGCTTTTCTCTCAATCTCCGTAATCCCGCTTGGAACGCAGATACTGATCCGGGGCTTACGGAAAACCCTGTTTCCCATTGCCTTTGTTATAAAATATTTCAACATTTTTTCTGTAACATTAAAGTCAGCGATCACTCCCTGACGTATAGGGCGGATCACTTCCATATTAGAGGTCACATGGCCTGCCATCTGACGGGCCTCTTCCCCTATGGCTCTGATCTTTTCTGTATTTTTATCATAAACAACTACAGAAGGTTCCTGAAGAACAAGTCCCTTTGCCGTAGAATACACCAGACAGTTTCTGGTGCCCAGATCGATTCCGATATCACTTGCAGGCATAATGCCCTCCTTTCTGACCAAACTCTGTCACTGACGTAATTTTGTACCGGAGAATTCTTTACCTCTCCGGCAGTTCTCTGTTTACTGCTTCAGATATCTGGCCACGTACTGTCCCGTATAGGATTCCGGTATTTTTACAATTTCTTCGGGCGTTCCCTTTGCGATCACTGTGCCGCCCCGATCGCCGCCCTCAGGTCCCATGTCAATAATATAATCTGCTGTTTTGATCACATCAAGATTATGCTCGATCACTACTACTGTATTTCCACCGTCTGCCAGACGTTTCAAAATATCTACCAGTTTATGCACATCCGCGAAATGAAGACCGGTTGTAGGCTCGTCCAGAATATAGATGGTTTTTCCTGTGCTTCTTCTGCTGAGTTCCGTTGCCAGCTTGATTCTCTGCGCCTCTCCTCCGGAAAGCTCTGTGGAGGGCTGACCAAGACGGATATAGGAAAGTCCCACATCATATAAGGTCTGGATCTTCCTGCGGATAGACGGGATATTTTCAAAAAATCCCAGTGCTTCTTCTACTGTCATATTCAGCACATCATAAATATTTTTGTCCTTATACTTAACTTCCAGGGTTTCACGATTGTATCGTTTGCCTTTGCAGACCTCACAGGGCACATAAACGTCTGATAAAAAGTGCATCTCAATCTTGATGATTCCGTCTCCGCTGCAGGCTTCACATCTTCCGCCCTTTACATTAAAGCTGAAGCGTCCCTTTTTATACCCTCTTGCCTTGGCGTCTGCCGTAGACGCAAAAAGGTCCCGGATCTGATCAAAAACGCCTGTATAAGTTGCGGGATTGGATCTGGGAGTTCTTCCTATCGGCGACTGGTCAATACTGATCACCTTGTCAAGCTCTTCCAGTCCCAGTATTTCCTTATGTTTTCCCGGAATGATACGGGCTCTGTTCAGGTCTCTCGCCAGAGTTTTATAAAGCACCTCGTTGATCAGAGAGCTTTTTCCCGATCCGCTGACACCGGTGACACAGGTCAGAATCCCAAGAGGAATATCCACATTTACCTGTTTCAGATTGTTCTCCGAAGCTCCTCTGATCTTCAGCCATCCCGTTGGCTTCTTCCGCTCTTCCGGTATCGGGATTCTGCATTTTCCGCTTAAATAAGCACCTGTTATGGAATTTTCATTTTTCATCAGATCTTCTGCAGTTCCCATTGCCACAAGTTTTCCACCATGTTCCCCGGCTCCGGGACCAATATCCACAACACAGTCTGCAGCCCGCATGGTATCCTCATCGTGCTCTACCACAATCAGACTGTTTCCCAGATCTCTCAGACGCATCAGCGCTTTCAGAAGCTTGTCGTTATCTCTCTGATGAAGTCCGATACTTGGCTCATCCAGAATATAGGCCACGCCTACAAGACCGGAACCGATCTGCGTTGCCAGACGGATTCTCTGCGCTTCCCCTCCGGAAAGAGTTGCTGTAGCCCGTCCCAGAGAAAGGTAGTCAAGTCCTACCTCTGCCAGGAATCCCACTCTTGCCCGGACCTCCTTCAGAATCTGCCTTCCGATCAGTTCCTGCTGTTCTGTCAGCTTCAGTTCAGCCAGAAACTTCTTCAGATTCTCTATGGAAAGAGCTGTCAGCTCATAAATATTCTTATTGCCAACAGTAACAGCCAGAGCTTCTTTTTTCAAACGCTGTCCCTTACAGGTTTTGCATGGGGTGATGCGCATAAAAGTTTCATATTCCTGCTTCATGGCATCGGAACCGGTCTCCCGGTATCTCTGCTCCACATTTTTGATCAGTCCCGGAAACGCCACATCATAAACGCCTTCTCCTCTCTGACCCTTATAATAAACCTTGACAGACCTGCCTTCTGTTCCATGGATCAGCACATCTTTTATTTTCTGGGGATAATCCTGAAAAGGTGTATCCAGACTGAAATTATATTCCTTTGCAAGAGCATCCAGAATGGCTCTTGTAAAGCTTCCCTTATCCGTACAGGACTGCCATCCCATTACAGCGATAGCTCCCTGTGAAATGCTCAGTGATTTATCCGGAATCATCAGATCCTCATCAAATTCCATTTTGTATCCAAGGCCGTAACAATCCGGACAGGCTCCAAAAGGATTGTTAAAAGAGAAACTTCTTGGCTCGATCTCATCAATGCTGATCTGACAGTCAGGGCAGGAAAAGCTCTGGCTGAAGGTCAGAACATTTCCGTCCATGGTATCTACCATGAGAAGTCCCTCTGCAAGATCCAGAACAGTTTCAATGGAATCTGCCAGTCTTTTTTCGATTCCCGGTTTTACCACAAGACGGTCTACGATAATTTCAATATTATGTTTGATATTTTTGTCCAGCTTAATCTCTTCTGACAGTTCATACAGGCTTCCGTCAATCTGAACACGGACAAATCCGCTTCTTTTTGCCTGTTCCAGAAGCTTGACATGGGTTCCCTTCCGCCCTCTGACCACAGGAGCCAGAAGCTGAAGCTTTGTCCGCTCAGGCAGAGACATGATATGATCCACCATCTGATCCACGGTCTGTTTTTTTATCTCTTTTCCGCACTTGGGACAATGAGGAATTCCTATTCTTGCATACAGAAGACGAAGATAGTCATAAATTTCCGTCACGGTTCCCACTGTGGAACGGGGATTTCGGTTGGTGGATTTCTGGTCAATGGAAATTGCCGGAGGAAGCCCTTCAATCATTTCCACATCCGGTTTTTCCATCTGTCCCAGAAACTGTCTTGCATAGGAAGAAAGAGATTCCATGTAACGTCTCTGTCCTTCTGCATAAATGGTATCAAAAGCCAGAGAAGATTTTCCGGATCCACTGACGCCTGTCAGAACCACAAATTCATCTCTCGGAATATCCACGCTGAGGTTTTTCAGATTATTTACATTTGCCCCGCGGATTCTGATAAACTTTTTGCCTGTTGTATGTTCAGCCATTTGTTCCTCCAATTTCTATCCTGTATATACCTGGATTCTGTATCCTGCTTTTGGTTTCAGCCCTTCAGTCCTGAAGAAAATCTGACAGAATGTGATTGCTTACATGTATTCCCTTTCGCGTAAAACGCCAGAATCCACCGCTTTCTTCCAGAAATCCCATGGCTTCATATTTTTTCAGAACTTTTCCGTAAATTTCTTCAATTTCTTTTCCGAAACGTCCCCTAAACTCCTGAACAGAAATGCCTTTTGTCATCCGAAGTCCAAGAAACATAAACTCTTCCTGCTGTTCCTTTTCTGACAAAGCAGCAACATCCCGGCGGATTATCCGGGGATTCCTGCTGCTCTCCAGATATTCCTGCAGATTCCGGGTATTACAGAACCGGTATTCCCTCTGTTCCGGGCTGCAGTATTCTGTTCCGTCCATACCTTCTCTTTCAGAGCTTCCGCTGGTTTCCTCTCCACAAAGGCATTTCCATAGTTCTTCATCTACAAGAGAGGCTGATCCCAGTCCAAGTCCAAGATACTCTGTTCTTTTCCAGTAACCTATATTATGTCTGCACTCATATCCATTCTTTGCATAATTAGATATTTCATACTGTTCAAATCCATATCTCTTCAAAATATCTGCCGTATCTTCATACATCTGATATTCCTCATCCTCACCGGGAAGCTTCAGTTCTCTCCGGGCAAAAGGCGTCCCATCTTCCACGATCAGGCTGTAGGCGGATATATGCTCCGGCTTCAGTTCTGCTGCAGTTTTCAGATTATGTATCCATTTTTCACAGGTCTGTTCCGGAATTGCTGACATCAGATCAATATTAATATTGTCAAATCCGGCAGCTCTTGCCAGCTCATAGCTTTCCAGAAATTCTTCATACGTATGAATCCTTCCAAGAATCTGAAGCTCCCTGTTATCCGCTGACTGAAGTCCCAGACTGAGACGGTTGATACCGGCCGCCCGATATATTTCCAACTTATCAGAAGAAAGAGTACCGGGATTGGCCTCTATGGTGATCTCTGCATTCTCAGAAAATTCAAATCTGTCTCGGAGAGCCGCCATGATCCGTTCCATGTCCGAAGCATCCAGAAGAGACGGCGTTCCTCCTCCTGTAAACACAGAAACAACTTCTCTGTCCAGGTGTTCCGGAAGCGCCTGAATTTCTCTAATAAGAGCCTCTGTATATGCTTTCCTGGTCTCTGTGCCGGACGGACCGGAAAGGAAATCACAGTAATCACATTTCTTCACACAAAAAGGAATGTGAAGATAAAGTTCCAGAGGTTTTTTCCCTTTATTCTTCAATAATGTCCTCCTGATCTCCTGTGTCGCTGCCGTTATCGGTTTCCGGTTCCGGACTTTCTGCATTTTCGGAGTTCTCACCTGTTCTGCTGTCGGTTTCTTTATCGTCTGTCTTGTTCCCGTTGACCAGATATTCATTTACCATGGTAATATTTCCGTTTTTGACTACTGCCTTCTGATCCATTTTATCCGGTTCAGGCGCAGGCGACGGCTCAGGTGTGATGCTGATCTTCAGAACCTGCTGGGTGGCCGGATCCTTTTTCTTTTTGCCGCAGCCGCATCCTGCCATAAACACACAGAGCAGAAGCACAGAAACAACAACCAGCTTTCTTGCTGCATTTTTTTTCATTTCCTATCTCCAATTCTGACAGGCTCAGGCCTGTTCAGGCTATTTTCCTTACTGTTCCTGACCTTTACAGCCTTCTGCGTACAGTCACCTATTAGTACTGTTTCTGACCTTCACAGAATTCCTTATTTCTCATCCAGCTTCAGGACACTCATAAAGGCTTTCTGAGGAATTTCCACATTTCCTACCTGACGCATGCGCTTCTTTCCCTCTTTCTGTTTTTCCAGAAGCTTTTTCTTACGGCTGATATCGCCGCCATAACATTTGGCAAGCACGTCTTTACGCATGGCCTTAACTGTCTCTCTGGCAATGATCTTGCTTCCGATTGCTGCCTGGATTGGAATTTCAAAAAGCTGTCTGGGAATTTCCTCTTTCAGCTTCTCGCACATTTTACGTCCTCTTTCATAGGCAGTTTCCGCATGAACAATAAAGGAAAGGGCGTCTACCTCTTCCTTATTTACAAGAATATCCAGCTTCACAAGCTCGCTGCGCTCATAACCGCAGAGATCATAATCAAGAGATGCATATCCTCTGGATCTGGATTTCAGAGCGTCAAAGAAGTCATAAATGATCTCATTCAGAGGCAGCTTATATTTCAGAAGCGCACGGGTTTCCTCCATATAATCCATGCCAATATACTGTCCCCGGCGTTCCTGACAAAGATCCATGATCGCGCCGATAAATTCCGTCGTTACCATGATCTCAGCATTTACCATAGGCTCTTCCATATACTCAATTTCTGAGGGATCCGGAAGATTGGACGGATTGGTAAGTTCGATTACCTCTCCGTTTGTTTTATAGACCTTATAAATAACGCCTGGAGCGGTAGTGACAAGATCAAGGTTATATTCTCTCTCCAGTCTCTCCTGAATGATCTCCAGATGAAGCAGCCCCAGAAATCCACAGCGAAAACCGAAGCCCAGCGCCACAGAAGTCTCCGGCTCGTAGAAAAGAGACGCATCGTTTAACTGAAGCTTTTCCAGAGCGTCTCTCAGATCCCCGTACTTGGCTCCGTCTGCCGGATAAAGGCCGCAGTAAACCATAGGCTGAACCTTCTTATATCCGGGAAGCGCCTCCGCACACGGTCTGGTCACTTCTGTAACCGTATCGCCTACGCGGGTATCACTGACGTTTTTGATGCTTGCTGTAAAGTAACCTACCATTCCAGCAGACAGCTCATCACATGGAATAAAACGGCCGGCTCCAAAATATCCAACCTCCACAACCTCTGTTGAAAAACCTGTTGCCATCATTTTTACTTCTGTGCCTTTTCTGATACATCCGTCCATCAGCCTGCAGAATACAATAACACCTTTATAGGAGTCATAAATAGAATCAAAGATCAGGGCTTTTAACGGAGCATCCGGATTCCCTTCCGGCGCCGGGATTTTCTCCACGATCTGTTCCAGTACATCCTCAATATTCAGTCCTGTTTTTGCAGAGATCCTTGGCGCGTCCTCTGCCTCCAGTCCGATCACATCCTCGATCTCACTGATCACGCGGTCCGGTTCCGCGCTTGGAAGATCGATCTTATTGATCACCGGAAGCACATCCAGATTATGTTCAAGAGCCAGATAGACATTTGCCAGTGTCTGAGCTTCAATTCCCTGAGCAGCATCTACCACAAGGATGGCTCCGTCACAGGCCGCAAGGCTTCTGGAAACCTCATAGTTAAAATCCACATGTCCCGGCGTATCGATCAGGTTAAAAATATATTCTTCTCCGTCCTTTGCTTTATAAACAATCCGGACTGCCTGAGACTTAATAGTAATCCCTCTTTCTCTTTCCAGATCCATATTGTCCAGGATCTGCGCCTGCATTTCTCTCTGTGTCAGAAGTCCGGTCTTCTCAATAATACGGTCGGCAAGTGTGGACTTGCCATGGTCTATATGTGCAATAATGCAGAAATTACGAATCTTGCTCTGATCTGTCATTCCGCAGCGTTCCTCCTCTTATCTCAGTGTATTTTCGTTATATCGTGCCCCATTATAGCATATCCGCCCTCATCAAGTCCAGTTATCAGCCCTGCTTTCCAAGGCCTTTCGCAGTCATACATGCTATTTATTTTCCTGCTTTCATTATACAAACATACGTTCATATTTTCAAGACCTATTTTCTTTTTTCCTTCGACAAAACTTAAATGCATTTTTAAATCCCAGCCGGCAAAAGTAAATACCATCTCTGTAAATGAACAGATTAAAAAAGCACACAAAATCTTCTCTGTTTTGCCTTTACAGGATATACAAATAAAGTTTAAAATTTGTTTATGTCCGCATACTGTGGATTTTATTGTGCAAAATTCTGTATTGTCTCATTTACAGTTCCATATAACGCATAAATCCTTATAATATAAATAAACAGAAGCTGCTCCTGCATATATCCTCTATTGCCTTTAAGAGTTTTCATTCTGTATAATGTGAGCAAATTTTTTTCATTACCCTGTCAGAACCCTGTTGAGAATATCCGCAAAGGGTTCCATAGCATTTTTTACCTCCTGCACCGTGTTTGTCTGAGCGCCGGCTTCCAGAAGAACTGCTCTCCTGCAAAGATGCAGATTATACCTTAATCCGGACAGATAAATCCCCCTGTAAAAATCCGGATAATACTGCGCGGCCTGGTATTCCATCTGAAAAGAAAAAGCAAGATTATCCTGTATGTATGGATTGGGCAGGTAATCTACCGGTCCGCCTGAGACTGTATAACTGAGCCCGTTAAAAAACATGATCTGGGCCGTAGGTTTGCCGTTGATCTCTGTTACCAGCCGACGATCCTCCGCCACACCGTCCCTGTGAAGATCTATTACTACTTCTATAGAAGGATTTTCTTTCAGAATCTGTTCTATATAAGGCCGGGCGTAATCATAGGCTTTATTCCTGTCCAGCACGCCTCCTGCCAGATCAAATTCTTCTGTTACGTGAAGTACCTGATAGCCATAGGTTTCTGTAAGAATTTTCGCCAGATAGTTTCCCACTCCCACAATAGAATCCTCCACCACGCCTTCTCTGGAATCTGCAAAAGTTTCCTGTGTATGGCTGTGATAAATAAGAATCTGAGGCGTCCGCGGATCCTTCTTTACCGTAAGATCATTTGCCAGAAATTCTGCTGCATCCAGCTGCTCTGCGCTGGTGGCAGTATCCTCGTCTACAATAAAAAAATTATTCAGCAGATAATCATAATCTGCCAGGATCTCCGGAGCCAGATCAATAACCGGTGCAGGCTGACTCTGCGCCAGTGCAGGCTGTGCAGAGGCTGCTGAACTGACTGCCGGACTGGCAGTGGGACCTGATACCGGGCTGACTTCCGGTTTTGATGTGGGAATCGCCTCTGTCTCAGAGCTTTTCTTTTCTCCGGTCACCTGCTGTTCCTGCAAGTGCCTGTCCGATTCTTCTGTTTTTTCTTCCAGTTTTTCATTTTCTGACAGGTGTGCTTCCGGTCTGTTTTTTTCTTTTTCAACAGCCGTTTCCTGATTTTCCCGCATATCATCACTGCCCGACTGAAAATTTTCCGCCTTCATCATATCAGCCAGATATTTTGCATTACTTTCCACAAGTTTTTCATAGGTTTCCGGATCTTCTCTCTGAGGAACACTTGTTGCTTCTTCCTCCAGAAAGCAGTAAAGCGGCAGCTGCCTGTACACATTTCCCCGCAAAAAAAACGGTCCCGGAACCAAAAGCAGAACCGCAAAAAAGAAAACGCTCAAAATAATGCAGGTTACTTTCTGGAGCTTTGTCATAGAATCACCTCTTTCAAAGAATCCTATGACAAAAATGATATGATTATACCCCTGTATTTCCGGAAATATGCTGCTGTCAAAGTATTTCCCGGTCATATATTCTGATTCTCTGCGACAGCAGCAATAAGCTTTATCTATGCAGAAATCTATTTTTTGATTTTCCCATCAGACGCCTGAAAAAGCCATATTCAGCCCCTCTGATATGGTAAAGCTTAAATATTTTACAGTTTCATCCACATCCTTCGGTGTCACAAACATACTGTAAAGATTTGGCGCAATCATTTCCTCCAGGAACTCTTTCTGCTCCTGTTCCTCCAGTGCATCCAGAAGATGTTCCATAGAATCATGGACAATCGTTGCCGCATCTACTACTGTGGGAACCCCGATTCCAATTACTTTTACCTGAAGATTTTCTTCAGTAAGTCCGATCCTGTGATTTCCCACCCCGGAACCTGGATGAATCCCCGTATCCGTGATCTGGACTGTCCGGTTCAGCCTTCGGATACTGCGGGCTGCCAGGGCATCTACCGCAATAACAAGATCCGGCTTTGTTTCTGCCACTACACCCATTACAATTTCTGAAGTTTCCATTCCTGTCTGAGCCATAACGCCCGGCGCAAGACCACTGACCCGGTGCAGAATTTCCTTTTCTGTACTTTTCAGTCCATATTCTCTGATAATATGACGGGTCATCCTGAGATTATCCACAACGTGGGGACCCAGGGCATCCGCTGTAATTGCCTGATTTCCCAGACCTACCACAAGAACTGATGTCTCCCGCTTCAGATTGACAAGCTTTCTCAGATGACGGGCGATCTCTTCTGAGATTTCTCTGTGATAATCCTCGTCCGAGGCCGAAAGATTTGGCGCTTCTATGGTAATATAATTTCCCTGAGGCCGCCCCATAGCCTTTGCTCCGTTTTCTGTTGTTATTTTTACAACAGTAGTGCGGATATCTCTTTCTTCATCATATTGTTCCTTTACTTCTACTCCCCGAAGCTCTGTATTGCTTTGGGCAAAGCTCTCCGTTGCTTCAAGAGCCAGGTCGGTTCTGATTCTACTGCTTCCTGACATTTTTCCCTCCATGCCTGTAAATGATATTGCCAGTGTCTTTTCCCTGCTATACATGCAATCCTGTCCGATTTCATACAATTAATGCGCTCATTTTCCCGGGACATCTGAAATAAATTCCAGTGTTATACTGCGCATAAAGCAGTTGATAGCTCCTTTTCTATAAGATTTACATTTTTATGAGAATTATGTATTGACATTCCAGAATATGTATACTAAAATAAATAAGCATGTTTACAGGAGCGCCCGTGTCTGTTCCTGTAGCAATCAATCAAAAAAACTCGAAAAGGAGGTGTCCACATTGGCTAACATTAAATCTGCAAAGAAAAGAATCTTAGTAAACAGAACTAAAGCTGCGAGAAATAAGTCTATCCGTTCTGCTGTTAAAACTTCCATCAAAAAGGTAGAAGCTGCAGTTCAGAATAACGACAAGGCTGCTGCACAGGTTGCACTTAACGAGGCAATTGCCACAATCAGCAAAGCTACATCCAAGGGTGTTTACCACAAAAACAACTGTGCAAGAAAAGTTTCCCGTTTAACAAAAGCCGTAAACAACATCGGCTAATAAAAACGCCTTTTATTTTTAATTATAAGCTTATAATTAAAAAAGACAGTCACAACCGTCATGTGACTGTCTTTTTTTATGTATTTGACACCCGCCCTCTCCCGGGCTATAATAATCTTACATACGTAAGATTCCATTCTATCCATCCCGAAAGGAGACTGTCATGAAACTTCCCCAGATTTCTGAAGCAGAATACGAGGTAATGAAAATCATCTGGAAACATGCCCCCATCAGTACCAACCAGGTAACTGACATACTTTGCCGGACTACTGACTGGAGTCCCAAAACTGTCCAGACCATGCTGAAACGACTTGTGACAAAAGGTGTGCTCTGCTATGAAAAACGCAGCCGGATGTTTGTCTATTCTCCTGTTTTTTCTGAAGAGGATTATCTCCGCCAAAAAAATTCCAGTTTTCTCGATCGGTATTATAATGGAAAGCTTTCTGCCATGTTCTCCTCTTTTCTGGACACGGAACCAGTTTCCGGGGAAGAACTGGAATCTCTTCGTCAGCTTTTGAACGATCGTTTTCCGGAAGGGGGAAATTAATTTGCAGAATTTTGGTAGTCGCTTTCTGATCTGCAATCTTATTCTTATAGCTCTTACAGGAATACTGGTCTGTGCAAAAAGACTTTTGAAAAACCAGCTTTCTCCGGGGCTCCAGTATTATCTCTGCATACCGTATTTTATCCTTCTGTCCGTGCCTTTTCTCCCACTGTCCTTTTTCGGATTTTCGTTTCCCGTATCCCGAAGCTCATTGTTCCAATGGCTTTCTGCTTTTATAAACAGCCTGCAGCCGGCTTCAGCGCAAAACCTCCCTGGCATTTCCTCTATGACAGCCTCGGATTCCAGCTCCGTAATCCGGGATGTTGCAGTCTCTGTAAATTCTGCAGCTCCCGGACACTGGAATCTTATACTTCTTTCGTTCTGGATTACCGGTGCTGCCATAACCCTGCTTTTATTTTTCCATATTACATGGAAGTTCCATAAAATAAAATGCGGCGCCAGTCTCCTTGAGAAACCGGAAATCCAAAAAATTTTTTCAGACTGCTGTACAGAGCTCCATATTCGTCGTAAGATTTTGGTTTTTGTCAGCCCCAAAATCCCCTCTCCCGTAACAACCGGTTTTCTGAAACCCCGGATTTTTATTCCTGATGATCTTGATTCTGTATTTCAGACCCACGAATTACGGTATATGTTTCTTCATGAGCTTCAGCACTGCCGCTGTCTGGACGGACTTGTCAATGACCTTTGTATACTGTTCCGCATTCTTTACTGGTTTAATCCGGCAGTTCTCCTGACACTAAAAAGAATCCCCCTGGAACGGGAGCTTGCCTGCGATGCCTCTGTGCTGGCTCATCTATCAGCAGAGGATTACCCTCTTTACGGAGCTTCGCTTTTAAATCTGGCGGAAAAGCTCTCTTCTTATCCGTCTGCTTCCGGAATGGTAAGCAAAGACAGCCAGCTCCGCCGGCGAATCCTGGGAATCACCTCTTTCCGGCACAGAAACAGGAAACAAAAATGGAAAAGCGTAATTTCCTATCTTCTCATTTCTGTTCTTATTGCAGGAATGATACCTGTATTGTCTGCATACGCCGGCTCCGAAGAAACTGTTTCTTTACATGGAAAAACCACAGAGAATCTTGAGATTTCCACAGATTTCCATGGTTTTGACGGAAGCTTTGTTCTGTATGACAGTCAGACCGGGCTTTGGAAAATTTACCGGCCGGAGCTTGCAGTCCAACGTTTTTCTCCGGCCTCTACCTTCAAAATTTATTCTGCTCTTCACGGGCTGGAAAAGGGCATTATCTCACCGGAATCCTCCTCCATGAAATGGGACGGCACTCCCTGCGCATTTCCCCGGTGGGAACAGGACCAGACCCTTGATTCTGCCATGAAGGACTCTGTAAACTGGTATTTTCAGAACATAGATCAGCTGCTTGGAAAAACAGAAATCTCCTCCTTTCTGAAAAAAATCAATTATGGAAACAAGCAGATAAGTAAAGATCTGAAGCTTTACTGGGCTGACGACTCACTGAAGATTTCCGCAGTAGAACAGGTGGAGCTTCTTCAGAATTTTTATACGAATACCTTTGACTGCTCCGAACAAAACATTCAGGCAGTAAAGGATGCGCTTCGGGTAGGAGAGTTCTCAGGCAGAACGCTGTACGGCAAAACCGGAACTATTCGGAGAAACGGCAGGGATATCAGTGGATGGTTTGTAGGTTTTGTGGAAACAGATGATAATGTTCTGTATTTTGCTGCAAATATCCAGGGTGTAGACCATGCAGACGGCTCGCAGGCCGCTGCAATCACCCGTTCTGTATTATCCTCCAAAATATTCCTCTAAAACTTCCGCATCCTTTTGGACTACATATCCGCTTCCTCCCAGTTCCTTTACGTTTTCCACCATGGATATCAAAAGAACTGGTCTGGAAGCATCCTTTTCCACAGGAAAAACAGCAAACCATCCGATTTCTGTACCTGTAGAATCTTCCTGGGTTGCCTTAAGCTCTGCGGTTCCTGTTTTTCCCGCAAGAAGAACGTCCTGTCTGCAGGCTCCATATCCGGTCCCCGAAGGATCGTTCACAACCCCAGTCATTCCTTCCATAAGCTTATCCACGATCTCCGGAGAAAAGGTCTGTGTAATCCATGTTTCTGCAGAAGGATTTTCCCGGTATCTCAAATAGGGACGAAGCATATTTCCCTGATTGAGAAACGCCGTATAAATGCTTGCAAGATGAAGAGGATTCACAAGAATCTGACCCTGCCCGTACCCGCTGTCCGCAAGCTGGATCTCTGTTTCAATTTTATCAGTATTCGAATAATGGGATTCCGCCACAGAAATCTCAAAAGGAAGCTTCTGACCAAAGCCAAGCTGTTCCAGCGAATCTGCCAATGTCTCTGCCCCGATTCTCAGCGCTGCCTTTGCAAAATAAATATTATCAGAATAGATCAGGGCATTTTTTAGTGTAACTGGCTCATATTCATGAAGAGTCGTTACATGGTAATCTCCCCAGGAGGAATCCTTCTGCCAGGAAAGTCCTTCATTTCCAAAATCCTCCTCCGGGTCCAGACTGCCTGTTTTCATTCCGATTCCCGCGATCACAGGCTTCAACACAGAGCCCGGACACCAGATCTGACGAAAACGGTTATACATTGGCTTTTTTATATCCTCATTCAAATCCTTCCACTGAGTATCCGAAAGTCCCAGAATAAAATCATTATTATCATAGGAAGGAGTGCTTACAAGAGCCAGAACTTCTCCCGTATAAGGATTTACTGCCACAGAACAGCCGGGATCCTCCTGAAATTTTTCATAAAGGGACTGCTGCAGGCCGCTGTCAATGGTAAGCTGAATGTTCTGTCCGTCTTCTCTTAGAACACTGGCTGCCACTTTCCTGGTGTTTCCAGCCTGATCTACAATTCTGATCTCACATCCATTTTTCCCCTTCAGTTCTTTTTCATAGAGAAGCTCTGCCCCGCTTTTTCCAATCACACTGGCAGCATCATAGCCCTCGCCCTTATGCTCTTCCAGATCCTCTGCGGTTACAGGCTGCACATACCCGATCAAATGAGAGGCGGCTTCACCCAGAGGATACGTCCGGATCTCCTGATCTGTCAGCATAACTCCCGGGACGGCAAGAAGCTGTTCCTGACGCTGCTGCTCCTGAAGAAGCTCCTGACCGGGATTTTCTGCCATAAGCTCCAGTTCACTGACTTTTGGAATAGTTGCCAGCGGCACAAAGGAATCTTCCTTTACCCAGGATGCGCTTAACTTCTGAAGAATGGTTTCCTCCCTCATATCAAGAAGCAGAGCCAGTTCCTTTACAGCTTCCTCCTTATTCTGAAGCTTTCCCGGGACAATGCCCACAGAAGAAGCAATTCCGGGACCGGCAAGTGTCTTTCCGTTCCGGTCAAGAATCCTTCCCCGCTGTGCCTTATCTGTAACAACACTTACCTTGTCTGATGGAGTCAGATCAGGAAGAATCATCCCGTCATTCCATAAAAGTAAATATCTGTTTTTTGTCCTGACAAAGCCTGTCTCATCAGAAAAAGCAATGGTTCCGGCCGCAGTATCCATAGAAATATCATAGGACAGCACAGTAGTCTTTCCCCTGCTGCTGATTTCCTGAATGTTTTCAATACGGATATTATGGGCTTCCATTCCCTCATAAATTCTGGAATTTCTATGGATAAAACCCTCTTTATCAAGATTGATCAACGTATCCGGATCCACCATCTGATACATGGATTCATAATCCTTTTCTTCCACTGCGGAAAAATACGCCCTCAAAATTTCTTCCGGCTTTTCTGTCTTCATCTGCAATACCAGGCCAGCAGCCAAAACCATCAGAAGCATCCCTGCAGCAATCAGCAAAACTGTAAACAAAATCTTTTTTGACTTTTTTATCATAATCACCTCTTTTTAAATCCTACATATGTAATCTTTATATCTAAATATTACATATGTAAGATATAAAAGTCAAGGTTTTATGTGTTTAAAAAATTTTAAAATCCCTCCTCCCCCGTTGCCTACGCCTCAGATAACACTGTAATAATGTAAGCTATGATATCAGTTTCTGATCAAAATTATCTGTTTTCCACCTAACCACAAAAGGAAGCGCTTTCGCGCTTCCCCTCGTTCCATATATTTATTCAACCATTTTTCTGATACATCTTCCTGCGCCTTCCATTACTTCCGGAGACAGCTCGATCTCTTCTCCTGCAGTTCCTCTCAGGCAATTATAAACATCCATTAATGTAGTAACCTTCATGTCCATGCATGTAAGAGAAACAGACAAAGGATAAAACTTTTTATCCGGGCAGGAAAACTGCAAATGCTCTACAATACTGTTTTCTGTTCCGATAATAAATTCTTCTGCATCCGATTTTTCCGCATACGCCATAATTCCTGTTGTAGACCCCACATAATCAGCCTGCCGGGTCACCTCAGGGCAACACTCCGGATGTACAAGAAGAAGGGCGTTGGGATGAGCAGCTTTTGCTTTTTCCGCCTCCTGACCTGTAACCATCTTATGACGTGGACATCCTCCGTCATAAAAGGCAAAGGTCTTTTCCGGAAGCTGCTCTGCCACAAAATGTCCAAGATTCGGATCTGGAATAAACAGGATCTTATCATTGTCAAGCTTTCTGCAGATTTCCAGTGCAGAAGCGGAAGTGACACATACATCGCACTCTGTTTTCAGCTCTGAAGTGGTATTTATGTAGGCAACAACTGCATAACCGGGATATTTCTTTTTCAGCTGACGAAGTCCCTGAACATCAAGCTGTTCAGCCATAGGACAGCCTGCTGCCGGATTTGCCAGCCAGACTCTTTTATCAGGATTCAGAATCTTGCAGGTCTCAGCCATAAACCGGACACCGCACATGATCATACCGCTGCAGTGGCTTTTTGTGGCCTCTACACTTAATCCGTAGGAATCTCCTGTATAATCCGCTACCTCCAGGATCTCATGTCCCTGATAGGCATGTGCCAGAATACAGATGTTTTTTTCTTTTTTCAGGCGAATGATTTCTGCCTGTAACTCCGCTACTGTCATCTTATGTTCTCCTTTTTCTCTTTCTTTTCCCAGGGCTGCAGAGGCGCCAGCAATCCTGCGTTCTCCAGCTGCTGCCCGATCAGATCAAGCCGCTGCTGACTTTCCGCTTCTACCAGATGATAATGGTAACCGGAAGTGGCATTGCTCAGAACTGTGGAATGGCTGCTGTTCAGAGCTTCTACGAATTCCGTCACATCATGCCTGGAACGGATGTCCATTTCTGCGGAAACACGGCCATATACCCGATGGCTGATGCTGATATTCTTCACACGGCCGCCGCAGTCCACAATCAGATTCAGTTCCTCGGCTGCCTGCTCCTGACTGTGGCGGACCTTAAATTCTCTTGTACAGCTGTTTTCCTGCTGTATGGTATAGCCCTTTGTAGTGGAAAGGATTCCTGGCGTTGACGCCCGTATCACCGCCATATCCTGAACGATCACCTGACGGCTTACGCCAAATTTTGCCGCAAGCTCTCTGGCCGCCACCGGAAAATCCGAGCTCCGAAGAGTCTTCAGAATCTCCTTTCTCCTCTCAGAGGTATTCATGCTTTCCCTCCTCTCAGATTGCATGAAGATTTTTCATGGAAATATCAAGAATCGGTGCAGAATGAGTGAGAGCACCGCTGGAAACATAATCAACACCCACCTCACGGATTCTGGCAATGTTTTCTTTTGTAACATTTCCCGAACATTCTGTTTCCGCTCTTCCGTCAATGAACTCTACTGCCTCTTTCATCTGTTCCGGAGTCATATTATCCAGCATAATAATATCGGCTCCTGCCTCAACAGCTTCTTTTACCTGCTCCAGAGACTCTACCTCAATTTCAATTTTACGGACAAAAGGCGCGTATGCTTTTGCCATAGCGACAGCTTTTGCAACGCTTCCTGCCGCACCGATATGATTGTCCTTCAGAAGAACTCCGTCAGAAAGATTATATCTGTGATTATTTCCCCCGCCTACACGCACTGCATATTTTTCAAACACACGACAGTTGGGAGTTGTCTTTCTTGTATCAAGCAGAGTCAGACTGCTTCCCTCAAGAAGTTTTGTCACTTCTCTTGTATAGGTGGCAATTCCGCTCATTCTCTGAAGATAGTTGAGAGCCACACGTTCTCCGGAAAGAAGCACACGGATATCTCCTGTTACTCTGGCAAGAAGCTGTCCGTTCTTTACTTCTTCTCCATCCTGGCAAAAAAATTCAATTTCTGTTTTGTCATCAAGAAGTGTAAATACTCTTGCATAAACCTGAAGTCCTGCAATCACGCCGTCCTCCTTGGCGATCAGGTCAACCGTTCCCTTCTGTGCCTTTGGCATAACGGCATTTGTGGAAACGTCCTCGCTTGTAATATCCTCTCTCAGAGCCATCATAATCAGCTCATCTGCCTGCATTTTCATTGTAATTTCATTCATGATTTTTTTTCATCCTTTCAATTTCATTTAAAATCACTGTACGGTAGCCTGCCATAAGACTTTCCCGGTCCTCATACACCTTCCGGTCTACCGCGCCTGCCCGGCATGGCTCCGGCTTCTTCCCAAATAATATATCATCAGCTGCCCTTCTTGCAAATACAAGAGATTCCAAAAGGGAATTGCTGGCAAGACGGTTCTTACCGTGAACACCATTGCAGCTGGTCTCTCCACAGGCGTAAAGCCCCTGCATGGAGGTTCTGCTTCCCAGATTTACTTTGATCCCGCCCATAAAATAATGCTGGGCAGGAACTACAGGAATCGGTTCTTTTCTTACATCAAAGCCTTCCTCCAGACATCTGCTGAAAATATTCGGAAAATGCTTCATAATAGTACTCTCTCCCAGAGGTCTCATATCCTCCCAGACAAATTCTGTATCCTGCTTTTCCATCTGAGAAAAAATTGCCTGACTCAGCAGATCTCTGGGCTGAAGTTCATTTGTAAAACGCTGTCCGTTTTTGTCATAAAGGTAAGCTCCCTCGCCTCTCACTGATTCTGAAATCAGGAAACGTCTTCCGGGCTTCTTTGAATACAGAGTTGTGGGATGGATCTGTATGTAATCAATATTTTCCAGCAGAATCCCATGCTTCATGGCAATTCCCAGAGCATCTCCTGTAATATGCGGAAAATTGGTAGAATTTTTATACAGGCCCCCAAGTCCTCCGCAGGCAAGCACCACGTAAGGAGCACTTATCTCGTAAATTTCGTCCTGTTCGTCCATGGCAACAACTCCGCCGCAGATATTATCTGCTGAAATCAGATCTACCATTGTCATGTATTCAACAATTTCAATATTTTCTCTGGCCTGTGCCTGAGCCAAAAGCTTTGAAGTGATCTCCTTGCCTGTAATGTCCTCATGAAAAAGGATCCTCGGCTGAGAGTGAGCTCCTTCTCTGGTAAATTCCAGATCTCCTTTTTCATTTCTCTCAAAATCAACCTCTCTCGTCAGAAGATCCCGGATAATACTGTTGGAACTTCTAAGCATCAGATCTACTGCCTTTTTATTATTTTCATAATGTCCGGCCCGCATGGTATCCTCAAAATAATCCTCATAGTCATCCTCACCACGAAGCATACAGATGCCGCCCTGAGCCAGAAAAGAATCAGACTGATCCGCTTCCTTTTTTGTGATCATCAGGATATCCTTTCTTTCCGGAAGGTTCAGGGCACAGTAAAGACCTGCTGCGCCAGTTCCCACAATGATCACGTCATAATATTCTTTCATTTTCTCCCTCGCACCGCATAGCTGTCATTTTCCGACACCTGAGCGGTTTTCTTTACATAATCTTTGGCTGTTCTTAATATTTTTTGCAAGTATACCACCAAACTTGATAGGTGTCAAGACACCTGTAAAGCACATAAAACAAGCCGGAAAATCCCGGCTTGTTTATTTCATAATTCCGCTCATGCAAAAAAACAGATACTCTTGATATCCCGAACATCTCCCTGTAACAGTTCCTCTGCATTTTACTGAAACTATAGTCTCCTTCACTATATTTTCTTCCTCTGTATTGTACCAAGGCAGCAAAATTGACGGTTACGGCTGACTCTTAAAAATCTCCGACTTACCGTGCAGAACTGTATTTTACGATCAGAAGCTCCACACTCAGCACATCCTGAAGCCGTCCTGTTTTCACTGCTTCCTCTGCCTCCACAAAGTCTTCCTCTGCTTTCTGAAGCTCCGCAGCCGAGTAGGAACGGGCACAGGCAGAAATATTTCGTGCCACAAAAGACGGTACTCCTAACCGGGAAGCAATTTCCGGCTGCGCCACGCCTTCCTCTGACATCTTCTTTGCCAAAAAAAGCTGGTGAAACTGTTTTGCCAAAAGAAACAGAATTCTCATTGGCGGCTCCTTCAAGGTCAGAAGATCATAATACAATTCCAATGCCCGTTTCTGATTTCTTTCCGTTACCGCACGCACCATGTCAAAAATCTTGTTTGCAGTCTGGGTGGTGCACACTGCCTCAATATCCTCAGCAGTAACAATATCTCTCCCCTGGGTGTAAGTGATCAGCTTTTCCAGCTCCATACGGATATTTCCCATATCAGTTCCTGTTTTTGTAAGAAAAAGCTCCATATCTGAAGTTCTGATCTTCCTGCCTTCCCGTCCCAGGATTCCTGCAGCCCAGCGCATCAGGGATTTTTCATCCTGTCTGGCAAACTCCGTAATACGGCCACAGGCTTTCACTGCTTTATACATCCGGCTTCGTTTGTCCACTTCCTCTTCCACAAAAACCATCCGGATATAATCCGGCAATGATTTCATATAATCCGCAAGTTCTTCACACTTATTCTTAAAAAATCCGGAGTTTTCCACAAGGATCACCCTGATCTCTGCAAAAAAGGGCATCGTTTCACAAAGATCGATCATTTCACGAACTTCTATTCCCTTTCCTTCATATCTGGTAAAATTCATGGTATCTCCATCCGGATTCAATGCCTGTATCAGCTTATCCTTATACTGTTGTCTGAGATAGGCCTCCTCCCCAAACAAAAGATACGCCTGTTTAAAATTTCCTGTTTTTAAATCTTCCTGTAAGCTTTTCAAGTCTGAACTCCTTTATGTTGTGCCAAAGTCAGAACCCCAGATATCAGGCTCCTTTTCTCAGTCTTTGATTTTCCTTTAAGTGTTGTTATTTTCAGAACATAATATACAATCATACTTATCAGGTTTCAGGCATACTTTCTCTACTCTGCTGCTTGCTTTTATTCCATAATCCACGCACATACATTACTGCTGCAAATACTACTATATCCACAATGATTCTGCATATTATATTTATGTATATATTTTCTGATATAAGCCAGATTCTTTTCATCCATGTACTGTCAATCCCATGTATCACAAGCATATAAAGAGAATTTTTCCCCAAATACAGCAAAGGACTGATTATCTTTTTTTGCTTACAAAGTATTACACTAAGCTCTGCAATCATTAATGTTCCTAAAATGGCGGACAAAAAGCAAAACGGATATGATGGGTATTGTCTGCTGGCATAAACCATATATGGATATCCATTACATCCCTCGTTTATTTTATAACATAAATAAAATGTTACAAACCAACCAGTTCCAAATATCAATAGTTTCAATACCGGCTTATGTTCTACACAAAACTTCCTCAAAATATATCCAATATAAAACATTGGCATAATTGTTAGTACAATATCAAAAGACAATGGTAACCATTGTAATCGACTGATTACCACTCCTGTTACTGAAAGGAGTAAACAACCTACAATCAGTTTTCTTTCTGATAATTTTAAATGCATATAGTCAAACAATGTTTTTCCCAAAAACATAACTACTAAAAACCATGGAATACCCAAACCTTTAATTTCCGCTGATAATACATGTAAGTTAACTCCGGATGAAAAAACCATTGTCAATAAACTTTCTTTTAGAAATTTTCTCACAAATTCCCAGGAACGAAATTCTGAAATGCACTTAGAACTAACATAAATTAAAACTGTAATATATATAAACAATGCCGGAAGAATTAAATGTTTAAAACCTTTTTCTGTTTTTTTCACAAATTCATCGTTACTATTTGAAAGTTTTCCTGTAACGCAGCTTACTACAAAAAACAGCGTCATGTGAAAAGAAAATATTCCTGCTCTTACCATATTTGAAGCATCGGTACTTACTGTATGTCCTATAATAACAAGCAACAAAGTAATTCCTTTTGCACAATCCACCCAATCTATTCTATTCTTTTTCATACATATCCTTCCCCTTGATTCTACCATATCATATCTTTAAGTACCGTTGCCCTTCTCCAATTTTATAATTTTTCACAGTAGATATTATTTTTATAATTTTATCATACTGCCTTCAAAAAGAAAACAAAAACTTATTTTACTCAGGGATTTCGCTTTTAACTCTGCATATTTATAAAACCCTTCTTTTTTCTGCTGCTTTCCGACTTTTCTCTTTCCATACGGAAGAATACGCACAAACTGCCCCTATCGCATCTATTATGGATTTTGGGATTTCCCATCCTGTTCTCAAAGTTCCTTATCATCTCCAGTTCCTATCCGTTTTCTCCATACAAGATATTCTTTACCTTCTCTGTCTGCAGATCATCACAAAAAATCCGGCTTATGCTCTTTCTGACCATCTCATACCCTTTTTTGACATAAGCATCTTGATAGAGATGCTTTTCCGGAGAACATTTATTGCGTTCCGGACAGCCGTTGCAGACATAAGGCGGTTTAGAGAGTCTGGGGCAAATATATTTTTCATAAAAAGGCAGGAAAAGGAACATTTGACACAGAATCACTCTTTGCGGAAGGAACATTCACGACAAACCATTTGTGCAGAGCACCAATGTAGAAAATCCAGGCGTCAAACATTGAAAGCTCTGCCATATGACCCACTGTTTTCAAAGCAGATGTGATTTTTCACTTCTTCGGAGATGGTCGTACAATTCTTACTTAAAAACCGACCAATCGCTTTAAAGCTTTCTTCCTTGATTAAATTGCCATTAAGTGTATTACCCTCTTCCTTGGTATCTGTACCAAAAAATCCTTAAAAATCACAGATATTTTGTCCTGTACAACATATGCCTCTGATTTTTCCCGTGGTAAAATACAAATATAAATTTCAAGTATACAGGAGGGTTTTTAATATGAAAGTTGTTGTTGCAGTTGATTCTTTTAAGGGAAGTATGACATCTATGGAAGCCGGTACTGCAGTAAAGTCCGGTATTCTGGCTGCCCACCCTGATGCGGAGGTAATAGTCAGACCTCTGGCAGACGGCGGAGAAGGAACTACCGATGCCCTGACGGAGGGCTTAAACGGAAAACGAATCAATCTGACAGTTACAGGGCCCATGGGAGAGCCTGTAGACGCTTACTACGGCTATCTGGAAGATACAAACACTGCAGTTATGGAAATGGCCTCTGCTGCGGGAATCACAATTTCAGATCACGCTGATCCCATGAAAGCAACCACCTTTGGAGTTGGAGAAATGATTCTTCACGCCATAGACAATGGTATCCGCAACTTTATTATCGGGATTGGAGGCAGCGCCACAAACGACGGAGGAATCGGAATGTTAAAAGCCCTGGGTTTTACATTTCTGGATAGAGACGGAAATGACGTAGGCGAAGGCGGACAGGCTCTTGCAAAAATCTCCTCTGTAAGGAGTTCTGACAAACAAGAGCTCCTTGCCCAATGCTGTTTTCAGATCGCCTGCGATGTGACAAATCCCCTTTGCGGGCCCCAGGGCGCTACCTATATCTATGGCCCCCAAAAAGGAGTTACGGAAGAAATGGCTCCGGTTCTTGACGCCGGCATGAAAAATTATGCAGAGGTTACTGCCTCTCTGACCGGAAAAGATCATTCCCCGGCAGAGGGCGCAGGCGCAGCCGGCGGACTTGGCTTTGCCTTTTTAAGTTATCTGAATGGCCAGCTTACTCCCGGAATCCAACTGATTCTGAATGCGGTTCATCTGGAAGATGAAATGAAAGATGCAGATATTGTGGTTACCGGAGAGGGCCGCCTTGACCATCAGACTGCTATGGGAAAGGCTCCTGTAGGGGTTGCAAAGCTGGGAAAGAAATATGGAGCAAAAACAATTGCTTTTGCAGGCAGTGTTACAAAAGATGCCGCAGCCTGCAACCAGGCAGGTATTGACGCTTTCTTTCCAATAGTAAGAGGAATCACCACTCTGGAAGAAGCCATGGATACAGAAACAGCAAAATACAATATGCGCTCCTGCGCCGAGCAGGTATTCCGCCTTCTGTAAAAAGTCTCCCGGATGAAAAAGGACAGCTTCTGACTGAAACATATCCTTATTTTAGGCTTTTTTAAATAATTCTGCCCGTTCGACAACCGCTTTCCGCTCTGGTATAATAGGCCATATACCCAATACCTTTTATAATATTATTTCAGGAGGAAAGCATGAATCCATATATCAGCAAGTCGCTTGCCTGTCAGATTGTAAATACTGTCAGTGATCTCTGCGGGCAGAATGTAAATTTTATAGACTGTTCGGGTATTATCTTTGCGAGCACAAATGAAGAACGGATCGGAAATTTTCACGAAATCGGCAGACAGGCGGCAGTCAGCGGCAAAGTAATCGAAGTAACAGAAACTGACAGATTTACCGGAACCCAACAGGGAGTCAATCTTCCTGTTTATCATAATCATAAGGTAATTGCTGTCATCGGAATTACCGGAAATCCGGATGAGATCCGAAAATATGCTCATCTTGCAGAACGTATTACCAGACTTCTGATCCGCGAGAAAGAACTGGATGCTTTTCATCGCACAGAAGCCGAAAAGAAAAACCATATTCTCCAGGGTCTGATCGAGCATAAGGATATTCATCCGGATTATCTGGCAGAAAATTTTTCCCGTTGGGGAATACAGGAAAACAGCCGGTATCTTTTAATCCGTATTTATATTAATCACGAAAATACGCTTTCCGGTTCCCATGCAGACTCTCATAACGATACAGCTTTTCTGCTTCCGGAACCGGTGATACATCAGCTTTTTCAGAAACTTGGGATCACTCTTTATACATTTATGTATCCTGATCAGTATCTGGCAGTACTGGAACATTCTGTTTTTGAAAACAGCAGACATATCCTAAAAGCTTTTCCGGAAAGCTCAGGTCTTCCTGTACAAATTGCTGTTGGAAATGCCGTGCCTATTCGTCAGATCAGCGATTCTTATGACGAATCTGAAACGGTTCTGCAAAGTCTCCTGACTTCCGGCAGAACCTTTGCAGAATTCAGCGACCTGACCCTGGAACTGATTCTTTCCTCTGCGCCGGCCAGAATCCGCTCCGCCTATCTTTCAAAGACTGTCAGCAGCCTTTCGGACAAAGATCTGGACCTTCTGAACACTTATTTTAAATGTAATATGTCACTGAAGGACACCTGCGAAAAAGCTTTTCTTCACAAAAACACACTTCAGTACAGACTGAATCAGATTTATCACCGCTGCGGCTACAATCCCCGCAGCTTTCAGGATGCAGTTGTATTGTATATGGCTCTGAAATTATCAGGCAGGTAGTTTTTATAATTCACAGATTTTTTTCCATATCTCAGGATCAACCGGAATGCCCAGCTCTGTATTCTCTTTCCTGCGAATCAGAGTCCCCTCTCCCGGATAACGGATTTTTTTATTTGCATGTTCCGGCACAGAGTTCTGAATGTCTTTCAGGGTTTCCTCTGCAAGTGCTTTGGCTGCCTCCGCATCCCCGCTGAGAAGCTCCGGCTTCACAGCAATAAATACCTGCGTCAGCCCATATTCTTCTTTACACTCTTTCCCGATTTTAGATACTGTTCTCCCAAGGGTGAGAGCTGCACCTGCAAGATCCAAAAGGATTGACATTCCGGATCCTTTCCAATATCCGATAGGAAGGACGCGCCTTGTCTTTTCAATAGCTGCCGGATCACAGGTCAGAACTCCGGCTTCATCATATCCGCCCGGATAAGGAAGATCTGTCTGAGCCTGTCGGCATACAGCCAGCTTCCCATAAGAATACTGAGCCATAGCCATATCAACCACCACAGGTTTTCCCTGGGGCCCGGGAACTGCCATCACAAAAGGATTATTCCCGATCTTACTGTCAACGGCTCCCCAGGCAGGCATATTTGGCATGGTGTTTGTCCAGCATATTCCAATATATCCGGACTCTGCTGCCTGCCATCCGTAAGTGCCTCCTCTCATCCAGTGATTCGTATTACACATTGCCACAAGGCCAATTCCAAACTCTCCGGCCAGCTCCATAGCTCTTTTCATAGCAGACGCTGCATTCAGATTTCCCATTCCGAGATGTCCGTCCCAGCGTTCTGCCGCGCCGACTCCCGCAAGCTTTTCCGGTATCGCATTTACATGAATATATCCCTTGTCAATATATTCTATCACACGGGGAAATCTCTGATACCCGTGTGAGTAAACACCGTCAAGAGACGTATCTGCAAACATTTTTGCCGAAGTCTCCGCTCTTTCCTGACTGAATCCTTTTTTCAGAAGAACCCGTTCAAATTCCCTTTTCATATCCTCGTAAAAAATTCTCATACTTATCCACAGTCCTCCTTTTTTTGCTGTTTTATATCCACATATCTGTATTTATAAAGCTTTTTGCCTCACCTGTTTGTACAAAAAATGCTGTCCTCACATATCCGGTGGATTTATATCTGGGGGTATCGCCGGATACATAAGGCAGCATTTTTATTTACAGGCTCAGAACTCTTTCTGAACCTTTATACCAGTTTCATTTCTGCAAGAACCTGATGGAGCTTTTCTTTCTCCTCCGGTTTAAGCTCTGCAATCGGTGAAAGACATTTTCCTACCGGAATTCCCTCCTGTACAAGACCTTCCTTAATAACGGCCGGAAATGTTCCCATACTGCAGGCAATACGCAGAGGCGCTAAAGTAAATTGGGCATCCAGAGAGCCTTTCAGATCTCCCGCCATATACTTATCATAAATATCGGCAGTGATACGGGGAGCTACATTGGCACAGGATGCAATGGCGCCTGATGCTCCATAGCAGAGCGCAGCATGAATCAGAGTATCTCTTCCCATCAGTACATGGAAATTATCATTATCACGCGTCAGACGGATATACTCTGCCGTATTGGTCATATCTCCTGTACTGTCTTTGACCGCAATAATGTTGTCGATCTCTGCCAGCCTTGCTACAGTTCCCGGGGCGATCGTAACATTTGTCTTCGGAGCATTATTATAAAGAATGATCGGAAGCTTTGTACTGGCTGCTATCTCTGCAAAATAATCATAAAGCTCTTCCTGTGTCTGAGATACAAACATCGGTGTCAGAACAGAGACTGCATCTACTCCAACCTCTTCACAGATTTTTACAAGGCGGATTACACCTCTTGTTGTAATATGGTTTGCTCCGCCATATACCGGAACACGTCCTCTTGTTTCGTCCTTTACTGTTTCCAGTATCTTACGGTATGTGTCATCGTCAAACGCATAAAACTCGCCGGTTGTTCCAAGCGGAAACAAACCGTGCACTCCATTATCTATCAGATGATTTACCATCTGTCTCAGAACAGGATAGTTGACTTCACCCTCGTCAGTAAGAGGAGTGATAATCGGGGGAATAATACCTCTTGGCACAAATCCCATTTTGGGTACCTCCTTCGCCTAAAAGCGATAAATTATTTTTCTTTTTCTACTGAAACCTTAGATATTTTTTCATAGTATTTTACAATTGCACTATGGTCGTCCATCTCGCATCCGTCAGCTTTCAGTGACTGCATGATCTCCATAAGCTGAGAAGTCAGAGGAAGAGATGCGTTTACTGCATGAGATGCATTCAGAGCATTATTCAGGTCTTTAATGTGAAGCTCAATACGGAATCCCGGTTTAAAGTTATGCTCCATCATCATCGGCGCTTTTGCGTCAAGAACCGTAGAGCCTGCAAGACCTCCGCGGATCGCCTGATATACAAGCTCCGGATCTGTGCCTGCTTTTTTTGCAAGAGTCAGCGCTTCTGAAACTGCTGCAATATTAATTGCAACAATTACCTGGTTTGCCAGCTTTGCAACGTTTCCTGAACCAAGATCACCTACATATACAACAGATCCTGCCATACTCATAAGAAGATCATAATATTTGTCAAAGGTTTCTTTTTTACCGCCGCACATAACAGAAAGTGTTCCGTCAATCGCCTTCGGCTCTCCTCCGGAAACCGGAGCGTCCATAAGCTCAATGCCCTTTTCAGCCAGCTCTGCGCCGATCTTTTTTGATTCAACCGGGTCAATAGAGCTCATGTCAATCACGACTGTTCCCGGCTTTGCTGTATCAGAAATACCATTTTCACCAAGGCACACTGCACGTACATGAGGAGAATTTGGCACCATAGTGATGATCACATCACACTGACCGGCTACATCAGCGCTGCTCTTTGCAGCAACTGCTCCCATATCTGCAAGCTCTTTTACCGCTGCCTCATTGAAATCAAATACCACAAGCTCGTGACCTGCTTTTACCAGGTTTTTACTCATAGGTTTACCCATAATTCCAAGTCCAATAAATCCAACTTTCATTTTAAAATCTCCTTTATATATTTATTTAATTTTAATAAGCTGTGAGGGTGGCCTCCTGTCCTGCTGCTGTGAAGCAGAGACAGGAAGCTGTACTGTCAAATATCAGATAAAGAACTGTGCAATCAGAAGCTCAACAACACCTACTCCTGACATGATCATGGAAACGGCTGTTTTACATCTTACCTGATCTTTCAGCTCTGTAAGGCCAAACATACCATTGAATACCCAGAAACCGCTGTCGTTAAAATATGAGAAAGAAATTGCGCCTACGCAGCAGGAAAGCGCCATAAGCAGCGGGCTGATGCTGAGTACGCTCATAAGCGGAGCCGTAAGAGACGCTGCGGTTGTAATGGCAACCGTTGCAGAGCCAAGAGCAATACGCATAAGAGCTGCAATAATAAACGGAATCAAAACTGCCGGAATCGGCCAGGATGTTACCATCTCACCCAGAGCTGTACCGATACCGCTGACTTTCACTACGTTTCCAAGACTTCCGCCCGCTCCTGTGATCAGCATGATGATACCGGTATCCTTAATTGCCTCATCCATCATACCAAGGACTTTTTTATTGTCTTCTTTTTTTACGAGACCGTAAATAGCAAGAAGAGTACCAATTCCAAGAGCAACAATCGGTGAACCAAAAAAATCGATAAATGCATTGCCGACACCTACGAAATCAAGGACTGTTTTCAGAAGGATCAGGACAATCGGAATGATGATCGGAGCTACGGATACCCAGAATCCCGGAAGCGGTTTTGCATCCATCATTGCATTCAGCTCGTCCATGGATTTGATGTATTCTTTTTTGAATTCTTTTCTGTCAAATCCACCGTCTGCAGTAGGAATCTGATAAATCTGTTTTCCAATCCATTTTGTATAGAAAACGACTACAATCAGCATAGGAATGGAAATCAGCGCTCCACCGATGATCATGGTTCCCACGTCTACATTCAGCATACCTGCCGCTGTCAGCGGGCCGGGTGTAGGAGGAACAAGACAGTGTGTAAGCTGAAGACCAACCGCCAGAGAAAGGGCAAGACCGATAACAGACTTTCCGGTTACTCTGGACATTGCTTTACAAAGAGGGGCAAAGATCACGATTGCGGAATCTGCAAATACCGGAATTGAAATAAACCATCCTGTAATTGCCAGCGCCCATTCTTCGTTTTTCTGGCCAATGAGTTTGATGAAGCTGTATGCCATTTTTTCAGCAGCGCCGGATTTTTCAAGAACACCGCCCATCATAACTCCAAGACCAATGATAATACCTGTACTTTTCAGTGTACTTCCGAAACCATCCTGAATGGCAGTGATCAGACCAGTCTGTGTTGTGCCGTCAGCGAGGGTTACGTCTGAAATCGGCATTCCGCCGATGATTCCTGTAATCATGGCTGCAATAAGAAGCGCCATGAAGGAATGAACCTTTGTTTTCATTACCAGGAGAATCATAACAATAATACCTAATGCAAGTCCCAGTAACATTCTTGTTGATTCAGACATGTTTTTCTCTCCTTTTCCTTATGTATCCGGTTTTTTGACAGACCGTAAACTGTTTTTTACATTGTCTAGCGAACCAGACACGGACGTTTGTTATCAAATTCCCATCCGGGGATCAGATACTGCATTCCCTTTGCATCATCACGTGCGCCAAGACAGTTGTCCATGTAAAGCTTATGTGCCTTCAGTACCTGGTCGCGGTCAACCTCAATGCCAAGGCCGCCTTTTTTCGGAAGATCAATGCATCCGTCTACGATCTGCATCGGCTCTTTTGTCAGGCGCTCACGTCCCTCCTGCCAGATCCAGTGAGTATCAATTCCGTTCATTTTTCCAGGAATTGCAGCAGCACACTGAACAACCATTGCAAGACTGATATCAAAGTGATTATTGGAATGGCATCCCCACATCATCCCAAAGTCATTGCACATCTGACCTACCCGCACAGAACCGTTCATGGTCCAGAAATGCGGGTCAGCCAGCGGAATATCTACACTTTTTAAAGAAAGGCAGTGGCACATCTGACGCCAGTCTGTATTGATCATATTTGTTGCTGTAGGCATTCCTGACGCCTGTCTGAATTCTGCCATGATCTCACGGCCGGAAAATCCGTTTTCTGCGCCGCAGGGATCTTCACAGTAAGCAAGACACTCTTTCAGCTGAGGCGCAATTTCCAGTGCTTCTTCAAGGCTCCAGCATCCGTTGGGGTCAAGGTCTACCCGGGCATTTGGAAATTCTCTTTTAATTGCCTGGACAGCTTTCAGCTCTTCTTTTGCAGGAAGAACGCCGCCCTTTAATTTAAAATCCACAAAGCCATATTTCTCATGAGTTGCCTTTGCAAGCGCTACAATGCTTTCCGGGGTAAGAGCCTCCTCATGGCGCAGACGATACCAGTCGCACTCTGCATCCGGCTCTTCTTCATATGGAAGATCTGTTTTTTTACGATCCCCAATGTAAAAGAGATAACTCAGGAACTGTACCCGTTCTCTCTGGATTCCGTCTCCCATAAGAGCTGCTGCCGGAACCTCAAGAAACTTTCCGAGAAGATCCAGAAGCGGCGCTTCAACAGCAGTGACCACATGAACCCCTGTACGAAGATCAAAGGTCTGAAGTCCGCGGACATCATCCTTTATATTTTTGTCAAGCCAGCCGCGTACCTTATTTAAGGTCTGCTTATAATCCGCAATACTGGTTCCGATCACAAGGTCTTTCACCTGCTCCAGCGCCTTTGTAATTTTTTCTCCTCCCGGAACCTCTCCTACTCCTTCTGTTCCGGTAGAATCTGTCAGTATTACAATATTTCGTGTAAAATATGGAGCATGTGCGCCAGACAGATTAAGTTCCATACAATCATGTCCGGCTACCGGATAAACTTCCATTTTTTCTACAACTGGTATCATCAATATATCCTCCTCAATGTGCTTAAAAGGTTACGGCCACCGTTCTTTTCTATGCATTTTATTATATACAATCCCTTTTGTTATTCAATTCGCAAAATACTCAAGATAAACAGGTAATTTTTATATATATACTTCAATCTTTCATTTTATGAAATATTTCTGTTTCATTTTTATTTCAAAAATATTCATTTCTTTCACAGAATTTTGTTTTTCCACTTTACATAACTTTTACATTGTAAAATTTTTTATCCGTCCTGTTTTTTCACATAAAAAAGCTGCCAGCATATACCGACAGCTTTTTATGGAAATTCCCAAAAGAAAGAGGGTAAACAGGAATTTCCATCGAATATAGTAAACAAAAATCAGGTAATAGGCGCAGGGTTAAAAATGCACAGATCATTGTGAAGCTTGTATTTTTCCGCAAAGGACTGCTCCCTTCCGCTTGCTACGTTAATGATCTTATAAAACAGTTCTGTTCCGACATCCTGGATCGTTGCCTGCCCCATAGCAATAGGGCCTGCATTTACATCAATCAGATCCTGCCACATTTCTTTCATTTCATTTCTTGAACAAACCTTGATCACAGGTGCTGCTGCCAGACCATAAGGCGTTCCCCGTCCGGTCATAAATACCTGGACAGTGATTCCTGACGCAAGCTGACAGGGACCGCAGACAATATCGCTGGCAGGTGTAGCCGCATAAATGAGTCCGTGTCTGCCGGGCTTCTCTGCCGGTGAAAGCACTTCTACAATAGGAGAGGTTCCTGATTTTGCAATGGACCCCATTGCCTTTTCCACAATATTGCAGAGACCTCCCTTTTTATTTCCCGGTGTCGGGTTGGCGCTTCTGTCCACCTCTCCTTCTGCAAGGTAATTATCATACCAGCGCATTTCTGCCGCCAGTTTATCTCTGACCTCAGGACTGATGCAGCGTTCTGCCAGATAATGGACTCCGTCACGAACCTCTGTCACCTCAGAAAACAGAACCGTTGCTCCGCCTTTTACAAGCATATCTGCTGCATAACCGGCTGAAGGATTCGCTGTAACGCCGGAAAAAGCATCGCTGCCTCCGCACTGCATTCCGATACAAAGCTTTGAAAGAGGAAGCGTAACACGCTTTCTTTGATTCAAAATGGCAAGCTTCTTATCTGCCATTTTCATCAGCGCATCCACCATAGCGTCAAATCCCTTTAATTCCTGCAAAATAATCACATTTTCCGGTGATATGTCTGCCTGGTCAAGAAGCATATCTACTGTAAACTTCTCACAGCCAAGTCCTACAACCATAAGCTGGCCGCCAAAATTCGGATGCTTTGCCAGATTACGAAGAGCCCGTATAGGAACTTTTGCCTCTGGCGCATTGATAGCGACACCGCAGCCATATGCATGATTAATGGGAACAATGTCATCTACATTCGGGTATTTGGGAAGAAGTTCTTCTTTCATTTTTTTTACTGCTACATTAAGTACACCTGTCACACACTGTACCGTTGTGCTGATTCCCAGAATATTCCTTGTTCCCGCGTATCCTCCATCCGGATTTTCATATCCCTCAAATGTAGTTACCGGAGGCTCCGGAAGTTCGGTTACAATATTTTTTCCATATTCCATATTATCTACCGACGGCGGTGTCGGAAGCTCCAGCATAAATTCATTGATCCAGTCGCCGCGTTTGATCGGATTCATGGCATAACCGAGAATCACGCCGTAACGGATAACCGGGCTCCCTGCCGGAATGTCAGTCAGGGCAACCTTATGCGCCTGGGGAATATCCTGATTAATATGCAGACCTTCGATCTCAGTTCCTGCATTCAGTTGTTTCACAGCAATGGCAACATTATCAGAACTGTGAACTTTCACTAAGAGTGACATGGGAATTCCTCCTTTGTTTTTATGCTGCTATTATAATATATGATATTGTATAAGTAAAATTAATAAATATTAGTTATCTATTAATTTTATTAATAGAAGTATAGACCTTTTGATAAAAAAATGGTAAAGTAAAATCAGCTCTTATTATCCCAGCTGCGTCTCTGCCTCTTGATATTGATGAAAAACCATATTTTTCAGAAAGGAATTTGCCATGGATTTACGACAGCTTGAATATATTGTACAAATTGCAGAAGAAAATAATATTACCCGGGCAGCGGAAAAGCTTTATATTACTCAGTCTGCCCTGAATCAACAGCTTCTGAAGCTGGAAAAAGAACTTGGTGTCCCGCTTTTTCACCGTTCACGCACTGACTGGCACCCAACAGAAGCAGGAGAAATCTATCTGAGCGCAGCACGTAAAATGCTTCAGATGAAAAAAGATACCTATTACCGGATCCACGATCTTGCTGAAATTCAAAAAGGACAGCTTTCCGTTGGATTTACTCCCGGACGGGGCATTATCATGTTCTCTCATATTTATCCCCGATTCCACAGGATGTATCCGGATATCACAGTTATACCAAGGGAGCTCAGTGTACAGAAACAGCAGTCGCTTCTTCTGTCCGGCAGCCTGGATCTGGGCTTTGTCACCTTAACGCCTTCCCAGCAGAAGGCTTCTCTTACATACATAAATCTTTCTGAAGAAAGAATTTTGGCCGGTGTTCCTCTCCGCCATCCGGTGGCAACTCCACTGGACAGCTCTGACGGCACACCTGTTGCTGATATGACTGATATGTCTTCCGAACTTCAGGAGCTTGATCTTTACCGGCTCCGGGAGGAGCCGTTTGTTCTCACCTACCAGGAATCTACCTTAAGGGAAATGACAGATCAGATTTTTAAAAAAGCCGGATTTACTCCCCATGTACTTTTTGAGACCTCTAATAACGCCACAATTGCTACTATGATACATGCGGAAATGTGTTGCGGACTCATTCCAGAATACTATGCCAGAAATTCTCCATATGGCATCCGCTATTTTACACTTCCGGATAACCCTGCATGGAATATTATGGCCTGCTGCCACAAAAACCGCTATATAAGCAAATCCACCAGAGACTTCATAGCTCTGGCGGAAGAATTCTGGAAAAAGGAGCTTTGATCATGCTCCTTCTTTTTCCATATAACGCATCATTGCTTCTGCTGCTTTTTTTGCAGCTTCTACTGCATGAACAACTGTTTTAGACCCTGTAACCACATCTCCTGCCGCAAAAATCCCCTTTCTGGTTGTCATATGATTTTCATCTACGATCAGAAGCCCCTTGTCTGATCCCTCAAGCCCTACTGTAGTACGGATCAGACGGTTTCTGGGTCCCTGACTAATGGCAATAATCGTAGAATCCGCCTCTGTCTGCTCTTCTCCTTCTTCATATCCTGTTACTCTGTTATTCTCATCCATAATGGAAGTTTTAAATACAGGCCCTTTCTCCGTGATCCGCTCAATTGCTTTTCCAAAAACAAACTCTGCGCCATCCAGCTCTGCATAAGCCATCTCATGGGAACTGGCAGCTATCCGTCTGCCCCGGGCATACATGGTCACCTGATGAGCGCCGTTTCTCAAAGCAGTTCTTGCTACATCCATTGCTGCATTTCCCATACCGATCACAGCAACCTTTTCTCCCAGACTGTATGCAGAAGGATTGGCAAGGTAATCAATTCCAAAATGTACGTTGGAAAGACATTCTCCCGGTATTCCAAGATTTCTCGCCTTCCATACTCCTGTTCCCACAAACACACTGGCATAACCGTCCCGAAGAAGATCTTCAATGGTCAGGGTTGTGCCAATGGCTGTATTGGGTCGTATTCTGATTCCCAGTTCCAGGAGTTTTTTCTGATATCTGGAAAGAATGGTTTTTGGAAGCCGAAACTCCGGAATTCCGTACTGTGTAATCCCGCCGATCTTATCCTGCTGTTCAAAAATCGTTACCTGATATCCATTTTGAGCAAGAATCACCGCTACTGTCATCCCTGCCGGTCCGGCTCCTATGACAGCCACATTCTGTTTTTTCTGTTCTGCTGTTTTTACCTTCATTCTGTCCAGATACATATCGGAAATATAGGTTTCAATACTGGAAAAGTGTACCGGACTTCCCTTTTTTCCCAAAACACAGTTCCCTGCACACTGCATTTCATGATTACATACAATGGAGCAGATCAGAGACATCGGATTATTTTCAAACAGTTCTCTTCCCGCATCCATAACCTGATGCTCCTTAAACAGCTGAATAATATGCGGAACAGGGGTATGCACCGGACATCCTTCCATACATTTCGGTTTTTTACAGTTAAGGCATCTGTTTGCCTCATCAATAATATGAATTGCCATAATTTTTATCTCCTCTGAAAAAATGACTTTGAAAATTTTTATTTGAAAACATCCTTTTCAGCCGACTGTCTTCTTTCCAGTAAATCATACCGGTTTATAATCCCGTATTTTTTCATACGTCTCCACAGTGTTGTTGTACTGATTCCCATCTCTTTTGCCACTGCGCTTCTGTTTCCTCTGTATTTTTCCAGAAGGGTCTGCAGTTCAACAGCCTCAGGATGCTGATAAATAACTGTTTTTCCGTCCTCCTGTTCACTTTCCGTCTGCGGATAAAGTTCATTCAGAAGAAAATGTACAAAATCACCGGCAATGGTTTTTTTCATGGTTGTCAACAGCATACGCTCACAAAAGGTCTCCAGCTGAAGCTCATTTCCCGACCACGGAAATTCCATCAGCGCTTCCATGGCATCCTCTGATATTTTAGGAAACTTTGCATATCTTCTTGAAAATTTTGTACGACATTCTTCGACTATAGAGCGAATATCCTCTTTTCTTTTGCGGAGCGGCGGTATTTCTACCACAAGCCCGTTCAAAAGATAATACAGATCCTCTCTGAACCGTCCTTCCTTTACAAGCTGTCCCAAATCAACAGATGTTGTGGCTATAATACGATTATCAAGAGTCTGGCTTCGCTCTAAATCGTTCTGAATAAGATCCTCATACCGTATGGCGCGATACAGTCTGTACTGACACACAGGAGTAAGCTTTTCAATCTCTGCGATAAGTACTGTTCCAAGATCTCCCACTGCAAGTCCGCCTTTCTGAATTCCGATATTCTCAGAAGCCGGATTGCCGAAAATACGGTCCATCTGCATCTGCTCCGACATTCCGCTGCAGTTGATCGTCACAAAAGGTCCTGTTTTATAAGAACTATTATTATGGATGCACTGAGCCAGGAACTCTTTTTCTGTTCCTCCCTCCCCCCGTATCAATACCGGACTTTTAGAAAGAGCATACATTCTGGAAAGCTCCACACAATATTCCATCTCTTTTCCGGTAATTCTCATATCTGAAAACCGTGCTTTCGCCACATATCCTTTCAAATAATGAGAATGCAGCTCGTCCGTACTGCTCTTTTGAGCTGATATATACCTGTAGCAGCTTATGATAGCGCCGCAGATTTTTTCCTCATACTGAACAGGAGCAACTGTTATCATCATCGGTATTCCGGCAAGATATGTAGAAGTTGTAAACATATCCCTTCTTCCTTCCAGTACGTCATTGACATATTTTATATCAAGCTCCGGAAAAAAGCTTTCTAAAGCCTCTCCGTTCACCTTCTCGGCAGATTTTTTCAGCAGCTCCTCTACTGTACGATTAATAATTGTAATTTTTCTTTTTTCGTCAATCTCAAAAATACCATTATTGGCATTATCAAGAACTGTTTCAAACTGCGCCGCATATGTTTTTTCTGTTTCTGCTGACAACGCCATATGCTCTGCCATAGCAAGAGCTGAACGTATAGACTCCTCTGTGGAATTTATAAAACAGGAGGGAAAATTTCTTTGTGAAGCAAGACTGTTCACTGTATCTCCTCCCAGAAGTACATCTGCCCCCTCTGCGATCGCAAGCTCCACCTTTTCTGCAGCCTGCTCCATACTTTTCATAAAATAAGTTTTTAATGTGATTCCAAACAGCTCATCAAAATAAGATGTATCGCTGAACATACTTTCAAAACCGATCAGGGCAATCTGGGGATGTTTCTTTTCAGGTATAAGCTTTTTTGCCGCCGCAACCATAAGCGCTATTTCCTGACCTGTCAGTATGATTTCTGCCACCGGTATATTGGTATATTCTCTGATATATGCTGCCTGCACTCCCCGGGCAACAATGATTCCTGCCCCCTGCTCCATTGCCTTACGCGCTTCATATACAGAATCTGATGTTTTTATTACTTTCAATATATCTATATCCGCATTTTTTTCCTGTATCACCTTGCGCGCCTGTTCCAGCATATACTCTTTTGGAAGAAGAACTGCTATTTTTGACATATAATTATTTCTCCTTTTCGTAATCCTCAAGTACCATATACAAGTATCCCCGGCCAGGCTCATGGCATACCTGACCGGGGATGCATCAAAGAAATTTTCTGTTTTTACTTCCTTTCCCGCTCTACAAAAACATTGGAAATTTTTTCATAATATTTTACAATACTGCTGTGATCTTCCTTTTCACAGCCATCCGCTTTCAGAGACTGCATGATTTCCATAAGCTCTGCTGTAAGAGGAAGTGCTGCATTCACTGCATGTCCTGCATTTAATGCATTGTTCAGATCTTTCATATGCAGTTCAATACGAAATCCCGGCTTAAAATTTCTGTCCATCATCATCGGAGCTTTTGCATCAAGCACCGTGGATCCTGCAAGTCCTCCTCGGATCGCCTGATATACAAGCTCAGGATCTGTACCTGCTTTTGTCGCCAGAGTCAGAGCTTCTGAAACAGCCGCTATATTCACTGCTACAATAATCTGATTGGCAAGCTTGGCTACATTTCCGGAGCCTATCGGACCTACATAGACAGCTGACCCTGCCATATTCATAAGAAGTTCATAGTATTTATCAAAGGTTTCTCTTTTTCCGCCAACCATAACTGAAATCGTTCCGTCAATGGCTTTCGGCTCCCCTCCGGATACAGGTGCATCCAGCATATCGATTCCCTTTTCTGCAAGTACTGCCGAAATCGCTTTGCTCTCTGTAGGGTCAATGGAACTCATATCAATCAGAACAATTCCCCTTCTGCCACCTTCAATAATTCCGCCTTTTCCAAGCGCAACTTCTCTGACCTGAGGAGAGTTTGGAAGCATGGTAATAATCACTTCTGCTTCTTCTGCTACCTCTTTTCCATTATGAACTGCTTTGGCGCCCAGCGCCTCCATCTCTTTTAAGGTATCCGGATTATGAGTAGTAACGATAAGATCATGACCTGCTTTAATCAGATTTTTGCACATAGGTTTTCCCATAATTCCAAGTCCGATAAATCCAACCTTCATCTTTTACCTCCCAATTTCAATAAATTGTCTTACAGAAACTATTAAAATACTGTTCTTCTGCTACTCTGTTTCATTGATTTTACTGTCCCTATTGTAAAATATTTTTCTGTAAAATTCCATTGACAAAAGACTCAAAAAAAGAAAAGTTTTTTATCACACAATTCCTTTATTTCATATTTTGAAATATTTATTTCATCCTAATCCATTAATCGCAGCAGATTTTGTTTTTCTGTTTGATTTTTTATCATAAAAACTCTTCCGGCAATTAATTTTATTAAATTACTCATCCAGCATATCCTTAAAAAAATTTAAAAATGATATGCTACTATAGATTTTGTGCCAAATACCGCGAAATCGAAACTTAGCTACATAAAACTGTCCGTAAATCAAAACATCGGAACTTTCTTGATTTTAATACCTGGCGTACACTGTTTCTACTTACTATAGTCTACGATCCTCTGCAATGTCCAAACTGTAAAAAAGAAATGCTCTTTCATCTTCAATCTTTTCCATACTGTACTTATTACAGATAGTACAAAAAAGAGATGCTCCCTTACGAAACATCTCTTTCTAAATCATTATATTTACTTTTATTTAACTAAACAGATCTGCAAGAATCTGATCTGCTGTTTTATTTTTATATCCGTGGGGATCACTCAGGGTGGAAGAATTCCATCTGAAGTAATTTCCTCTACGGACATAAGCGCCTGATGAAGTATGGTAGAAGCTACTGTTGGTCTTCTGCATTTTCTGATACCCCGGGAAACGTTCCATATACTTTTCTGCAAGGGCAATTGCCTGGCTTCCATAATTTCCATTCGGTGTAGGCGTTCCGGAAATCTGTACACCTGCATTCGGTGTGGAGTGAAGGATCACCGCACTCTTATCTTTACATTGTCCCAGAATCATCCAGGTATGATTCTCATCATATCCTATATCCCCCGGATACAGTTTATAATCATGACTGCTTAGATAATTTTGATTACAGATAGTACCCCAACCGTATCCTTTATACAAACTTCCAATGTTTCCTGAAACGTCTGTGGAATAACGTCCTGTTACCTGATAAGTAGCCCAGCCTATATATCCCGAGCAGTCAAGTCCAAGCTCTGTCTGATATCTGTAATTATTGTAATTATAGCTGCTGTTCTGACTACTGAAGAATGATGTCCACTTAGGGCTGATTCCCTTTCGTGTGGAATCTGTGTCATTATGCCCTCCACCCCAGATGTACAATGTTCTTCCTACCGGTTGCAATGCATTTAAAAGATAGTTCTTAACAGTACGTTCAGAAGTAGGAGTTGATGGAGTTACAGGCTTATTATAATCATCCTCTGAAGAAATCAAAAGTCCCTTGGAATCAAACGTATAAGTTTTTCCGTCAATGACCCTTGTTCCTGTTACCATAATTAATGTTTTAGGATCAAAGTATCTTTTTCGACCGTCTTCATTCAGCCATCCGCCTTTGGCAACACCATCGATTTTGCTGAAATAATACCAGTTTCCGTCAACTTCTTTTTTTGCCTTACTCATGACACCTGTTTTAGGGTCAAAATATCTTTTCTCTCCCTCTGGTGAAGTATGCCATCCTGTTGCCATAGCATAGGTTCCTCCACCATAAAAATATCTCATTCCAACCTCGAACTCAATGAATCCCTGTTTTGCAGCTCCTGTCTTAGGATCAAAATAATAGTATCTTCCATCAATAGGACGCAATCCTGTCTTCATTCGTCCGTTTCCTTTTTCAAAATACCATTTCTGATTTTTTGAATTTTTCATCCATCCGGTAGACATGGTAAATGTTGCAGGCTGAAAATATCGTGTATATCCGTTGACTGTCTGGAACCCCTTCTGAGCCCATCCTGTTTTTGCATCAAAGTAATAATACTCACTGTTAATCGGTCTCAGTCCGGTTCGCATTTCCCCTGTCTTTTTGTCGAAATAACGTCTGTCACCCTTACTGTTCTTGTACCATCCTTTCAACATTGCACCTGACTGATTGGGATCAAAATAATAATACTTATTATTCACTTTCTGAGTCCCGGTCATTTTCTTGCCATTCTTATAATAATATGTTTTTCCACCTACTGTATGAAATCCATTCACAGGTGCCGCCTGAACTTCTACAGTAGTGGAATGCATGGAAAAGCCGGCTGCAAATAGCATCAGCCCCAGTAAAATACCCCAGAATTTCCAGCGCTTGCATACCTTATTCATAAACATTTCCTCTTCTCGGACTTTATTTTTTACAATCTTGTTACAATATTGTGTATTTATTATATCTCAACTTTTTCCATGCGTCAATATTTTTATTACAAATTGTAAAACAGAACAAAAAAGAGCAAAGTCTTTCTGACTTCACTCTTTTGTAATATTTGTCTTATTTATTTTTAAAGGAGGTGTTTTCTCAGCTCTGCTCCGTCCATAGCGCTCAGATATGCCGGCGCAACATCAAAAACAGTTTTGCAGCCTTTCTGTCCTTCCTGGCTCATACGGTATGCAGCTCTTGCATATGCCACGATCACGGAAGATGTAAATTCCGGATTAGAATCCAGCTTCAGGCTGTACTCGATCACATGCTTATTTTCGTTATCCCATCCGGTGCTTCCGGTACGAATAACAAAACCGCCATGAGGAATCCCGCTGTGATCACGTTTCAGCTCTTCTTCAGAAATAAAATGTACGGTTGTATCATAGTCGGCAAAGTAGTTTGGCATGGTCTTGATCTCCTGCTCGATGCGGGCCAGATCTGCGCCTTCTTCAGCAACAACAAAACATTCTCTTGTATGTTTCTGTCTTGTTGTCAGCTCAGGATTTTCTCCGTTTCTTACAGATTCCAGAGCAGCCTCTACCGGAATTGTATACTGCTTGCCGTCTTTTACTCCGTCAATTCTTCGAATTGCATCAGAGTGCCCCTGGCTTACGCCTTTTCCCCAGAAAGTATAATCTTTTCCATTGGTAAGAATGGCATTTGCATACATTCTGTTCAGAGAGAACATTCCCGGATCCCAGCCTACAGAGATGATTCCCACATGGCCGCTTTCTTTTGCCGCTTTATCCACATTTTCGAAATGCTCCGGAATTCTTGCATGTGTATCAAAGCTGTCTACAACATTGAACCACTGTGCATATTTAGGTGTCTGTACCGGAAGATCTGTTGCGCTTCCGCCGCAGATGATCAGAACGTCGATCTCGTCCTTCATCTTCTCTGCTTCGTCCACATGGCAGACCTTAGCTGTCTCTGTAAGTATTTTTACTGTCTCAGGATCACGGCGTGTAAAAACTGCCGCAAGTTCCAGATCCGGATTGTGTTTCACTGCACATTCCACGCCTCTGCCCAGGTTGCCATATCCCATGATTCCAATTCGAATACTCATAATAATTTCCTCCTCGTTTTTTCTGCTTATATATTAATCTTCCAGAGGAATAATGTCAATTTTTTTCTTTTGTTCCTGACAAATTTCTGCCGCATCAGTTACTGTTCGCTTCATTTACGGCAACCTAGTCAGAATCCATTACAAATGATCTTCGGTAATGGCATATTACATTACATTACCATTCGCGGCGGTCTGTACCATCGCTGTCAGCAACAGATGACTCCGCTTCCCGGACAGCAGCAGCTGCAGGCAAGATTTGCCATCAGACATTTCATACAGAGATCATTGCCAGCTGTGGGCATTCCGCCAAATGGATTCTGCTGTTCCTGATACCAGCTTCCGCCGCCCTCCATACGCTGAAGCATCATGCGGTACTGCATATTATCAGGCTCCAGACGCACAGCCTCACGGATATGATTCATGGCATTTACATTATTCCCAAGTCCCATATTGGCAACCGCTGACAGATAATACCACTGAGCATTTCTTTCTTTTAATGAGGACAGAACATTCATTGCTTCCTGATAATGACCGCTCTGAACATAATTGGAAGCAGCCTGTCTGCGAATGGCCTCCTCATCCTGATATCCGCTATTGCTCTGACTTCCACCATAGCCGCCAAATCCGCCGAAGCCTCCATATCCCGTATTTCCGCCATATCCATAATTTCCCGAAGAACTATACTCCCGTTCTTTCATGATCTGATCATAGGCCTGCTGGATCTCTTTAAACTTTTCCTCCGCCTGGTCCTTATTGGGGTTATTGATATTTGCATCCGGATGATACTTCCGGCTGAGCTTTCTGTATGCCTTTTTTATTTCCTCATCAGATGCATCCCTCGACACACCCAGAATACTGTACGGATCAAACATGTTCTTTCTCCTGTTTCTTCTTCCTTTGCTCTGAAACTGCCTCAAACCGGCACCATACGCCGGAGTACAAAATATTTCGCAGAATATCTGCATATTTAATAATAGGAAGTTTCTCAAATTCCCGGCACGCCTCAGCCATCATCATGATCAGTATCTGGCATACGCGTTCCTGAAACCCTTCCATTATATAATCCTGAGCAAAAGGATTGTAATTTCCTTTTTCCAGATCCTTCTCCACATCATCATAGGCATCCATCAGATAGATAAATTTTCCCAGATAAAACCCCATTCGCCTTAAAGCAGGTTCCCATTCGTCCTCTCTCCAGGCAAGAATCTCCTCCATGATTTTCCCAAAGCATCCAGATATTTTATCAATATCCGTTTCTCCTGCTTTTTCCATGGCAGAAATCTCATTCAGATGTTTTATAATGTCTGCTGTCTTTTTCTTCCAGAGAGCTTCTGCCTTTTTGTCCTTATTTTTCAAAAGTCTGCTGTATGCCAGTCTGGAAAGCTTTTTTTCATCCTTCCAGTCGTCCACACATTTGTAATAAGCAAGAAACACGTTCATATCAGCCGCATATTCTGTCACTTTATTTTTGCGTACCGGCTGTTTTCTCACCGGATGAACCATGCAGCGGCTGGTTCCTTTTTTTGTGGGCGGTTCATACAGACCGCTGAGAAGAAGGATTACAAAAGTCATATCATAGGTCAGTGTGATCTGACCTGAGATTCCATAGCGCTCCCTCAGTTCCCTGCATAATCCACAGTAAAAAGACCGATACAGATCATAATCTTTAAATTTTATTTCCGGCCGGTTCATCACAACATACCCAAACATAACTCCTCCTGCTTATCCTCAGGCTTTTCAGCTTTTTTTGATAAATTTTGTATGACACTTCGGACAGTCGATCTCAATTTTTCCTTTTCCCCTGGGGATCCTGATTTTCTGTCCGCAGCTGGGACAGGTATAAATATGATGTGTTTTTCTCTGTTCCATCATATTTTTTTCTTTTCTGAACCACTGTCTGATTTTTGCTGTCATGGAAAGATACTTCTGATTTTCCGCATAACGTTTCTGAATGTTTCTGGAAAGCATACGAAAATATGTATAAATGATGGCAGCCAGACCCACGGTATTCAGAATCGCTCCCGTGGTGCTTCCATTACGGAAAAAAACAGAAGCCACAATGCATACCAGGGCAACTCCCATGGTAAACCGTGCAAATCCGTCCACACCATAGCGTCCTTCCATAAATTTTATAAACTTTTCCTTCATGTCAATGCATCTCCTGTCTTTACTTATCGTTCACTGCACACCTGAAAAATATAAAACTTCAGATAATAGGATTCGTCAGACGCCCATAAAATCGGATGATCCGGTGCCTGAGTTCTGTACTCTACCTGCCTCAGTCTCTTATGGGCGCTGCGCGCAGCCTGTCCGACTGTTTTTGTAAAAAGCTCATAGGTCATAAAATGTGAACAGGAACAGGTTGCCAGAAAGCCGCCGTCTTTTACCAGCTTCATGGCTCTCAGGTTGATCTCTCTGTACCCCTTCACCGCATTTTTTACAGAATTTCTGGACTTTGTAAAAGCAGGAGGATCCAGAATCACAACGTCAAATTTTTCTCCGCGTTCCTCAAGCTCAGGAAGAAGCTCAAATACATCCTCACAGATAAACTTAACCGTACCGTCAAGTCCATTCAGCCGTGCATTGGCAGTGGCCTGATCTACAGCAAGCTGAGAGGCGTCTACTCCAGTCACTTCACTGGCGCCTGCAATTCCCGCATTCAGGGCAAAAGAACCGGTATGGGTAAAGCAGTCCAGCACTTTTGCATTTTTGCAGAGCTTCTGGATAGCCAGACGGTTATATTTCTGATCCAGGAAAAATCCTGTTTTCTGTCCGTCTTTTATATCTACCTGATATTTTACCCCATTCTCTTCGATTTCTACCAAAGTAGGAAATTCCGGACCGATAAAGCCCTTGTAAAGCTCCATTCCCTCCTGACGTCTTACCTTGGCATCGCTTCTCTCGTAAATTCCTCTGACAGCAATACCGTCCTCTTCCAGAACCTTTTTCAGAAGTTCCAGTATCTGCAGCTTCAGGCGGTCAATTCCCAGGGCAAGAGACTGAACAACAAGCACATCAGAAAATTTGTCAACAACAAGTCCGGGAAGAAAATCAGCTTCTCCGAAAATCAGTCTGCAGCTTCCTGTATCTGTTACCTTTTTCCGGTATTCCCAGGCATCTCTTACTCTCTGCTCAAGGAATTTCTCATCAATCTTCTGGTTTTCATCCCGTGTGAGCAGCCTCACTGTGATTTTGGAGTTGGTATTAATAAATCCTCTGCCCAGAGGATATCCGTCAAAATCTCTTACCAGAACAATATCTCCATTGAGAAAGCTTCCCATCACAGAAGCTATCTCGTTGTCAAACACCCACATTCCGCCGGATTTCAGGAGGCGTCCTTCCCCCTTTTTCAGCGTTACTACTGCCAGACTCATGTATTCTTCTCCTTTCGGAAACATATTTCCACTGTATTCGTCAGCATTTCCATTTATTGTAGCACACACAGTCTGAATTTTCCAGTATTTCCGCTAAGACACAAAATAATCACATTCTATGAAGGATGATATTCTGGCGTGACTTTTCCGTATTTTGTAAAAACAAAAAGGACAGATCTGCTTATCCTAAAATCTTTGTGGAATGTTTTGTTATACTAAAAAGTTTGTACCTGAGATACTCTCTCCCGAAAATAAAAGACCCCAGTACTATTTCTAATACTGAGATCTTAATATGTTATCTTAACTCATATCTGCTCCTGGGCAAAACACCCTTTTGCCCGATATGGCACAGCCGCCATATGCAGGATTATTCCATTACTTCTTCCTGTGTGGTTTCAGCAGAAACGCTGCTCTCTCCATACAGATTTTCAAAGAATTTCATAGTGTCACTGTAGAGTGCCTGTCTTGTCTCCGGTGTTTCATTTACCAGAATGTCATCCTCAGCCGGATCCAGTTCCATACTGAAGATCAGTCTCATCTCTGCATTTACCATGTTCAGCTCTGCTGACAGATATATGTCTGTATCAGCCGGAACATAGCTCATTCCTCCGTCTTTCAGTACCTTGATATAGGATTCCAGTACCTTCTGAGTCAGATCTGCACCAACCTCCGGTGTAATTGTAACTGATGCCATGGCATCCTCTCCCATTACACTCTGAAGAGAAGCCGTATCTCCCTCATACTCTCCCTTACAGAAGCTTTTTGCCTGTTCAAAGGATGCTTTTGCTTCTTCACTTAAAGAATCTGTATTCAGAGGATCTTCTGCTGTATTTTCCTCCGGTGTCACACTCATGTCATCCTGGGCTGTTCCGTCAAGAACAGTTCCGTCCTCTGTGGCTTCCGGAATCTCCTCTGTATTTTCTTCCGGAGCTACAGCCATATCATCCTGGGCTGTTCCGTCAAGAGCGGTTCCGTCCTCTGTAGCTTCAGGGATTCCTGTTTCTTCATCAACTGCGCCGTCCTCGCCTTCCACAGCCTCTCCCATGGTTTCTTCCTGAAGAGACGGATCCTCTGTGGAGCTTTCTTTAATGTCTTCACCAAGAGCGTCCGGATCTACATTTTGTGTAATATCCTCCCCATCTGTGCTGTCTTCATCCACGAAACCGTCATCTTCAACTACGCCGTCATCCTGAGCAGTTCCATCAAGGACCTGGTCATCTGAGGATTCTTTGTCCAGATTCTGCTGGATGTTTTCCAGAGTTTCCTTCATCTGCTCAATATCATAGCTCTGCTGTGCGATCTCCTGAAGAAGAGCGACAATTGTTTCCAGTTCCTCCTGGCTTAAAGTAACATTATTCTGAACAGCAATGTTGTTTACAATATTATAAATTTCATCTGCGTTCTGGATATTATCGCCAATGATCTGAAGCTTTGCCTGATTGATGATATTGGTCGCATTATCGTTTCCTACCTGCTGCGCAAGATCACCGGTCACCACAACCTCTTTTGTTGCAAGATCTTTTTTGGTGCTGTCAAGCTTCTGTCCGCTTGCGCTTTCGTATGCCATGATCACACCTGTCAGAGCGCCTGTTCCGGATACTTCATAAGGGCATGCCGCAACAGCTTCACAGTTGGTTACTCCTGCAGTAGAAAGAGCATTGGCGATCATATTTCCGGTTACATAATTCAGATTTGCAGTACGGACCTTGATTCCGCCTGACTGTGTAGGTTTTACATAAGCGCAGCTCAGGGTTCTTGTTCCGATCTGCTCCAGCGGGATATAATCTCCCAGATGCTCTCTTTCATCCTGATTGGTGATAGTAAGGATCTGAACCTGGCTGGCATCTGTTTTAAAATAGCGCATCATGGTATCCTTCTGATCCTGGGTAAGGTCTGCGCCAAGTGTTACAACTCTGGCTGAATCTGCCATAGCCGGAACCGCACCTCCGGCTGTCAGACACAAGCTGCAAAGTAATGCTGCGATCACACTTCTTTTTTTCATAATCCTGTCCTCCGTTTAATTAAAAGTAAAATATACTGAAACTGACATTCTGATATTCTCTGTTCCGTTTACAGTTTTGCGGAACCTGCTGTGAGTTTTATTATAACACACCTTCCGGCATATTTGTATTCCATATTTTCTCACGGCAGTTATATACCCTCAAAACTGCCGTTTCCCTTTTTGGCGCCATACGGCATTCATTTCCTGCTATAGAATCATCTGAATATATCAGAAAATCTTCCTGTTTATTCCATAATGTCCGCAACTCTGTGATAATATCTCCACTCCGCAGTCTGATCACTGTATTTTCGGATACACGCTTATAGTACTTCCAGAAAAACCCTGATCCTTCCTCCACAGACAAGCCCCTCCTCTTCTGCCTCCTGTCCGGACATGTCCTCAAGCACAAGACGGCTTTGGGGATTTTCCTCTTTCAGCATATGAAGACACTGATTCCGGATGCGGCTTTCCATACATCCGCCTCCGATCGTACCAACGATTCTTCCGTCTGAAAGTACTGCCATCTTTGTTCCGATTTCTCTGGGAGCAGAGCCCTGCCTTGCCACAATAGTCGCAAGAGCCTTTTTCTGCTCCGGATAGCTTTCCCCTGTCAGGCATGCCAGAAGTTCTTTATCATATCCGCCTGTTTTTTTTATACTGTTTTTTACCATAATCAGTTCTGCCACTATGGAGACTGCAATTTCCTCCGGAGTCTCCGCATAAATGGAAAGTCCTACCGGCGTATGGAGACGTTCTACCTCACTTTCCGGAAATCCCTCTTCCACCAGCTTTTTTTTCAGAAGGATCCCGCGCTTCCGGCTTGCCATCATTCCCACATATGCCCGTTCCTTTTTCAAAATTGCAGTAAGGCAGATTCCATCATACCGATGGCCTCTTGTAACAACCAGAAAATAAGTATCACTGCCTCCGGGAATTTTTTCCAGGGCTGAAGCAAAATCATCACAGATTACCTGATCTGCCCCTGCCGCCCGGGCCTGATCCGCAAAAAACGGACGATCTTCAAGCACAGTCACATGAAACCCTGTATGTTTTGCCAGAATTACTGCCTGCTGCGCCACATGACCTCCGCCACAGATCACAAGCTTTCCGGGTTTTCCCAACAGTTCCACAAAAATCCGGCATCTGTCCGCTTCAATAATACTGCTTTGCTCTGTCTCTGCCAGCCGGCTTATCAGCTCTGGTGAAAGCCTGTCTTCTCCGCTTTCGGCCACAAGCCTGCCCTCAGTAAAAAAGAGACGTTTTCCTGTATTTTCTCCTTCTATTACTGTGGCCAGCATATTTTTATTCTTCTCCATATGGTCTGCCATAATCTGATACAGTTCCTGATTCTTCACCCGTTTTCCCCCTTAATCATAATGCTGCACTTCACAAAACTGTGTACTTTATCCGTTTCTGTCTGTTGCATAACAGAAGAAACCAGTTCCTCTTCATTAAATATGATCACTATTCCCCATAACCTGCTCAGAATACATCCCGGATTACCTGCTGTAAATGATCAAATCAAAAGGTACACACTCTCGTTGTTCTGTCTTTGCAGGATGCACATATATAGTTTAAAATTTATTTGTGTCCATATATTATAGATTCTATTGCGCAAAATTCTGTACTGCCTTATTTAGCGATATAAATTTTAATATTTATTCACTTACAGTTACCTGTTTATTTTATCATACATCCACTGAAAAATCAGTATGGAATGTACGACTTTCCCGGCAGACAAAAAAGGATCCCGGATTCTTTGCGAACCCCTGATCCTTCTTTTTACAGGCTGTGGTTTCACAGCCTCTTTTCTGAAATTTCTGTTACTGTAAGAAATGTAAACAGCAGCTTATCTCTACTCCAGTATATGTTCCCTTCCCTGGGCGATCATTGTTCGTACATGGTCGTCCGCCAGAGAATAAAACATGGATTTTCCTTCTCTTCTGTTCTTTACCAGACGGCTCTGTTTCAGGATCCGAAGCTGATGGGAAACTGCCGACTGGGTCATATTCAACGCTCTTGCCAGATCACAGACACACACCTCTGTTTCAAAAAGAACAAACAGGATCCTGATTCTGGTAGGATCTCCGAAAACCTTAAAAAGCTCTGCCAGCGAATCCAGTTCTGTCTCATCAGGCATTGTCTCATCCACGATTTTTAAAAGCTCCTCATGAATTTCCTCTGTATCACAGCACAGACTCTCTTTTGTTTCTGCCATGTAATTTCCCTGCCTTTCCTTTTTATCATATCACATGCAGGGATTTTCTGCACGGGTATTATAATTTTTTTACAAACAGCGCGCGAATGGCATTCAGAACTGCAATTACCATAACGCCTACATCTGCAAAAATAGCAATCCACATATTTGCGATTCCCACTGCGCCCAGAAGCAGGCACAGAATCTTGATTCCAATAGCAAAATAAATATTCTGGTAAACGATCCTCATACATTTTTTTGCAATCCTTACTGCCTTTACTACTTTCAGAGGATCATCGTCCATCAGAACCACATCTGCCGCCTCAATGGCAGCATCTGAACCCAGAGCTCCCATTGCAATTCCGATATCTGCCCTGGAAAGAACCGGGGCGTCATTGATTCCGTCACCTACAAATGCAAGCTTTTCTCTGGGGTTCTTTTTCTCCAGAAGCTCTTCTACTTTTGTCACTTTATCAGCCGGAAGCAGCTCACTGTATACCCGGTCTACTCCCGTTTCTGCTGCTGCCTGCTGAGCAACCCGGTCAATATCACCTGTCAGCATTACTGTTTCACGAATACCTGACTTCTTCAGCTCTGCTACCGCAGCTTTTGCAGTTGGCTTCAAAACATCTGCAATCAGGATATGGCCTGCATAGGAACCGTCAATGGCAACATGGACAATGGTTCCTACCTGATGACACTCCTTAAAGGCAACTCCCAGCCGCTCCATAAGCCGACTGTTTCCGACTGCAACGGGAATTCCGTCCACTCTGGCTGTCACGCCATTTCCGCTGATCTCTTCAATGTCCTCTACACGGGTACGGTCTATTTCTTTTCCGTAAGCTCTCTGGAGACTCCGGCTGATAGGATGGGAAGAAGAACACTCTGCCAGCGCCGCATATTCCAGGATTTTATGGTCTTCCATTACATTGTGATGCACACCGCAGACCTCAAACACACCTTTTGTCAGTGTTCCTGTTTTATCAAACACCACATATCTGGTCTGAGCAAGAGTTTCCATATAATTGGATCCCTTTACCAGTACACCGGCATTGCTTGCTCCGCCGATTCCTGCAAAAAAGCTGAGGGGAATACTGATCACAAGGGCGCAGGGACAGCTGATTACCAGAAATGTCAGCGCACGGTAAACCCAGTCTCCCCACTGGGGATCCAGTCCCATAAACATCAGCCGGACAAGCGGCGGAAGAATTGCCAGCGCCAGCGCACTGTAACAGACTACAGGCGTATAATAACGGGCAAATTTGGATATAAAATTTTCGGATCTGGATTTCCTTGAACTGGAATTCTCCACCAGATCAAGGATTTTGGAAACCGTAGATTCCCCGAACTCTCTTGTAGTGCGGATTTTCAAAACACCTGTCATATTAATGCATCCACTGATGATCTCGTCACCCTCTTTTGCATCTCTGGGCAGGCTTTCTCCTGTAAGAGCGCTTGTGTTAAGCGTTGTTTTTCCCTCTGTGATAATTCCGTCAATGGGAACCTTTTCTCCCGGCTGCACTACAATGATACTGCCGATCTCCACTTCATCAGGATCTACTTTTTCCAGACTTCCGTTTCTTTCTACATTGGCATAGTCCGGACGGATATCCATAAGCTCGCTGATATTCCGTCGGCTTTTTCCCACTGCGTAGCTCTGAAACAGTTCCCCAATCTGGTAAAACAGCATAACTGCTGTTCCCTCTTTAAAATCTCCCAGACAGATGGCGCCCACTGTAGCTACTGCCATGAGAAAGTTTTCATCAAATACCTGTCTGTTTCTGATTCCCTTCCATGCTTTTAAAAGAATATCATATCCGATCACCAGATACGGAATCATGTACAGAACTGCCCTTAGATACCCCTGAACAGGTACCAGAGACAACGCTGCAACCATTATTGCTGCAATAAGGATACGAGTCAGCATTTTTTTCTGTTTTTTGTTCATATCCGCACCTTATCCTTTCACTTATTACAGATAGATCTCACAGTCATCTTCCACTTTTTTACAGTTTTTCAGAACCTCTTTCATAACAGCCTTCGGGTCCTGTCCATCCTCAAATTCCACGTTCATTTTTAACATCATAAAATTCACAGTGGCATCTTTTACTCCGGCTGTTCTTTTTGCAGCCTCTTCCATTTTGTTCGCGCAGTTTGCACAGTCTACTTCAATCTTATAGGTTTTCTTCATTTTTTATCTCCTTTTCGTTTACGTTTTATCATATGAACAGTTATTCATATGTTTGTTTATATTATATACAGGAAAAAGGAAAAAGTCAATTACTTTCTGTTTTATTTCACCGGTATTTTCAAAAAGTGTTTCTTCCTGTATAATAGTCTTATTCAAATAACTGATTACCTTAAAAAGGAGACTTCCATGGGTACACCTCTCAGGCATCAAAATCTTAAAAAACTGAAAACTCTTTTTCTTTCCACTTTATATATCAGTGCTTTTACCTTTGGAGGCGGATTTGTGATCGTGGGATTTATGCGCAGAAAATTTGTCCATGATCTTCACTGGATCGATGAGGAGGAAATGCTTGATTTCGCAGCTCTGGCTCAGTCCTGTCCCGGAGCAGTAGCTGTAAATGCCGCCATTTTAATAGGCTGGAAAATCTGCGGATTTGCAGGAATGCTTACTGCTGTTCTGGGAACCATTCTCCCTCCTATGATCATTCTTTCAGTGATCTCCTTGTTTTATTCCGCCTTTGCCTCCAGCCCTCTGATATCCGCTGTCCTTCACGGCATGGAAGCCGGAGTTGCCGCCACAGTTCTGGATGTTGCCTGCGACCTTGGCATGGCAACTGTTAAAACAAAAAGCAGCCTTTCCGTTTTTATTATGGCAGGGGCTTTTGTTCTGAATTTTGTTTTTCATGTAAGCGTCATCTATATTATTCTGGCTGATGCAGTCATTGGGACTGTCAGGCTTCTGATAATCCGGCGCTTTCACAGGGAGGTATCCAGATGATCTATATACAGCTTTTTTTCAGCTTTCTGAAAATAGGACTTTTCAGTGTAGGAGGAGGCTATGCAGCCATTCCGCTCATCCAGAGTGAAATTGTAAACGGTCACGGCTGGCTCAGTATGCAGGAATTTACCAATCTTATCACGATTTCTTCCATGACCCCCGGCCCTGTGGCAATTAATTCTGCTACTTTTGTAGGACTTCGCATTGCCGGACTGCCCGGAGCTGTAACAGCCACTCTTGGCTCCATTTTTCCTGCCGTTATCCTGGTTTCCCTTCTTTCACTGATTTACAGAAAGTATAAAGGAACCACTGCCATTGACACAGTTCTCGGATGTCTGAGGCCTGCTGTTGTGGCTTTGATTACTGCCGCAGGCCTTTCTCTTAGCCAGACCGCATTGTGGGGAGAGCTTCCTGTGTCTCTCTCTTCTGTTGACTGGATCAACGCCCTGCTTTTCCTTGGAGCCTTTTTCATTCTCAGAAAGTGGAAGTGGAATCCCATTCTTGTTATGTGCCTTTGTGGGGCAGGCGGTCTTATTTCTTTTCTGGCCGGTAAGTTTTTCTGATATTTCATATTTTCTGAACAAAACAACTTCACGGAACCAGAATAAAACAGGCTGATCCTGTTTTCCCCTGAATCAAAACAAATAAAAGAGCTGTGTCCCAGGGCCACAGCTCTTTTATATTTCTTCTTGTATATATTTTTATAATTTTTCCATCAGTTCTTCCCTGCTGAAATTCACAAGTACAGTCAGGGCTACCGGAAAGGCAACCAGACCCACCAGACCAAAAAGCTTCAGTCCCAGGAAAAGCGCTGCCAGTGTTGCCAGAGGATGCAGCCCGATCTGCTTTCCTACAATTCTTGGCTCTACCATATTTCTCACAACAAGAATCACCAGATACAGAATCAGTATCCCCACTGCCAGTCCATGTTCTTTCATAATAAAAAGAATTGCCGCCCAGGGAAGAAGCACACCGCCGGTTCCCAGAACCGGAAGAATATCAAACACTGCAATACACAGGGCCAGAAGCGCCGGATAAGGCATTTTCAGAAGGAACATTCCGATGCACAGCTCTGTAAAGGTCAGAAGGAACAGAAAGCTGTAGGATCTGATATAAATAAACAGAACGTTTTTTACATAGGATTGTCCTTTTTCCACCAGCGCTACCTGTTTCGGTGTCAGAAGCTTCTTAAAAAATGCAATAATTCCATCATAATCCCCAACAAAGAAAAAAGTTGCCACAACAGTGATCACAAGCTTAATAACAAATCCCGGTACTCCGCTGATCCCTCCGGATATGATCTGTACAACTTTTACAGACAGACTGGATACATAGGAGCCCAGATTATTTGTCATTTCCTCAAAGGAATTTTCAATGGTATTTGCCACAGAAGGATGTACCGATGTCATGGACTCCTCCAGATAATTGGAAATTGTCTCAAATACCGGAACTATTGTAGTATTATAAAAATGCGGAACCTGCCGTATCAGATTTTCCACTCCGTCCAGAAACTTCAGACTGGCCCAGGCTGCCAGCAAAAGCAAAAGCCCGTAAAATACAGCACAAAAAACAATAGACAAAAGCTTTTTCTGCTTTTTTGATACCTTGAACTTCCTTACCGGTACCTGGATCAGAGCCGCTACCAGAAAAGCAATGATAAACGGCATCATCGGTGAAACCAGATATTTGCATCCGACCCATACAAGTACCGCAATCAGGGCATAAAATACAACGTTTATAATAAATTTTTTCTTTCGCTCCACTTTGTTTTCCATGCCTATCACTCCCTGACAAATACCGCCACAGCCTCCGTCCAGACTGTCTGACAGAACTGATCTACACAGCAGGCTTTTTCCAGACGATAGCCTGCATGAAGAAAGGTTTCCATATCTCTGGCAAGACTGGTGGCCTTACAGGATACATACACAATCCTCTTTACCCCATAGGAAAGGATTTTCGGAAGCGCTTTTGGATGAATCCCCTCTCTGGGCGGATCCAGAACAATCATATCCGGCTTTACCTCCAGGTCATCAAGAACCTTCAGTACGTCTCCCGCAATAAAACGGCAGTTGGACAGCCCGTTCAGAGCAGCATTCTGTCTGGCTGCTTCCACTGCTTCTTCTACAATCTCCACACCGATCACTTCTTTTGCTACCGGCGCCAGAAGCTGGGCAATGGTTCCGGTTCCGCTGTAAAGATCAAAGACCTCCATGCCTCTTGCATCTTCAACATATGTGCGGACAATCGAATACAGAACCTCCGCCGCCAGGGAATTTGGCTGAAAAAAGGAAAACGTACTGATCCGGAATCTCAGCCCCAGGAGATTTTCATAAAACCAGTCCTGACCATACAGGATTCTGGTCTCGTCACTTTTTACCACATCGGAAAGAGAGTCATTGATGATATGCATGATCCCTACAATTTTTCCTTCCAGAGGCAGTGCAAGAAGAAGATCCTTTAAAGGTTCCAGATCATGCTCCTCCTGACTTGTAGTTACCAGATGGATCAGAATTTCTCCTGTAGTTACCCCTCTTCTCAGAAGCAGATGACGCAGATATCCTGTATGCTGCATTTTTTTATAATAGGGTACCCCTTTTTCCAGAAAATAATCACGCACACAGGTAAGAATATCTGTCATGTCTTTATGGACCAGTTTGCAGTCGTCTGTATTTAGCACATCATAGGTACTTCCTTTTTTGTGAAGTCCCAGAGACAAAGGCCCGTCCTTATATTCATCTCCAAAAGAAAATTCCATTTTATTTCTGTAACAGAACTCTTCCGGACTTCCATGGATTCCCTCCCACACAAAATCTGCTTTTCCATTCAGGTCTGTCTGTCCTTCCTTTACCAGGACTTCCTCCAGAAGCTCACGAATCTGTCTTTCCTTCATATGAAGCTGCTCTTCATATGGCATTGTCTGGTACATGCAGCCTCCACACTGGGGAAATGAAGAACATACAGGCTCTCTTTTTTCCAGAGGTGATTTTTCCAGTACCTCCAGAATACGGCCCTGAGCTCTTCCTGAACGTTTTTTCTGAATAACAAAGCGGATCTTCTGACCAGGCATTCCGTTTTTTACAAGTACTTTCTGATCCTCCACCATTACATAACCTTTATTGGGAAAATCCACTTTTTCTATGATTCCTTCGTATATCTCGCCTTTTTTCATATAATGTCTATCCTTAATATCTCCTTTTCTGTGATTCTCAGGTATGGCATGTTTTTTGCCCAACGGACCTGCAAGAAAACAGCCCCGGTATCAACCGGAGCTGTCGGTTTTTATTCTTCCTCATCCTCAAAATAATCGTCAAAATCATCATCGAAATCTTCTTCAAAATCCTCCAGATAATCCGGAGCGAAGAAACGGTAAACGGCAAACGCGATTCCTGCTACTGCTGCCACAGCACCAATGATCGCCAACACCCAGAGGACTGTATTTTTCTGTTTGTCGTCTTCCTTTTTCTTTAAAACTGCCAGCAATTCTTCGATTTTTGTATTCATATTCATATGCACACCATCCTCTCTTTCTTTATCGGCATCCATGCTGCCGTTACGCAGGTCAGACATCCGAATACTCTGCCCGCACTGTTTTCCTGTAAGCTATAGTATATCACTATCCTGTGGATTTTACCATAAGATATGTAAAATTTTAGATTTTCTTAAGTTATGACTGATTGTTATGAATTTGAATAGTATTCCCCTGTCTCCTATGCTATAATAATTCCGATTACATCGTGTACTCACGAGAAAGAGAGGAAAAGAGTGGAAAGACAAATTATCCAAGTAGAAGAAAAAGTACCTGTAAAACTGTTGATACCATTGAGTATCCAGCACATGTTTGCCATGTTCGGAGCTTCTGTGCTGGTTCCTTTTATGTTCGGAATCAATCCGGCCGTGGTACTTCTGATGAACGGTGTGGGAACGCTGCTGTTCATTCTTATCACAAAGGGAAAAGCGCCTGCCTATCTGGGATCCAGCTTCGCATTTTTATCCCCGGGCCTTCTGGTTGCAGACAAGTTCGGTTATGAATATGCACTGGGCGGATTCGTGGTTCTCGGAATCGCCGGAATGATCCTTGCACTGATCATCCGCCGCTGCGGAACTGACTGGATCAACGTTGTTCTGCCTACAGCCGCTATGGGACCTGTTGTGGCACTCATCGGACTGGAGCTTGCAGGAAGCGCTGCCAGCACTGCCGGACTTCTGGATGACAAAATTGACTCCAGAAACGTGATCGTATTTCTGGTGACTCTGGGAGTGGCTGTATTTGGCCAGATTCTTTTCCGAGGCTTCCTGTCTGTTATTCCGATTCTGATCGCGATCATTGCCGGATATGCAGCAGCAGGCTTCTGCGGCATTCTGGATTTCACGGCAGTAAAAGAAGCTTCCTTTTTTGCTCTGCCCAACTTCCAGGCGCCGTCCTTTAATATTGAAGCGATCCTGACAATTCTGCCAGCGCTTCTTCTGGTTACCTCAGAGCATATTGGTCATCAGATCGTTACCAGTAAAATTGTAGAAAAAGATCTTCTGAAAGATCCAGGACTTCACCGTTCTCTTTTTGCAGACTTTTTCTCATCTACCCTTTCCGGTCTGGTAGGCTCTGTTCCTACTACCACTTATGGGGAAAACATTGGCGTAATGGCAATGACAAAAGTCTACAGCGTACAGGTCATCGGCGGAGCAGCCGTACTTTCTATCTGCTGTTCCTTCCTTGGCAAGCTTGCAGCCCTGATCAACACCATCCCGGGGCCTGTTATTGGCGGAATCTCCTTCCTGCTGTATGGAATGATCGGAACCTCAGGTCTTCGTATGCTGGTAGATAATCAGGTGGATTACGGAAAATCCCGGAATCTGGCGCTGACTTCTGTGGTATTTATTGTAGGCCTTTCCGGAATCGCTCTGAATCTGGGAAATGTAAAACTTACCGGAATGGTTCTTGCCTGTGTGGTTGCCATGATACTGAGCCTTGTATTTTATGTACTTGATAAACTGCATCTGACAAACGATCTGTAAAATATTTTTAAGGCGGTGATTTTATGCCATCATTTATATCCAAAGTAAAGAAAAAACTCAAAAGTGGAGCCTGGTATCCATTTTATAATACTTTCTATGAAAAAGTTCCTGTTGACAAAAAAGAAATTCTTCTTGTTTCACGAAGCGGCCTTGCGCTGGAGAGCAATATCCTTGCTATTTTAAAGGAACTGAATCAGCCGGAATATAAAGAATTTTCTAAAGTCCTGGCTGTTCAGAAAAACAAAAAAGAGCAGATTCAGAAAAAACTGGAACGGTACGGGATCTCAGTAGATAAATTTGTTTACACCAGAGAACCCTCCTATTACTATCATCTGGCAAAAGCCGGATGGCTGATCAATGATACTACTTTCCCCGGCCGCTACATAAAAAAAGACGGTCAGACCTATCTGAATGTATGGCACGGAACACCGCTGAAGCGAATGGGACAGGACAATCCGGAAGAACGGTATGATACCGGAAACGTAATGCGGAATCTTCTTCAATCTGATTATCTTGTATTCCCTAATCTTTATATGGAAGAAAAAATGTCCGGAGCATATAATCTGAAAGAGCTCTATCAGGGGACCGTTCTTCATGAAGGCTATCCCCGCAACTGCATATTCTTTCATCCTGAGCAGGGTACAAAACTGAAAGAGCTTCTCGGATATGCCGGTACACAGCTGAGTATCTATATGCCTACTTTCCGTGGAACCTCCTCTTCTGTGCAGGAAGAGGATTATGTAAATCAGATAAAAGACTATCTGAACCGCGTTGATATACTGCTTCATGAAAATCAGATCATGCTGGTAAAGCTGCATCCATTTGTACAGAGCCAGTTAACATTAGATTCCTACCGTCATATCCGTCTCTTTCCGGAAGGATATGACACTTATGAAGTTCTCAATGCCTGTGATGTGCTGATTACTGACTACTCCAGTGTCATGTATGATTTTGCTGTTACCGGTCGCAGGATCCTGCTTTTTGCTTATGATCTTGAATACTATCAGGGAAGCAGAGGAATGTATGAAGATATCTCTGATTACCCCTTCCCACTGGTACGTACTCCTGAGGAGCTGGTAAAAGAGCTGAATACTGATTCCGGACATCCGGATGATGCTTTTCTCCAGAAATACTGCACTTTCGAACAGACAAATGCAACCAGAAATATCTGTCATCATGTTCTTCTGGGAGAAAAAATATGTAAAAGTACATCTATGCCCGGCACAAAAAAGAAAAAAGTCCTTATTTATACAGGCAGCCTTCTCCCTAATGGGATTACCACTGCCTTTTATAGCCTTATACATCATTTGGATCCATCCTCCTGTGAATACTATATTGTTTTCCGAACCCATTCTATAAAGGATCATCCGGAAAAACTTAATAATATCCCAGAGGGATACCATTTCTATCCACTTGCCACTGAGATGAATCTTGATATACTGACTGCTGCTGCTCAGATTCTTTATATGAACTGGGGGATTACAGCTTTTGGCATTGGCAAACGCCTTGATCACGCATATAAAAGGGAATGGAAAAAACACTTTGGATGTATCTCTTTTGACCATGCCGTTCATTATGACGGATACGGAAACTATATGATTGCACTTTTTAGTTATGCCCCGTGTAAAAAAAGCATCTGGGCCCATAATGATATGGAAATGGAAATTACAAAAAAACATAATGTCAGTCGTCCTCTTCTCCAAAAAGCCTATTCAACCTATGATCACGTAATACCTGTAGGAGAGGATATAAGGGGCGCAGCAGAACGAATCGGAGGGCATCCAGAAAAAATCCAGGTCATTTCCAATTATATGGATCTTGATCTCATTCGTTCTAAATCTGAAAAACCACTTATCTTTGATAAAAATACAGAGTCCACTGTTTCCATTGAAAAACTTCAGGAAATCCTGAACAGCAGTGATCGCAAGTTTATCAATGTAGGCCGTTTTTCCCCGGAAAAAGGTCATGAGAGACTGATCCGGGCATTTGACCGTTTCTGGGTAAATCATCCTGATACCTGGCTGATCATCATTGGAGGAATGGGAAACCTGTACACAAGTACCTGTGAACTGGCAGCATCTGTGAAATCCAGCAGTCACATTATCCTGATCAAATATATGAGCAATCCCTTCCCTGTCGTAAAAGCCTGCGACTTTTTCCTGCTGTCTTCTTACTATGAAGGCCAGGTACTGGTAGTTCCTGAAGCCGATATTCTCGGTGTTCCCGCAGCTGCCTGTGATATAAACGGGGCAAGAGCTTTTATCCGGCAGTACGGAGGAACGCTTCTTCCCAACAGCGAAGACGGTCTTGTTCAGGGAATGGAAATGTTTGTTGAAGGAAAGATCCATACCATGCATGTAGATTACGAAAAAAGAAATCAGGACATACTTTCAAAATGTGAAAAACTTTTTATGGAATAGTAAAAACAGGAGGCTATTTCTATTATGAAATCCTATCATCAGAAATTTGTATCCGAAACGCCTCTGGAGGTTTATCCAACCGGAGAAATCTCCGGATTTCCGGTCAGTCCGGGAATGTTTGATCTGAACGGAGCTACTCCTCTTCAGAACGGCGTGAACTTTACCATACACACCTGTGGCGGAACAGCCTGTGAGCTTCTTCTTTTCCACCGTGAAGAGGAAGAACCTTTTGCTGTTCTTCCCTTTCCGGAGGCTTATAAAATCGGCGACGTATATTCCATGATCGTCTACGGTCTGGATATCCGGGACTTTGAATACGCCTACCGCGTAGACGGCCCCTGGGATCCTGAAAAGGGACTGCTTTTTGACAAAAAAAATATTCTTCTGGATCCATATGCAAAGGCAGTTTCCGGCCAGAGGACCTGGGGTACTCACTGGGATCCAACCTACCACGCCCGTGTTGTAAAAGATTCCTTTAACTGGGGCGATATGCCTCAGTCCAAAAAAGAACTCTGTGACCTTATTATTTACGAGCTTCATGTAAGAGGTTTTACCGTACATGAGTCCTCCGGAGTCCAGAACAGAGGCACCTTTGCAGGGCTGATGGAAAAGATCCCCTATCTCAGAGAGCTGGGAATCAATGCCGTAGAGCTGATGCCTATTTTTGAGTTTGACGAAACCATGAATGCCAGAGAAATCAACGGGGAGCGTCTTCTGGAATACTGGGGGTATAATACTGTCAGCTTTTTTGCCCCCAATACAAGTTTTACCTCTGTCAATGAATACAACCGGGAAGGAACGGAACTGAAAACTCTGATCAAAGCCCTTCACGACAACGGAATTGAAGTAATCCTGGACGTGGTGTTCAATCATACTGCAGAGGGCAATGAACTGGGAAGAACCTTCTGTTTCAAAGGATTCGATAATAATATTTATTACATGCTGACGCCGGACGGAAATTACTATAATTTCAGCGGCTGCGGAAATACTCTGAACTGCAATCATCCGGTAGTACAGCAGATGATCCTGGAATGTCTCCGGTACTGGACGGTCAACTACCGTGTAGACGGGTTCCGGTTTGATCTGGCCAGCATCCTTGGACGAAATGAGGACGGTTCCCCTATGAACAATCCTCCTCTTCTCCGTACGCTTGCCTCAGATCCTCTTCTGCGCAATGTCAAACTGATCGCAGAAGCCTGGGATGCAGGCGGAATGTATCAGGTGGGAAGCTTTCCCGCAAGCGGACGCTGGGCAGAGTGGAATGGAAGATACAGAGATTCTCTCAGAAGCTTTCTGAAGGGAGACTGCTGGAGTTCCTGGGATGCTGCCTGGAGTATTTCCGGCTCCGGCGATCTTTACGGTATGTACAAGGATTCACAGGGTAGCAATTACGCAGGCTATAATTCCAGTGTCAACTTTCTGACCTGCCACGACGGCTTTACTCTGTATGATCTTTATTCTTATAACGAAAAGCATAATGAAAATAACGGCTGGGACAATACAGACGGAGCAAACGACAACCGAAGCTGGAACTGCGGCGCAGAGGGTGAGACAAACGATCCCGAGGTTCTGAAGCTTCGATACCGCATGATACGAAACGCCTGCGCAGTGCTTTTGTGCAGCCGCGGAACACCTATGTTCCTTGCCGGTGACGAATTCGGAAATACCAAGTACGGAAATAACAACAGTTACTGTCAGGATAACGAAATTTCCTGGCTGGACTGGACTCTTCTGGAAAAAAACAAAGATCTGTTTGAATTTTTCAGGTTTATGATTTCCTACAGAAAAGATCATCTTGTTATCCGTAAAAAACTTCCTGATGCAGTATGCGGCATGGACTCTATCCACACCCATAATGTAAACGCACAGGATATCTCCATTCCAAGAGATGCTTATACCTTTGCTGTAAGCTTTGCAGGATATGACCGTGAAAAAGGAAAAGATGATCTTGTATATATTGCGGTTAATTCCTACTGGGAAGATGTTTCCATCACACTTCCTGATCTTCACAAACGTGGATTCTGGTATCTGAGCGTCAATACTTACGGCGATGGACAGGGACGATATTTTTACCCTCAGGGGCAGGAAATACGGATTACAGGAAATTTCATTATGAGGCCGAGATCTGTAGCTATTTTTACCGGAAGACCTTATTAAAACTGTACTTTATAACTGCTTTGAACATACCTCATAGCCATGATCAGCAGTTTCTGTAACAAGACAAAAAGTTCCCGATTTTCGTACAAATGAAAATCGGGAACTTTTTTATTTTGTTATTTTTACCAGATCTCAGACTCTACTGCTGCTTTTTCAATGTTCAGACCTTTCATATATCTTTCCATAAATATATTAAAGCCTTCCACACCTTCCGGCTTTGGATCCAGAGTACTTCCCTCATTTCCGGCAAACACCCTGCTGTCCAGGAAGTCCGGAAGAGTCTCTCCCTCTTCTTTATTGATCAGATAGGAAGCCAGAAGAGCAATTCCCCAGGCGCCGCCCTCGCCTGCTGTCTCCATAACAGAAACCGGGGCATTTACAGCGTCTGCAAGGATCTGCTGTCCAACGCCTTTTGTTTTAAACAGACCTCCGTGTCCCAGAAGCCGGTCAATCTTTACCTGCTCCTTATCAAGCAGAATATTCAGGCCTACTCTCATGGCGCCAAGGCAGGTATACAGATTGGTTCTCATAAAGTTTGCCAGTGTGAATCTGCTTTCCGGAGAACGGACAAACAGAGGACGTCCTTCCTCAAATCCGGTCATATGCTCTCCGGAGAAATAACAGTAGGACAGAAGACCGCCGCAGTCCGCATCACCTTCCATAGCCTTGTTGTACAGTGTTCCAAACAGTTTGTTCATGTCCACTTCCATGCCCATAGCTTCTGCAAATTCCTTAAATACATTTACCCAGGCATTCAGATCTGAAGTACAGTTGTTGGAATGTGCCATGGCAACCGGATCTCCGGCCGGTGTTGTGACCATATCAATTTCTTTATAAGGTCTGGAAAGAGCTTTTTCCAGAACGATCATAGCAAAAACAGAAGTTCCTGCTGAAACATTTCCGGTTCTCTGTCTTATGCTGTTTGTGGCAACCATTCCTGTCCCCGCATCACCCTCAGGAGGACACATGGGAATTCCGGCCTGAAGCTTTCCGGAAGGATCCAGAAGTCTTGCGCCTTCCTCTGTAAGACAGCCTGCGTCCTGTCCTGCCACCATGACCTGAGGCATAATATCGCGAAGCTTCCACGGGAAGCCATATGGCTCCACCAGCTTATCAAACTTCTGCACCATTTCCTCGTTGTAATCTTTTGTTTCAGAATCAACCGGGAACATTCCGGCAGCGTCTCCGATTCCCTGGATCCTTTTCCCTGTCAGCTTCCAGTGGATATATGCCTCCAGAGTTGTCATATAATCAATATCTTTCACATGCTCTTCCTTATTCAGGATTGCCTGATAAAGATGCGCAATACTCCATCTCTGAGGAACATTATACTGAAACAGCTCCATCAGTTCCTCAGAAGCCTGTCCTGTGATATTGTTTCTCCAGGTACGGAAAGGAACCAGAAGCTCGCCGTCTTTATTAAACGGCATGTATCCGTGCATCATGGCGCTGACACCAAGCGCGCCCACGCTGGTAAGCTCTTCGCCATACTGTTCTTTTACATTCTCGGCAAGAGCCCGGTAGCTGCCCTGAAGTCCTGCATGAATATCCTCCAGATGATAGGTCCAGATTCCGTTTTCCAGACGGTTCTCCCAGTCATAGCTTCCTGATGCAATAGGCATGTTATTTTCATCTACCAGGACCGCCTTGATCCTTGTAGAACCAAACTCAATACCCAGAGCTGTTTTATTATTCTTTATTGAATTCTTTGCTTCGTTTACACCCATTGTAAATCCTCCCGAATTTTCCTTAGTCCTCCATCCGGTTATTTACGGAATGCAACCTCGTTCCATCTCAGTTCATTCTTAAAATTACGGATGGTTGTGTCTTTGTCAATGTATACAGCCTCAATTCCCATTGCAGCCGCCCAGTCACCCATCTGTTCCGCTGTCAGGTCATAGGAAAATGCAGTATGATGTGCGCCTCCCGCAAGGATCCATGCCTCTGCTCCTGTTGCCAGATCCGGCATCGGAGTCCAGAACGCACTTCCTACCGGAAGCTTCGGCATTGGTTTCTCTGCTTTTTTACACTCTACATCATTGATGATCAGTCGGAAACGGTCTCCCAGATCTACAAGAGAGGTGGCAATGGCCGGACCTGTTTTGGAAGTAAACACAAGTCTTGCCGGATCCTCTCTGTCCCCCATGGAAAGCGGGCAAACCTTAATGCCGACTTTTCCATCGGAAATGCTCGGACAAACTTCCAGCATATGAGACTGCAGAATTCCTTCTCTGCCGGGCACCAGATTGTATGTATAATCTTCCATAAAGGAGGTTCCCTTTGCATCCCTGATCCCTGCTGTCATGATCTTCATAAGACGGACCATCGCGGCTGTTTTCCAGTCGCCTTCCGCTCCAAATCCGTAGCCTTTTTCCATCAGGCGCTGCATTGCCAGTCCCGGAAGCTGCTGCAAAGCTCCCAGATCACCGAAATGTGTCACTATTGCCTGATAATTATTTTCTTCCAGGAAGCGTTCAAAACCGATCTCAATACCTGCCTGAACTGCCACATGACGTCTGAATTCTTCCGGGTCTCTTCCCTCAAGAAGAATATCATATTTATTATAATATTCTTCTACTAAAACATCAATATCTGCTTTGCTTACCTCTTTTACATATTCTGCAACCTCATTGACCGGATAAGCGTCAACTTCCCAGCCGAATTTGATCTGCGCCTCTACTTTGTCCCCTTCCGTAACTGCCACGTTTCTCATATTGTCAGCCACACGGCACACACGGATATGGCTGCTTTCCATGATTCCCACTGCTGTACGCATCCAGGATGCCAGCCGTCCCTGAACCTTTCTGTCTGCCCAGTGTCCTACGATCACCTTTCTCTCAATTCCCATACGCGACACAATATGACCATACTCTCTGCCTCCGTGAGCAGACTGGTTTTCATTCATAAAGTCCATATCAATGGTATCGTAGGGAATCTCCTGATTAAACTGGGTATGCAGATGGCAAAGAGGCTTTCTGTATTCCTTCAGTCCCAAAATCCAGGATTTTGCAGGAGAAAATGTGTGCATCCAGGTAATCACACCTGCACAGTCTTCATCTGCATTGGCTTCATTAAAGGTTTTGCGAATCAGCTCATTGGTGATCAGAGTGGGTTTCCACACCAGTTCAAAAGGAAATATGCCGGATTTATTCAGCTCTTCCACAATGATCCTGGAATGTTCTGCAACCTTTCTAAGACACTCATCCCCATACAGATCCTGAGATCCTGTACAAAACCAGAATTTATAATTTCTCCCTGTCTTCATTTCACATTTCCTCCTCGATATCAGGGCTGCTTAAAAGCAGCCCATTTCTTTTTCTCGCGCCGGTTATTACGGTCCGATCATCTTTCTTTTTTATTTTTTCTTTTTTGCAGAAGCCAGTACAGACTGGATCACAATAAAGAAGCACAGAAGCGCGGAAAGCACGATTCTTACCCACCAGCTGGAAAGTGTTCCCTGCGCTGTAATAAGACTTGAGATAGTTCCCTTGATCAGAACACCGAACATGGTTCCGATCGGAGTTCCCACACCTCCGGAAAGCAGTGTTCCGCCGATAACTGCCGAAGAGATCGCATCCATTTCCAGTCCTTTTGCCTGCTCTACAAAGCCTGCGCAGCTGTTCAGGCAGAATAAGAAACCGCCCAGACCTGCCAGAAATCCGTCAAGAACATAAGCCTTGAACATTGTTTTTTTCACATCAAGTCCCATCATCAGAGCGCTCTGCTTATTTCCGCCGATAGCGTATAGCTTACGTCCGAATTTACGGTATTTCAAAAGGATTGCACAGAGAACCACTACGATCAGCGCAATAATAACTGTAGGCGGTATGTATGCCGGAATAAATTTACCTTTTTTGTTGGTGGAACCAAAAGGCATATAAAAACGGTAGTTTGCCCAGCTGAGAAATACCTTGTTTTTAATAGCGATCATATCTGTGCTGATGATAGCAGTAAGGCCTCGTCCGAAGAACATTCCTGCCAGTGTTACGATAAAGGGCTGGATGCCCATATAGGTTACAAGAAAGCCCTGTACAATACCAAACAGAAGTCCGATGCCAAGAGCAACTGCAACTGCAACATAAGCGCTTGCACCTTTGTTTTCCATAAGGTCTGCCATTACCATGCACACAAGGGCCGTTACAGAGCCTACAGAAATATCAATTCCTCCTGTTATCATAACAATGGTAAGTCCGCAGGAAATAACAAGGAGTCCTGCATTGGATACAAACAGGTTCAAAAACATCTGAGGTTTCGCAAAACCTTTGTCTGCAAAAATCACCATGCCTGCAGCGTACATTACGAAGAACAGAACAATTGTGATCAGCAAAAGGAATCCTGAGCTTGTCATTTTCTTTTTCTGTTTCATTATTTCTGCCCTCCTTCTGCTACTGCACCGGATGCTTTTCTGCTTTTCAGTCCGGCGATGAATTTCTTAAATACCTCACTCTGAAGAGTTACGATGATAATAACTACAATAGCCTTGTATACCGGAAGCTGATCCGCCTTTACATTCATTGCGTAAAGAGTTGTTGTAAGAGCCTGAATGGTATAGGCGCCGATTACAGAACCTACCAGGCTGAATTTACCGCCGCCAAGGAAGTTTCCGCCAAGAGCAACTGCAAGGATCGCATCCATCTCAAGATTCAGACCGATATTGTTTGCATCTGCAGAATAGATACGGCTGGAGGCAACGATTCCGGCAATACCTGCAAGAACACCGCAGATCACATAGGTCAGAAACTTGATCATAGTAGAATTCAGGCCTACCAGACGGGCTGCTTTTCCGTTAATGCCAACACTTTCTATATAAAGACCAAGGGCTGTTTTTTTCAGGATCAGGGCAACGATCACAACTGTGATCACTGCAAAGAAAATCGGGGTTGGAATCGGACATTTTCCGATATATCCGCCTGCCATTTTAAAGGAATCCACACGGATGTAGGTAATCTGACCTGCTGTGATAAGCTGTGCAATACCACGTCCTGCAGTATACAGGATCAACGTTGCAACCATGGGCTGGATACGCAGCCTGGCTACCAGGAATCCATTGAACGCGCCGCAGAGAGCTGATGCCAGAAGAGCTGCCACAACTGCAAGGATAATGGAGTTCTGATACTCAGTAACTGAAACCTGTCCGCCGGAAAGTACCTGACAGCAAACCGCTGCCGCCACTGCCATTACCGCACCTACACTGATATCCTGTCCGCCGGAAGCAGCTGTTACGAGAGTCATGCCCACTGCCAGGATAACCAGCTCGGAAGCACGGTTGATAACATCAATAATGTATCCGTAAAGGACACCGTTCCTGATAGATACATTAAAAAAGTCCGGTGTTTTTATCACATTGAGCAGAAGCACGGCGATCAGGCATACGATCGGGAGAAAAAGCCTTGCGCCTGTGATCTGTTTTAATTTGCTTTTATTCATCTTTATCGTCACCTCCTGCAATGGCTTTCATAATACTGCTCTGAGAAAGTTCATGCTCTTCCAGCTCGCCCACCTTTTCTCCGTCACGGAGCACTGCCATACGGGAGCAGGTACGGAGCATTTCCTCTACCTCTGAGGAAATAAAGGTCACTGCCATTCCCTGATCTGCAAGGTCAAGGACAATTTTCTGGATCTCTGTCTTTGTACCAATGTCAATACCTCTTGTAGGCTCATCCAGAATCAGATATTCCGGATTCGTCAGAAGCCATCTGCCAAGGATCACCTTCTGCTGATTACCGCCGGAAAGACTCTTAATCGGTGTCTCACGGCTTGCAGTCTTGATCTGAAGCATATCAATGTATTTGTCTGCAGCTTCTTCCATTTCCTTTCTGCTTAATGGATGGAACATACCTTTTTTCGCCTGAAGGGCAATAATAATATTTTCTCTTACAGAAAGGTCTGCGATAATGCCTTCTGCTTTACGGTCTTCAGGAAGATATGCCATACCAAGCTTCATAGCCTCCAGAGGGCTGTTGATCTTTACTTCTTTTCCATTGACCTTCAGCTTTCCGCAGTCTGCCTTATCTGCACCGTAGATGGCGCGGACAAGCTCGGAACGGCCGGAGCCCAGAAGTCCGGTAAGGCCGATTACCTCGCCTTTATTGATCTTAATATTAAATGGTTTAATAGTTCCCTTATGTCCAAGTCCCTCTGCTTCAATTACCGGAACGGAACCCTCTGCTTTCTTTCCTTCATGAGCACTCTTAATATCAGCAAGGTCGTCAAAATCCTTGCCCATCATCTTGGCTACCAGCATGACTCTCGGCAGATCCTTTGTCTCATACTCCCCTACCAGCTCGCCGTTGCGAAGAACTGTGATCCTGTCGCAAACTGCATAAACCTGTTCCAGGAAATGAGTAACAAAGATAATTCCAACTCCCTCATCCCGAAGTCTTCTCATAAGGACAAACAGCTTTTCAACCTCGTCATCATCCAGCGAAGAGGTCGGCTCATCCAGGATCAGTACCTGACATTTCATATCCACTGCACGGGCAATGGCGATCATCTGCTGAATAGCCACTGAACACTCATCCAGCATCTGGGTAGGCGGTACGTGAATATCAAGACTTTCCAGAAGCTTTTCAGAACGGTTATTCATTTCTTTCCAGTTGATCATTCCCATTTTACGGGGTTCACGTCCGATAAAAAGATTCTCAGCCACAGTCAGGTTCGGGCACAGATTGACCTCCTGATATACTGTACTGATTCCGTTTTCCTGCGCCTCCTGCGGGGAATGATTGATGATATTTTTTTCTTTGTCAGCCATGCGGATGCTTCCGCTTTCAAATTCATGAACACCTGTCAGAACCTTGATCAACGTAGATTTTCCTGCACCGTTTTCTCCCATTAACGCATGGATCTCGCCTTTACGCAAAGTGAAATCCACATGGGAAAGAGCACGGACACCGGTGAAATTTTTACTGATATCACGCATTTCCAGCACAACATTCTGTTCCATATTCTTTCCACCTGCTTTCCCTAAATTTTTATAATTATCTGTAAAATCATATAAAATATGCCAAAAACAGATTTTCTTCTCTGATTTTGAGCGCAAAAGGAGCGTGGTCCACTGATCCGGGTTCTCCGAATTATGTACCACGCTCCGGATTCACTTCCTGTTTCTCAGACTTTCCTATCTGCTTCCACTTTTGTTGTCAGTCTGCTCTGTAATTAATATGCACGTCCGTCAATGATTTCCTGTGTGATCGGTGTAACTGCATATTCGCCTTCTTCTTCAAGGCTGTTTACTGCTGTTACAGAAGCAACAGTATCGTCAGATGCAAAGATTTCCTCGTCTACATAGTTCAGTTTCTCAACTTCTTCACCAGCTTCAAGAGCTTTGATCAGTTCTTCTGCACGTGGTCCGTGAAGTGGGTTGCACTCTACATCACAGGCAATTTTTCCGTTCAGAGTGTCTGTAAGACCAGCGTTTGTTGTATCAAAGGAGATAACCAGGATTTCACCGTTTGCAATGTCAGTTCCTACTGTTTTGCCGGCAGCCTCAATAGCGTCGATTGCGCCGAATGCTTCGTTGTCGTTCTCACAGTATACAACATTGATATTGTCATATTTCTTCAGCATGGACTCCATAACTTCCTGTCCTTTTGCCTGAGTAAACTCACCGGACTGCTGCTCGAGAAGATCCCAGCCATATTTCTCTACGCCTTCCTCAAGACCCTGTGTACGTCCGATCTGAGCTGTGGAACCGATTGTTCCCTGAATATCTACAATATGAAGATCCTCTGGTTTGATCTCTTTTGCTGTTGCGTATGCGTTCAGCCATTCTGCTGCTTTACGACCCTCCAGAAGAGCGTCTGTTCCGATCCATGTAGTATAAAGGCTGTCATCAGAAACATCAACCATACGGTCAACAATGATAACCGGGATTCCGGCATCCTTTGCTTCCTGAAGAACTGTATCCCATCCGGTTTCAGTTACAGGAGCAAGAAGAATATAATCAACCTCCTGCTGGATGAAGTTACGGATTGCAGTCAGCTGGTTCTCCTGTTTCTGCTGTGCATCGTCAAAGATCAGCTCATATCCGTTCTCCTCAGAGAATGTGGATTTCATGGACTCAGTATTTGCTGTACGCCAGTCAGATTCTGCGCCAACCTGTGAAAATCCAACTGTAATAGTATCCTCTGCCGCATATACGCTTGTTGCGCCTGCAAGTCCTGCTACCATTGCTGCTGTCATAACTGCTGCCATAATTTTTTTCTTCATGTTCCGTTTCCTCCCTTTACTTTTTGGTTCGGTGTTTTTTAAGATGTCTTTATTATAGCGAAAACCACCAAAAACTCCATAGAATATTTTCGGAAAAATGTATGGTCTTTTATCAATTTTTTGTTTTCAATTTAACAAATTGATTTTTTTACGATTAAAGTTGATTTATTTATGATGAGAGGTTAATTTTTTTACCAATACGAATTTCAATTACAGTACCTCTGCCTTCCTCTGAATGAATCTCCATTCCATATCCGGCCCCATAATAAAGTCTCAGCCGCTCTGCCACTGCCGAAAGTCCAAATCCGGCCCGTTCTCCTGTGCGGATCGCATGCTGAATTTCCAGAAGACGCTCTTTTTTCATACCCTGCCCATTATCCGTTACCCTCAGGATCAGATCGTCCCCTCTTTTCTCTCCCTCGATCAGTATTTTTCCCCCGCCTCTTTTGTTTTTTATTCCATGATACAGAGCGTTTTCAGCCAAAGGCTGAAGCGTCAGCTTTGGAACCATAACTTCATTAAATTCTTCCGGAATATGAATCTCAAATTCCAGAATATCCCGGTATCTGGACTGCTGGATCTCCAGATAACTGACTGTATGTCTTTTTTCCTCGGAAAGGGTGATCACATCGTTTCCCTTTGAAAGTGAGGTCCTGAAAAATACAGACAGATTGGAGATCATTTCCACAGCATCGTCATTCTGTCCCCCTTCGATCAGCCAGATAATGGTGTCCAGCGTATTATAGAGAAAGTGAGGGTTCACCTGAGCCTGAAGAAGCTGAAGCTGTGTCAGATGCTGCATTTCTTCTTCCTTTTTTACACTCTGCAGCAGTTGCTCGATCTTCTCTGCCATCCTTCGGATTCCTGCATCCAGCTCCTCAATTTCCATACTGTCAGTATCGACTTCAGAAATCTCAAAATTTCCCCGTCCTACTTCCCTGACATTTCCAAGGATTTCTGTCACAGGTCTTGTAATGCTTCTTGAAAACCGAAAAGAACGGCGCAGCATAATACCTACTGTAACCACAAACAGAACCACAACGCCGCCCACCAGCATATAGACTCTTTGTGTCATAAGAGACTCCATATGAACCAGATACATGGATTCGTTATAAATAAAATTCTGCATTTCCTCTACAATAAGACGGGTCAGAATCCGGATATTGTTGTCCATGGAAGCCATTTTCTGGTCATACTCAGTGATCTCTGTCAATTCCACCATTCTTTTTTCAAGGTTTTTCAGATAACTTTCCAGATGCTTCAGATTTTTACGGCTCTCACTGCTGGATGTATTTTCTTTCAGCTTGTTCAAGATTTTTTCCGCATCCCTGACACTTTTCATCACTTCAGGCAAATAGCTGTTTTCCTCTGTTCCTACAGCAATAGAGTACATGCCAAGATCAACATCATCCTTAAAATGAAGATTAAATTCACTGCTGATAGCAAGATTCTCAAGAAGTCTGTCATACTGTGAAATATACCTGGAAACAATAGCCAGAAGCAGAAGCATTAATACCACCATGGGCACCAGCGTACCGAGAAGGATTCTTTTTATTTTTGTTTCCAGCCGGATCTTCTTCATCCTCTGTCCTCCCTGGTTTTACGGTATTCACTTGGCGTCATTCCCTGTGTCTTCTTAAATAGATAGCTGAAATAATGGGCGTCTTTATATCCAACCTCTGCTGCGATCTCACTGGAACGTTTTCCGGTACACCGGAGCAGCTCCCTTGCATGCTCCATTCTGAGAGCTGTCAGATATTCTATAAATGTCTGTCCCATATTCTGACTGAACAGAGCACTGAAATGATTGGCGCTGATGTTTGCCACCTGAGCGGCAGTATTCAGAGAAAGACTTTCATTCATATAATGAGTATCAATATATTCAATGGCTGATTTCAGGATACTCCGGTTTCTGTTTCCCGAGTTCTCATCCCGAAGCATAATTGCCTTCCGGATAATATCCTGAGCGTATTTTTTGGCAGTTTCCATGGATTGAGCCCTTTCCATCAACTCCTGCTCTGTATCCTGTCCTTCCAGTCTGCCCGGTTCGCAGCCTAATTTCTGCAAAAATCCCAGAACAGAAAACCTTACATTCAATATCACATAATTGCGGAACACCAGAGATTCCATTGCCTCATGGCCGATAGCCTGAAAATAATCTCTTACAAAGTCCTCTGTCTCATCCAGAAGCCCACTTCCCAGAAATCGTTCCAGAGTGGCCGGATTCAGGGCATTGATGTCAATTTTTTTCAGAAAAGGGCTGTTATCCCTTTTGGTATCTTCCTGTTTCAGATCCTTATAATAGAGAACAGAGCCGTCATAAAGATAACGCCTTGCAAAGGTTTTGGAAGCTGTATAATAACTGGATTTGATACTGCTCAGTCTTTCTACCGGCTGTCCCACTGCCAGAAACCAGTCCTGCTCCCTTTCGCCCTTCATAATCCCCTTAAAAAACTCCACACATTTTTCTGTATTTTCAGAAAGCGCGTCTCTCTTTTCCTTTACAAGAACGCCATAGCTGAACGCATTGTTACGGAAGAGCATGGCATTTGCATTGTCCACAAAAAAAGCTTCCATTTTTTCTCTTCTCTGAGCTTCACACTCAGAGTACGCTTCAGAAATATCATAGCTTTCCGTTCCGGTATCCATTGTAAAAAGAATGATATTGTAGACTTCTGCAACAATATCAAGCCCTAGCCGCTCTGCCTGTCTGTAGATTTCTCCCACATCCATTTTTCCGCTGACAAGAGCTTCAAAAAAATCTCTGCTTGCATTTCTTTCGTATTCCTGAATCTCCCTGCGGAACTTTTCATAATAGTCCCGCTGTCCTTTTTCTCTCTCCCAGCGTTCCCGTATTTCTGTCAGACGCTCCAGAAATGCATTTTTTGTAATGGGCTTTAAAAGATAATCTTCTACCCCTATGGCTATCGCCTGCTTTGCATAATTAAAATCGTCATATCCGCTGAGAATCACTATTTTCATCTCAGGAAAATCCTTTCTCACCATACGGCACAGGGTCAGCCCGTCCATAAACGGCATTTTAATATCCGTGATCAGAAGATCCGGCTTCAGATTTTTTATCATTGGAAGAGCCACTTCTCCGTCCGGAGCCTCGCCAACCAGCTCATATCCATACTGCTCCCAGGGAATCATCTTTTTTATGGTCTCCCGGACAACAATTTCATCTTCCACAAGAAAAGTTCGTAACATGTTTCCTGCCTCCTGCCTTTTTGTACTGGTTTCCCTTTTCATAAAAACATGATCAGACCATCCGTTTTTTATTTTATAACCTGGAAAGAATGTATACAAGCTATTTTTACGGAACAGCCCTAAAAAATCATCCTTCTGTTTCCATGAAATTTACCGGACCTTCTGAATTGTTTTATGGAAATTTAATATTTCAAAAACTATTATGATTTCTTTCTGTATGATAAAATATCAGTAATTCTATGCATACACATTTATCAGATATTAAGCAGAAAGCTCTGTGTCAGACAGGCATAAAGGAAGAATCCTTCCATGTTCCCCATAATAAACACAGATTTTCAAAATCCTTATTCAGCTTTAAAAAATATGTTTGCTTATAGAATAAAACTTTCTTCTGATATACAGAGGAAGTCTGCACAAAAATAAAATAACGTTCATAACGATTTCGGGAGATAAACATGACAAAAAAAGAATTTCTTAATATTTTATACGAGCAGCTTTCAGACCAGATGCCGGAGGCAAAAGCCTCTGCGCATACACAATATTACCATGATTATATACAGGATGCCATAAAAAGGGGACAGAAGGAAAAACAGGTTCTGGATTCACTGGGCGATCCCAGACTGATTGCCAAAACCCTGATCGATACCGATGCAGAGCCTTCTGTTTTTTCCGGAACCAATACCTCGGATTATTCAGGACAGGATATTTACCATACCGAAAACACAGGTTATGGAAATCAGTCGGACAGTGAATACGGCCAGCCCAAACACCGGCACTACCATCTGGATCTTTCCACCTGGTACGGAAAGCTGATCGTGATCGCGGCGGCGGCAGCTGTTCTTGCGCTTCTGTTTATGGTACTCAGCTTTCTGCTGCCTGTTATCCTGGTGGTGGGCGTAGTCCTGTTTCTGGTTTCTCAGTTCCGGAAAAGACACTGATAAAAATGTTCTTTATATCCAATCTGGAAGATAATAAATCTGAAGCTTTCCAGTTGCCGGATTACGGGAAATCTGAGCCCTGATCTGAAAATACTTCCAGAGGTTCTCTGAAGTGAGAACCTCTTCCGGAGTTCCGTCGTCCACGATCTTCCCCTGATACATAAAAAGAATCCTGTCACAGTAAAGAGCTGCCAGATTCAGATCATGAACAGAAGAAAATACTGTTGCCTCCTGTTTTTTCAAAATATCCATAATCTGATACTGATAACTGATATCCAGGTGATTGGTCGGCTCATCCAGAATAATGTACCGACTTTCCTGAATCAGCACTCTGGTCAAAAGCACTCTCTGTTTTTCGCCTCCTGACAGACTGAGATAAGATCTGTTTTCATATCCCTCCAGTCCCACTTCCGCAAGATATTCCGCACATAATTCCCTGTCCCGGGACGTATCTCCCTGAAGAAATTTTTTATGAGAATAACGTCCGAACATTACCATATCCTGAACCTTAAAATCAAATTCCATATTATTTTCCTGAGCCATTACTGCAAGCTCCCGGGCCATTTTTCTGGAAGACAGTTTTAAAATATCATTTCCGTCAATAAATACTGTATTATACTTTGGACGAAGAGTTCGGTAAATATTTTTCAGAAGAGTGGATTTGCCACAGCCATTTGGTCCTACCAGCCCTACGAATTCTTTCGTATGAATTTCAAGAGAAATATCCTTTAAAATTTCTTTTCCCCGGATCTCATAATCCAAAGTTTTTACCTCTAAACTCACTGTCTCATAACCTCCCTCACATCTTTTCTCTGCTCCCTTTCCGGATCAGATACAGGAAAAAAGGCGCTCCAAAAAAAGCCGATATCACTCCCACCGGCAATTCTTCCGGAGCAATCAGCACTCTGGAAAGAAGATCTGCGATCACAGCAAACAGTCCGCCTCCCAGAAGTGCCAGCGGAATCAGTCTTCTATGTGCTGAACCGGCAACTCCCCTCATCATATGAGGCACAACAAGACCGATAAATCCGATTACTCCGCTGACCGATACCACCACTCCTGTAAGTACTGTAGAAGCAGCAATAATAACCCATTTTAACTTCCGGGTATCCACTCCCAGATTTTCTGCCGCATCATCTCCCAAAAGAAGTACATCCAGCTCTTTTGCAAACAGAAAAATCACTGCCACTGCAATAATAAATACCACTGCCACATAATGCAGCCGGGACCAGGTAGCTCCGCTCAGAGACCCTACCATCCAGTAAAGCGCTGTCTTTGTCTTATCTGACGCGCCCCCGCCATACACTATTAAATTTGTTATGGCTGAAAACAGAGCCGAAGTGGCTATTCCTGCCAATACCAGCTGGGTGGATGTGATACGTCCCCGAACAGAAGCGATCTTCATGGACATAATAATCGAAAGCGCTGCTCCGGCTGTCGCTCCCACAATCACAGAATAGCCTCCAAAAATGCTGAACATTCCAAGTACCATAGCGCAGACCGCTCCTGCCGATGCTCCAGAAGAAATTCCAAGCACATAAGGATCAGCCAGGGAATTTTTTGTGAGAGCCTGCATCAGAACTCCGCACAGCGACAGTCCGGCTCCTACAATAAATGCCAGCAGAACTCTCGGGAAACGGATATTCCAGATAATATTTTCTGTTTTTGTCTCCCATGCTGCATCAAAAATTTCACGCCCAAAACTTTTATTAATAATGATCTTCACAATATTTACCGGTGCTATTTCTACTGCCCCCATAGTCACAGAAATACAGGTAAAAACAGCGATCATCCCTAATATAAAAAGCAGAAGGACGGCAAAATGCCTCCTCCCGCCTGCTGTTGATCTCTTTTTCATAACATCCTCTTATTTAAACATATCCGGATAAAGCTGCTGTGCAATCTGCTCCACTGTAGCCGCGCTTCCTGCTGACCCCTGCATGTCACTGCAGCTTGCGGAATAAATTCTGCCTTCTTTTACTGCTGTGAGATCTTTTGTATACTCGCTGGTTTCCAGAAATTCTTTTTTGGCAGCAATATCATCCTTACCTGTATAATCCAGAATTACAATAGCTTCCGGATCACGTTCAATCACTTCTTCCCAGGAAGGAGTTGCCCAGCCTTTTTCAATATCATCAAAAATGGAAATACCGCCTGCAAGCTTCAGGATATCTCCCGGCATTCCCTGGCATGCAGTAAAAGGTGCATCCTCACCGGAATCATAAACAAACACTTCTACCGGATCTTTATAAGCATCCTCGCCAATGGTTTCCTTCACTGACTGAATCTTGTCCTTCATAGCCTGTACTTTTTCTGCTGCCACATCCTCTGCCTGAAAAATCTTTCCAAGAGTTTCGTAATCTTTATAAAGATCTTCAAAGGTGGCCTGATCTGAACATACATACGGGAAATACATTGCAATACCATTTTCCTCGCAGAAGTCTTTATTAAAGCTTTTATCTGCAAATACAGAATCCCAGCCAATCAGAAAATCACAGCCAGTTTCCAGAAGTTTTTCTTTTGACATATTAGAAAGAGCCTGTCCCGGTTCCAGAAGCTGAGGAACTTTCTCGCTTGCCGGAAATTCTGATTTTGTGCTCCAGCAGTTTCCTTTTGTATAGCCTGCCATCTGATCCTCCAGCCCCAGATCAAAAAAAAGATCCGCCATTTGTTCCCCGGATGCTACTACCGCAGATGGCTTTTCTGTAAATGTATACTCTACATTCTCTCCCAGACCTGAACGCTGTAAATTCAAAGTAATAGTTACTGGTTCATAATCAGTCTCTGCTGATACCGTCCCTGCACTCACTCCCACTGTCATAACCGCAGCCATCATCATACTGAACATTTTTTTGCTACACATTGTTTTTCCTCCTGAAAATATAATATGGCCTCTCCTTACTTATCCTGTACACAAAAAAACACTGCGGTCCTATGGCCTGCAGTGCATCTGTTTTACTTATATGGGTACAGTATCCCTATGTTTTTTGCATTACCATGGCCCGTGGATGCAAAAAGAACTAAGCAGGTCTTCTGGCTTTGCGCAGCATTCATATTCTGTTCCTTCCCACATTCCTGTATGGAATGCAGTGAAACAAAACTGCTTTTATGCGCTTACAGCGGCGGCACCGCACGGGACTCTCACCCGTTTCCCTTTTCACTGATTATTGCAACTATCCCAGGATAACTGCAAAATCAACACTTAATCCTGTTTCTTTATATCATGGTCCTTCAAAAATGTCAAGGTATTCACAATTATGCAAATTTAATATTATTGGTTACTGTTATATATATCCATTACGCTTTTATTGCTATCTGTTTATTTCACATTTATGCCGCCATGTGATATTGCAGTAGGAACATCCGCCTGTCACACTGTTATTTTTAATATTTTCCCAAAATGCAGTATTATCCTTTCTTTTCAGAATTTTCCGTGATAAAATTATTATATTATATTTACATCTCAGGAGGAATCGTCTATGAAAGATGAAAACACCCAGGTACCTGACACTTTTGACGAGCAGGAAGAGCTCCGCTCTGAAAAAAGAGGGCTCCGGCTATATTTTTCCGGGCTTGTCTGCTGCCTTATAGCCTTTGGCTTTATTATCGCCGGAATATTTTTCCAGAAGTATAATGTAAAAAACGGCGATGCAATTGCTATAGGCGGCTTTGTTATCTTTGGTATCGCAGCAGTTTTTCTTATTGTGAAAAATATCGGCTATGCTCTGCTGTGGGAAGCAGACCGTAAGGAGAAAAAACTGAACGGTCAGGAACTTACTTCTCTTCCTGCCATGGGCAAAACGACTTTACAGCAGGCTCTGAGCGAAAACAAATTCCAGTATGAAAACGGTTATTATTACCGCAAAAAATTCTCTTTCTGGAAAGATTCAGTTCGCTATTATATAAAACTGACAGATGCTACCGATCTGTCCGGAACACTTGACCGTGAAATTGATAATTTTAATAATTCTGACTGTAACGGGCAAAATGCCTGTCTGATCATTATTATGTATCAGAACGGGGTAACAGAAGATACCAGAACAGCCCTGAAGGATATCTCCACCAACAGTGCTATTGCAGAAACTGTGATTGATCCTCATCTGAACGCAACCTTTCTTTCAGTTGTGGTTGACAGCCTTACAGGAACAGGGTATTTCTTTGACCTTCACAAGAGCCACATTTCCCTGTACAGCCACGGCTGCAGGATCCTGAAAAAACTCACCGGAACTTCCAGGTAATTCTCTGACGGTTTCCGATTTACAAACACAGTTGCATCACACTTTACTTGTGCAATGTATATAAAGTTCATCCAGTATTTTTATATCAGATATACAAATACAACATAATATTTTGATATTTTTTTGACAAACTATTGACAAACCATAATTAATATGTTACCATTTCATCATCAATTTAAAACATCTCTGACAACTGGCGGAGACGTGGATAACCACAGGGGAGTCAGAGATTTGTGAAGCCGACCGTCTGGGCAGTATTTGACACTTTCAGATACTGCCCTTTTTTACTCAGACAGGATATTTTTTCTGTCCGGGCTCGGGCTTCCGTTTATGAAAGGAGACAAAACTTATGGGATTCAAGAGTGACATCGAAATCGCACAGGAATGCGAAATGAAACCAATTACTGAGATCGCTGCAAAAGCAGGTATTGATGACAAATATCTGGAGCAGTACGGAAAGTACAAAGCAAAAATCGACTACAATCTTCTGAAAGAAACCGACAAACAGGACGGCAAGCTGATCCTTGTTACAGCTATCAACCCTACACCGGCAGGCGAGGGAAAAACAACTACAACTGTAGGTCTTGCTGACGGTATGCAGAAGCTTGGCAAAAACGTTATGGTAGCTCTTCGTGAGCCATCTCTCGGACCGGTATTCGGTGTAAAAGGCGGCGCAGCAGGCGGCGGCTATGCACAGGTTGTTCCTATGGAAGATATCAACCTTCATTTTACAGGTGACTTCCATGCAATCGGCGCAGCAAACAACCTTCTTGCAGCAATGATCGACAACCATATTTTCCAGGGCAACGCTCTTAACATTGACCCGAGAAAGATCACATGGAGAAGATGTGTGGATATGAATGACCGTCAGCTTCGTAATGTAGTAGACGGCCTTGGCGGAAAGACAAACGGTATGCCTCGTGAAGACGGCTACGACATTACTGTTGCTTCTGAGATCATGGCAGTTCTGTGTCTTGCAAGCGATATCAAAGACCTGAAAGAACGTCTTTCCAGAATCATCATCGGATATACATACGGTAAAGTTTCTGAGCAGAAACCGGTAACAGCAGGCGATCTTCACGCTGAGGGCGCTATGACAGCACTTCTGAAAGACGCTCTGAAACCAAACCTTGTTCAGACTCTTGAGCATGTTCCTGCAATCGTACACGGCGGACCATTCGCTAATATCGCTCATGGCTGTAACTCTGTAACAGCTACAAAAATGTCTCTGAAACTGGCTGATTACACAATTACAGAGGCTGGCTTCGGCGCTGACCTTGGTGCTGAGAAATTCCTTGACATCAAATGCCGTATGGCAGGTCTGAAACCAAACGCTGTTGTTGTTGTTGCAACTGTTCGTGCTCTGAAATACAATGGCGGCGTTGCAAAAGCTGACCTGAACAACGAGAACCTTGAGGCTCTTGAAAAAGGTCTCCCGAACCTTCTGAAACATGTAAGCAATATTACAAATGTATACAAACTTCCATGTGTAGTTGCTATCAATGCTTTCCCAACAGATACCAAGGCAGAGCTTGATCTTGTAGAGGCAAAATGTAAAGAAATGGGCGTAAACGTAGCTCTTTCTGAAGTATGGGCAAAAGGTGGCGAAGGCGGTCTGAAGCTTGCAGAAGAAGTAATCCGTCTCTGCGAAGAGCCAAATGATGACTTCTCCTACTCCTATGAGCTGGAAGGCTCCATTGAGGACAAACTGAACCAGATCGTTCAAAAAATCTACGGCGGCAAGAGAGTTGTCCTTACAGCTAACGCTCAGAAACAGGCAAAACAGCTTGAAGATCTTGGCTTTGGCAACTGCCCGATCTGTGTTGCAAAAACACAGTACAGCCTGACAGATGACCAGACAAAACTGGGCGCTCCTACAGACTTTGAGGTAACTGTACGTAACCTGAAGATTTCTGCAGGTGCAGGCTTTATCGTAGCCCTTACCGGCGAAATCATGACAATGCCAGGACTTCCAAAAGTACCGGCAGCTGAGAAGATTGACGTTGACGAGACAGGTAAGATCACAGGTCTGTTCTAATCACGGTCACTCATAGATACTCTATAAGTAATATACAGAAAACCGTCCGGAAGCGAACCTCTCCGGACGGTTTTCTATTTTAAATATCTGCCGCAAATTTAATGCAATAAAAGTTAATAGAAATACATTTTCTGTCACAAATTTCAATAAAATTTTTTATCAATCCCCGGATATCTGCCCTTTCACAGGGACTCTTCTACAGCAATCTCCACTTTTGTGACGTAATCATTTTCATCTGTTATGGCAAAATCATTCATACCTGATTCAAATGCAAAACCTTTTAACTTAAGATTCTTCCTCTCTGCAAATACCAGCATTTTTTCATAAAGCTCAGGCAGCCTTTCCCATATTCCTCTCTGGTATCCGCAAAGACAAAGTCCCTTTTTCCTTATCAGAATCTCTCCGCCTTTTTCTGTTTTCAGCGCAGGAGAAAAAACTCCGTCATACTTTTCAAACCTCTTTTTTCTCACCTTATCCACAGAAATATAGCTACCGATTCCCATTCTGCACTGTTCAATCCCCCAGCAATCCTTTGCACAGGAAAACAGATCCTTTAAATTTTCTTCTTTAATATCAAAGGGAATTACCCGGAAACGCTCCTCCGGAAGCAGCTTCAACTCTATAAACATATCATCCACACGACTGCATACTGCAAGCTGCTCTTTCCTGACTTTCAGAATCTCTTTTGTCTTTTCCAGCCTTTGTATTTCTCTGTTTATCTCATTTATTTTTTCATTTGCCAGTTCCATAAATTTATCCGGCCCGGGCTCCTGGACATAAGAACGGATTTCCCGAATGCTCATATTCAGCTCTTTCAGCATACGGATATATTCAAAATCAATACTCTGACGGCTGGTATAATAACGGTACTGATTCTCCCCTTTTCTTTCCGGGGAAAACAGTCCTACGGAATCATAGTAACGCAGAGTTCTGGGATTTACCTCATGAATAGCTGCAAACTGGGCTGTTGTTAAATTTATTTCCTGATTTTTCATATTTCCCTCTTGACTTTACACTTACTGTAAAGTTTATGATATCTCATGCACAACAAAAATACAAGGAGGAATTTTATGAATCAGACAAAAGACAAATCTCTGAATGCCTATCAGAAACCAGTCACTTTCAAAAATGTCATACTCTTTACACTGCCAACCATAGCCATGTCTCTGTTTATGTCCTTTTATACCATGGTAGACGGGCTTTTTGTATCAAGGCTCATCGGAACGAATGCTCTTTCAGCTATTAATCTCACTGCCCCTGTTATTTCTCTGGTTACTGCTGTTTCTACCATGCTGGCTACCGGTGGCAGCGCTGTTATCATGAAAAAAATGGGGGAAAAGAAAGAAAAAGAAGCCCGGCAGGATTTTACCAGTCTGATACTTGTAAATGTCCTGGTCGGTCTTATTATGGGTACGATCGGATACTTTGCCATGAACATGATTTTTTCCAATATGAAGCTTTCTCTGGAAGTCATGGGCTATTGCCGGGATTATCTTGGTCATTACCTGATTTTTACTATCCCGATCCTTTTAATGAATAATTTTTCTCTTTACCTGATTGCCTCCGGCAAATCTTCCCTGTCCTTTATCTGTTCTGTTGCAGGAGGAATTGCAAATATTATCCTTGATTATGTCTTTATACAGATACTTGGAATGGGAATCGGCGGCGCTGCCGTGGCAACCGGAATGGGCTATTCTGTTACTACAGCAGTCGGATTTATTGTATTCTCGCAAAGAAAAAACATGCTTCACTTTGTAAAACCTGTATATCGTTTCTCTGTACTGAAAAAAACAGTAACCAACGGCTGCTCTGAAATGGCAACTGCTCTGGTAACAGGAATCACGACTCTGATTTTTAACTGGACCATGCTGAAATATGTTGGCGAAGACGGTGTTGCTGCCATTACCATCATCATGTATGTACTGATGTTTGTCAGCTCCCTTTTCAGCGGATATTCCTATGGAGCTGCACCTATGATCAGCTATTATTACGGCGCTCAGAACCATCTTAAACTGAAAAAGCTGGTGCGCCTGAGCCTGAAGATCATTACAGGAATCTCTATAAGCGCTGCCCTGATCTCCCTGCTGATTACTGAACCTCTGGTGTCTGTTTTTACCAAACCAGCATCCCCGGTTTATCAGCTTGCAGTTACCGGAAACCGGATCTGCACAACTGCTCTTTTATTTATTGGATTTAATATTTTTTCCAGTGGGATGTTTACTGCTTTGAATAACGGAATAGTATCTGCAGTACTTGCTTTCACCAGATCCTTTGTTTTTATGATCGTCTGCCTTCTGGCCCTTCCTGCCCTTTTAGGTGTTACCGGAATCTGGCTTGCCAATCCTGCCGCTGAACTGCTGGCAGTAATTCTGGCTGCATGGATGCTTATGAAATACAGAAAAAAATACAGGTACTGACAAGTATGGGAGAGCGTTTTCCTATTCGCTCTCCCATAAACTGTCATCTAAAATCCATTTTTCTATTTCTGACTTTCCAGATATTTCCTTACCGCTTCCCTGGTTTCTTCTACTGCCTCCCAACACTCTTCTACATCTTCTTTTCCAACAATAAACGCACCGTCTCCGGGATATCTTGTAGAAAAATAATAGCCATCTGCCTGCAGTATCACTTTCCAGTTTCCTTCAAATTCCGGAATCTGCTCCTGTATGAACCTTCTCAGAAATCTCAGTGAATATGTCTGAAGGATTCGGGTTGTATCACAATCCAGCACATAGGTATCTATCATATGTTTCAGATATCTCTCGCAGATGTTCTGTGCGGCAGAACACATAATATTGCCTACACGGCCTTCTTTTTTATCTTTTAGAAGAAACTGATAGTCATTTTCTGCCAGGTCAAAATAACTCAGTCCTTTTTCCATATCAGCTTCCCCTCCTTTTTTATATTTTCATTAAATCGGTAGCTGGTACTGAATTCTTCTCCTGAGGAAAATTTCAGATCCACTTCAGGAAGATCATACTGTTCAGGTATTACTTCGGCTCTCATTTGTCTCATAATTCTGGGAGAAGTATCATCCGATACCTTAACCAGAACATCCACATCTGACCAGAACTTCTGTTCTCCTCTGGCATAGCTTCCGTAACAGTATATTGCTGTTACATAATTGGAAAATTGTGTACGAAGTTTCTGTACAGCCTGATCCAGTGCTTTTTTATGACGATCGTCTGACATTCCGTTCTCTCCCCTTCTTTATAAGCTGTGTGTAACAACAGTAGCCGTATAATTAATTTTAGTGTAGCACATCCATTCGGTTATTACTATAGCTTTTAATATTTTTGTAAAAAAGAAGGCTGCACTCCGCATACACGGATTTACAGCCCCCTTATTATCTTTTACAGAATTTAAAACAGGTCTTTCATTGCAGGATAAAGCTTTCTGAACTTCTGGTAGCGTTCCTCATATTTCGCCACCAGCTCCGGTTCCGGCTCAACCGTATCCACTACATGAGCCATTTTCTTTCCGATGGTTTCCACATCCGGGTATGCGCCGCAGCCAACAGCCGCCAGCATGGCGCCTCCCATGGACGGTCCTTCCTCAACCTCAAGTACATCAACCTTCAGGTTCATGACGTTGGCAATGATTTTTTTCCACAGAGGGCTCTTTGCTCCCCCGCCGCAGATCTTGGTACGTTCAATCTTAATTCCAAGGCTTCTGGCAACCTCAAGGGAATCGCGAAGACCAAAGGCAACGCCCTCCAGAACAGCCTGAGTCATATCTGCTCTCGTAGAGTCCATGGACATGCCAAAGAACACGCCTCTGGCATCCGGATTATTGTAAGGAGACCGCTCTCCCATCAGATACGGAAGGAAGAATACACGGTTCTCTCCAAGCTTATTGATAGGCGCCTGCTCTGCCGCAAAATCCTTTGTCTGAAGGATTTCTTCTGCCCACCACTTATTGCAGGAGGCAGCGCTTAACATGCATCCCATCAGATGATAGCTTCCGTCTGCGTGACAGAAGGAATGAAGAGCATTGTTTTCATCAACGCCAAAATCTTTACTGGAAATAAAGATTGTTCCTGAGGTTCCAAGAGAGATGTTGCACTGTCCGTCTCCCACTGTCCCTGTTCCAACAGCAGCGGCAGCATTGTCTCCTGCGCCTGCAACAACCTTTACATTTTCCGAGAATCCAAGCTCGTCTGCAATGGATTTTTTGAGAGTTCCCACAACCTGCCAGCTCTCATAAAGCTTTGGAAGCTGTTCTTCTTTTACACCACAGATCTCCATCATTTCCTTTGACCAGCAGCGGTTCTTAACATCCAGAAGAAGCATTCCGGAAGCATCGGAAACGTCTGTGCAGAAAGAACCTGACAGACAATATGCAAGGTAATCCTTTGGCAGCATGATCTTTGCGATGCGGGCAAATTTGTCCGGCTCATTCTTTTTCATCCACAGAATCTTCGGGGCAGTAAAGCCTGCAAAGGCAATGTTTGCGGTGTATTCAGACAGCTTATTCTTGCCGATTTCGTTATTCAGATACTCTGTTTCCTCCTGGGTACGTCCGTCATTCCAGAGGATAGCAGGGCGGATCACCTGATCATTTTCATCCAGAGTTACAAGGCCGTGCATCTGACCTCCAAAGCCGATTCCGGCAACTTCTTTGCGGTCAATATCCTTTGTCAGCTCCTTCATTCCCTCCATGCTCTGAGCAAACCAGTCCTGCGGATTCTGTTCCGACCAGCCCGGATGAGGGAAAAATAATGGATATTCCTTTGATACAATATTACAGATTTTTCCGGATTCCTCCATAAGCAGAAGCTTTACAGCAGAGGTTCCCAGATCAATTCCAATATAATACATATTTTCCGTCCTTTCTTTTATTTCAGTCCGATTTTCAGTACGGTTTTTATTTTTAAACTACACATCCCGGGTTTCCCCGGGACGTGTATCTTTTATTGTTCACAAAGCTGATTTTTATTCCCTCCGGCCTGCGGCAATGGATTTTCAGCCTGTATATTTCAGAATTTTATCATCTGGAGAATGATCTTATCCCCATGGATTTTCTGTAGGATATCTTACGCCTGCCGGCTGATTGTAACCGATCTCTTCTACCGGAACGCCAATGTATTTGAATACCTCAAACAGAGCTTTTCCATAATGTCCGAAAGCAACTGCGCCGTGATGCGGATAGCCTCCCTCAATAAGAACGTGACGGTAGAAACGTCCCATTTCCGGAATCGCAAATACGCCGATAGAGCCAAAGGATCTTGTAGCAACCGGAAGCACTTCACCATGTGCAATATAAGCGCGGAGCTTGTTGTCAGCAGTGCTCTGCAGACGATAGAAGGTGATGTCTCCAGGCTGGATATCGCCTTCCAGAGTACCCTGTGTTACTTCTTCCGGAAGAGCTCTTGCCATAATCATCTGGTATTTCATCTCACAGGAAACAAGTTTGCCGGAAGCAGTATTTCCGCAGTGGAATCCCATGAAAGTATCTTTCAGAGTGTAGTTATATTTGCCCTCAATGGACTCTTTATACATATCCTTTGGAACAGTGTTGTTGATATCCAGAAGTGTAACTGCATCCTGGCTTACAACAGTTCCGATAAACTCACTTAAAGTACCATAAATATCAACCTCGCAGGAAACCGGAATTCCCTGTGCGGTAAGGCGGCTGTTTACATAACATGGAACAAAGCCAAACTGTGTCTGGAATGCTGGCCAGCATTTTCCTGCAATGGCAACATATTTGCGGTATCCTCTGTGCTCCTCAACCCAGTCCTTTAATGTCAGCTCATACTGTGCAAGCTTTGCAAGGATTTCAGGTTTCTTATTACCTTCGCCAAGCTCTTCCTCCATCTCTTTTACAACTGCTGGAATACGCTCGTCACCTGCGTGTTTGTTAAATGCCTCAAACAGGTCAAGCTCAGAGTTCTCTTCAATTTCAACGCCAATGTTATAAAGCTGTTTGATCGGTGCGTTACATGCAAGGAAGTTCAGCGGACGCGGTCCAAAGCTGATGATCTTCAGATTATTCAGTCCTTCGATTGCTCTTGCGATCGGCAGGAACTCATGAATCATGTCCGCGCAGTCCTCTGCGTCTCCAACAGGATATTCCGGAATGTAAGCTTTTACGTTGCGAAGCTGCAGGTTATAGCTTGCGTTCAGCATACCGCAATATGCGTCTCCACGTCCCTGACAGAGATCATTCTGTGTCTCCTCTGCTGCTGCGATAAACATTTTCGGTCCGTCGAAATGCTTTGCAAGAAGTGTCTCGGAGATCTCCGGACCAAAGTTTCCAAGGTATACACAAAGAGCGTTGCAGCCTGCTTTTTTGATGTCTTCAAGAGCCTGAACCATATGAATCTCGCTCTCTACAATACAGATTGGACATTCATAAATATCCTTTGCGTCATATTTCTTTGTGTAGGCCTCAACAAGAGCTTTTCTTCTGTTTACAGAAAGACTTTCCGGGAAACAGTCTCTGCTGACTGCAACGATTCCAACTTTTACTTCTGGCATGTTATTCATGATTTTTTCCTCCATTTTTTCTGTTATTTATTGGTTTATAGTTGTTTTTATACGACTGCGTATAAGTTTTATAAATATCTCTTTATAATTTTCTTTTTATAAATCTTCTGATTTTTCTGATGCTGCATCCTTATTCAATTGTGATATTTTCACCTTTCAGCCCATTAAAAGCTCCCTCAATTCCAGCTTCCTCATGAGCGATCAGCCATTTATTTTTTGCAGTAATAAGTGCGTCCTCTCCTGTTTTTTCCAACTGGAAATTAATCTCCGTATTGGTTCCCTTCGGCAGAACAACCACGCACTGGAATCCGCTTTCTTTTACATTGCAGGGCGCATAATGCAGTGTTGTGGCATACACCTCAATGGCTGTGCCTGCCGGTACAAGAAAAGCTTCGATTTTTGATGTATCGTATGTAAAATCATCCTCAATATCCTTCTGTTCTCCGATCAGAAGAACCAGGTCTGTGGCTGCAACATTGATCTCAGAATTTCTGTGATATTCTACTGCATTCAGTTTTTTGTTGTGTCCGTTGCAGTATCCGATCTGAATCGGCAGTCCGCCGTAGGCTCTGTTCTGAAGCTCTTTTGCCACATCCAGTGCCTCCAGCTCATCTACAGAAGGAACGTAAATCACATCTTCCGGTACTGGCATATGCTTCATTTCTTTTAAAAGACCGGTGAAGTCATATCCCTCCAGAACTTTTCCGTATTTTCGGAAAGAATCATCTGTTACATTCTGAATTTTCATTGTAATTCCTCCTTACAACTTCCATGAAAGTCCCATTGCTCTCCGGTGCTCTCATTCATTGAAAAAAGCATACCACAGTCCGGTATGCTTTTCGCCGCTTTTTTTATCTGATTTATAGCATTTTTTTGACATTTTTATTTAAAGCTGTCAGTTTCCTGCTCAGCTGCTTTCTGCTTTTTTTCACGCTTCACCTCACTTGGAAGCACCCCGTACCGCTTTCTGAAATCCTTGGACAGTCCACGGCTGCTGCAAAACCCGTTATCCAGGGCAATCTGACCGATTGTATGATCTGTATTCAGAATATCCCGGTATGCATAAGAGGTACGGATATCCTGAAGATAAGTCTTAAAATTGACTTTTGCATACTCCCTGAACATTCTTGACAGATAAGCGTCTGAATATCCGAACATTTCTGCCAGATCTGAAAGCTTTAGCTCCTCTCTGTAGTGTTCTCTCATATAAGTGGTAATTCTGGAAAGAGCATTCAAATGCCGGTTATGCCGAAGCTCCTTCTCCTCAACCTCTGTTACCCGATACTGAGTAACCAACAGATAAAGAAGCTCATAATACAGAGAAATCGTGCGAAAATCGTATCCATTCCGCTTTTCTGCATACACATTATAAAGTCTCTGCACCAGAGAGATCAGCCGCCTGTCTGACGGATTGCCGCTGTCCTTTCCACCGCGCACACCGCCCTCAAACCGGATAAACTGCTGGGCTGTAAAATACCCTTCAAACTGCCTGAGAGGAATCTGGATCACTGCGGTTTTATTCGTCTTTAATGCATGAACTGAATGAATTTCATTGGCATTCACTATGAGAAGTTCTCCTGCATGAAGGGGATATTTCTCATGATTAATATAGAAAAGCAGCTCTCCCTCCATAACAGCAAAAATCTCTATAGAGGTATGCCAGTGCTTTTCTCTTATATAGTTCCCCCTGCTCCCCTCAAAAAGAAAAATCTTGAAGGGCAGCCCTTCATTGGGAATGATCAGTTCGTGCTGAAACTCCATACTCTCACCTGCCATTTTTCAAAATATCTGCATTTATTTTATCATAAATCCATCTGTGTTTTAACATATCAGCGGTTATATTTTTTCGTAATTCATCAACAGACAGGCTGCTGTAAGAAGAACCGGAGATATCCAGATAGCTCTCAGTCCAATATGAAGAGACATCACTCCGCCCAGTCCTGCGCCCACTGCAAAAATCAGAATAATCCCATAATAATGTACAGCTTTTTTCAAAGCTCCGGGCTTTTTGTCCCTCAGATAAACAGACAAACTCTCTGTTCCCGCCCGTAAATTTCCGATGCACATGGTACTGGCATAACCATAACCGTGTACTTTTCGGAAGGTCTGAACCTGCATGGCGCAGGAAAAAGATACCAGCATAGTGGCAGCCATATTAAACTGTGCAGGAATAAATCCCACCAGAAAAAGAATCGCAATTTCCAGGGCAACAATAATCTGACGCCAGTGGATACAGCTCCTGTATTTATATTTCTGCTGAACTCTTTCCGCCACAAATACCCCCATGGCAAAAGCAATTACAGGAAAAAGATAATGCAGGGCTTCCGCCCACTTTCCCATCATAAGATGCTGGCTCATAAGCACCACATTTCCTGTCTGCGCATTGGAAAAAACTCTGTCTCTTACATTATAAGTATAGGCGTCCTGGAAGCCTCCTGACAATGCCAGAAGCGCACTGAGCCGAAATGTTTCTGATGTCTGATGCCTGACTTTTTCCACACTTTCCATCTCCCATCCATATTTTTACCAAATAAAAACTGCCGCAAAATCAATTTCCCGGAAAGTATTTTCTCATCTTTATGTGAAAAATACTTTCCTGTGATCCCGTGACAGCTTTTTATTTCTTATTTCTTAAAGAAGATATATCGGAAGTTCTTCTGTTACATGCACCGGGCCATTGACACTTTCCGGCTGTTTCGCCTTATCAGAGATAAATTTTGCCTGAATCTCTTCTGAATTGGCAGGAGTAAGTACAGAAGTCTTTACACTTTTTGCAGTCTTTGCCACTGTAGTTTTTCTCTCTGTTGTCTTTTTGGCTGCTGTCTTTTTAGCTGCTGCCGCCTTGGTTACAGATGTTTTTCCTGATGTTGTCTTTTTAGCAGTTCCCGCTGTTTTTTCTGCGGATGAAACCTTTGTCTCTGCTGCTTTTACAGTTGCCGCCTTTGCCTCCGTCGTCTTTTTAACGTCTGCTTCTGCTGTCTTTGCTGCTGCAGTTTTCTTTGCCCCTGCGCTTGCCGCGCGCTTAATGCTTTCCTTACCTACTGACACGTCTCATTACCTCCTCTGCCAACGCTGTATATTCTTTTGCACTTCTGCTGGATTTTTTGTACTCCACTACCGGAGCGCTGTTGTCCTGCGCCCATTCTACAGAACTGTCCACCCTGATAAAGGAATCAAACACATAGATTTCTTCCAGCTCGTGTAAAGTTTCCATTGTCTGTTTAAAATAGTTTTTACGGGTATCCACTTTTGTAACTGCAATTCCCGCAACCTTCAGTTCCGGCGCAATCTGCTTTACCTCGTTCAGGAAATCAAACATATTTGCCAGACCGAACATTCCCCAGGGACTTGCCTCCACAGGAACAACCACCTGATCCGATGCACACAGGATATTCATGACCCAGCCTCCCAGCGTAGGCGGCGCATCGATCAGAATATAATCATAAACGCCCGAATCTTTTATGTTCTGAAGACATTTTTTTAAGATAAATTCTCTCTGCCATTTTGTAAACAGCTCATACTCAATAGAACTCATCAGAGTAGAAGAAGGAATCAGATCCAGGTTCTCATAATCCGTATGCACAATATAATCTGCCAGATCCTTCTGCTCTCTTATTGCATGATAAAGATTCTTGTCGCCTGCTGCCTGTTCCAGCACCCAGTCCTCGGAAAAAAAAGCCAGTGACAGATTTAACTGCATATCTCCGTCAATCATCAGAACCTTTTTTCCGACCCGGGCCATTGCCGCGCCAATATTGGAACAGGTGGTAGACTTGCCGCTGCCGCCCTTATTATTTGTAAAACAAATGGTTTTTGTTTTGTTCATAACATTCCCCCATGTCTGTGAAACCTGTGGAGCAAAATAGTCCTGTGCCCTCATTCTTTCTTTCACTAATTTACATTATACGGGTTTCTCCGACAGTTTTCAAGGCAATTTGCCGATTCCCACAGGGTAATTCATTTCATGCCATTCTTCGCCTCCCCATGTAGAATTGGCAGCTCCCTTATCCTGAAATCCCATTTTTTCATACATAGGTACTCTGGAATCCAGACAGGTGAGAAGTACCATGTCTTTTTCTTTTTGCACCATTCTGCAAAGATACCGATACATAAGCGCTCTGGCAAGCCCCTCTCCCCGATATTCCGGAAGAACTGCCAGTCCAAGAAGCATGACTGTTTTTCCTTCCGGGACATGAAGCTCTGCGTTTGTAAAAAATTCATCCCTGAACGTTGTCTCATCTGTAGCAAGACCATTTAAAATCCCTGCGATTTTTCCTGTTTGTCTGTCAACTGCCACAAGAAAATACTCCGGCGCCTTTGTAGCACGTTCTACCATCATTTTTTCAGAGCAGGCCTCACTTGGAGGAAAACAAGCTTTTTCAACCCCTGCTGCTTCTACGGCTTCTCCTAGTCTGATCTCTCTCAGTTCAAATCTGTCATCCAGGTTTATTTCTGAAAGATACTCGTTTTTCAGCATCTTCTGTTCCTCCCCTGTCTCTTTTTTAATCTCTTTCTGAATTTCATTTTCTTTTATATTCGCATTCTCTGCCATTCTGGTTTTCATGATATCCTCCCTGCTTTTAATCCTGCGTCAAGATTCAGTATATTACTGCTCACTCCATTCACAGTAACCTGGTCAAATGCCTCCTGCACAGTAACTTCAGTACAAATTAAAATACGAATTTTTCTGTTTTGATTTGCCGGAATACTCAGCATTATGTATGATCTTCCATGTTGTATAATGTTAGAATACTTCATAGTACAAGGCTGAATCTCTGAGCTTTCTGTCCCAATCAGTCTAGCACATAGAATATAAAATTTCCAGACATGACCGCAGCCCTAGGGAGAGTTTTTATCTTTTATCATTCACCGTTTTACCTTCCAGTGGTCGTACAGAATATATTTTTTCCTGCCAGATAAAAACGGCTTCCGCTTTATTTACGGAAACCGTTTTACCTGTCAGATGACTTCGATTTTAAATTCTTTTTTCAGTACTTCTCTCAGTTCCTCTCCTGAAGAAAGGGTAACGATCTTCTTGCCTTCCTTTTCGCGAAGTGTAACCTGATTTCCTTCTACAGAAAGAGGGCCGTACTCTGTCATTCTGTGCACCACTACCTTGTCATAAAACATGGCTCCAGGACTGCACATTGCCTGATTTGCCGGAGCAAAATCAACAGGAGCGCTGGGAAATTCTGCCACCATAAATATTTTTATGCCTGATTTTTCCCTGTTTTTTTCTCCCTTATGCCAGAACTTCAGCCATCCTGCACATTCTCTTTCAAAATAAAAGCTGCCAAAATCAGTATGCGTAACAGCGCCCGGCTCCATAAGAGCGGCGCGGACGCAGGCAAAGCCTCCATAACCCACATCGCAGAAATATTTTTTACCGTCAGCGCAGACCACGCTGGCCCTGTGTGTAGGCATCCGAAGTCCCGGACGCCTGAGAACCCGGCAGGCAACAGGATACGCCTGATATCCAAGTCCCCTCAGCAAGCCCAGAAATAATGCATTCAGCTCAAAACAGTAGCCACCTCTTTTGCCCTGAATAATTTTTTTATAAACCGTATCCAGATCAGTTGAGATCAGCTCATGGGTACGTACCAGATCCAGATTTTCAAAAGGAATTTCTTCCAGATGTCTCCTGATCAGCCTGTCCAGAAACTCCAAAGTACACTCTTCCTGTGGAAGTTTCAGCCTTTTCAGATAAGCAGCGCACTGCTCCTGATCCAGCTGCTCAAAGGATTCTTCAAGCATATCACAACTCCCTGTTCCGCTCGTTCATTCTCATACAGCCATTTTATGTAAATTTTCTTTTAAACCGCAGTTATTATGCAGCAAGCTCTCTTGCCTTCTTTGCGCAGGAAGCCGCATCCTCTGTGTACGCGTCTGCTCCGATCTCATCTGCAAAAGCCTGAGTAATAGGCGCTCCGCCAACCATTACTTTTACATTCGGGCGGAAAGAAGCCTCATTAATAAGCGCTACCGCATCCTTCAGTGCAGGCATGGTTGTGGTAAGAAGCGCTGAACAGCAGATGATCTTTGTATCCGGATTTGCCTCATATGCCTCCACAAATTTTTCTTTCGGAACATCAACACCGAGATCGATCACCTCAAAGCCTGCAGATTCCAGCATCATACTTACCAGATTTTTGCCAATATCATGAAGGTCGCCTGCTACGGTTCCGATAATTACCTTTCCCGCTGCCCCTGCTGCACCTGTTGCAAGATGAGGTTTCAGAACCTCAACACCTTTTTTCATGGCTCTTGCAGCTACCAGCATTTCCGGTACAAAAATTTCACCGTTTTTAAACTTTTCACCTACAGCATCCATTGCCTTGATCATTCCGTCATTCAGAATTTCTGTCGGATCACAGCCTGCATCAAGTGCTTCCTGAACTGCATTTGCGATCACCTTTGCTTTTCCTTTTTCTACTAAAGCGTAAACTTCCTGAATACCTGCCATTTGAAATTACCTCCTCATTTTTATATTAAAATTAATAACTGTTATTTTTTCGGTCCGAAAATCCCTTCCCGGTATGCGCTGATGTATTCCATACAGTAATCATCCTGTCCCAGAAGCGCTTCTGTAGCATAAATCACGCCCATCATATCTCTGTTGGTGGGATCAAGGATCGCGCTGTCCAACCCTGCGTTCATTGCAAGAACCGTAAAGCCCAGATTCACCATCTTACGAACCGGAAGATTAAAGGAAATATTGCTGACTGCAGCTGTAATGTGAATGTCCGGATATTTTTCCCGAATGGTACTGATCACTTCCACATTCATGGCAATTCCATCTTCTGAGGTACAGAGCATTTCCACAAGCGGATCAATGTGCATTCTGTCCGGACTGATTCCGTACTCCTTTGCCTTTGCCATAATATTGTCAAAAACTCTCAGACGGTCTGCAGCACATTTCGGAATACCTGTATCATCAGAAAGCAGACAGATCACTTCCCATTTCGTATCCGCGATCAGAGGAAACAGTACGTCCATCTTATTTCCCTCACCGGAAACAGAATTGATAAGCCCCGGTCTTTTACAGTATGGAAACACCTGCGCAAGCACCTCCGCGCTTGGACTGTCCACAGAAATCGGAAGATCGCTGACCTCCTGAATACAGTCAATCATCCACTTCAGGGTTTCTGCCTCTTGTTCCTCTGGAACAGAAGCGCAGCAGTCAATATACGTAGCTCCTGCCTCGTCCTGCATTCTGGCCCTTTCTTTAATAAATTCCCCGTCACGGCGGGCAATGGCATCTGCCACAGCAGGAATGGAACCATTGATTTTTTCCCCAATAATTATCATGCGTAAATCCCTCCTACACTTTAACTGTTTTCAGTATAACAGAGGATACAGATAATCTCTATTTTCAAAATCGTCTATTTTCTTATTCATTTTCCTACAATTTGTATGAAGTATCTGAATGCAGCTATTGAGCCTGGAAACCATATAGGATATAATAAAAAAAACTGCTTTAAATGACACGGCAGTCCCGTCAGAAAGGAATTTTTTATGAAACTCAGCGCCCAGCTTATTATATATCATCTTCGTCAGCATTTTTCTGCAGCAGCCTCTTCCTGGCTGTCTTCAGAGCCTCACCTGGAATATCCTGTGATCTATCAGTCTCCCGGGCCTCTGGCCGGAGGAAAAATATATATCAGTGATGACCCTGACTTTTTGGTTCCCTCCCATCACCTGTCTGAAACCCTGGTGATCCTCACCGGCAAATCCCGGTATCTGGAAGAGGATGACTATCCAAATTTGTGCATTTTGCAGGAAACCGTTTCTGCTGTTTCCGTGCTTTCATTTCTACAGGAAATTTTCCGGAAATACGAAGAGTGGAATCAAGGTCTGTTTGACCTGATCCTGAACCAGCCCTCTGTCCAGAAGCTGATTGACCTCAGTACTTCTGTCATTCCCAATCCCATGACAGTGATAGGTCTTGACTTCACAGTGATCGCAACCGGAAATCAGCCTGACTCTCAACTGAAAGACGGAATCTTTGGCTCCACAGAAGAAACTCAGAATGTTGTCAACTCTCTGAAGCAGGACAGTAATTACGAAGAGGCTCAGTACCGTACCGGTTATTTTTATTATCCCGGAAACCATACTGCACCTCCGGCTCTGTGCGTCAATATCAGACGTTCCGGAAAAACCGGATACCGCCTTCTGATTCGCCCCGGAGAGCTTCCACTGGATGACACCTTTGGCTTTGTGGCAGAACATCTGGCATCTCTTATTTCTTATGTGCTGTCCACAAAGTCTGTGGCAGAACACGATACCCTGTACCCTCTCCACCGGATTTTTCATAATCTCCTTACCAATTCCAAAGCAGACTATGTGGAGGTCAGTCACCAGCTTACAGAAAATGGCTGGCTGTCCTCCCATTCCTATCAGTGCATTCTGATTAAAACAGGAATTCTGGACTGGAAAAATCTGACCCTAAAATCCATTTGCAGTTATGTGGAAAATTTTATTCCGGCTGCCTGTGCAGTGGAGCACAGAGGAAATGTAGTTGTATATATTAATCTGGATTTGTGCGACTTTACACTGGATGAAATTTCTCAGAAGCTTGCCGGTTTTATCCGGGACAGTCTGTTGATCGCCGGTTACAGCAGAGTGATGCTGGGACATTTTAATTTTCAGAGGCAGTATGTACAGGCTTCTATTTCCATTCAGACAGGCTCCCGCAAAAATCCAACCTCCTGGATCCATCATTTTAATGATGTTGCACTGCCTTATATTCTGGAACAGATCACAGGAAAGCTTCCAGCCTACATGATCTGCCATGAAAAGCTTCTCCATTTGAAATATCAGGATGAAAGCACCGGCACTCAGCTTTATGAGACTCTGAGGGTTTATCTGCAGAATCATCAGAGTGCAACAAAAACGGCTGCGGCACTTTATATTCACCGCAGCACGCTTCTTTACCGTATTGAAAAAATTGAGGCAGCCTTAAAATCCGATCTCACGGACCCAGATGAGCTGCTTTACCTGATGCTGTCCTTTTATCTGATGGATCAGGAAGAAAAATCAAAGAAATAGCAGGAGGTATAGGCGATCGTTTTTGGACCGTAATAATATTTTACCTGGTTTCTGGTACAGATATCACTGACCAGGATTCCATAGGCTTCCATAGAGGAAATCCTCCGTTCTGGCTGTCTGCAGGGCTTTTCGGGGTAGGTACATTCTCCACACAGGGTGCAGGTTCCAGCTCCCAGAGGAAGAAATCCCGGACATGCCCTGCGAAGCTTTTCCGCTGTTTCAAGAAAAGTTTTTTTGTGGCGCTCTTCTGTATCTTTCATGCCTTCCCAGTCCATACTGTCCTCTATTTCTCCAACAGTCTGCACAAGAATTCCGGTCTTATAGCTGAGAAGCTGCTGCCTGCACTGATCAAGAGTTCCGCAGCCGGGAGGGCAGGACCAGTTCCTGGCATATTTTCCACAGTTTCCATTGTGGCACATATCCCGTACCTCATCCCTGAGTTCTACCGTATCCATACTGATTTTTCCTGTATGGGAAAAACCGGCTGCCTCTATGATTTCCATTATTCTGTCAAGCTCATTCATGTTCTGATTCCCCCGGAAACTCCATTTCTTCTACATAAATCTCCTGAAATCCCATATCAAGAGCAAGCTCCACAAACTCAGCCTTTTGTGCCAGAATCCGGCTCCGCTCAAACTGTTCCCGATTCACAGCAGCCATACAGGCTCCCTCCCCGGCAGCATTTCCTATGGAGGTGATCCTTGTCTGAAGTTCAGGAGGAATCATTCCAATGGCACAGGCGCTGGCAGGATCAAGATAATTGCCAAAGGCTCCGGCTATCAGAACACGGCTGATATCACTGACCTTAATCCCCTTCTTCTCGCAAAGACTTCGGATACCTGCCGCAATGGCAGCCTTTGCCAGCTGAAGCTCCCGGATATCCTTTTGATTCAGAAATACCCGGTCAGTAAAATGATACTCCTTCTCCAGTCTTCCTGTCTCATCAATTTTTCCCAGTTTCAAAAGACAGGCAGCCCCATCCAGAAGACCGGAGCCGCAGATTCCCACTGCCTCGGTTTCTCCGATCACATGGCAGATTGTTTCCCCATCTTTTACAGTTACATGGTCAATGGCGCCTTTGCTGCCCCGCATACCACAGGTGATCTTCGCTCCTTCAAAGGCTGGTCCTGCCGCTGTAGAACAGGCGATCAGCCCGTCTCTGTTTCCCAGAACCAGCTCTCCGTTTGTTCCAATGTCCACCAGCAGCGTCATTTCTTCACAGGTATCCAGATCAGATGCCACCAGACATCCCACAGTATCTGCGCCTACAAAACCGCCGATATTGGGAAGCCACCAAAGCTGCGCCCGGGGATGTACATGAATGTCATACCGGGCAGCCATAAGCTCCTGCGCTTCGGTAACTTTAGGCGTATAGGGCGCCAGAGCCAGCGTATCAGTTGGAATCCCCAGAAACAGGTGATGCATACAGGAATTTCCCACCATAACAATTCTCACAATATCCTCCGGGTTCCTTCCCGCCCCTTTTACCAGCTCTCTTAACAGTATGTTTACTGCGTTTCGGATACAGCCGCTTAAAGCCTCTCCGCCGTTATTCAGCGCATAGCTGCATCTGCTGACCACATCTGCTCCAAACTGTCTCTGAGGATTCAGAATACTTTTTGTTCCAAGCAGCTCTCCGTTTGTTCCGTCCAGAAGATAGGCCACTACAGAGGTAGAACCAATATCCACAGCGCTGAGAAGCGGTGTATCTGTGCCTTCCGGAAGATTTCCGGGGGAAAATTCTGCCTGTCTGCCGCTTCCCTGTGCAAGGATCTGAGCCCGCTCCTCTTTTTTATTTCCTGTATACACTGTCATATCTCTGTCTACTGCCGTCTTACATGCCAACACTTCTTTTCCATTGATCACCACTTTGCACTTTCCGCATTTTCCATTTCCTCCGCAAAAAGCATCCGGAGTCATTCCTGCTGCGATCTGCACCTCCAAAACCGTGGTTCCTGCCTCTGCCAGGCAGGTAAGCTGTTCATCTTCAAAGGTAATTTTATATTTCATCTTATCTTCACTTTTCTGTTCTGTTATATCTGTCAATTTCATCGTCAATAATCGGGTCAACATGAGGGAAAAGACATCCCGGTCCGCCATAAGTAATGCATGGGATAAAATGTCCTCCCGGAGCATATTCCTCACAGGCTCTTCTTACTTCCCTGCGTATCTCCTCCTCTGTGGAATCTGCTCTGTCCACAATGGATGCGTCGATTCCTCCCATCAGTGTCATCCTTCCTGCAAGCTGTTTCTGAAGCTTCGGAATATCATTCTGAGGAAGAACTCCCTGCCACACGTCAACGCCAAGCTCCACCATATCCTCTACGACAGGTTCCATAAAGGAATCCCCATGATGGATGATGATGACTCCTTTTTCTTTCATATATCCATAGGTTTTTGCATACTGAGGCTTAATAAACTCTCTCCATGTTTCCGGGCTTACAAAAAGCTGATTTTTGGAGCCCCAGTCATCATGAGAAAGCATCACATCCGGATGAAGATTATCTACGATCAGTTTCATATACTGATAGCGATACTCTCCAATAGCATTACAGAGATCCATCATATCTTCCGGCTCCAGAAGGAAATTCATCAGCATATCCTCAAATCCCATAAGAAAGTGAAGCCGTTCAAACACTCCTGTTGGCATAAATGCCATAAAAAGCTTTCCGCTTTCCCGGATTTCCTGAGCTTTTTCCTTAAATGGCTCCCAGAGAGCCGGATCTGAACAGTTTTCCAGAAGCTCCGGCATTTTCAACTGCTCCTTCCATTCACAGATATCACTGATCACCTTATTGCTTTCTGTTACATGAGGCATTGCTGCAAGCTGATCTGCCGGCCAGAGGATCTCTGTACCAAACCTGTCTTTCATTGGCTCCATACCACGGTGGCGATTTCCCCGGATATAAGTGGATGCCGGATTGGGAGGATAAAATCCAAGTCCCTCATACTGTTTTAAAAGCCGTTCCGGTTTTCCGTCCTTTTTAATTGTTTCCAGAAAAATTTCTTTTGCAGTCATATTCTCTCCTCCATTTCCTGATGCTGATATTTTTATCTGCAGTACCCGTCAGTACATCTCCGGGACATTTTTTATGAAACAGAAACTCCAAATCGTTCTTCATTATATCGGTTGATCTCATCGATCACAATTTCTTCTACATGAGGATAAATCGTTCCCGGTCCGCCGTAAGTGATCCCCGGCCAGTAGCCTTTCAGGTTTCCATACTCTTGACAGGCACGCCTTGTCTCTTTTCTGATTTCCTCCTCTGTGGCATCCTCCCGGTCTATGACAGAATCAATTCCGCCCATCAGAAGCATTCTGTCCCCTACCTTCTGGGAAATCGCTGCAATATTGTTGGTGTTCAGAACTCCCTGCCAGATATCTACGCCGATCTCTGCCATATCCTCAACAATAGGCTCCAGATAGGAATCTGCATGATGCATTACAATTACTCCCTGTGAATGAAGATAATCATAAAGTCTTCTGTACGGCTCCTTAAAGAACTCTCTCCATACCTCCGGCGACATAAACAGGCTGTCTTTTGCTCCCCAGTCATCATGGGAAACAATACAGTCCGGATGCAGATGCTCCACAACAAGCTTCATATAGGTAAGACGGTATTCACAGATCACATCGATCAGCTCATGCATTGCCTCCGGCTCCAGCAAAAAATTCATCAGAGTGTCCTCAAACGTCATCAGCATATGAAGCTGCTCAAAAATCCCTGTTCCCATTACTACCATGGTAAGATATTTTTCCTGGTCGATCCTGCTTTTTGCTTCCAGAGCTTCCTCCCAGCCTTCGGAGCATTTTCCTGCCAGATCAGGAACTTTCACATACTTCTGCCATTCCGCCACATCTTTTATCACCTGGTTCTCTTCTGTAACATAGGGAATTGCCGCCGGAGCATCCTCCGGAAACAGAATCAGAGTTCCCCACTGGTCATAGGAATTTGTTCCTCTGATGCGATTTCCGCGTATCAGCTTAAAGCAGGGATCTCCGGGGATTCCCCGAAACATGGTAAAGGAATTACAGAGACATTCCGGTTTTCCGTCTTTTTTCAGTGTTTCCAGCAAATTCTGTTTTGGTGTCAGCATAAAAGCCATCTCCCTTCTCCTGTTATCCTCTCTCCATAAGAAAAATCGAGAGTCTTAAATATAGATTTTTTATGGGCCTGGCAAGATGTTCATTATCAAGCCCTGTGATCTCCTTTATTTTGCGCAGCCTGTAAAACAAAGTACTTCTTCCCACATAAAGATCCGAAGCAGTGGCTACGGTATTTCTTTCATTTAAAATATAAGTCATCAGTGTTTTGTACAGCTCTGTCCGGTTCTCAGCATCATATTCCTTCAGCTTTTTTAATTCATATGCACAAAGCTCTTCCGGCTCAAATTCACTGCTACAAAGGTCTCCGATATAGTCCATTACAATATCTCCAAATGTATAGGACCACATCATATCATTTTTCTTCCGGCAGTACTTCAGGGCTGTAGATGCCTGCCTGTAACAGCTTTCCAGATTAGTCAGATTATGAAACACATTGCTGAATCCTGCCTTGAACAGCCCGTCTCTTAAAATGCCTGCAATATCTGAAGTATAATGTCTGTTCAGGTTCCGGTTAATAATAATACAGACCCGGTTATCCATGCTTACAGCCTTGCTTCCCTGAACTCTGGCTTCCACATAATTACAGAGACTGGCTGCTGAGGATCCCGGATTTCCCTCCTGCTCCTCTGCGTCCAGGCGGATGCATACATAGGAGTCTTCTGTTTTCCAACCGCACTGTTCAATCCGGCTTGCAATCTCTGAATCAGAAAATTTCTTTCCCTGTATCATTCCCACCAGCATTACTTCCAGGGCCCGCTTATAAGTGTTTTCCATATGGCCCCGTTTTTCCAGAACAAAACGTACCATTTCCGCCAGATATTCTGCGGATACAAGCTGTCCCGGTTCCAGAGAGCTGTCAATTTCACAGATGACCAGTCTTCCTTCATATCCTCCGTAGCTGCCCCAGATATTCACATAAATATCCCTGTAGCCTCTCAGATCTGCAGAAAAAATATCTGCTTTTGTAGTGGTAAGTGTTTTCAGATACTCTCTGTCTGTTTTGAACTCATTCAGCTCTTCCAGCGGAGTGATCAGAAGTCCTGTACTTTTATCCCTCTGCCAGTTGATCATTCCCTCTCTCCATACCGGACAGGAAATCACATTCAGTCTGGAATCATGCACAAAAACAGGATTATGGAAGTATTCACAGCTTACTTTACACAGATCATCCACGCTTCCCTGGCAGATCACTATATTTTTCAATGTATCTGCCCAGGAACAGTGATACCGGAAAATATCCTGGCACACATTAAAAAGCTCTGTAAGCTCCGTTTCTCCCGATATCCGGATAATGCTATTTCTGCCGTTGTTCCACTTCTCACATTTATTCTGTTCAGCCAGAGGATCCTGAACAGATAATTTACCATTGTCCGGATAATTTTCGTTACTCTGGCTCTGATAACAGTACTCTTTGTTCAGAGGATCCGGAGCACATGCATTACGGCTGCCTTTATCATTCCGGTTCAGACAGATATTTCTTTTATCTGAAATCTTCTCTCTGTCTGCCAGTATCAGAGAGCAGCGGGTATCCGGAGGGATCTCAGACTTCAGCTGATCTACATCTGCAATATACACATAACGGGAATCCAGCTTCTTTCCTTTCTGGAAAAAACGCACTCCTTCCAGACATGCGCAATCCTCTCCCTGATAAAATTCCAGCTCCGGAAAGCTTTTCCTTATTCCATCTGCCAGCATCTGCAGATTTAAAAGAAATCTGATATCCCTGTTCTCCATCCTGCCTGACCGTCCTTTATCTGTTTATGAACGGGATGCGATCTCCTGTGCGTACTGATCAACCTTATCCTTGGTAAGCTTAAATCCAAATACCAGAGCAACAACTGCAATAATAAGAGCCGCTGCCGGAATAATCATAAATCCAAGACTTATGGCACGCTTCAGTTCCTCAGAGGCTGCCGCCGGATCAATATCCGGGCTGAAATTTCCCATTGCCAGACATGCGGAAATGATAATTCCTCTTGTCATAATTGAAACCTTCAGAGGTACGTTCTGAAGTCCGCTGATCCAGCCTGCTGCATTTTTTCCCGTTTTCCATTCACTATATACAATGGTATCACCATACAGGGCAGGTGTGCAAGCATAAGTAATGCCATATCCGAACATTGCGATACTCATCAGAACAATGACAACCATTACGTTATCATACATCAGGAATGAGATGATCAGAAGCACAGCCTGGATTGCCATAACTCCAATGGTTGTTGTCCTTGTGGTAAATTTAATGCTTAACGTCTTACTTAAATAAGCTCCGATCACACAGAAAATATTAGTAACCAGAATATAAGTGGAAAGCATTCCCTCATCGCCTGCGATATATGTAAAGTAATAAGCTGCCACTCCCATCAGTACAAAGTTAAACATAAACTTGGCAAGGTCAGCGATCAGAAGCGCGATCAGCGGAGGGTTCTGCAAAAGCGCCCGGATCAGATCCATGCCGCCGGTTTTATCCTTTGCCGCTTTTTTCCCTGCGTTCTCTGCAGGCTGCACACTCTCATAACCGTCAAACATTTTAAAGTGCGCGTAATACAGCACTGCCATAATACATCCAAGCACAAACGCAGCTGCGCCGTACTGGTTCACTTCTCCGATGATCCCTGCCATTACTGCTGCAAGTCCGGGACCTACGTAAGAAAAAATAACCTTTGAAAAATTGGCCCAGGCTGCTCTTGTAGCAGAAAGCTGCGATCTTTCCTCCGGCGTTTTGCCTGCCACTGAGATCATGGAAACATTGGCAACATACGCAAAGTTCCACGCCACATGGCTGGCAATGGCAGCTATAATGATGATCACAGCCGAAACCATTCCGTCGCCGATCTTTACAAACTGAAATGCATAAAGAAATGGAACCAGCCATGGAATAGCGATCAGCCAGGAACGGTAGCGTCCCCACTTCATAGGTTTGATGCTGTTCAGAATGGCCCCGTAAATCCAGGAAAGCAGCGCATCCACAGCGCTTGCCGTTGTGGTGATAAACGTAACCATTGGAAGGCTGAACTTGGCAAGGTTTGTGAGAAAGAAGCTGAAATAATAGCTTTCAATATTTGACATCAGAGTAAATCCACAGTCCCCCACACCATAAAACTTTTTCAGCGCGCCGCTGAGTCCCTTTTTTTCCTGTTTTTGCTCCTTCATAGAGAAATCCCCCTCTCCTTTTCTATTTCGTTTCTGCAAGTCTGATACGGCTGTATCTGTAAAGCTCCTGAGCAAGATCTACTTTCCGGTCAGGCTTTTCATCCTTCAGGCGGCAGGCAAAACGTCCGCTGACTCCCAGCTCATCCACTCTTTTGTGAACCTCTGCAACAGCCTCCTCATCACTCATATCAGCCGGGATCACAAATAACGTACACTGGGCAAGGTCTTTTCCGTATTGATCCATAATAGCCTTTTTGTCATTGGAGGAATCCTGTCCCTCCCATGCGTCAAATCCGGCTTCAATGATCAGAGGCATCAGAGAACCGATACATCCGCAGGAATGAAGACAGATATACATTCCCATGTCATGAGCTGCCTTTGTGACCTTTTTGTACTGAGGCAAAAACAGTTCCTTATAAATCTGCGGTGAAAAGAAGGTACTGATCTGAGTTCCCATATCATCATGGAAGAGAATCATATCTGTATGATAATATTCCTTTGCAATCTTGATCAGTTCAATGTGCCATTCTGCCAGACGGTCATAGAACTCTGTAAGGGCTTCCGGTTCCTCCAGAAGATAACAGAACGCATCCTCAAAGCTTGTAAGATCTGCCGTTCTCTCAAAAAATCCATTTACAATGATAAAATAAGTCAGCCTGTCCTGGGATATTTTTCCTTCATATCTTTCTTTGTAATCCTTTTTCCAGTCTATGGCGCGCAGATCCGGAAATTCCAGAGATCTCCAGTTAGTAATGTCATCCAGCCTCCGGGTTCCCGGCTTCACCATAGCCGCTCTTGTCAGAGGCTCATACTCCCATTCAATGCCAAACCAGTCTTTTCCTCCAAAATTCCTGGCCCGGGCATCGTCCATTACAAGAGGCTGCAGAGCATTATTTTCCAGCGTCTGATTTGGAACCCATAAAGGTTTTTCTCCCCGCAGCATACGAAGCATATTCTCTTTCGGAGTAATGGGATAATTATAGCTTACTGCTTCTGTATCCTCTCCCCCGTAAATACCGAACTGGGTATGCTTTCCAATTACCCTCAGCTCATCCTCGTTAAATGCAGCTTTCATAGTATCCTCCCTTTCCGCCCTTTAGATTCTCAGCCACTATAGACGGACTGTTCAATCTATTTCGTCCATAAACTCCTCTTCCGAATCCCGGGCTCTTTTAAATTTTTGCTTCTTTCCCATAAGTTTCTTTAAAATATTTTTATTTTTCCAAATATCCGCTCGCTATTTTCTGTTATTTGTACTGTATCACAGGTAACTTTTTAAAATCAATAAGCAAAAATAAAATAGGCAGAATCGTCATGGATTCTGCCTGTTGTCAACCACTATTGAACACAGTGTTCATATTATATTTAATATTTTTCCTTAGCATCTGATTATGTTTTTTCCTCTTACGCTGATAACCTGTTCCATTCTTCTGTTCTCGTCACTCAAAACATTTCTTCAGGGATCGGAACAGTACCAGAACAGCAATTCCAATTAAAATATGGGAAATTCCCGCAAAGCCTGAAATCATGGCGTCTGCCGCCTTTGTAAGCTCTGCCCCCTGAACCTGAACAACGCCTCTTACAAGAAGCATAACTGCCATAAACGGCAGGGAAATATTATAAAGAATAAAAAATTTCTTAAATGTACTCTGTTTAAATAATTCCGGCTTCTGACATCCAAACAGCGCTATAACAAGAAACGCAAACATTCCAAGCACAAATAAATGAGTATGGACATAGCTCAGCGCCGTTTCTCCTGTATATCCGTTAAATTTCGTAAACTCTCTGTAAAACACTCCTGCTGCCGCAGCAAGAATAAAATAAATCATAGAAGTATTTAATATTTTTTTCATTCCCAGATTTCCTTTCTCATAAGTAATCAATTTAATTTGAACATTGTTCATTATATTAAATCAAACTTATTTTGTCAAGTATTTGTCAAAAAATAATATACTAACAAAAACAAAAGAGCCTTGAAAAATCAAGGCTCTCATAACTGTTAGCGTGCGTTAGAGGATTCGAACCCCCGACCTTTTGGTCCGTAGCCAAACGCTCTATCCAGCTGAGCTAAACGCACATCCTTGCGACTTCCCTCGCAACAAAGAGTATTCTACATGATAACGTGTTTTTTGTCAACACTTTTTTGAAAAAAAATTATTTTTTTCCAGAAGTTTTCCGGTATAGAATTTTGCTTTCGTTTTTGCAGCTTAATTTGCGGCTCTGTATACAAAAAAAGGGCTTCCCGGGGAGGCTTTGTCCTGACTCCCTGCCAGTTCTCTCCCACAGGAAAACCCTTATATCATCTCAGTTTCTTCTCAGCGCTTCAATAGGACTGAGCTTCGCTGCCTTTCTCGCAGGGTAAATTCCAAAGAATACACCAACTGCACAGGAAAACAGAGTTGCAAACATAATTGTACTGAGACTGATTCCGGGGCTGATCACCATCTGCATACTTGCGCTTATAACGCTGCAGATTCCATACGCTCCGATAATTCCCAGAATAATTCCGATCACTCCTCCAATCACAGTAAGAATGGCTGCTTCTGCCAGAAACTGCATCATAATGGAAGAGGTTTTTGCTCCAAGAGATTTTCGGATACCGATCTCCCTTGTTCTTTCCGTTACAGATACAAGCATGATATTCATAACGCCGATTCCTCCTACCAGCAGGGAAATTCCTGCTACAAAGGAAATGAATGCAGTTACCATGCCAAGCATCTGGTTCATGGATTTCATAACATCCTGGAAATTCTGGATCTGGAAATAATCATCTCCTGCACTCTGGTGGTTCTTCTCCAGCAGATGAACGATCTCATTGGCAACCTTCTGAGAGTCCAGACTTGTATCCACCTGAACAGTCATGGAATAAAAATAGTCCACATCTCCTACCAGCTCATTCATTGCAGAATAAGGAATGTTTACAGTTACAGGCATGCCTTCATATGTATAGCTGACAAAGGTTCCATTTTCCTTCTGTGTGGTTACACCTGCAATACGAAAGCTTTTCGTCACATCATAGCAGGTAATGTCAAGACTCATGCCCACTACATCATCTGTACCGAACAGACGTCTGGCATCGGCATCAGAGATCACACATACAGGTTTGGCCTCTTCCACTTCCCGTTCACCGAAATAATTTCCATATTTCATGTCCGCATTATTTACCATTTTGGGGTCCGGTCCTTCTGCAGTTACCATAAGATTAAAGTTTCCCTTTCCGGTAACTGTTTCACCGTCATAGCTTTCAGCAACACTTACCCCTTCCACACTTTCCAGATCACGGACTGCATTAATGTCTTCAGGTGTGATCCATTCCTGTTCTGTGATTGCATCATTGCTGACATAAATGTAAACCTGGCCGCCTCCGATATCACTGATCTCTGAATTCATCTGGTTCTTTGTTCCCTCACCAATGGAAACAATTGCAATAACAGAAGCAATTCCGATAATGATACCAAGCATTGTCAGAAAAGACCGGCCTTTATTTGCGCGGATGTTCTGAACAGCCATTTTTACATATTCATAAAATCCATTCATCAGGCACCTTCTCCCGTCACTGCGGCATCACCGGACGCCATAGCCTCTGCAGGCATTCCTTCCTGAAGTGTTCCAATATCCCTGATCACAGTGTCTCCCTCTTCAATGCCTTCGGTGACCTCTATGTAGTCATCAGAGCTCAGCCCGGTTTCAATATTCTTTTTGGCGATCACTCCGTCCTCAAGAACGTAACAGAAAGATCCCTGTTTACCGATATTCACAACCTCTGCCGGAAGAACAAGAACATCTTCTGCCTTATCTGCCTGAATGGTAACCTTTGCATCTACCCCAAGAAATACGTTTTCATCCGGATGGTCTATTCTTACCCTTGCGGAAATCAGAGAAGCTCCCTTTTCATTCTGTGTTGCAATATGACTGACAGATGTTACAGTTCCCTCATATTTTTTTCCTGCAAGAGTGATCTCTGCCTTCTGATTTTCCTGGATCTTGTCATAGTCATATTTGGAAATATTGACATCCACATCTACTTTGTCTGTATTCTGCAAAGTAAAAAGTTCCGTTCCCTGGGTTACTGTAGAGCCCTCTACCACCGTTACTTTTGAGATAACTCCGTTAAAATCTGCTGTTACGCCATTTTTTGCAGACTCTACCAGTTCTTTTGCAGACATTTTTTCAAGTTCGGAAAGATTATTTGTGATCTTCATCTTTTCCTTTTCTTCTTTTGTTACTGCATTGGGATCTGCCTCGGCAATTGCCTCCTGAGACGCAAGCTCTGACTGAAGCTCTGCCAGATCGCTGCTTGCCTGTTCAAGCGCTATTTCAATTCCGGAAGTATCCACTGACACAGTTCCTCCGGAAATATCCCCGGAAGGCGTATCGCTGAAATCACTGCCGGTTCCGTCTGTCACCAGATCAGAAGCGCCTGTAAAGTCAGATAAAAGAGGCGCCGGCGGCATCTGAGTTTTGTAATCCTCATAAACAGCCTGAACATTCTGGTATTCTACCTGAGCATTGCTTCTGTCCGCCTCTGCCTGAGAAAGGGCTTCTGTATTTTCCGGGCTCTGGTCTGCTGACCAGGCAGTAAATGCCATCTGATATGTATTCTCAGCCTGATTGTAAGCTGTAAGAGCCTGATCTGCTGCTGAATTCAGCTCATTCAGCCTGTTCTGGTATGCAGGAAGCGTCTCATTTTCATAAATTCTCACTGCTTCCTCATACTGACGCTGAATTTCCTGCTGTTTTTTCTCCTGAGCTTTTCTTGCCTCTTCCGCCTTTCTGGCTGCCTCTGCTGCCGCCTGAGCCTGAGCGTCTGCTGTTACCTGAGCCAGCTGTGATTTCAGGCTTGCCACATAATTTTTCTGCGCTGCCACCTGCTGCTCCAGAGAAGCTACATTTCCCTGGGCATCCTTTTGTTTCTTTACCGCTTTGTCAGATTTATTGAGAGTATTCTGCATGTCAAGCTTTCCTGATTTCACATTCAGTTCAGCCTTTTTCTCTTCTCTCTCAAGATCCTTCATATTAAATTCTACAAGCTTTGTTCCAGCCTTTACGGTTTCTCCCTCTTTAAAGGAAACTTCATCAACCTTTGCATTTGCCGGTGAAAAATACGTTTTTTCTTCCTCACTTACAACAGTTCCGCTGGCCTCTACCGTCTGCTGCACATCTCCGGTTACAGCTTCCACAACCTCCACCTTCGGAAGTGTTTCCCCTTCTTTTCCGGGATTTCCCAAAACTGCAATTGCTCCGGCTGCCACCACTGCTACTGCTCCAACTCCAATCACCAGCTTCTTCTTTGGCTTTTTCATAATACTTCCTCTCCTTTACCAAAATCCTGATTTATGGTGTCTGATTCTATCTTTCCATCCATGATCCTTACCACCCGTCTTGCCTGATCGGCAATCCCGTTGTCATGTGTGATAAGAATCACGGTCTTTCCGGACTGATGCATTTGCTTCAGGATTCCGAGAATTTCTCTGCTGGATGCAGAATCCAGATTTCCTGTAGGTTCATCTGCCAGGATAACCGGCGGTTTCGCCGCAATGGCTCTGGCGATTGCCACTCTCTGCTGCTGACCGCCGGACATCTCGCTTGGCTTATGCTGCATTCGTTTCTCAAGACCTACCATTTTCAGCGACTCAATAGCCAGCTTATGCCTTGTTTTCCTGTCAATGCCCCGGTATATCAGAGGAAGCTCCACATTCTCAATAGCATTCAGATTGGCAATCAGATTAAAGCCCTGAAAAATAAATCCAATCTCTCGGTTTCGAACCACTGACAGGTCATTGTCCTTCATGGTGGATACGTCCGTTCCATTCAGATAATATTTCCCGGAAGTAGGCACATCCAGGCAGCCCAGCATATTCATAAACGTAGATTTACCAGAGCCGGACTGGCCAATGATAGCCACAAACTCTCCGGTTTTAATTTCAAGGTTCACATGGTCCAGAGCGCGGACCTCGTTTTCTCCAGGATTGTAAATTTTACACAGGTCTTCTACCTTGATTAATGTATCCCCCATGATTTCTCCTTTTATACTCTCTTTTCCACGCCTTTATAAGCGGATACAATTTATTCGTTCACTTATAAAACGAAAAAAGACTTTTCAAAACTTCAAAATTCTGGCATTAAATTATTATTTTTGCCCAAAACAGCTTTTATGCGTCAAGTAAAAATGCTTTGTATGCTTTTTTTGCTTCATAAATATCGGCTTTGCTGGTTACTTCCCATGGAGCGTGCATACTCAGCACAGCCACACCGCTGTCAATGACTTCCATTCCATAAAGAGCCGCAATATAGGCAATGGTTCCGCCTCCGCCTACATCTACCTTTCCAAGCTCTGCAGTCTGGAATGCGATCTCATGATCGTCAAAAATCTTCCGTACTCTTGCAACATATTCTGCATTTGCATCATTAGAACCGGATTTTCCTCTGGCTCCTGTAAATTTGTTCAGAACAATTCCTCTTCCCAGAAATGCCGCATTTTTTCTTTCAAATGCTTCTGCATATGCAGGATCAAAGCCTGCGCTTACATCTGAGGACAGCATGCTGCAGTTTCTGAGAACTCTGCGCAGTGTCAGATCAGAATAGCATCCCATTCCTTCCAGAAGTTCTGCCACACTGTTTTCAAAAAATCTGGACTGCATTCCTGTTGCTCCTACGCTGCCGATCTCTTCTTTATCTGTAAGAAGACAGCAGGCTGTACGCTTCGGATCCTTCATTTCCAGCATTGCCAGGAAGGAAGTGTATGCGCATACGCGGTCGTCCTGTCCATAGCCCGTAACCATGCTTCTGTCCAGTCCGCAGTCTCTTGCTTTTCCTGCCGGAACTACCTCAAGCTCTGCAGAAAGGAAGTCCTCTTCCTCTACATCATATTTTTCTTTCAGGATTCTGAGGATATTTTCTTTTACAGCCTCTTTCTTTTTGTCGTCATCAAGATCTTTCAGCGGTCTGCTTCCAATGAGAATATCAAGATTTTCACCCTCAATGACCTCAGCTGCTTTTTTCTGAAGCTGTTTTCCTGCCAGATGAATCAGAAGATCTGTAATATAAACAACAGGATCATTTTCATCTTCTCCCACTGTCACGTTTACAACTGTACCGTCTTTTTTGGCGATCACACCATGGATGGCAAGAGGAAGCGCAACCCACTGATATTTTTTTACGCCGCCGTAGTAATGAGTATCCAGATATGCCATATCAGCCTCTTCATAAAGAGGATTCTGTTTAATGTCAATACGGGGAGAGTCAATATGCGCTCCCAGAATATTCATTCCTTTTTCCAGTGGCTCCTGTCCGATATGGAAAAATGCCAGGATCTTATTCATTGCTACAGAGTAAACCTTGTCTCCTGCCTGGATCTTTTCTCCTGATGCAAGCTTCTTCTCCATGGAAACATAACCGGCAGCCTCTGCCTGTCTGATCAGCTCTGTTACACATTCTCTTTCTGTTTTTCCTGCATCCAGAAAGCTTTTGTAGCTTTTTGCAATCTGCTCCATCTCTTTTTCTTCATTTTCTCCATAGCTGAGCCATGCGTTTCTTCGTTCCATATTAGTTCCACCTTTCCTTAATATAATTCGTATTTAATACCCCGTTTCCGGAGTATAACGTCGGGTTTCATTGTTTCTGCAAAAGCCCTGCTCCTGCCTGAATCAATACACAATTCCTGTACATTATAATCCAATTATGTCTAAAATTCTACACATATTGACAAATCTTAAAGAAGATTTAAGAAAGAGCCTCCGGAAATTTTTATGTTTTCCTGGGTATTTTCTTTTCCAAAAATCATTGCCTTATGACGGATCATTTACTAAAATGAACAGAAAGGCAGTCCTGCCATTTATTAGTTTATCAAGGAGGCAACTTTATTATGCAGCAATCTACAGACCTGCAGAACATGCTTCACTCCATTCACAGAAAAAGCTATCCTGCATATAAATCTCTGAAAGGAGCGTATCAGTTCGGTCATTACATTTTATCTGTTGACCATGTTCAGGGAGATCCTTTTGCCTCTCCCTCTCATATCAGCATCCGGGTTTCTCATAAAACTGCCGGTTTTCCGGAAGAATATCTGCAAAATCCTGTTACAAAAATTACTCTCTGTGATTATCTGACCCGTCAGTTTGAACAGCAGATCAACCGTTTTTCCTTCCGGGCAAAGGGTTCGGGAAAAAGCGGCCTGATCTCCGTCAGCCACTGCGGCCAGGAGGTTCTGGAACGCTCTGCCTGTGAGATCACCGACAAAGATATCATTGCCCGTTTCTTTATCGGCTTTCCCGCTAACGGTCGGACCATCAATGCTCCCGAGCTGGAAAAAATCCTGTTTGACTTTCTTCCAATCTGTGTACAGAAGGCATTTCTTTATAAAAATCTGAATGCCAAAAAACTGGAGGAAGCCATTTTTCTCGCAGAGGATCAGGCATATATCCGGAAACAGCTGAAAAAAGAAGGTCTGGCTGCATTTGTGGCAGACGGCTCCGTTCTTCCCAGAGAGAGCGGAATCTCCTCCCGTCCCATGAAGGATTCCATCCCCTTCCGGTCTCCGGAGACTCTTCGGATCACCATGGAGCTTCCGCATAAGGGAACGATAACCGGAATGGGCATCCCGGAGGGGATTACCCTGATCGTAGGAGGCGGATATCACGGGAAATCCACCCTCCTCAATGCGCTGGAACTTGGCGTTTATAACCATGTTCCGGGTGACGGAAGAGAGTATGTGGTCACAAATGATACAGCTCTGAAGCTGCGTTCTGAGGACGGCCGCTTTATCAAAGATGTAGATATTTCTCTTTTTATCAATGATCTTCCAAATAAAAAAGACACCTCCTGTTTTTCTACAGAAGATGCCAGCGGAAGTACCTCACAGGCTGCCGGTATCATTGAAGGAATAGAAGCCGGCAGTAAGGTATTTCTTCTGGATGAAGATACCTCTGCCACCAACTTTATGGTACGGGATTCTTTTATGCAGAAGGTGATTGCCAGAGATAAGGAGCCTATCACTCCGTTTCTGGAACGGGCAGGAGATCTGTGCCACAAAGCCGGAATCTCTACCATTCTGGTTGCCGGAAGCTCCGGTGCCTTTTTCCATATTGCAGACACAGTGATCCAGATGGACAGCTATTATCCGCTGGACATTACCCACATGGTAAAAACTCTCTGCAGCCAGTATCCGCTTCCAGAAACCTCTGTGCCGGGATTCCACTTTCCCAAAAGCTGCCGGATCATGACAAAAGCTGCTTCCGCAGCTCCCAGATCCCCTCGCAGAGATTCCGACCGTCCGGACAGACTCAAAACAAAGGTACACGGAAAAGACGGTTTTTCCATAGGACGACAGGAAGTGGATCTGCGCTATATTGAACAGATTGTGGACACAGAACAGACCGCTTCTTTAAGTATGCTGCTGAAATATGCCGCAGAACATCTCATTGACGGGAAACGGACACTTCCAGAAATTGCAGAATATCTGATCCGGGAATTGGATCAGAAGGGACTGGTATTTTTCAGCGGCGATTCTTATATCCCCTGTGGGTATGCCATGCCAAGAGCCCAGGAAATCTACTCCTGCTTGAACCGTTATCGAAGACCATAAAATAAAAACTGCCCCGGAAGCGCCAAAGTTCTTCCGGAGCATATAAACTGCTAAAGGCAAACAAGAAAACTGCCGCTCTCCCGACGATCTTGCCGGGTGGGCGGCTGTCATTGTTTTCTTTTATTTTTTAGGGAAAGGAAAGAGTTCGGCAGCTCTTCCGGCATTGAAGTGCTGCCAGTTCTTAAAGGGGATTACCTTTAAGACACTTATAGAATACAACATAATTGTGATAAGAGTTTGTATAATTTCTAATATAATTATAAAATCTATAAACAAACCATAATTTTCCTGTAAATATACCTGCAATATCCACTCTGTACCCGGCAATTTACATATTGACATCATAGGTTGATAATGATACCATAGCCACAGCAAAAGAAAAAGGAGAAGATTCCATGCAGAAAAAAGCAATCATTGCCATGAGCGGAGGTGTTGACTCCAGTGTAGCTGCTTACCTGATGATCCAGGCAGGATATGACTGCGCCGGAGCTACCATGAAGCTTTATGATAAACCTCAGTGCAGCCAGCCAGGCGACCGTTCCTGCTGCACTCCCTCTGATACAGAGGATGCGAGAAATGTAGCAGCAAGACTTGGAATCCTTTATTATGTATTTCCCATGCATGAGGAATTCCGCCACCACGTCATTGATAAATTTGCATCCACCTATTTAAACGGAGGTACTCCAAATCCCTGCATCGACTGCAATCGCTTCCTTAAATTCGATGCTCTGATCAAAAAAGCCCAGGAACTGGGTGCAGATTATATTGTCAGCGGTCATTACGCACAAATCCAACAGGATCCCGACACCGGCCGTTATCTTCTGAAAAAAGGACTGGATCATACCAAGGATCAGAGCTATGTACTTTATTCCATGACTCAGGATCAGCTTGCCCATACACTTTTCCCCCTGGGAACCTATACCAAGGCAGAAATTCGTCAGATAGCTCAGGAACAGGGCTTCATCAATGCAGACAAACCGGACAGTCAAGATATCTGTTTTGTCCCTGACGGCGATTACGCTTCCTTTATCGAGGAATATACCGGACAGACCTCCGTACCCGGAGATTTTGTCAACAAAGAAGGGAAAGTTCTGGGAACCCATAAAGGACACATCCATTACACAATTGGTCAGAGAAGAGGTCTGGGCATCTCTGCACCGGAATCTCTTTACGTCTGCGCCAAATCCCTGAAAGACAATCAGGTGATCCTTGGCGGGAAGGATGATCTTATGTCCTCCTCCTGTCTGGTGGGGGATATTAATCTGATTCCCTGGGATCATCTGGATGGCCCTGTCCAGTGTAAGGTAAAAACCCGTTACCGCCAGCCGGAACAGCCAGCCACCATCGAACAGATCGGCGAAAACCGGATCCGCGTTACCTTCCAGGAGCCTCAGAGAGCCGTTACTTCTGGTCAGGCTGCTGTTTTTTATGACGGGGATACAGTACTTGGCGGAGGAACCATACTGGCGGAGGATGCCTGAACACATAAAACACACCTTGTTCCATAATAATAAAAAATCTCAGATTCCAGGATGCCTTTTCCCTGAAATCTGAGATTTTTATATTTATTATGCTATTTCGTACATCTGGATATTTACTTTTATACTTCTGTCGCATGAAAATACAATCCGTTCTGCTTCCTGCGGCGTACAGATTGCCGTTGTACTTACCTGCCGTCCCTCGTTTACAAACAACTCTATGGACTGACGGTCCAGTATGAAGCGAAGTTTCAGAGCTTTTTCCGTACCACGTATCTTCATTTTTCTCTGGCACACTACATCTTTGTTGATTCCACAATAGGTTCTGTCTGTTTCCAGTATTCCCTGCTTCCTGTAGTATGTATAACTGGTTGTATAAGACTCATTATGTGCAAGATCGATCCGGAATTCTTCATAGTCTCCCTCGGGGATCTCCACTGTCATATCCAGTATTCTGCCCCGGATTCCCGGAAGTTCTGTTTTATCCTTGATTTCCGCTTCTTTATAGTAAACAGGATTTTTGTGATATTTCTCCAACTCCCTTACCGGTTTCTGGAAAAGAATTCCGTTTACATATTCCAGTTCTCTTGGCAGCGTCATCATTCCCTGCCAGCTTTGTCCGTCAGGAATCACACAGGAATCCCATGACTTCATCCAGGCGATCATGACTCTTCTTCCATCCGGAAGACAGGTTGTCTGAGGCGCATAGAAATCCAGTCCGTAATCCAGTGATCTGGGTTCATCTTTTATAAAGGTGTGGCTTTGTTTCTCATACTTTCCAGAAAAATACAGAGAATTGTGTCCATTATGAAACTCAAGTCCCTCTGCTGTCATATTCTGTGGAGAACATATCAGAATATGGGTTCCATTCAGTTCAAAAAAGTCCGGACATTCCCACATGCATCCGATTTTTCCTGATGTGTTTTCAGCCAGAATAGTTTCAAATTTCCATTTTTCCAGGTCTGAGCTGGAAAACAGCACCACCTGCCCTTTATATTTTTCGCTTTTATTCCCCACGATCAGATAATATTTCCCATCTTCTTCCCAGATCTTCGGATCACGAAAATCAATCTGACTGCATCCCTGCGGCAGCATATCCCCGGTGATTACCGGATTCTGCGGTGATTTTTCATAGGTTACTCCGTCGCCAAAGGCAATGCACTGGTTTTGTCTTTCTTCCCGGCTTCCGTCAGATTTTTCCTCATCTGTAACTCCGGTATAGATAAGCACATGTCTGTCTCCTGCCTGAACAGCGCTTCCGGAAAAGCATCCTTTTTTGTCATATTCCTGATCCGGCGCCAGAGCCACCGGCTCTGTCTTCCATTTTATCATATCATCCGTTACGCTGTGTCCCCAGTGCATAGGACCCCAGCAGATGGAATATGGATGATACTGATAAAACAGATGCACCTTTCCTTTATATACAGAGAACCCGTTGGGATCATTGATCCAGCCTGCAGGAGCAGAAACATGAAAAACAGGTTTCTCTCCTTCCGGCATCTGATTCATCTGTTCATATTGAAATCGAGTTGCTTTTGTTAATTTTTCGCTCATTTCAAACTCCTGTATCGCTATATATTTTTTACTTTGTATCTCCCTGATTTTCCATCAGGCTTTCCTGATATTGATCAAAATACTTCTGTTTGATGGCCAGATAATCTGACAATCCATACTGTTCCATTTTTTCAAGATAGCTGTCCCACTCTTTTTCAATCCCACCATTCAGGATCCAGTCCGCTTTTTTCTGTTCTGCATATTTCTTAATATCTGTATCATACTGAGATATCTTGTTAGTGTCCTCAATGCTCATAAATACATTTGGATAAACGTATTTACTGTTCATATCCTTCAAATATACCTCATGCATGTTATCCAGACGCCATTTGGCATCATCTGGCTGTGTCACATATACATCATAATATTCATTCAGTATGGCAAGAGGTCCGTTTACTGACTGAGCCTCCCTTACCTCTACCGGGGACTGATCTCCCAGATCCATATGCTTCAGCATAGGCTCTCCATCTTTATTTGTTGCCATCTCAAAAATATTAAAGGAATCCTCTTCCCCATAAGTTCCCCAGTTATTCTGAGGAGACTGGAGAGGTGCATACATCTGATCGATCCAGGCTGCTGCCAGAGCTGTATTTCTGCAGCTGGTGGTAAGCACACAGCGTCCTCTGTCAAAACCGCTGGTCTCACTGTTATTCTGCCTTGTGACATTAACAAGACCCTCCGGACCAGCAAGAGCCGGAAGCATCACATAATCCTGATAATTATCAATATTCGAAATATCCCAGGTAAAGCAGAGACCATAACGGTGATTTTTACCTTTTGCCACATATGTAGACCACTCCTGGGTAAAGGCTTCCGGGTCTACCAGCTTTTCTTCTACCAGCTGGTGAAGCCACTGGATTCCTTCCTTATACCCTTCCTGTACAGTGGTGTAGATTACTTCGCCCTGGTCTGTCACTGCAAAATGATCTCCCGTATCTCCATAGCCCTCTCCAAATCCGTTAATCAGGATAGACGGATCCTGATCTCCGTTGTTTATAATAAAGGACATAGGAATCACTCCGCCCTCAATCTCAAATTCCTCTTCCAGTTCTGCGGCGTGATCGCGAAAGGCAATCAGTGTTTCCTTCAATTCATCCACCGTAGACGGTACTTCCAGCTTCAGATAATCCAGCCATTTTTTGTTGATATAGGGAATGTTTCCAATTGCCTGAATAGCCTCTTTTCCTGCCCCCAGCTGTTCGATCCATGGGAATGAGTAAATATGTCCGTCCGGTGCTGTACACATTGTCCTGTATTCCGGATACTGTTCGAATACCTTCTGAAGATTAGGCATATATTTGTCAATGAGATTTTCCAGGGGAATGATAATTCCCTGTTTTGCATATCTCAGAAGATCATAATCATTCATTCCCGCATTGAACAGACCATCCGGAAGGTTTCCAAACTGTGCCAGAGCCAGGTTCTTTTTGTCTGCAAACTGATCTGCAACAAAGCAGGTCCAGTCAATATGCACATTTGTCTGTTCTTCCATTCTCTGGAAAATAACCCTTTCATTCGGATCCTGCGTTGATGTTGCCGGTGCATTTGTAATAAAAGACAACTCCGCCTGCTCCTTCAAAGGAAACGAAACCTCTGATACAGGAGTATCCGGATTGATCTCTGCTTCCATACGCTCTCTTTTTCCACATCCTGCAGCAGAAGTAAGCATCACAACGGAAAGACCTGCCGCTATCAGCATTTTTATTCTTTTTTTCATGCTTTACATCCCCCTTAACCTTTTACAGAACCAACCATGATTCCTTTATCAAAATACTTCTGGAAGAACGGATACATAATCAGAAGCGGCAGGCTGGATACTACGATAGTAGCATATTTCAGAAGTTCTGCAACCTTTGCCATCTCCGCCGTGCTCTGGATATCCGCTATCATTCCCGGCTGAGGCGTATTCTGGACCAGGATCGATCTCAATACAAGCTGCAGAGGCTGGAGTTCTGCGTCGTTTAAATAAATCATTGCGTCAAAATAGCTGTTCCACATTCCTACAAATGACCATAATGCCAGAACTGCAATAATGGGCTTGCAGACAGGAAGCATTACCTTAAAGAAATGCTGGATCTCATTTGCACCGTCAATAGAAGATGCTTCCCGCAGTTCCTTGGGAATAGACTGATAATAGGTTCTTGCCAGTATCATATTCCATACGTTGAATGCTCCCGGAAGAAGAATCGCCCAGATGGTATTTACCATATGTAACTGATTAATTAAAATAAAAGTAGGAATCATTCCTCCGCCAAAAAACATTGTAATAAGAAAGATTGTATTAAAAAATTTTCTTCCTACAAATTCTTTCTTTGACATAGGATAGGCTGCCAGCAGTGTGATAAACACAGAAATCACAGTAAATGCCGCTGAATAAAAAAATGAATTGAAAAATCCACGCCAGATCATATCGTTTTCCAGAACTCGTCTGTAGGCATCCAGCGTCCAATCTTTAAAATTCAGGCTGATTCCCCGACTGTTCAGTACATTGGGATCCATAAAGGAGGCCATTAGAATATATACAAGAGGGATCAGTATTGATAAAACAAAAATGCCAAGAACAGTATATCCGATTCCCAGAATCACTTTATCAGATGTTCCGAGTTTCATTTTTCTTCTTGTTTCCATTTCTTTCCTCCTCTTTATAAACCTTCACCATCATTTAACTTTTTCACAACCCAGTTGACTGCGATCAGTAAAATAACATTGATAATAGCGTTAAATAAACCTACTGCTGTAGAATATCCGTAATCTCCATTAAGAAGACCCATTCGATACACATATGTTGAAAGGATTTCAGATGCCGGAAGATTCATGTCCGTCTGTAATGCAAAAGCTTTTTCAAATCCGATACTCATAATGTTTCCTGCCTGCAGGATGAACTGGATCACAATGATGTTTTTGATCGCCGGAAGCTCTACATATCGTATCTGCTGGAAGATATTTGCTCCATCTACGATTGCCGCCTCTTCCAGATCTTTGCTGGCATTTGCAAGAGCAGCCGTATACATAATCGATGACCATCCGGCTGTCTGCCAGATTCCGCTGGCAATATAAATCGTACGGAAAGCTGAAGGCATTGTCATCCAGTTTGTATCAATCCCGAGGAGGGAATTAATAGGGCCTACCGGCGAGAGAAACATACGAACCATACCGCAAAGAACGATGACAGATATAAAGTTCGGCGCATAGATCAGCAGCTGAATCTTTTTTCGTATTCCCTCACGTCTTATACGATTTAACAATAAAGCCAGGATAATGGGAATCGGAAATCCCCAAAGCAGACCAAATGCACTGAGCTTCAGAGTATTCATCAGGTATTCCATAAAATCCGGCGATGACAGGAATCTTTTGAAGTATTCCAGTCCCACCCATTCGCTTCCCAGAATGCCGTCAATGACGTTATAATCTTCAAAAGCGATCAGCACTCCGCCCATGGGAAGATACTTGAAAATGATAGTAAGAAGCAGTGCCGGCATAAGAAAAAACAGGTAAAGCTGCCAGTTCTTTTTTACATACATCAGCTTATCCTTTGCCGTTCGCTTGACAGGTGACGTTTTCTTTTTCGCTAAAATGTTCACTCCATTTCCCTCCGTTTTCTTTTTCGATCTTATAACCGGTTAAGTAACCGGTTACTTTAAATTGATAATACATCACTTTTTTCTGTCTGTCAATAGATTGGAGCTAAAAAAATAACCGGTTACTTAACCGGTTATTTTTAGATTGATTTTTTATATCTGCCTTGTTATACTTGTAAATATCCATATAAAAACGTGTCTGACATAACATAATTACCATATAAATACAGGGAGTACAGAATCATGGCGAAAAAAAAAGTTACATTTGCTGATATAGCAGCTTACACAAATTTTTCAAAAACAACGATCTCCAGATATTTTAATAACCCGGATTCACTGACCCTTGAAAATCAGGAAAAAATAGCCGCAGCTCTGGAAGAACTGGGATATCAGGAAAACAAACTGGCCAAAGTCCTTGCCAACGGAAAAAGCGAATTTGTCGGAATCATCATCCCCAATCTCTATCTTCATTATTATTCAGAAATCTTAAATCAGCTTTTGTCCAGTTACTCAAAATTCGGCTATAAATTTCTTGTCTTTGTCAGCAATGACGGAAGAGAACGGGAGCAGCAGTATATCAATGAGCTTCTGGCTTATAAAATTGAGGGTCTGATCATTCTGAGCCACACTTTTTCCTCGGCAGAACTGGCAAAATGCAATATTCCCATTGTAGCTATTGAGCGGGAAGCCAAACATATCTGCAGTGTGGATACTGACAACTATATGGGCGGACTGCAGGCAACCAGTCTTCTGATACGAAACCACTGCGATATCCTGATCCACGTCAATGTTCCCGTACCCGAAAATGTTCCGTCTCATAACCGTATCACTGCTTTTGAAGATACCTGTCAGAAGTATCATGTGCCATACGAACTCATGCTGGGCGATCTTGGCTCCACTTATGAAACAACCTTTGACCGGATAAAAGAAACTTTTGAAACTATCGAAGAAAAATATCCTGACAGAAAAAAAGGAATTTTTTTCGCCAACGATACTTATGCAAATATATTTCTGAATCTTATCATCCAGAAATATGGACATCTGCCAGAGCAGTACCGTCTTGTGGGCTTTGATAACTCTCCTATTGCAAATGAAGCTATCGTGCCCATTACCACCATCGGTCAGCAGATCGACAAAATTGCTGAAACTGCATTGGAGCTGCTGGTCTCTCAGATGGATGAAATGAAAAAAAGGAAACCTTCTCCTTTAAAAACTCCTGTTCATAAGCAGATCACTCCTGTTCTGATCCACCGCAAAACAACTGACTGACAAAAAACTCTCAGAGTTCGGAAAAAATTTCCCAAAATCTGAGAGTTTTTGTATTTCTGTCCAATTTACATTTTATTGGTCTGTATTTTTGTTCATCTGTCTCAGAACCTTACGGAACTGGAAAAAGAACAAAAACCCGGTAAAGGTAATTGCCAGTGTATCTGCAACCGGCTCCGCCATATAAACCGCCCTTGCTTTATCTGCCGTAAAAATCGCAGGCATAATATAGATCAGCGGAATCAGCAGCACAAATTTTCTCATAACAGCCACAAGAATAGAGGCTTTTGCATTTCCCAGAGCACCAAATGTGATCTGGCATGCCATCTGGATACCAAACAGCCCCACCACTGCCATATAAATTTTAAGGGCATCCCGGGTGAACGCTGCAAGCACTGCATCGGAGGTAAACATTCCTACAAACATCTGCGAGAACAGCATGACAACTGCCCAAAACAGTACAGAATAAAACATGCTGCATTTTAAAAGCAGCCAGAAAGCGCCTTTCACACGCTCTTTATTTCCGGCTCCGTAATTGTAGCTGATGATAGGCTGTGCCCCCTGCCCAAGTCCCTGAAGAGGAAGCATGGCAAACTGCATAACACTGGTAAGAATGGTCATAGCTCCCACAGCAAGGTCTCCTCCATACTTCAAAAGCGAAGAATTGAAGCACACAGAGATCACACTTTCACTGGACTGCATGATAAACACAGAGGAACCCAATGCCAGACAGGGAAAAAGAATCTCTTTTTTGACCGTCATATATCTTTTCTTCAGTTTCAAAATCGTCTTTTTACCAAACAGAAAGCAAAGAACCCAGATACAGGAAAGAGCCTGAGAAAGGATCGTTGCAAGTGCAGCGCCTCTTACTCCCATATGGAACCCAAAAATAAATACCGGATCCAGGATAATATTTGTCACTGCTCCAAGAAGTACGGAAAGCATTCCCGTTTTTGCAAATCCCTGAGCAGTGATAAACAGATTCATTCCCAATGTGATCTGTACAAAAACAGTTCCAAAAGCATAGATATTCATATATGCCACTGCATAATCAATGGTATTTTCACTTGCGCCAAAAGCAAGGAGGAGATCCCTGTTCCAGATTAGAAGAACCATCGTAAGGACAGCTGAAATTATGATCTGTGCGGTAAAGCAGTTCCCTAATATTCTTTCAGCAGTATCATTATCCTTTTTCCCCATATAAATGGTAGCTCTGGGCGCACCTCCGTTGCCTACCAGCGCTGCAAAAGCAGATACAATCATGATGATCGGCATACACACTCCCACGCCGGTCAGAGCCAGAGCTCCGTCCCCGGGAATGTGCCCTATATAAATACGGTCTACAATATTATAAAGCATATTGATCAGCTGAGCCGCTACTGTAGGAAGCGCCAGCTTCATCAAAAGCTTTCCAATGGGCTCTGTTCCCAGAAAACTTTTGTTATCGTTCATTTAAAACATCCCTTCTCTTTCATTATTTCTCTGTTTTCTCCCAATATACTGGTGAACAGTATATCTCAATTTATAATTTTTTACAACTGACAGAATTATATATAAAATAGCTAAAAAAAAGAGAAACGCTGTAAATTCAACGTTTCTCCCACTTTTCATCAATGCCGCAGACCGGAATCGAACCATCTTCATGATTCTAAAATATTGAAAGAAAGGAGCTTTGGGAGCTTCATCACAGTCCAAGTGTTCAAAAGGTGTTCAACACCCCTGTTTCGCTTTAAATAAAGCTATCCTCTCTAAATGAAAAACAAAGTATTTTCTTTTCTCCTTGTCCACACTCTTTTTATACCCAGCGTTCCGCAGGATGCCCGAAGCATCGGTGTACCTAACAGGGCGGTGGGATGTTCGAGCAAGCGTCACTCTTCTATCTCATTTCTACATATCATATTATTTCTTTTTTTTAGCTAATCCTAAAATATAATCAGAGGATACTTTATAGTATTGGCATATCTGAATTAAAACACTAATCGGAATCTCTCTTTTTCCATTCTCATATTGAGAGTATGTGTTCTGGGCTATGTTTAAATGCCTGGCTATATTTGTCTGTGTAATGTCATTATCTTCTCTTAATGCCTTTATGCGTTCCCAATATTCCATACTGTTTCCACCTCCAAAAACAGCTTAACAGTATGAAATTTTTATATTGAATAATATCTCAAATTGAGATATTATGGAATTAAACAACTTGATAGGAGGAAATTTACAAATGAAAAGGAAACTGATAATTGCATTAGCGGCGGCTATGACTATCACCTTAGGCAGTGTCGGCGTTGTTTCTGCTGATGATGCGAACTTTGCCCCGTTTATTCCTGTAAATGAAACAGGGATTCGTGACGGTTTTATCTGGGTAGTGGATAAGGAAGCATGGGACGAGCAGGTTCTGGTATCTCCAGAGGAAGGGCACTGGGAAACCGTGATTGATAAAGAAGCATGGATAGAAAAAATAGAGCATAAAGAAGAGGGGCATTATGAAAACGGCAAGCTTATTTCTCCGGAAAAAGGCCATTATGAAACCATCGTAGATAAGGAGGCATGGGATGAAATTGTACATCATGAGGAAGAAGGCCATTATGAAAAACAGAATGTACAAGTAGGAACAAAACCGGTTTATGAAAAAGAAATGCATGTAATCTGTCACAGCTGCGGCGGAATTGATATAGGTATAGCAATGGATCCGATTGAAGGCGGAATGTCTCAGGCATATGCAGAGCATCGTATCTGGCATATGTTAAATGGAGAAACAGCACAAACTGAATATGTAGATGTTGACGTTCAGGTAGGTGAGGAACCTATTTATGAAGAAAAGGAAGTTTGGGTAGTGGATAAGGCAGCTTGGGATGAAACGATACACCATGAGGCAGAAACCCATGAAGAATGGGTAGTAGATGAAGAAGCTGTATATGAGCAGATATGGGTGGTAGACAAAGAAGCCTGGACAGAAAGTATTGAGCATCCAGCAGAAACACATCAGGAATGGAAAGTAGATAAGGAAGCTGTTTACAAAACTGTCCATCACCCGGAGGAGGGACATTGGGAGCCTATTCCAGAAAATCCAGACGAGCAGGAGCCTGAAACACCTCAGAACCCGGATGAGCAGGAACCTGAGACACCTCAGAATCCAGACGAACAGGATTCTGAAACACCTGACAACAATCAGAACAACAATGAAAACAACAACCAGAATGAGAATAACTCTCAAAATAACAATGAGAATACTTCCCAGAATAACAACAGTTCTGAAACAAATAACAGTCAGGATGATTCTACAGGAAAACAGCCACCGAAAACAGGCGATCCCACAAACTTTGCTTCCCTTTATGCGCTGGCAGGAAGTGCGCTAGCTGGCATTGGAGCAGTAAAACTGAAATTTAGGAAAAGAAAATAATAGATACACGCTATAAAAAGAAATTCAGAATAAACTCTGGATTTCTTTTTTTATGAACTTTATTCCTCTCCCATTTTGGTACATAGGCGTATACCCAATAAATCTATAGCTTTTTGGAATAGCTGTGAATGAATTTGTCTGCTATAGTGATAGTGCAATCAAAAGCTGACAGGCTCATTTGCCGGAAAAATCCTGTAATTTTACTCTTATGCAATATGTCCACATCTCGTTTTACGCTAAAATTTAATGAAAGACAGGCAGGAAGATATAAAAGTCCCTAAAATCTTGCATGGCATTTTTCAGAAGTTCACCGATATAAAACAGTACCCTCTTACCCTATGCTAATATTTTTATCAGAGGTGCAGGGAATAGGGCATCTTCTGCCGAAAAATACACCTGTACTGCAAAAGAAGGTGAGGCTATAACTGCTAATTCAAAAGAAGCTCTGCCGTCCTTCCTGTGACGCCGGAACAACCGGCAGGGAGGGAGGCTCACAGGAAAGGGCGGCAGGCTCTTTTACTTGATAGTTATTCCATATTATCAGATTTTACAAAAAGAAAACACCTTATAATATTCAAAGAAAAGGAGGAAATCTATCAATACGCCTAATGTATCGTAATGTAAAACCAGGCACAGCAAGGCATATTTTCAGGTAGTAAGATATTGATAGAATCCAAGCGTACTGTTAGAAAACAGTATGGAAGATATAAAAAATGTAAATACTGATGCCCTCTTGCAATATATGCAGGAAGAGGGTATCATCAAAATGGATGAAGTTCTCAAAGATTTTGAAAAAATGAACGATAAAAAAATCTTAAAAGAACATAAATATGAAATTTATTACTCTGAATCTGAAAAAAGCTGGCGAACTTATCTTCCAGACGACACAAATCCAAGAAAAAGGCGTCCACTTAAAAGAAAGAGCAGAGCGAACCTTGAAAAAGAAATCATTCGATTTTATAAAGAAAGGCAAAAAGAGCAAAATCGGGCTGATATAACATTAGAACAGCTATATAAAGAATGGCTGATCTACAGACGAGATTACACCTCTGTGAAGCCTAAAACGATTCAGGAAGATATATCTGAATGGAATCGTTTTTTTAAAGACACAGAACTGATACACACAAAGGTAAAAGATGTGAAACCTATTACACTCATTCGATTCTTTCGTGAAGTAACCCGAAACAGAGAATACACACATAAAAGGATCAGTAACGCACGTTCTGTATTAAACGGAATGATGAGCTATGCTATTGAAGAGGAAATTATTGAACACAATCCTGTATCAGATGTGAATTTCAAGCAATTTACTTACAAGCCTGTAGAAAATCAAAGCGACAATGTTTTTTCTTACGAGGAAACTCAGAAATTGCTGTCTTATCTGCAAGGCATTTATGAGCCTTACTCCTTAGCCATACAATTATCTTTTTATCTGTTTATCCGTGTAGGAGAAACAAAGGCGATACAGTGGCAAGATATTGATTACAAAAACAGATCTGTATATCTGCACAGACAAGTAACATGTGCAAGAATCCTGAATGACGATTTAACCCTTTCCAAACGCCAGGTAACTGTAGCTAAACAAATGAAAGGAAACACCTCAAAAGGATTTCGTAAACAATACCTTACTGATGAAGCATTAAGCATTCTTAAAAAGGCAAAGGAAATCAATCCAAACGGTATCTATATCTTTGAACCTAATGGCTCTCTTATGACAACAGACAGCTTCAACAGAAGACTAAAAAAATATTGTCGTGAAGCAGGGGTTCCTTATTATTCAAGCCATAAGATTCGATTTTACAATGCTTCTACTGCCTATGACGGAAAAAACCTTACAGCGATCAGCCACCTTATGGGACATAGTAAGGTGGAAACCACAATCCATTACTTAAGAAATGTCCACAAAGACGAAAATCCAACGTTAGCCTTTAAAAATCTGGGGCTTTCCAAAAAAAGTGTTCAAGGGTGTTCAAAGTAAAATAATGAAAAAAATAAGAGAAACGCTGTAAATTCAACGTTTCTCCCACTTTTCATCAATGCCGCAGACCGGAATCGAACCGGTACGGGTATCACTACCCACGGGATTTTAAGTCCCGGGCGTCTGCCAGTTCCGCCACTGCGGCATGTTATATAAAAAAAGATATGGGGCCTATAGGGCTCGAACCTATGACCCTCTGCTTGTAAGGCAGATGCTCTCCCAGCTGAGCTAAGACCCCATATAACGACCCAGAAGAGACTCGAACTCTCGACCTCCGCCGTGACAGGGCGGCGCTCT